>Ga0209958_1001033_pt1 | contig 27437 bp, 27 predicted proteins | sample ThiBio_inoc_plan_FD_183942 | JGI IMG/M metagenome (GOLD analysis project Ga0209958, IMG submission 183942) | Wastewater bioreactor microbial communities from Cape Town, South Africa - Thiocy_inoc_plan (SPAdes) | ecosystem: Engineered > Bioremediation > Thiocyanate > Unclassified | place: South...
CGGGCGTAGAGGCGGTGTGGGCGATCTCAGCTGGCATCCGACCTGGACGGAGGAGCCCGTCGACGCGGCGTGGGAGGACGACATCGCGACCGTCATCGACGATGCGGAGGCCGCGCTGATCAAGCGCTTGCGAACGCGCTCCCTGTCCGAACGGGAAGCATCGCGATTCTTGCGCGAACGCGAGCTCGGCGATGCGGCGATCGACCACGTCATCGACCGCATGAGGAGCCTCGGATATCTCGACGACTCGGCACTGGCTGAGCAGCTCGTGCACAGTGGCGTCGAACGAAAGGGACAGGGGCGCGCGATGCTCGTGCAGACCTTGTCGGCCCGCGGCATCCCGCGCGAGGTCATCGACGAGGCACTCGATGCGCTGCCTGACGATGATGCGGACCGTGCTCTCGAGTTCGCGCGGCAGAAGGCCCGGACGATGCGCGACCTCGATCGCGATACGGCGCTGCGGCGGCTCTCGGGCCAACTCGCGCGGCGCGGGTACGGTGCGAGCGCGCTGACCGCAGCGCGGCAGGCCCTCGAAGAACTCGGGCGACCGGTTCGGCGTGCGCCGGCGGGAACCGTGCGCTTCGAGTGAGCCGTTTTCCCGGTGCGCGGGACCTCGGGTTCGTGCATGGTGACGGATCGTAGAATGAACGCATCATGACTTCTCCGTCCGCCGCCCCCACGCTGATCGCGCCATCGGACGCCGCCGTCGCCGCCGACGGTCGTGCCCGGACCTACGAGGTGCGCACCTTCGGCTGCCAGATGAACGTGCACGATTCCGAGCGACTTTCCGGCTCGTTGGAGAGCGCCGGATACGTGCGAGCGGAGGCGGGCTCCGAGGCCGATGTCGTCGTGATCAACACGTGTGCGGTGCGCGACAACGCCGCCGGCAAGCTGTACGGCACCCTCGGGCATCTGAAGAGTCGCAAGGATCGTCACGAGGGCATGCAGATCGCCGTCGGCGGCTGTATGGCTCAGATGGACAAAGAGGCCGTGCTCGAGAAGGCGCCGTGGGTCGACGTCGTCTTCGGCACCCACAACATGGGCTCGCTGCCCAGCCTCCTCGAGCGGGCGCGCCACAACGGCGATGCAGAACTGGAGATCCTCGAGGCGCTCGAGGTCTTCCCCTCGACCCTGCCGACCAAGCGCGACGCCGTGCACAGCGGCTGGGTCTCGATCTCCGTCGGATGCAACAACACCTGCAGCTTCTGCATCGTGCCGAGCCTGCGTGGCAAGGAGAAGGATCGCCGCCCTGGCGACATCCTCAACGAGATCCTGCTCCTCGTCGAGGACGGCGCCGTCGAGGTCACCCTCCTGGGTCAGAACGTCAACAGCTACGGGGTCGAGTTCGGTGATCGTCAGGCGTTCGGCAAGCTGCTGCGTGCCGCCGGGCAGATCCCGGGGCTCGAGCGCATCCGCTTCACCAGTCCGCACCCGGCCGCCTTCACCGATGACGTCATCGATGCCATGGCCGAGACTCCTCAGGTCATGCCGCAGCTGCACATGCCGCTGCAGTCCGGATCCGATCGCGTCCTACGGGCGATGCGGCGCTCCTACCGCAGTGACCGCTTCCTCGACATCCTCGAGCGGGTCCGCGACCGCATCCCGCACGCGGCGATCTCCACCGACATCATCGTCGGCTTCCCCGGTGAGACCGATGAGGATTTCGAGGACACGATGCGTGTCGTCGCGCAAGCACGGTTCGCCAGCGCCTTCACCTTCCAGTACTCGATCCGTGAGGGCACCCCCGCCGCGACGATGCCCGACCAGGTGCCGAAGGCCGTGGTGCAGGAGCGGTACGAGCGGCTCATCGCCCTGCAGGAGCGCATCAGCCTCGAAGAGAACGAGGCCCAGATCGGCCGCGAGCTGCAGGTGCTGGTCTCGACCGGCGAGGGAAAGAAGGATGCCGAGACCCACCGCCTGACCGGCCGCGCCGAAGACAATCGGCTCGTCCACTTCGAGCTGCCTCGGGGCTCGGCCGTTCCGCGCCCCGGAGACGTCGTGACGGCGACCGTGACGCACGCCGCTCCGTTCCACCTGCTCGCCGATAGCCCCGACGGGGCGCCGCTGCGCATTCGGCGCACGCGCGCGGGCGACGCCTGGGATCGCACCCAGGCGGAGTCATGCGGCGTGCCGACATCCTCGGGCGTCGCGGGCGAGACGGGCGCACCCCGCGCGGTGTCGCTCGGGTTGCCGACGCTCCGCCTCGGGTGACCGGGCGTCTGTGGGGCGTCGTCGGCGCCACGGGCACGGGCAAGTCCGATCTGTCCCTGCGGCTCGCGGAAGCGCTCACCGCCCGCGGTCGCCCGGCGGAGATCGTCAACGCCGACGCCATGCAGCTGTATCGCGGGATGGACATCGGCACCGCCAAGCTGTCGGTCGCCGAGCGCCGCGGCATCCCGCACCATCTCTTCGATGTGCTCGAGGTCACGGATGAGGCCGCGGTCGCCGCGTACCAGGAAGCGGCCCGTACCGTCATCTCAGAGATCTTCCACCGCGGAGCGGACGCCATCCTCGTCGGCGGCTCGGGCCTCTACGTCTCGAGTGTCGTCTACGACTTCCGCTTCCCGCCGCACGACGACATCCTGCGCGCACAGCTGGAAGCGGATCTCGAAAAGGGCGGCCCCGGGCCGCTCCTCGAGCGTCTACGCGCACTGGACCCGGCGACCGCCGACCGTATCGATGCGCGCAACGCTCGGCGGATCGTGCGCGCCCTCGAGGTCGCCGTGCAGGGAGACCGCGGTCACGGCGCCGTCCTGCCCGCAGATCCCGTGCTCTGGCACGTGCCGACGACCCTCATCGGTGTGGAGGTCGAGCGTGCAACCCTCGTCGCGCGCCTCGACGAGCGGGTGACCCGCATGTGGCGCGAGGGACTTCTCACCGAAGTCGCAGCCCTCCGCGACCGCGGCCTCGAGCAGGGCGTGACGGCCAGCCGGGCCATCGGCTACGCGCAGGCGTTGGCGCACGTGGCGGGTGAGCTCGATGCGTCCGAGGCCATCGCCCAGACGCAGGCGCTCACCCGACGCTACGCGCGGCGCCAGGTGTCGTGGTTTCGCCGGTATGCCGACGTGCGCTGGGTCGCGCCCGACGTCGACGCGGTCGTCCTGGCAGACTCGGTGGCGTGAGCGAAGTCCGCAAACTCACCGTGCAGCCCGAGCCGCTCCTCGTCGTTCAGTCGGCGTGCTCGGGGGGCCACACGACGCGGAAGCGTTCGAAGACGATCTCGTCCTCCTCCGACCATTCGGCTCCGCGGGCGGCGGCGACGCGCGTCCAGTAGCGGCGGTGCTCGCGCTGCCAGCTCTCCAGCGATCCGTCGTCCTCGCCCTCGTCGGCGGCGAATGCCGCGTCGCCGCTGGTGAAAGGACCCAACCTCAGTTCGGTCGTGCGCATGATGATGCGCGGTGCGCCGGAGCTGTCGCACGCGATCCAGTGCGATCCGATGCGCGGCACGAGATCGCCCCGAGCGACGAAGTCGGCCACGAGCTCTGCCGTCGCTCGTTTCCGCCCCGACAGCACGAGAGAGCGGGTTCTGCCACCTGAAGATCCTGCCACGTCGCTCGCGCGCGGCCGGCCGGGCCTCGGGCTGTGGACCGTAGACTGACCGGGTGGCAGAGCCGATCGCATTCACCAAGGGACACGGCACGGGCAACGACTTCGTGATCGTCCCGGATGACGAGGGCGTCCTCGACCTCTCGGACTCTCAGGTCGCCGCGCTCTGCGACCGCCGTTTCGGCATCGGCGGCGACGGCATCCTGCGCGTCGTCCGCAGCGCCCGCATACGCGAGGGCGAAGCGACGGCGGATGCCGAGTGGTTCATGGACTACCGCAACGCCGACGGGTCGGCCGCCGAGATGTGCGGCAACGGCACGCGTGTCTTCGCGAAGTACCTCGTCGACACGGGTCGCGCCGACATCGACGCGGCACCGCTGCGCATCGGCACGCGCGCCGGCATCAAGACCCTGACGCGCAGCGACCTCGGGTTCGAGGTCGACCTCGGCGTCTTCGCCATCGACGGCGAGACCGTCGTCAAGGCGCGGGGACTCGACGTCGCCCGCCCCGGCCAAGGCGTCGACGTCGGCAACCCGCACGTCGTCGTGGCGCTCTCCAGCGCGGGCGAGCTCGAGGAGCTCGATCTCACGGTGCAGCCGTTGCTGCATCCGGAGCCGGTCGCCGGGGCGAACGTGGAGTTCGTGGTGCCGGCCGATCCGCTCGTCAAGAACGGCGTCGGCAGCATCCGTATGCGGGTCTTCGAGCGCGGGGTGGGTGAAACGCTCTCTTGCGGCACGGGTGTCGCAGCAGCGGCGCTCGCCGTCCGCCATTGGGCCGGACCCGCGGCGCCCGATCGTTGGAGTGTTGAGGTGCCCGGCGGCATACTCGGCGTCCGCATCGTCGCCGATGCCGACGGCGACCACGTGCTGCTGTCGGGTCCGGCGACCCTCGTCTACTCGGGCGAGGTGCGCCTGGCCTGACGCGCGGTCGATCGCGGGCGACTCAGGGCAGGTCGATCGCGCCGGTCGGCACCGCGCCGTGCCGGCGCACCTTGAGCACGCGGAAGCCGCGTCCGGTCGCCGCACGCGTCACCGAGTATCCGTCGTCGAATGTCGCCGCCAGCCACCGCTGCAGGGAGTCGGACCCGAGGTTGCGCTGCACGACCAGCCACGCGTCGCTGCGTTCGTCCAAGCGCGGCAGCCACGTCTCCAGCAGACCGTGAAGTTCGTTCTTGCCGACGCGGATGGGGGGATTGGATCGGATGCCGCGGAAGCGGACGTCGCCGGGAACGTCCTCGGGGCGCACCGCGTTGATGTTGGTGAGACCCCACTCCTGCGCGTTTCGTCGCACCAGGTCGAGAGCGCGGTCGTTCACGTCCACCGCCCACACCGTGGCGTGCGGCGACTGCACGGCGAGGCTGAGCGCGATCGGCCCCCAGCCGCAGCCGAGGTCGAGCAGGTGGCCGCCCGGAGGGGGCGGCGGAGTATTCGCGAGTAGCACCGCCGTCCCGCCGTCGACGTGGTCGGGGCTGAACACCCCGCCCGCGGTCGTGACCTCGCCGATGCGCCCGCCGAGGGACACACGGATGCGACGGAGGTTCTCGGCGCTGGACGGGGAGGCGCTGAAGTAGTGGTCACTCCCCATCCTGCGAGCGTACCGGAGCCACCGGCCTGTGCGGGAGGCTAGACTGCAAGGCTGACCTGGAAGGAATCCATGACCCACACCACCGAGACCACCGACGCGCACGGCGACGACACGCCGCTCGATCCGGTGGATCGCGTGCTGGCACGTGCCGAGGGCCGCTCCAGCGCGAACGTCTTCGGTGCCGCCCAGGCGCTGCAGGATGCCGCGACCGTCGCCTATGGCGACACCGACGGCGATCAGTGGGACCGGGAGGAGCGCGCGGCGCTGCGCCGCGTGCCGGGTCTGTCCACGGAACTCGAAGACGTCACGGAGGTCGAGTACCGCCAGCTGCGGCTGGAGAACGTCGTGCTCGTCGGGGTGTACCCCCAGGGCTCGCAGGAAGACGCGGAGAACTCCCTGCGCGAGCTCGCCGCGCTCGCCGAGACCGCCGGCGCGGTCGTGCTCGACGGGGTGCTGCAGCGACGTCCGCACCCCGACCCGGCGACCTACATCGGCCGCGGCAAGGCGGCGGAGTTGCGCGACCTCGTCGCCGCGGTCGGCGCCGACACCGTCATCGCCGACACCGAGCTCGCTCCGAGCCAGCGTCGCGCGCTGGAGGACGTCGTCAAGGTCAAGGTCATCGACCGCACCACCGTCATCCTCGACATCTTCAGCCAGCACGCCAAGAGCCGCGAGGGCAAGGCGCAGGTCGAGCTCGCCCAGCTCGAGTACTTGCTTCCGCGACTGCGCGGATGGGGTGAGTCGATGAGCCGTCAGGCCGGTGGCCAGGTCGGCGCCGGAGGCGCCGGCATGGGCTCACGCGGACCGGGCGAGACCAAGATCGAGCTCGACCGCCGGCGCATCCGCACGAAGATGGCGCAGCTGCGCAGGCAGCTGCGCGACTTCGCGCCCGCCCGCGAGGCCAAGCGCAGCGAACGCAAGCGCAACACGATCCCGTCCGTCGCGATCGCCGGCTACACCAACGCCGGCAAGTCGAGCCTGCTCAACCGGCTCACGAGCGCCGGCGTGCTCGTGGAGAACGCGCTGTTCGCGACGCTGGACGCGACGGTGCGCCGTGCCCAAGCGGCCGACGGGCGCGTCTACACCCTGACCGACACGGTCGGCTTCGTGCGGAACCTGCCGCACCAGCTCGTCGAGGCGTTCCGCTCCACGCTGGAAGAGGTGGGCGACGCCGACGTGCTGGTACACGTCGTGGACGGCTCCCATCCCGACCCCGCGGCGCAGCTCGCGACCGTACGCGATGTGATGGGCGACGTGGGTGCGCGCTCCACGCGCGAGATCGTCGTCTTCAACAAGGCGGACCTCGTCGACGACGACACGCGGCTGGTGCTGCGCGGTCTCGAGCCGAGCGCGCTGTTCGTGTCGTCGCGGACGGGGGAGGGCATCGATCAGCTGCGCACCGTCATCGAGGACGCCCTGCCGCTGCCGGCGGTCGAGGTGCGCGCACTCGTGCCGTATGAGCGTGGAGACCTCATCAACGCGGTGCACGAGTCGGGGCACATCGTCTCGACGGCCCACGAGGAGGGCGGTACCGCCGTGCACGCGCACGTCTCGGAGCGGCTCGCGGCGGAGCTCGCGCCCTACGCGCTCTGACGCACGCCTAGCCTGCCGTCAGCTCTATCGCCGGCACGCCGGGCGTCGGAAAGCCGAACACCTGGCCGAGGAAAGCGAGCTCGCTCTCCAGCGCGTGCACGACTGCCTCAGCGCCGCGGAACCCGTGTCCCTCGCCCTCGTAGAGCACGTAGGCGTGCGGGATGCCGCGCGCGGCGAGAGCGTCGCGGATCGCTTCGGCCTGCGACGGAGGCACGACCGCGTCATCCGCACCCTGCAGCAGCAGCACGGGCACGCGGAACCCGTCGATATGCGTCAACGGGGAGCGCTCGATATAGAGCTCCTCGGCCTCCGGCAGGGGCCCGATGAGTCCGTCGAGATACCGTGACTCGAAATCGTGCGTATCGGCGGCCAGGGTGCGGGCGTCGCCGACGCCGTAGCGGGAGATGCCCGCGCGGAACACATCGGTGCGCGCGAGCGCCGCGAGCACCGTCCAGCCGCCTGCCGATCCGCCCTTGATCGCCAGGCGGCCGCCATCGGCGGCGCCGGTGGCGGCAAGGCCGGAGGCGGCTGCCGCGACGTCCGCCACGTCGACGACGCCCCATTGTCCGCGCAGACGCTCCCGGTACGCGCGGCCGTATCCGGTCGAGCCGCCGTAGTTCACCTCCAGTACTCCGATGCCGCGACTCGTGAAGAACAGCGTCTTCGCATCGGCGACGCCGCCCTCGTGGCCGGTCGGTCCGCCGTGCACCAGCACGAGATAGGGCGGGCGCTCTGCATCGGATGCCGCGACACGCGGATGGTGAGGGGGGTGCACGAATGCGTGCACCGTCCCCGTCGGACCCTCCACGGAGAACGGGCGCGTCTCGGGAAGCCACGCATCGAGATCCTCACCCGCGATCTCCGCACGGTGTCCGACGATGAGGTCGACGTGCACCGTCGCCCCCTCCGCATCGAACTCCACCAGCCAGATGCCGCTCACGCCCGGTGCCATGCCGGAGACCAGCGCCCGGCGGCCGACGACCGCCTCGACGGCGAGGGATGCGGTGGCGGGGATGTCGATCACGGTCTCGGTGCCCGCGGCATCCCGCCAGACGAGCTCATCCGAGCCGTTGGTGCGGACAGCGATCACCCCGCCGTCGGACGTCACACCGAACCAGCGGCTGCCGAGTGACCACAGCGGGCCCCCCGTGTCCGCATCGGCCGGGGCGAGAGGCGCCCGCGGCAGGTCGGCATCCAGGCGTAGGCTCCAGAGGTTCCACCGACCCGTCGCATCGTCCAGGTACAGCAGGTCGTCCTCGTCGGTCCATTCGGGCTGGAGCGCTGCCGTGCTGCCGTCGGTCACGTCGGTCCACTCGACCACGGCGCCGTCCTCGAGACGACCGATACGCAGGGTCGTGCGGTCCCACGGCATGTCGGGATGATTCCAGGCCACCCACGCGAGCCGGTCCCCGCGCGGGGACAGTGCGGGTTGAGCGACGAAATCGCTGCCCGCGACAAGGTCGCTCGCTCCCGCACCGTCGAGGTCGATGCGCACGATCGCCCGCTCGCGGCCGGCGCGCTCGCGGATGCCGAGCAGCATCCCGCCGGTCGCGCGAAGTCCGCCGTAGCGGACATCCGCATCGTCCGTCAGGGGACGAGGGTCCGAGCCGGGCTCCCGCACCCACACCTGCTGATCGCGGCGTTCGACGAAGAACAGCCGACCGGAATCGTCGACCGCCCACGACCCGCCGCCGTACTCGTGGACGCCGGATCGGGCGTTCCACGGCGCCGGCAGGACGAGGTGCACCGTGCCGGTCGCATCGCGCCGGAACACGGCCGTGCGGCCGGCCTCTTCGGCCACCGACTGCGCCCACCACACCTCGTCGCCCACGAGCGCGGCGCCGTCGATCCGGGGAGAAGCCGAAGAAGCCCAGGCGGCGGTGAACGGGGAGGGCCAGGATCCATAGGGGTGCACATCGACCATGGCTGCCACGCTACGCGTGTGCGACCTGCCACGTCGGCAGACACGTGCCGTCACACGCGGGTGAGGGAACGGCGCTGGCTCTACAGTGGGGCATCGAGGCCGCGGCCGACCGGCTGCAGGACCCCGACCCGAGAGGGAACTGAGCGATGATGTCCCACGAACCCCGCGTCGACGCTCCGGCGGTCGCCGGCGCGGCCTCGCCGCGGGTACCGTTCTCGTTCGAGATCTACCCTCCGCGCACCCCCGAGCAGCTGCCTGCTCTCTACGAGACCATTCGCGTGCTCGCCGCCGCCGGTCCGCGCTTCATCTCCGTGACGTTCGGCGCGGGCGGCTCGACGACCGACCGCTCGCTCACCGTGCTGACGCACATCCTCCGCGAGACGACCGTTCCGCCCGTCGCGCACGTGACCTGTGTCGGCAGCAGCTACGCCGAAGCCACGACGGTCATCCGCGACTTCCTCGATGCCGGCATCACCCGCTTCCTGGCGCTGCGGGGCGACCCGCCCGCCGGCGTCGGCGAGGACGACATCGTGGTCGGCGATCTGGAGTCGGCCGCTCAGCTCGTGCAGCTGATCGGCCGGGTGCAGGCGGAGCGCTCGCCGTATCGCGAGCGTGAGATCCCGGGGCTTCCGGGAGCCGTGCAGGTCACCGACGGCGACCGCGTCGAGATCGCCGTCGCGGCGTTCCCGAACGGTCACCCGCGTTCGCGTCACCGCTACGAGGACATCGACGCACTTCTGGCCAAGCAGGCCGCCGGGGCGACGTCCGCCCTGACACAGCTCTTCTTCCACGCCGACGAGTACCTCGACTTCGTCGAGCGCGCCCGCGCCGCCGGGGTCGTCATCCCGATCGTGCCCGGGATCATGCCCATCACCTCTCCGGGGCGACTGCGCCGAGTGCTCGAGCTCACCGGGGATGCGCGCCCCGACTCCCTCGCCGCGGCGCTCGAGTCGGCTCCGGATGCCGCCGCGCAGCGCGCCGTCGGCCTCGCCCATGCCGCCGACCTCGCGCGGTCCGTTGTCGCCGGCGGCGCCGACGGCATCCACCTCTACGCCTTCAACAACCACGACACCGTTCTGGGCGTGCTGCGCGCCGCAGAGCTGATCCCCGAAGCGAGCCCGTGACGCCGTCCGCTCAGTCGGACGACTCGTCCGCCGCCGCGCGGCGAAGACCCCAACGACTCCACGCGCGGCGAAGAGCCGCCGCCCGCGCGGACTGACCGGCGAGCCACGCTCCGGCGGCGACGGCGAGAGCGATCGCCAGAGCTGCCCCGGCGGCGCCGACCGCCGCCGACACCAGCTGGTCGTAGACGGCGGCCGCCGCGGCCGGCGTGAGTGCCGTCCCGGTTGCGGCGGACGATACGGCCGCCCGGCCCGCCGCGGCCGCGATCAGCAGCGCTCCGAGGCCCGCGGCCGCCGCGAGCGCGGCCCGCCGCAGGGCGTTCAGGCGTCGCCGCGCGAGCGCGATCCCGCTGAGGAACAGGATGACGGTAGCGACCGGCATCCACCATCCCACCGTCACGCCGAGCGCATATCCCGTTCGAATGGCGGCCAGGGCGTCTCCGGAGCCGATGACCACGACGTGATCGACGGAGGGGATGAGCGTCGCCCACGCCACGCCCTGCGCGCTCAGACGTTCCTTCACGCCCGCCACCACGGCGCCGACCTGGATGCCGAGTCCGGCCTCGGTCTGCACCACGACGCCGGAGCCATCGGAGGTCGCGGCGAGCGTGAGCGCGCGGTGAGACTGTCGGAGAAGCTGTTCCCACAGTGCCCCGAAGCCGTCTGAGCGGATCGCGTCGGCGATCGTGTCGTGCACGAGAGTCTGCGCGGCGGCGGCGGCGGGCGCTTGCAGCCGCCGCAATGCGTCGGCCGCGTCGGCGGATGCCGCGATCAGCCCGTCCTGCACGGCGGTCGAACGGGCCAGCGGTGCACGCGTCGCGGTGAACGCGTCTTCGTCGACCAGCTGCACCCGCGCCCAGACGCTCAGGATGGACAACGGGAGGCAGACGACGGCCAGGACGATCGCGACGGCCGATGCGAGGGCGCGCCCCCCGCGACATGATCAGATCGCGCGCAGGACGGCCACGACGCGACCGAGGACCACCGCGTCGTCGCCGAGGATGGGCTCGAAGGAGGAGTTGCGGGGGAGCAGCCACGTGTGGCCGTCCCGCTGCCGGAAGGTCTTCACCGTCGCTTCGCCGTCGAGCATCGCCGCGACGATGTCGCCGTTGTCCGCGGTCGGCTGCGATCTCACGACGACCCAGTCGCCGTCGCAGATGGCGGCGTCGATCATCGACTCGCCGCTGACCTTGAGCATGAACAGGTCGCCCTTGCCGACGAGCTGGCGGGGGAGGGGGAAGATCTCCTCGACCTGCTGGTCTGCCGTGATCGGCACGCCCGCCGCGATGCGCCCCACCAGAGGGACCAGTGCCGCATCGCCCACGGCCGGAACGAGGTCGGCGGGATTCTCGGCGGCGGCACCCGGCAGATCGATGAGGACCTCCATCGCGCGCGTCTTGCCGGCGTCGCGGCGGAGGTAGCCGCTCAGCTCCAGCTGGTTGAGCTGGTGGGTGACGCTGGACAGCGACTTCAGGCCCACGGCATCGCCGATCTCGCGCATGCTCGGCGGGTAGCCGTGGCGCGCGATGGAGGTCTGGATCACCTCGAGGATCTTCAGCTGCTTGTCGCTGAGGTTCTTCCGCCTGCGTGTCTGAGGCTTCTCGGCCATATCGCGCGCTCCTTCGATCGCGTCCCCGGAAGGCAGAGCCTTCGAATGTCGGAGGTTGGTGATGGGGTCGTCTTGTCGAAACCGTATCCGGTTTTCGCACGGTCGGACGGCACGCGTGCGCGTGTCGGATTCGATTCATCTGCGAGAACCGTATCGCTTGACACTCGAACACTATCGAAGATAGATTCGGAACAGAGATTCGCATCCGGCTCTCCCGGCCGAGAGGCGGATGCGAATCTCGACTCGAATCTTCGAGGTGACGCTCTCACCCCCGACGCCGCGGCGCGGGACACGTCTCAAGGAGGAACCCATGACCACGATCGACATCCTCGGCGCCTCGCCCCGCGGCCGTGTCATCGCGGCGGCCCCCGCCACCCGTCTGCGCCTGACGGTTCGTGGTCGCCGGGTGCTCGCCTTCCTCGCCTCCATCCCCGTCATCGTCGCGCTCGGTATCGGCATCGTGTCCGGCGGCGGCGCGCTGGCCTCCAATGAGGGATCCTCGGGAGTCACGTTCACCCACGTCACGGTTCAGCCGGGCGACACGCTCTGGTCGATCGCACGCGCGGTCGCACCTGACGTCGACCCGCGCGACGCCGTCGACGCGATCGTTCGACTCAACGCCTTGGACTCGGGCAGCCTCGATGCCGGACAGAGCATCGCGATCCCCGCCGAGTACTCCGCCGGCCACTGATCAGCCTCGTCCGCTCATCACGGCGACCTCTACGATGGTGAGGGTGAGCGTTCGACTCGATGACCTTCCCCTCAGAGACGACCTGCGCGGCCTGACGCCCTACGGCGCTCCCCAGGCTCCGCTGCCCGTCGCGCTGAACGTCAACGAAAACACGCATCCGGTGCCCGAAGCGGTCGCGGACGACATCCTCGACAGCATCGCCCGTGCGCTCCGGGAGGTGAACCGCTATCCGGATCGCGAGTTCACCGCCGTGCGGGAGGGCTTCGCGGACTACCTGGGTCATGGCCTGTCGGCCGCGCAGATCTGGGCGGCGAACGGATCCAATGAGGTTTTGCAGCACCTTCTGCAAGCGTTCGCCGGCCCCGGTCGGACGGCCTTCGGTTTCGCACCGACCTACTCGATGTACCCGCTGCTCACTCGTGCCACTGGCGCGACGTACGTGAGCGGGACGCGCGGCGTCGACTACACACTCGCCCCCGAAGACGCGGCCGCTCAGGTCGACCGTGCGCAGCCGGATGTCGTCTTTCTGTGCGCGCCGAACAACCCGACCGGAACGCCACTCGGACTCGATGTGATCGAGGCCGTCTATGACGCCGCACCGGGCATTGTGATCGTCGACGAGGCCTACCAGGAGTTCGCGCCCCGCGATTCCCGGTCGGCACTGACGCTGCTGCCCGATCGGCCGCGGCTGGTCGTGTCTCGCACGATGAGCAAGGCCTTCGCGTTCGCCGGCGCTCGCGTCGGCTACCTCGCGGCCGACCCCGCCGTCATCGATGCTCTGCGTCTGGTGCGGCTTCCCTACCACCTCAGTGCGCTGACGCAGGCGGCGGCATCGGCCGCGCTGCGTCACGCGCCGGCGATGCTCGCGATGGTCGACGAGATCGTCGCTCAGCGCGACCGTATCTCCGCGACACTCGACGCGCTCGGCTACCGCCCCTTCGAGAGCTGGACGAACTTCGTGCTCTTCTCCGGTGTGGAAGATCCTGCGGCGACGTGGCAGGGGCTCTACGACCGCGGCGTTCTGATCCGCGATGTCGGCATCGCCCACAGTCTGCGTGTCACGGCGGGCACCGCGGAGGAGTCGACGGCGTTCCTCGACGCGCTCGCCTCACTCGGCCCGGGCGGTTCCGGCGCGCACTGACGGTGAACGCCGGGGTAACACGCCGGGCCGGCGCGCGGGCTCTCGGTAGACTCGGCTCATGAGCACCCCGGCCCCCCGCACGGCATCCTTGCGACGCGCGACCAGCGAGTCCACGGTCGAACTCGATCTCGACCTCGACGGCACCGGGCACAGCAGCATCGACACCACGGTGCCGTTCTTCGACCACCTGCTCACAGCCTTCGCAAAGCACTCGCTCACCGATCTCACCGTGCGCGCCTCGGGAGACACCGACATCGATGCGCACCACACCGTCGAAGACACCGCGATCGTCCTGGGTCAGGCGATCCGTCAGGCGCTCGGCGACAAGAGCGGCATCTCGCGCTACGGGGATGCGCTCGTTCCCCTGGACGAGGCGCTGGCCCAGGCCGTGGTCGACATCAGCGGGCGCCCCTATCTGGTCCACACCGGGGAGCCGGTCGGGTTCGAGCACCATCTCATCGGCGGCCACTTCACCGGGTCGCTCGTGCGTCACACGTTCGAAGCGCTCGCTTTCAATGCCGGTCTGACGATGCACGTCACGGTGCTCGGCGGACGGGACCCGCACCACATCGCCGAAGCCGAGTACAAAGCGTTCGCGCGGGCCTTCCGGCAGGCGAAGGCGCTCGACCCCCTGGTCCACGGCATCCCCAGTACGAAGGGCGCCCTATGACCGACGCCACCGCAGGGCTCGAGGCCGGTACCCGCATCGAGGAGCGGCCTCTCGTGGCTGTGCTCGACTACGGGTCGGGCAATGTCCACTCCGCGGTGAAGGCCCTCGTCGCCGCGGGAGCCGATGCGCGGCTCACGGCCGATCGTGGCCTGATCCACGACGCCGCAGGTCTGGTCGTACCCGGCGTCGGAGCCTTCCGGGCCGTGATGGAGTCCCTGCGCGCCACGCGCGGCGACGAGATCATCGAACGTCGTCTCGCCGGAGGTCTGCCGGTGCTGGGCATCTGTGTCGGCATGCAGGTGATGTTCGAGCACGGTGTGGAACGCGGTGACGACACCGAGGGGCTCGGCGAGTGGCCCGGCGCGGTCACCGAACTCGACGCGCCGGTGCTCCCGCACATGGGCTGGAACACGGTGCGGGTGGGCGAAGGCTCGACTCTTTTTCGCGGCCTGGAGCACGAACGGTTCTACTTCGTGCACTCCTACGCCGCCCAGCACTGGTCGCTCGAGGTCACGCGGCCGTTCCGTCAACCCGCCCTCACGTGGTGCGACTACGGCACGCCGTTCCTCGCCGCCGTCGAGAACGGACCGCTGTCGGCGACGCAGTTCCATCCCGAGAAGAGCGGCGAGGCCGGCATCCGGCTTCTCGCGAACTGGATCTCCTCGCTTCCGCAAGACCTCACCCGCACCCGGTAGTAGTCTCTCTGCTTGTGTGTCCTCGTGTCCGCGCATGGCGGGCACTGAACCCTTCCTGGAGCCATGAACGATTTCGCGTCGACCCCCGAACTGATCCTCCTGCCCGCCGTCGACGTCGCCGACGGCAAGGCGGTACGTCTGACGCAGGGTGAGGCCGGCACCGAGACCAGCTACGGCGATCCCGTCGACGCGGCGTTGGCTTGGGCGCGCGACGGCGCCCAGTGGATCCACCTCGTGGATCTGGATGCCGCCTTCGGACGCGGCAACAACGCCGCCGTGCTGCGCAAGGTCATCAAGCAGCTCAAGGGCGTGCAGGTGGAGCTGTCCGGAGGAATCCGCGACGATGCGACCTTGGAGGCCGCCCTCGAGTCGGGGGCGAGCCGCATCAACCTGGGCACCGCGGCGCTGGAGAACCCGGAGTGGGCGGCGGACGTCATCGGCCGCTACGGCGATGCGATCGCCGTCGGGCTCGACGTGCGCGGCACGACCCTGGCGGCCCGCGGCTGGACCCGCGACGGCGGCGACTTGTGGCAGGTGCTCCAGCGGCTCGAAGACGCCGGGTGCAGCCGTTACGTCGTCACCGACGTCACCAAGGACGGCACGCTGAAGGGCCCGAACCTCGAGCTGCTGCGCGAGGTCACCACCCGCACCGTCAAGCCGGTCGTCGCCTCGGGGGGCATCTCGAACCTCGACGACATCGCGGCCCTGCGCGAGCTCGTTCCGCTCGGCGTCGAAGGGGCCATCGTGGGTAAGGCACTCTATGCGGGGGCCTTCACCCTCGCCGAGGCGCTGGATGTCGCCGCAGGCTGAGAGTCCCGACGACGCCGCAGCCCACGCCTGCGCCGCGGATTCCGCAGGCGTCCCCTGGGAGGGGCGCTCCTTCGAGCCCAATCCGCACGCCGGCGACGACGGCTCTGCAGACGCTGCGCTGCTGTCGGCACTGCTGAGCTTCCGCCGGGGCGAGGGTGATGCTCGTGCGGTCGTCGACGCCTACCGCACGGCACGCCTGTTGATCCCGCTGGTCGCCGAGGCCGGCGATGTGGGCGTCGCCCCGTCCGGCCACACCGTCGACAAGACGCAGGAGCTGTCCATCGTGACGGTCGCCGCGCCCGACGGGCGGCGTGTGCTCCCCGTGTTCACGTCGGTGCGCACGATGGCGGCGTGGGATCCGAAGGCGCGACCGGTGCCGGCCGACGGCATCCGTACCGCCTTGGCCGCCGCTGCCGACGATACGGACCTGATCGTGATCGACCCGGCATCCGAGACCGAGTTCGTTCTGCGTCGCCCCGCGGTGTGGGCCCTCGGTCAAGGGCTGGCCTGGGAACCCGCGCACACCTCGCCGGAGGTCTATGCCGGGCTGCAGGACTCGATCGGCTCCGAGCTGGGCGTGCTCGACCTGTCGGTGGCGCCGGGGGATCCGCAGGCGCGTCTGCGCGGCCCGGAACTGATCGTCCGTCTGCAGCTCGTGGATGGGCTCGACCAGTCTCAGCTCGACGCCACCCTGCAGCGGCTGGCGGCACGGTGGGCCGCCGACGATCGCATTGCGGTGCTGGTCGACTCGCTCACGGTCAAGCTCGTCCGCGGCTGAGCGCCGCGCCGGGTCTCACGTGACGGGTCCGGTCCACTTCTCGCCCGGGCCCTTGCCGATCGGGTCGGGGATGACCGAGGCCTCGCGGAACGCGAGCTGCAGCGAGCGCAGTCCATCGCGCAGTGACCGCGCGTGCATGTCGCTGATCTCCGGCGCTCCGGCCGTGATCAGCCCCGCCAGGGCGTTGATCAGCTTGCGTGCCTCGTCGAGATCCAGCTGCGTCTCGGGATCGTCCGCGAGACCGGTCTTGACGGCGGCTGCGCTCATGAGATGCACCGCGGCCGTCGTGATGACCTCCACCGCCGGCACGTCGGCGATGTCGCGGGTGGCGGCGGCGGAGGCACGCTCCTGTTCCTCCCATCGGGCGAGCCGTTCGGCCTCGTGACGGTCGGGGGAGGAAGGAATCGTGTCCACGTGCTGCTCTCTGCTAGACTGTGCGGGCGCCGGAGTGTTCTGCTCCGGAACGAAAGAGGATCACATCCCACCCGCGCTTGCCGCTCCAGGCTACCGGGTCACGCGCTCCGCCTCGTCCGTCGAGGTTGTCGTACCGAGCAATCGGTGCGGGTGAGGGTGCAGGAACGAAGCCGACGTGCGCGTCGTGCGGGGTGGACGTGACGATCTTCCGCCCGAGACACATCCCTGTGTCCGGTGGCACCCACCCGTACGACTAAGGAGTTCCGCATCAGCGATCCCCGCACCAATGACCGCATTCGCGTTCCCGAGGTCCGCCTCGTCGGACCCGCGGGTGAGCAGGTCGGCGTCGTCCGCATCGAGGTCGCTCTGCGCCTCGCTCAGGAGGCAGATCTCGACCTCGTCGAGGTCGCCCCCAACTCGAAGCCGCCCGTGGTCAAGATCATGGACTACGGCAAGTTCAAGTACGAGGCGGCGCAGAAGGCGAAGGAAGCGCGTCGCAATCAGGCGAACACGGTTCTCAAAGAGGTCCGTTTCCGACTGAAGATCGAAGCGCACGACTACACGACCAAGCTCAAGCGTGCCGAAGGCTTCCTGCAGGCCGGTGACAAGGTCAAGGCCATGATCCTCTTCCGAGGCCGCGAGCAGTCGCGTCCGGAGCAGGGTGTGCGGCTGCTGCGCAAGTTCGCCGAGGACGTCGCCGAGTACGGGACCGTCGAGTCGAACCCCACGATCGACGGACGCAACATGGTCATGGTCATCGCCCCGCACAAGAACAAGTCCGAGGTGAAAACCGAGCAGAACGCCCAGCGTGCTGCGAACAAGGAGGCGGCGCGCCAGGCGCGCGGAACCACGGGCGCCGAGCCCGAGGCCGCCCTCGCCGCCGAGCCCGCTCCCGCGGAGTAAGGCCGCCGGCCGGAGGCGCAGCCTCTCGGCCCCCAGAGCTCCCGCCCCGCGGGAACCACAACGAAGGATAGAGACATGCCGAAGCAGAAGACCCACTCGGGTGCCAAGAAGCGCTTCAAGGTCACCGGTAGCGGGAAGATCAAGAAGCAGCAGGCGAACCTCCGCCACAACTTCGAAGGCAAGCCCACCAAGCGCACGCGCCGCCTGTCGGCCGACAAGATCCTGGCTCCCGGCGACGCGAAGGTCGCCAAGAAGCTCCTCGGCATCTGAGCGCTGACGCAGACGAGAAAGTAGAAGAAAATGGCTAGAGTCAAGCGGGCCGTCAACGCCCACAAGAAGCGTCGCGTCATCCTCGAGCGCGCATCCGGTTACCGCGGGCAGCGTTCGCGCCTGTACCGCAAGGCCAAGGAGCAGGTCACCCACTCGCTGGTCTACGCGTACCGTGACCGCCGCAAGCGCAAGGGCGACTTCCGCCGCCTGTGGATCCAGCGCATCAACGCCGCGGCGCGTCAGAACGGCATCACCTACAACCGCTTCATCCAGGGCCTCGGCCTGGCGGGCGTGCAGGTCGACCGTCGCATGCTGGCCGAGCTGGCCGTCAACGAGCCGGCCACCTTCGCCTCGCTCGTCGAGACCGCGAAGAAGGCGCTGCCGGCGGACGTGAACGCGCCCAAGGCGTAATCACTGCCCACACAGCACGAGAAGGGGTGTCCTCCGAACGGGGGACGCCCCTTCTTCATTCCCTAGGATGAGATCGTGCTCGAAAATCCTCGTTCTCCCCGTGTGCGCGCCGTCGCCAAGCTGACCAAGCGCAGCGCCCGACAGGAGACCGGGCTGTTCCTGCTGGAGGGACCCCAGGCGGCCCGCGAGGCTCTCGCATTCCGCCCCGACACCCTCGTCGAGCTCTTCGCCACGCCCACGGCGATGGAGCGTCATCAGGACATCCGGGATGCGGCCGGAGACGCGGGCCTGGACATCGTGTTCACGACCGAGGCGGTGCTGGACGCGTTGGCCGACACGGTGACCCCGCAGGGGATCGTCGCCGTGGCGCGACAGTCGCCGACGTCGCTCAAAGACATCTTCGCCGCGTCGCCGACCCTTATCGCGATCTGCGAAGAGGTACGCGACCCCGGCAACCTCGGCACCATCATCCGCGCCGCCGACGCCGCCGGTGCCGATGCCGTCGTGCTGACCGGACGTACGGTCGATCCCTACAACCCCAAGGTCGTGCGCGCCACGACCGGCTCGCTGTTCCACGTTCCCGTCGCCGTCGCCGCGGAGCTGGCGGCCACCGTCGAACGGGCACACGGCGCAGGCCTGCGCATCGTCGCCGCGGACGTCGGGGGAGAGGACTTCCTCGCCCGTCGAGACGTGCTCGCCGCACCCACGGCCTGGCTGTTCGGCAACGAGGCGCGGGGTCTGGACGACGATGCGCTGGCGCTCGCCGACCTCTCCCTGCGACTGCCGATCTACGGTCGCGCCGAGTCTCTGAATCTCGCCACCGCGGCGAGCGTCTGCCTGTACGAGACGGCCTTCGCGCAGCGCGGCGATCGCTGACGCGAATTGTTCCGGGTCGGTGACGACTCGGTCAAGATCCTGTGTATAAGTTGGTCGCCTTCCACAGGATCTGCCTAGGCTGGCCCACATGTCTCATTCCAGTCCGGCTCCCGCGACGTCGAACATCACGGTCCGGCGGGGGGATCCCCTGGTCGTCGTCACCGGTGTCGAGAAGCACTACGGCGATTTCCATGCGCTGAAGAGCATCGATCTGACCGTCAACCGCGGCGAGGTCGTCGTCATCATCGGCCCATCCGGCTCGGGCAAATCCACGCTGTGTCGCACCATCAACCGTCTGGAGACGATCACCAGCGGCACCATCACGATCGACGGCAAGGAACTGCCGAAAGAGGGAAAGGCGCTCGCGGCTCTGCGTGCCGACGTGGGCATGGTGTTCCAGTCCTTCAACCTCTTCTCCCACCTCACGATCCTCGAGAACGTCACGCTCGGCCCCATCAAGGTCAAGAAGATGAAGAAGGCGGATGCCGAAGCCGAAGCCAAGGTGCTGCTGGAGCGCGTGGGCGTCGGGCATCAGGCATCCAAGCTGCCGGGACAGCTTTCCGGCGGTCAGCAGCAGCGTGTCGCGATCGCCCGGGCGCTGGCGATGAAGCCCAAGGTCATGCTGTTCGACGAGCCCACCAGCGCGCTCGACCCGGAGATGATCAACGAGGTGCTCGACGTCATGGTCGGCCTCGCCCAGGACGGCATGACGATGATCGTCGTCACGCACGAGATGGGTTTCGCGCGTAAAGCGGCCGATCGGGTGGTCTTCATGGCCGACGGCCAGATCGTCGAGCAGGCACGCCCCGACCAGTTCTTCACGGCCCCCACGAGCGACCGGGCGAAGGACTTCCTCTCCAAGCTCATCACGCACTGAAGAAGACGTCCGCGCCTCGCACCGGCGCGGTCAACGAGAGATGGATACGAAACAGGAGGATCACATGCTGAAGAAGAATCGGATCGTCGGCGCTTTCGCCGGACTGGCCGTCGCGGCCCTCGCCCTGACGGCGTGCAACAGTGGAACCCCGGGCGCGGAGCCCGGAGCGACCGGCGGGGCCAGCGGCGCGGCCGAGACCCCGTGGACCGTCGCGACCGACGTCACGATCGAGGGCAGCCCGACGTTCGACAAGATCAAGAGCGCGGGAACCGTCACCGTCGGCGTCAAGGAGGACCAGCCCGGCTTGGGCTACCTGGACCCCGTGACCAACACGCGCAGCGGCTTCGACGTCGACATCGCACGCTGGATTGCCGCTTCCCTCGGAATCGCCGAGGACAAGATCCAGTTCCAGCCGATCGCCTCGGCCAACCGCGAGCAGGCGATCGTGAACGGCGACATCGACTACTACGTCGGGACCTACTCGATCACCGACAAGCGCAAGCAGCAGATCTCGTTCGCCGGGCCGTACTTCATCACCGGACAGGGCCTGCTCGTCGCGGCGGACAACGACAAGATCACGGGCAAGGACTCGCTGACGGCCGACGAGACCGTCTGCTCGGCGACGGGTTCGACCTCGATCCAGCGGATCAAGGAGCAGACCCCCGCCAAGACCAAGGAGTACGACCAGTACTCGGCTTGCGTCGAGGACCTCAAGAACGGTCAGGTGGATGCCGTCACGACTGACGAGGCGATCCTCATCGGCTACGCCGCGCAGAGCCCCGACCAGCTGAAGGTCGTGGGCGAGCCGTTCAGCGAGGAGCGCTACGGCGTCGGCATCGCGAAGGGCGACACCGCGCTGCAGACGTTCATCAACACGATGTTCACCGACGGCGGGTCGACCTGGCAGGCCATCTTCGACAAGAACCTGGGTGCGTCCGGCGTGAAGGCCACCCAGCCGAAGGTCGACGCGGCGGGCTGATACCCGTGCCGGCGGCAGCAGCGCAGACGACGCTGCCGCCGGCATCCCGGCCGGCAGAGGCGACGACGCGGGCAACGACAACGCAGACAACGACGGAAGGCGGCGCGGTGGAGGTCATCACCGACAACCTCGATCTCTGGGGCGAAGCCCTCACGGGCACCCTGGTGCTGTTCTTCGGCGGCGGCCTGCTCGCCCTCGTGCTCGGCTTCATCGTCGGCGCCATGCGCGTCTCGCCGATTCCGGCCGCCCGCGCCGTCGGCGCGGTCTACGTCAACTGGATCCGCAACACCCCGCTCACGCTCGTCATGTTCTTCTTCGCGTTCTGCCTGCCGATCCTGCTGCGCGAGCGCATCGACGCGATCCTGCTGGCCACGCTCGCCCTCGGGGTCTACACGGCGACCTACGTCGCCGAGACGCTGCGCTCGGGCATCAACACGGTACCGGTGGGGCAGGCCGAAGCGGCTCGCGCCCTCGGACTCACGTTCGGACAGGTGATGACGCTCGTCGTTCTGCCGCAGGCCACGCGCTCGGTCATCCCGCCGATGATGAGCGTGCTCATCGCGCTGCTGAAGAACACGACGGTGGCCGCGGGCTTCTCCGTCCTCAATCTCGGCTCGGTCCGCAGCAACCTCAGTGAGCGCGGCGAGAATCAGCTCGTGACGCTGCTGTGGGTCATGGTCATCTTCGTCGTCCTCGTCTTGCTGCTCGCGTGGCTGCAACGAGCGATGGAGCGCAGATGGAAGGTCGCACGATGAGCTCCGTCCTTTACGACGTCCCCGGGCCGAAGGCCGTCGCCCGCAACCGGATCCTCGGCGTGGCGACGATCGTCGTGATCCTTGCCCTCGTCGGATGGGTCGTGTGGCGGTTCGCGGTCACCGGGCAGTTCTCCGCCGACAAGTGGGAGATCTTCTCGTACGGAACGATCTGGCAGCGCCTGCTCGACGGTGCGGTGGCCACGCTCGCCGCCTTCGCCGCTGCGGCCGTGGGTGCGCTCGCCCTCGGGTTCATCCTCGCGATCGGACGGCTGTCCGACCGGGCCTGGATCCGCGTCCCCGTCGGCTGGGTGACCGAAGTCCTTCGCGCCATCCCGGTGCTCGTGTTCATGATGCTCCTCTATTACGGTCTGCCGGTCATCGGCATCCGGATGGAGCCCTATTGGGCCGTCGTCATCGCCCTCGTCGCCTACAACGGTTCCGTGCTCGCCGAGGTCATCCGCGCCGGGGTCGAGTCGCTGCCGCGCGGTCAGAGCGAGGCGGGATACGCGATCGGGCTGCGCAAGGCGGGAGTGCTCCGCCTCATCCTGTTGCCGCAGGCGATCCGCGCCATGATGCCGGTGATCGTCGCGCAGCTCGTCGTCACCCTGAAGGACACGGCGCTCGGCTTCATCATCACCTACCCCGAGCTCCTCTACGTCATCAAGCTCCTCGGATCGAACGCCGTGTACGGCTCCCCGCTCATCCAGACGGCGATCGTCGGCGGCTCGATCTACGTGGTGATGTGTCTCGCGCTCAGCTACGTCGCCTACCGCATCGAGCAGCGCACGAAGCGGCGCCAGCAGCAGCAGGTCGCCGAGGGCGGCGCACCGCACCATCCGATGGGGCCGGGCGGCACCGACACCGAGCTGATCGCCCTGCAAGCGCGCGCCGGGAAGCTCGACCCCGGAAACCCCGGACAGGTCTGAGCGTCGCACGGTGCGTCCGGGCGCCCCGCTGCGCCGCCGGTAGACTCGTCTCTTGTGTCTGACGCACCCGAGATCACCCCAGAGAACGTGGATGCCGCCGTCGCCGACGCCTTGGCGGCGATCGCGGCCGCCGGCTCGACCGCCGAGCTGAAGGCCGCGCGTGCCGCCCACGCCGGTGAGGGGTCGCCCCTCGCCCAGCTCAACGCCCAGCTGCGTCACGTGCCGAACGAGGAGAAGGCCGCGTTCGGCAAGCTCGTCGGTCAGGCGCGCGGCCGTGTGACGCAGGCCCTGGTCGCCCGCGAGGAGGAGCTCGCGGCCGCGGAGACCGCCGCGAAGCTCGAGGCCGAGCGGGTCGACATCACGGCCATCGCACCGCGGGGGCGCGTGGGGGCACGGCATCCGGTGTCCCTCCTCCAGGAGGAGATCGCGGACCTCTTCGTCGGCATGGGGTGGGAGATCGCCGAAGGTCCCGAACTCGAGCACGAGTGGTACAACTTCGACGGCCTCAACTTCGACATCGACCACCCGGCGCGTCAGCTGCAGGACACCTTCTTCGTCGACCCGGTCGAGCGGCACCTCCTGCTGCGCACGCAGACGAGCCCCGTGCAGATGCGGTCGATGCTGGAGCGCGACCTGCCGATCTACGTGCTCTCGCCGGGCCGCGTCTACCGCACCGACGAGTTCGACCCGACTCATCTGCCCGCCTTCCACCAGTTCGAGGGCCTCGTCGTCGACAAGGGCATCACCATGGCGAACCTGAAGGGCACGCTGGACCACGCGGCCAAGGTGCTGTTCGGCGCCGAGGCGAAGACGCGCTTTCGCACCAACTACTTCCCGTTCACCGAGCCGTCCGCCGAGCTGGATCTCTGGCACCCGACCTTCAAGGGCGGGGCGCGCTGGATCGAATGGGGCGGGTGCGGCATGGTCAACCCGAACGTGCTGCGCGCCGCCGGGATCGACCCCGAGGTGTACTCGGGGTTCGCGTTCGGAATGGGCATCGAGCGCACGCTCATGTTCCGCTCCGACGTGCAGGACATGCGCGACATGGCCGAAGGCGATGTCCGCTTCAGTGAGCAGTTCGGAATGGTGGTCTGATGCGCGTCCCTCTGTCGTGGCTGCGTGAGTACGTCGAGCTTCCCGAGAACGTCACGACCGACGACGTCTTCGCGGCCCTCGTATCGGTGGGGTTCGAGGAGGAGGAGGCGATCGGCTTCGACATCAGCGGGCCGGTGGTCGTCGGCCAGGTGCTCTCGTTCGAGGCCGAGCCGCAGTCCAACGGCAAGACGATCCGCTGGTGCCAGGTCGACGTCGGCGGGGCCAACGGGGGAGTCCGCGGGATCGTCTGCGGCGCCTCGAACTTCGTCGAAGGCGACAAGGTCGTCGTGTCGCTGCCCGGCGCGGTCCTTCCGGGGCCGTTCCCGATCTCCGCACGCAAGACCTACGGGCACGTCTCGGACGGCATGATCGCCTCAGCGCGCGAGCTCGGGCTGGGTGACGAGCACAACGGCATCCTGCGTCTCGCCGAGCTGGGACTCGACCCGGAGGTCGGGACCGATGCGATCGCCCTGCTCGGCCTCGACGACGTCGCCGTCGACGTCAACGTCACTCCGGATCGCGGCTACGCACTGTCGATCCGCGGCATCGCACGCGAGTACTCGCACGCGACCGGCGCCGCGTTCTCCGATCCCGCGGACCACGAGTGGGACGACGTCCAGCCCGGCAGCGGCTTCCCCGTGGTCGTCGATGACCGGGCGCCGGTTCGCGGCCGGGTGGGTGCGAGCGAGTTCGTCGCGCGCGTCGTGCGCGGCGTCGATCCGTCCCGGCCCACGCCGCCGTGGATGGTCGCGAGGCTGACCCTCGCCGGCATCCGCTCCCTCGGCATCCTGATCGACATCACGAACTACGTCATGCTCGAGCTCGGCAACCCCACCCACGGCTACGACCTCGACCGCCTCCAGGGCGGCATCACGGTGCGTCGCGCCGCCGAGGGCGAGAAGCTCACGACGCTCGACGGCAAGGAGCGCACGCTCAGCGCCGAGGACCTGCTCATCACCGACGATTCCGGCCCGATCGGCCTCGCCGGCGTGATGGGCGGCGGCACGACGGAGATGACGGACGCCACGCGCAACGTCCTCGTCGAGGCGGCGATCTTCGATCCCACCACGATCGCCCGGACGGCCCGTCGCCACAAGCTGCCCTCGGAGGCCTCCCGCCGCTTCGAGCGCGGCGTCGACCCGCTGCTGCCGTTCGTGGCAGCCCGCCGCGTCGCCGACCTCATGGTCGAGCTTGCCGGCGGCACTCTCGATCCGGAGTTCGGCGGTGCGGTGTTCGGCGAGGTCGTCGTCGACGGCATCGAGCTGCCTCGGCCCTTCATCCCGGGCCTCATCGGCGTCGACTACACGGATGCCGAGATCATCGACGCGCTGGAGATGGTGGGCTGTGAGGTGACCGACGTCGACCAGGCGTTCGCCGAGGCCCTGGTGCTCGACGGGGAGGAGCCGGCGGACATCCCCGGTGGGGGATGGTTCGTCATCCCGCCGACGTGGCGTCCGGACCTCACCGACAAGTGGACGCTCGCCGAGGAGGTCGCGCGCATCCACGGGCTCGAGCGGATCCCGTCGGTGCTGCCGACTCCGCCCTCCGGTCGCGGCCTCACACCGCTGCAAAAAGGGCGACGTCGCGTGGCCAACGCGCTCGCCGCCGCCGGCTTCGTCGAGACTCCGTCCTTCCCGTTCTCCACGGCGGAGGCCAACGCGCTGCACGGGTCGGCGTCGGGGGACCCGCTGGCGTCCGTCAAGCTCGCGAACCCCCTCGACGGCCAGGCTCCGTATCTGCGCCGTTCGCTCGTCCCGGGGCTGCTTCAGGTCGCGCACCGCAACCAGGCGCGCGGCTTCGCCGATCTCGCGCTGTTCGAGACGGGGCTCGTGTTCACGCCCGAGGAGGGCGTCGTCTACGGCACCGACACCGTGCCGCCGCTGGCCGTGCGTCCGGACGACGAGACGCTCGCCGCTCTGAACACCGCGCTGCCGCCGCAGCCGCGCCACGTGGCCGTCCTGCTCACCGGCGACGTCGTGGCCAAGCAGCCCGGCCACAGCCCCGTCGCCGCCGACCTCTCGGACGTCCTCGGCGCCGTGCAGGCTATCGCGGCCGGCGCGGGCGTGCGGATCGAGGTCGCGCAGGGGCAGCGCGCCGCGCTCCACCCCGGCCGTGCGGGCATCCTGACGGTCGCCGGTCAGGAGGTCGGCTACGTCGGACAGGTGCTGCCGCAGGTGGCCGCCGACGCCGACCTGCACGGAGCCGTCTACGTCGCCGAGCTCGACCTCGACCTCATCCTGCGCCTCGCGGGTGCGCCCGACGTGGCGCCGTCGCTGTCGGGGTACCCGGCCGCGACGCAGGACGTCTCCCTCGTGGTCGCAGAAGACGTCGTCGCGGGAGATGTGGAGTCGGCACTGCGCGAGGGCGCGGGCGCGTTGCTGGAGGCCGTTCGCCTCGTCGACGACTACCGCGGCGGCGGGCTCGTCGAGGGCACCAAGAGCCTCACGTTCGCGCTGCGGTTCCGGGCACCGGACCGCACGCTCACCGCTGCCGAAGCCACGGAGGCCAAGCTGGCCGGCGTGGCTTCGGCCGCCGAGCGTTTCGGGGCGAGCATCCGGGAGTAGTGCGGCCTCGGGGTCCGTTCACCGCGACCCCCAATGCCAGGCGGGAACGTCCATGAACCCTTGGCCGACGACGGCCGTGCCGTTCTGATCCTTGCGCAACTCGACGCGAGCCGTCGCCGGGAGTGCCTCGACCAGCTCCCGCGCGTGCGAGACGACGAGCACCTGCGTGTGCTGGGCGGCATGCTGGATCAGCCGGGCGAGGGGTGCGAGCAGCGACACATGCAGGCTCGCCTCCGGCTCGTTGAGCACCAGCAGCGGCGCGGGCCGCGCCGGCAGGAGGGCCGTGCACAACAGGAGATAGCGCAGCGTTCCGTCCGACAGTTCCGCCGCCTCCAGCGGGCGGAGCAGGCCGCTCTGGTGCAGGACCAGACGGAACAGGCCCTCGTTCGCCTGGACCTCCACGCGGGACCCCGGGAAGGCGTCGCGGACGGCCCGGTCCAGGGCGTCGCCGTGGCCGGCATCCACGATCGTAGCCCACGTGGCCGCCAGCGTCGCCCCGTCGTGCGACAGCGTCTGGGTGCGCGTCCCGACCTGCGGCCGGCGCGCGGGAGCCTCGGCATCCACGCGGAAATGGTCGTAGAACCGCCACCCGCCCATCGTGCGCCGCAGCGCCAGCAGCTCGGGCGCGGTATCGCCGTCGGCCAGGTCGGTCACGATGCTCTCGTAGGGCGCGAGACGCTGGTCGAGCTCGGTCCATCCGCCCTCGCGCACACGTGTGCTCTGTCGCCGCCGATCGATCAGCAGCGCCGCGGGTTTGGCCACCGGACCGGCGAAGACCTGCTCGCGCTTGATCTCCGGGTCGCGGGCGAACGGGTTGGCGACGGAAGGGTCGGACTGCGGGATGCCGAGGTCGATGAGGTAGCCGAGCTCGTCGGAGGAGAACCCCAGCCTGAGGGCGATCGGGCCACGGCGCACCGTGCCCTGAGTGCCGCCGTTCTCCGGACCCGCCCACAGGACGGACGGCAGTCCTCCCTCGCGCGCCACGGCACCGATCACCTCGCCACGCGCTGCGGCGGCGAGAAGGCGCAGTGCGCGGTAGAGGTTGGACTTTCCCGACCCGTTGGGGCCGGTGACCACGGTGAGCCCGCCCAGAGGCACCACGACATCCCGGAGGGAGCGGTAACCGGCGACGGCGAGGGTCTGCAGCATGCGGTCATCGTGCCGGAGCCTTCCGACACCCCGCAGAGGTCGGGCTAGGCTCGGCG
>Ga0209958_1001035_pt1 | contig 27329 bp, 23 predicted proteins | sample ThiBio_inoc_plan_FD_183942 | JGI IMG/M metagenome (GOLD analysis project Ga0209958, IMG submission 183942) | Wastewater bioreactor microbial communities from Cape Town, South Africa - Thiocy_inoc_plan (SPAdes) | ecosystem: Engineered > Bioremediation > Thiocyanate > Unclassified | place: South...
CCCGAGCGCATCGCCACGACGACCGCCAGGCCCGCGAGACCCACCACGGCGGCACCCGAGAGGATGCGAAGCCATCGACCAACGGCGCCCGACGTCTGATTCATAGTGGTTGTGGACATGCCCCATCTCCCGCCGTTAGCGTTTGTGTCTCTGGGCCATCGCCCCGTTGAGTCCCTCCCCGAGGAGACCCCGGCGGCGGGCTGAAATGGTGGCTGTCGGGGTCGGAGGGGTCGAGCGACGCGGACCGGGTGCCGGAACGGCCGAGCACGATGGCGAAGACCGAGGGTAGCACCAAAAGGGTGGCCAGCGTCGCCGCCGCCAGGCCGCCGATCACGGCGCGGCCGAGTGGTGCCGTCTGCTCGCCCCCCTCTCCCAACGCGAGCGCCATCGGGACCATGCCGGCGAGCATCGCGCAGCTCGTCATGAGGATGGGCCGGAGCCGGCCCTGCGCGCCCTCCACCGCCGCCTCGGCCGCGTCGGCGCCGCCGAGGCGGCTTCGCTCGGCGAAGGTCACCAGCAAGATGGCGTTGGCGACGGCGACGCCGATGGCCATGATCGCCCCCATGAACGACTGGATGTTGAGCGTCGTGCCGGTCAGGAGCAGGAACACGGCCACGCCGGCGACCACGGCGGGGAGCGCCGCGACGGCCACCACGGCGAGCCGCACCGACTGGAAATAGGCCGTCAGCAGCAGGAACACGACGACCATCGCCAGCACGAGGCCGAGCGAGAGCCCCCGGAACATCTGCTGCATCGGCACCACCTGCCCGCGGACGTCCACCGTCACACCCCGGGGCGGTTCGCCCGCCGCCCGGATGGCATAGGCGATCCGGTCCGCCACGCGGCCCAGGTCCTCCCCATGCAGGTTGGCCTTCAGGCTCACCATCCGCATCATGCCATGGCGGTCGAACTCCTCGGGCATCGTACCGTGCTCGATGCGGCCCACGTCGCGGACGAGCAGTTGCCCCTCGGTCGTGCCCTTGATCGGGACCATCCCCACCTCCTCGGCCGAATCCATGCGGGCGGGCGGGATCTCGACCTGCACCAGGTAGCCGATGCCGCTCGCCGGATCGATCCAGAAGTTGGGCATGATGTAGCGGCTGGAGGAGGTGGCCGCGACGAGCGACCGCGCCACCTCGTCGACCGTCACGCCGCTCAAGCCGGCGCGCTCACGGTCCAGCTTCACCCCGATGGTCGGGTAGTCCGGCGCTTGCACGAACTGGAGGTCGCGCAGGGACGGGACCCGTGCCAGCTCCCGGCGGACCTTCTCGGCAAAGGCACGGTTGTCGGCGAGCTTCGGCCCGCGCACGACGACCTCGATCGGGGTGGAGGAGCCGAAGCTCATGACCTGGTTGACGATGTCCGCGGGCTCGAAGGCGAGCTTCAATTCTCGGCTGCGCCGGGCCGCCTGCTCCGGGGAGAGGCCCAGCGCGAGCAGCCTCTTCTCCAGCCAACCCCCCAGCCGTCTCGGCAGCTCCTCGCGGAGCCGCTCCTTGAGCTCCTCCACGTGGATGCCGCTCCCGTGCTTCAAGGCCACCCGCAGGACCGCTTCTCCGGGGCCGCTCGTCCAGAGGTACACGGCATTGAGGGGATAATTCAGGCTCGTCACGCCGACATACGCGACCGTAATCTCCACGTTCTCCGGCCCCACCGTCTCCTTGATGATGTCCAGGGCCCGGACCGTGAACTCTTCGGCCAGTTCCAGTCGGGTCCCGGTCGGCGCCCGCAGGCGGAGCTGGAGTTGGCCGGCGTCCACCTTCGGGGCGATCTCCCGGCCGATCCGCCCGCCGACGAGCCAGATGAGGAGCCCGGCGACGCCCAGGTAGGCGGGCACGAGGACGAAACGGAAGCGGGTCATTCCCCTCAGCAGTTGGGCATAGGCCGCCTGGAACCGCGCGAACGAGAAGCGTCCGCCCGAGGCGGGGGCGGCCGGGTGGTGGTGGCGCAGGAGCCAGACGGAGAGCACCGGGACGAAGGTGCTGGAGAGGAGGTAGGAGGTCAGCATCGAGAAGCCGACGGCCAGCGCCAGCGGCACGAACAGGTCCCGGGCCGTCCCTTCCATGAGGAACGACGGCAGGAAGACGGCGAGGATGCACAGCATCGCCAGCAGGCGCGGCACGGCGGTCTCGGCGTTCCCGAGCCGCACCGCCCAGGCCACCGAGTCGGTCTTCTCCATCTGGGTGTGGATATTCTCGACCTCGACCGTCGCCTCGTCGACGAGGATGCCGACGGCCAGCGCCAGGCCACCGAGCGTCATCATGTTGATGGTCTGGCCCGTCAGCCAGAGCGCGATCACGGCCCCCAGGAGCGCGAGCGGGATGTTGAGCACGACCACCACGACGCTCCGCCAGTCGCGCAGGAACAGGAGCACCATCAGGCCGGTGAGCACCGCCCCCAGGAGCGCCTCCGTGCCGACGCCCCACATCGCCCCGGTGACGTACCCGGACTGGTCGAACTCGAAGCTGATCTTCACGTCCTCGGGCAGGGCCGCCTGCATCTGCGGCAGGCTCGCCTTCACTGCATTGACGACCGCCAGCGTCGATGCATTCGCCCGCTTGGTGACCAGCATGTACACCGACCGGTGGCCGTTGACCAGGGCCCAGCCCGTGGGGATATCCATGCCGTCCTCGACGAAACCGAGGTCGCGCAGGTAGACGTTGCCGCCCGGCTTGATGGGGATGCTCCCGAGCTCCTGCGGGTCCACGACCATCGAGTTCACCGTCACGATGGGCATCTGGTCCTTGACCAGGGCGTTGCCCGAGGGCCAGACGGCGTTGCCCCGGTTCAGGGCCGCCATCACCTCCTCGGGCGAGAGGTGGTAGGAGCGGAGTTTTTCCGGGTCCAGGTGCACGACGACGGTCCGCTGGTTGCCGCCGAAGGGTGCCGCGGAGGAGACGCCCGGGAGGCGGGCGTAAATCGGCCGGACGCGGAACAGTGCCAGGTCCTGGATCTGGCCGATGCTCTTGGTCCGGCTCGACAACACCAGGTAGCCCGCGGGCACGCTCCCCGTGTCCATGCGCATCACGAACGGCGGTTGCGTCCCGGTGGGCATGAACGCCCGGGCGCGGTTCGCGTAGTTGATCGTCTCGGCCATCGCCTGGGCCATGTCGGTGCCCGGATGGAAGTGGAGCTTCATCAGGGCCATGCCCTGGATGTTCTGCGACTCGATGCGGTCGATACCCTCGATGAAGAAGAAGAGCAGCTCGTAGTAATTGGTGATCAGGCCTTCCATCTGGGCCGGATCCATGCCAGCGTAGGGCTGGGCCACGTAGATGACCGGCAGATTCAGATTGGGGAAGGTCTCGATCTGGGTCCGCTGCATCGCCAGCACGCTGCCCAGGACGATGGCGACGACCGCCACCATCACCGTGAGCGGGTGCCGCAGCGCGAAGACGATGGGGTTCATGGCAGTCGGACCTCGCGGGACATGTTGTCAGGCCGCTCTGCGGCTCACGGACCGGTGAAGATGGAAGAATGATTGCTTGGCGACGATGACGACCGTGTGGCCACCCACGCCGTCCGGCTTTTCAGACGTTCGGGAGACTTTCCCCGGCCTGGGCCCCCGCATCGTCGTTCTCGCGATGCGCAAGGGCCTCCTCCGGTGTTATCGGCTTCGTACCGCAGTACGGGCTTCAGGAAAACTGCGGCCGGGCAATGATTAGGGCGACGGTTACCCGCCGGCCGCCCGGGGCGGACGCTCGGAGCGGAAGAGCGGGATGGCCAAGACGGCGGCGAGGAGCAGGACGATGGCGAACAAGCCGAGCGCGACGGGGAAGCCGAGCCTGAGCGCCTCGCCGAAGAGCAGGCTCCCCAGGCCCATGCCGGTGAACAGCGCAAACACGTTCAGACCCATCGCCTGACCGCCACGCTTCCCGCCCAACTGCGTTACGACGCCGGCGAAAAGGGGCTGCGTCATGTCGTACCCGAGAGAGAGGATCATCACCGCTAGTGCGGCCACGAGCAGCGGTGGCTGAAGCATGAGCGCGGCCCCCGAGACGGCGGCGAGCCCCAAGCCGAGCGGAATCAGCCACCGCCGGCCCCAGCGGTCGGCGGCCCGTCCGATGACGGGGCCGAGCAGGAATCCCGGAATACCGTAGCCCAAGAGCGCAAGGCCAATGCCCCACTCGCCCAATCCGTAATTGCTGGAGAAATAGACGCCGAGCCACGTGAAGACGCCCGAATGGAACACGCTGTTAATAAACACATAACAATAAGTTCGCACGCCGCGCAGGGTCGAGAGCAGGTCTCTATAGCCAGCGAAAACTTCGCCGACGGAGAGAGAGAGCTGTGGCTTGCCAATCCCAAGCAGTCGTCGGTATGGGAGCAACAGTAGGGCGACCGCGGCCGCGAAGACGGCGACCCCGAGGAAAAGCGTCCGCCAGCCGATGATCGGCTCTAAAAGCACGCCCCCCCAAGCCCCAAAGGAGGCGCCACCCGCCATCGCGCCGAAGAGCCACCCGAGCGGCCGCCCTCGCTGCTCGTAGGGGAACAGGTTACCCATCAGGGTAAGGGCGAGCGGCACGACGCCGCTCGCACCCAGTCCCGTGAGTAGGCGCCAGAGGATCATCTCTGACGCCGACTTGGCCGTCGCCGTGAGGCCGGTAAGCGCGATGAATGTCAGGAGCGACGCGAGCAGGATGGGGCGACGTCCAATCCGATCCGACAGCAGCCCGAGAAAGAGCGTGGCTACCCCGTAGGGGATGAGATAGGCGGGGACCAGCAGTCCAACCCGCTGGGTCGACACGCCGAACACCTCCGAGAGTCGGGGGATGAGCGGCGCGACCATGTACGCCTGGAAGAAGATCAGAAATGTCAGTCCCGAGAGCACCCACAAGAGATGCTCTCGCTGGCGCTCGCTGTCGTCGGCCGCTCCTTCTGCCTTCATCGAGACCCTCCCGATCCCGGGGGCGGCGGGTCCAGGTCGGCGAGCGGCCCAACCCCCGTCCCGTCCTCCGCGTGCGGGCCCGGGGAGCGGAAACGAGCGAGTAAGAACGGCTCGACCGGGAATGATGGCCGGTCGCCGACGGCCAGCTCGGCCACGAGCTGGCCCGTCAGGGGTGAAGTCAGGATGCCCGTCCGGAAGTGGCCGCAGGCGTTCAGGTAGCCGTCCAGCCCCTCGACGGGGCCGAGGATGGGGAGCTCATCGGGAGAGCCGGGCCGCAGGCCCGACCAGACGCGCTTCACCCGGACGTCTTTCAGGAATGGGACGGCGCGGACGGCCCCGGCCGAGAGGGTCTTGAGCGCCTCGGGGGTCGTGCCCACCTCGAAGCCGACTTCCTCGGTCGTGCTCCCGATGATGACCTCGCCGTGCCCTTTCTGCGCCAGATAACAATCGGTCGTGGACAGGCAGGCCGAGAGCACCTCGGGGAGCGTCTCCGTGCCGATGATCTGCCCCCGCACCGGCCGGACCGGGATGTCCAGGCCGACCATCCGGCCCACTTCGGCGGCCCACGCTCCCGCGGCGTTCACCACGAGGTCGCAGGCGACGGGCCCGGCCGCCGTCTCGACGCCGACGACCCGTCCCGCCTCGACGCGGAGGCCCGTCACCTCGGTGTGTGTGAGGATGGTCGCCCCGAGATTGCGGGCACCGGCCCGAAACGCATCGGCGAGTCGGTACGGGTTCACCTGATCATCGCCGTGGAACCGGAGGGCACCGTGAATCGCTCGCGTCACCGCGGGCTCCGCCTTGGCCAACTCCTCCGGGGTCAACCATTCGGTCAGATCCTTGCCGCAGGGGCATTGCTCCCAGAGGGGCTTGGCGAAGGTCACGTCGCCTTCGTCGTACATCAGGAACAGGAGCGAGGTCCGTTCGAACTCGAAATCGATCCCGGACGCCTCGCGAAGCTCTCCCGCGAGCCCCGGGAACATCGCGTTCGAGCGGAGCGCGAAATCGAGGAACACCCGCGGGAGTTGCCCCGGCCCGTGCACGCCGTCGGGAAGCGTGCCCATGCCGGCCAGCGCCTTGTAGAAGATGACGCCGCAGCCCAGGCCCACCGATTCGCCGAGCGGCCAGAGGCCGCCCGCCGAAGCCGACGTCGCCCGCCCGCGCTTCGGCAGGTCGACGAGCGTCACCTTCAGGCCTCGTTTCGCGACGTAGTACGCCACGGCGCAGCCGATGACGCCCCCTCCGACCACCACGACATCAGGCGAGCGGCTCATGATGCACCTCCGCCGACGGCATCGAGCGGGTCGGCCGCGGCCGTCTGCGCAACCCCTTCCATCGCGGCCAGCGCACCGAGCGTGACCGGTTTCGCCGGCGGGCGGGGGGTGATCCGCCCGACCTCTTCAGGCACCCGACCCGTCGCCTGGCAGAGGTGCATCCCGACGTGCGAGGCACAGTTTCGCCCCTGGCAGGGGCCCATCCCGAGCCGGGTGAAAAGCTTGACCGCCTGGAGATCCTTCGCCCCCTCATCCACGGCGGCACGCACCTCGGCGAACGAGACCTCCTCGCAGCGGCAGGCGAGCGTTTCCGGGCTTGCGAGTTCGAGGAGCCCCGGCTTGATCTGCGATATTTCCCCCAGGAGCGCACGCACCTCGGCCAGCGACAGGAGCCGATCGATCGGCCCGGCGCGACGCCCCGAGGCCTCGTCTGCCGAGATCGTCCCCGCGAGTTCCGCCGCGGTGATCCCGGCGATGCGGCCTTCCTCCAGCGCCACGAGCACGCCGCCGATTCCTGCGCCGTCCCCCACGGCGAAGACGCCGGGGACGGTCGTCTGCATCAGCGCATCGCGGACGGGGACCCAGCCGCCGAGCTCGGGGGCATGGTGATGCCGGCAGCCGGCGAGCGTCGTGAGTTCGGTGTTCGGCACGAAGCCGAACCCGGTGACGACCAGGTCCACCTCGACCCGCCGGGGGCGATCCTTCCGCGGCTGCCACGCCTCGGCATCCACCGGGCCGTAGGTCGCCGCCTCGACCGCGTCCGCGCCCTCGGCCTCGAAGATGGTGTGGTTGAAGAGCAGGGGGATGCCGGCCCGGCCGAGGGCCTCAAGCGAACTCCGTACGTCTCCGATGGTGTCCCACTCGTTCGTCGCGGCCGTGACGCCCCCGGAGACCCAGCGATGATCACCGGCCTCGAGCACGGAGACGACCTCCACGCCCAGGTCGTGGAGCCGATGGGCAACGCCGACGATGAGCGGCCCCGTACCCGCGACCAGCGCCCGCCGACCGGGCCGGACGCGCATGGTCTTCATGAGCACCTGGACCCCGCCGGCGGTCATCACCCCGGGGAGCGTCCAGCCGGGAAAGGGCACCGGGCGATCGTAGGCACCGCCGGCGATGATCAGCCGCTCGGCCCGGAATACGCCGGAGACATCGTCCCGGGCCCAGAGCACCTCGCGATCCGGCCAGACGCCGAGGACGGACGTCCCGGAGAGGATCTCCACGCGCTCCGCAATCTCGGAGAACTCGGCCCGCAGCCGCTCGCCGCGGGCGAAGTCTCGCCCCAGCCGCTCCGCATCCTCGACACGAAACGCCTCGGGCGGTCTCCGGTAGACCTGGCCGCCGAGTCGCGGCGCCTCGTCGATGAGCGTGAGGTTGAGTCCGGCGCGGGCCGCCTCGATGGCCGCCGCCATCCCGGCCGGGCCGCCGCCGATGATGATTAGGGACCGAGAGGTTCTCATGGTTCCAACCTCCATGTCCCGTCGCCCCGCTGGGAATCGACTCGCATCCCGGCACGGACCGGAGTCTGGCACGCCCGCACGTTCGGCCGCCCGTCGATCGTCATCACGCAGTCGAAGCAGGTGCCGATGCCGCAGTACATCCCGCGGGGCTCGCCCCGACGTGCGGTCGTCCGCAGCGTCCGCCGCCCGTTCGCGAGGAGGGCCGCGGCGACGCTCTCGCCCTCGAAGGCCCGGACCGAAAGACCGTCGACGACGATCTCGATCTCCGGCCCCCGTGCCACCGCCCCATCGACCCTGAGGCCATCCTCCGGCTGTTCCATGGCTTTAGGCCTCCACCGCGGTGAATCCGGCCTTCTCGACGGCCTCCTTGACGCCCTGCTCCTGTACCTTCGCGGGCTCGTACCGCACGGTGACGTTCTTCTGTGCCACCTTCGGCTTCACTTCCCGCACACCCGGTATCGCCGTGAGGACGCCACTGATTTTGCTCGCGCAGCCCTCGCAGACCATGTTCGGGATGTGGAGCTCCAGCTCGGCAAGCGGCCCGGAGTCTTCCACCTCCTCCCGCCCGAGGTCGATGCCCCGGATGCGGAGCGTGTTGAGGAGGATCGCGAAGATGCTCACGACCATGAAGGTGATGGCGAGCAGCGGCGTGATGTACCCGAAGGCCGCAAGCGTCATCCCCACCAGGTTGAAGAGCACGGCGACGATCACGTTCCCGGTGAGGGTCCTGTAGCTCGCCTTCCCCAGCGTGAGCGCGCTGACCACGTCGTCGAGCCGGTCGCCGATGAGGATCACGCCCGCCGACTCGATGGCCACGTCCGTGCCCGCGCCGATGGCGATGCCGACGTCCGCCTGGGCGAGCGCCGGGGCGTCGTTGATTCCGTCGCCGACCATCGCGACGTTTCGGCCCGACTTCTGGAGGGCCTCGATCGCTGCGACCTTGTCCGCGGGCAGGAGTTCGGCCCGGACCTCGTCGATGCCGAGAGCGCCGCCGATCGCCTCGGCCACCCGCCGGGCATCGCCGGTGAGCATCACCGTCCGGACGCCCCGCTCCTTGAGCCGGGCGATGACCCGCTCGGCGCCGCGACGCGGCGTATCCTGGAGGGCGATGGCGCCGACCACATCTCCGCCGCGAGCGATGACGACGACCGTCTTCCCTTGGGCACCCAGGCGCTCGATCGCCGCCCGGACCTCTTCGGTGAAGGAGATGCCTCGCTCCTCGAGGAAAGAAGGCTTCCCGGCGAGGATCTCCGCCCCGTCGAGGGTCGCGGAGACGCCCTTCCCGGGGGTGGCGCGGAAGCCCAGGACGGGATGCTTCATGGCTCCTTCACGCTCGGCGTAGAAGCCGATGGCCTGGCCTAGGGGATGCTCCGATTGGGACTCGACCGCCCCGGCGAGTGCCAGCACTTCGGCACGCTCGAGGCCGAAGGTCTCGACATCCGTCACCGTCGGCCGACCGTAGGTGAGCGTCCCCGTCTTGTCGAAGACGACCGTGTTCACGGTGGAGAGCCCGTGGAAGACCTCGCTCGCCTTCACCAGGAGCCCGATCGAGATGCCCTTGCCGCCGGCGATCGCCGCGAGCATGGGAGTCGTGATCCCCAGGGCACAGGGGTAGCCCATGATGATCGTCGTGAGCAGCACCACCGTCGCCTGGAGGGGGTCGCCCGTGGCGATCATCCAGCCCGCAAAGGCGAGGAAAGCTGCTACGAAGACGACCGGGCCGTAGAAGTTCATCAGCCAGTCGGCCATGAGTTCAATCGAGGGCTTCCGCTCGGCGATCTGGCTCATGAGCCGGACGATCTGGTTCAGGAAGCTGTCCTCTCCGACCTTGGTCACCTTGATCTGGAGCGCACCGTCAAGGTTGAGCGTCCCGCCGATGACCTTGGAATGGGCCTCCTTGGTCACCGGGACCGATTCGCCGGTGAAGCTCGACTCGTCGACGCTCGCCGTCCCCTCAATCACTTCGCCGTCGAGCGGGATGCGCTCGCCGGGGCGGACCAGCACGACTTCGCCCACCGCTACATCCTTCGTCAGCACCTCCACCGGCTCCCCCCCTCGGAGCACCCGTGCCCGGGGCGGCTGGAGCGACATGAGCTTGCGGACCGCCTCCGAAGCCTTCCGCCGGGTGTCGAGCTTGAAGTAGCCGAAGAACAGATGCAGCGACATGAGCCAGGCGGCGACCGGCAGGAAGTTCGGCCAGCGGGGATCGTAGAGCGAGAGGGCCCCGACGATGTACGAGCCCCAGGCGCCCGCGGACAGCAGCACGTTCGCGTTGATGACCCGCTGGCCGACGGCCATCAGGGTCTTTCGCAGGATCGGGAAGCCGACCCAGAAGAGGACGAACGACGCCACCGCCAGGCTGAAGAGCGCCCGCGGATAGGCGGGGAGCCCGAAGAGGTTCAGCGGATCGACGATGAGATCGAGGAGGGAGAGGGCCATGCCGATCATGCCGCGCTGCTTGATGAGCCCGAAGAGCGCCTCGTCGGTCTCGTACTGCTGGACCTCGGTCGAGGAGACACTGTAGCCGAGCTTCTCGACGGCCTCGGCCAGGTCGCGGCGGCTGGTCTGCGTCGTGTCCGCCTCGATCAGCACGATCCCGTGCACCAGGTTCACCAGCACGCTCTTGACGCCCGGGTAGCGCTTCAAGGCCTTCTCCACGCTCATCGTGCAGAACGAGCACATGAGCCCGGAGACTTTCATTTGTACGGTTTCAGTAGCCATCTCCACTCCAATTTCAAAGCAGGGCGACGAACGCCCTGGCGTAATAAGCGCTCACGAAGAGCAGGGCGCATCCGCTCACCGCCTGGATCGCCCGCCGCCAGGCGGCGATACGGGTCAGGCGGACGAGGGCCCCGGCGAACAGGCCGACGAGCAGGAACGGCAGCCCGCGGCCGAGGCCGAAGGCGAACGCGAGGACGGCCCCGTACCCGGGCCGGGCCTGCGTCGCCGCCACCGTGACGAGCAGCAGCAGCGGGGCGGCGGAGGTCCCGAGGCTGAAGATGAAGCCGTAGCCGAACGACCCGGCGAGCCCCGGCCTGCGCAGGGCCGCCAGCTGGTCCACCTGCAGCCGCGGCCCGCGGAAGGCCAGGATGGCGGCGACGAAGGAGACCACGGCCATCGTCAATGCCCAGTAGCGGCCGAACGACTCGGTGAGGACCGCGCCGAGCCGACCGGCCACGGCCCCCAAGAGCGTCAGATTCACGACGATGCCCGCGAAGAATGCCAGGGCGATGAGGAAGCCCGAGCGGCGGGACTGGCTCTCCGAGGCACCCACTACGCCAGCCATGCCGAACCCGACCGGGAGCGTACAGGGACACACCGCACTGGCCAGGATGCCGGCGACGAGGGCGACCCCGAAGGCCAGCAGCGACCCCTCGGGTAGGCTCGTGCCGGAGCTGCGGAGAAAATCTTCGAGCGTCACTTCCGGACCTCCGTGCTCGGGGTCCCGACCTCGAAGCGCTCGGCGCGGAGGGCGTCCGCCAGCCGACCTGAGGTCACCATCCCCTCGTCATATCTGACCTGCACGCGCCCCTCCTCGAGGCTCACGCGGACCTCCTCCACCCCGGGAAGGCCGCCCAGGATCTCCTCGATCGCCTCCACGCAGGACTCGCACGCCATATCCCTGACGGGAATCGTGGCGGCCGTCACCAAGTGTGCGGCGGCCTGGGTTTCAACGGGAGTGACGTCGTTCGATTCTTCCGGTCGCATCTGAAGTTCTCCAGGAATCTTGGCTTTACTTCGGCCCCTCCGTGCTCGGGCTCCCGGCCTGGAAGCCCTGCGCGCTGATCTCCTCGGCCAGGCGCTCGGGGGTCACCTTTCCCTCCACGTACTTGACCCGTGCCTCCTTCCCCTTGAGGTTCACCCGCGCCTCTTCAACGCCGGGCATTTCACGCAGGAGCCCCGTCACGGTCTCCGCGCACGACTCGCACGCCATCCCCAGCACGGGGATCGTCGTCGTCTTCACGCGGGAGTCGGACGTGGCGGCTCCGGCGGGGGCGGCCTTGGGCTCCTCCTTCTTGGGGAGGGTTGCCTTGTAACCCAGTTCGTTGATCTCCGAGACGATGCGTTCCGGGGCCACCTTCCCCGGCGCATAGCGAACGAGGACCTCGCGTCGTTCGAGGCTCACCTCGGCCGAGGCCACCCCGTCGACGGCCTTGAGCGTCTTCTTGATCCGCGCGGCACACGAGCCGCAGGACATGCCCTCGACCGGGATCGTGACCGTGCGCATCGAGGCATTCGGGGCTGGGCCCGTCTCCGCCCGAGCGGACGAGGCGATTTGTACCCCTCCCAGCGGCCCCCGCAGCCCTGCGTAGGCACCCGCGGCGAGGACGATGACCCCGACGACGCCCAGTGCGAGCCGAATCGGCCGGCGGCCTCCCGTGGACGCTCGTTGCTTATTTTCCATCATCGATCTCCTCTCTCGTGTTTGTGTCATGTGGCCCCGCGAGCCCGTTCGAACCCGCGGACAACGCGAGATCCCCGTCGAGGCTTTCCAGGATGGGGCAGTCGCTGACCGGCCCGCGCCCCGTGCAGGTGCCCGCGAGTTTGGTCAGCGCACGCTCGATCTTCTTCAGGTCCGCGATCTTCTGCCGGACGTCCTCGACCTTCTGCTCGGCCCGCCGGCGCACCTCGGTACAGCTCGTCCCGGGATCGACCCGGAGGGTCAGGAGCTCCCGGACCTCGCCGAGCGAGAACCCGACCTCCTGCGCCCGCTTGATGAACCGGATCAGCCGGACGCTCTCCTCGGGATACTCCCGGTAACCGGATTCTCGCCGGGGGGGTTCGGGTAAGAGCCCCTTCCGCTCATAGAACCGCAGGGTCTCGACGTTCACCCCGGCCCGTCGCGCCAGCTCGCCCGTCTTCATGTTGTCCATTCTCTTCATCCTCATGGTGTCATTCTAAGACCCGTACTATGGTACGGAGTCAAGGGGATATGTTTTCAACGACCCGACACAGGGCTAAGATTCCGAGAGAAATCGGGCCATCTGCGTCAGCTTGTTTCGCCGGTCTTTACGATCTTTAACGAGGGGCTGCGCGTTCCAAACGCTTGTGGGCAAGCCACTGGCGCAACCCCGAGAAACACCGAGTTCTTAGCTCTGTGTCGGGTCGTTGTTTTTTTAGGGAGGAGCCGATGCCCCCCGATGACGCTTCCTCTGGCTCCGAGGTGTCGGTCGATGCGATCAGGCCGGGCTTGGATCCATCACTTCCGGCTGCGTCTGGACGGATCGGGCCCTGCTTAATGCTGAATTCAGGAATGCCTGAATTCCGTCATTTCAACGGCTCGCCGGTGATGCCGGACGGTCGTCGGGCACGGGCTGGTTTGTGATCGGTGGTGGACTTAAAGACCTTCGTCTTCAGTTTCGTTTCGCTTCTTCCCGGCTCGGGATCGCCGCTCCGGCCTTGCGACCACCGCGTCGCCGGCCGGCATCGCCGGGCCTGCGCCCGATACGAACTGATGATGGAGTCGAAATAAGATGGCCGTGTGGCTCCGCCGGTGTACCGACTCCTTCGCAAATGCGTCGCCCGGCCGAGCCGCCGATTCCGCCCAGTCCCCAGGGGGAGCCATCCCCAAGGCCATGTGCCGGGCGCGGATGTTGGCCAGGACATTTCTCATGGCCCTCGGCACGTCGCCGTCGAGGACATAGGCCAGCATGCCGCCGTGGGGGACATGGCGGCCATACTTACCGTCGACGAACCGCTGCATCCCCTCCTTGACGTACTCATCGGCCAGCGACTTCATCACGCCTTTGACCCTGGCATTGAGCCGCTTGGCCTCCAGGCAGAAGTACAAATCCCCGTCATGCCCGGGGAAGAAGACGATATCCTTCCTCCCCGTCTCCTTGGCGAGATCGACGTCGATCTCCATGTCCTCGTAGCGGATCAGGAACCGGTGGGCCTGACGGTCGCGCTTTTTGACCATCGCCGCATAGAGCCGAATGGACGTGGCTTCCTCCAGCTCGTCCGGGAGGGGTGGATCGATCAGAGCCCAGGCGTCGAGGACGAGGGCGATCACGGTCCCCACCCCGCCCTGGGAGATGAAATCGTCCCAGGCGCTGCTGTCGCCGATCGTCATGCATCCCCCTCGGATCGCATGAGGATGGTGCCAGCGATCTCGTCGGCGTCGTTGAGCGCCGCCGTGGCGGACCAGAAACGCCGCCCGATGGGCTTGATGACGTAGAGGAGGGTCTTGTCGAAGACTTTCAGGCCGCGCACGAGCTCGAACGTGCCCCGTCCCTTGGCTACCCCTCTTTGGAGCCGCTGGAGCGCCGCGAGGACGCTCGTGGTTGCCCCGTCGATTTGCCCGGGAGTCTCCCCCCTCCGGGTCTTTTGGAGGACCACCATGCCAACCCCGAGATAGCCGTCTGCGACCGACTTGCCATGCACGCGGTACTCCGCATTCGCCCAGTCGTTGAGCGTCCGGCAGAGGAGGTCGACATAATTCCCATAATCATCCGGGCGGGCCGGGCGGAGAGCGGGCACATCCAACCTCGCGCGGGTGGGCCTTACGCTCGGGATGATGATCTCGACCGTATCGACCACGAGTTCCCGCTCAATGGGATCGACGTCGAAATATTCCGCGACGAGCGCCTCGGCTCGCGCTTGCGCCCGCCCTAGAACCTGGTCCTTCCCGAGGGCCGCGCCGCCCGCCTCGCGGGCAACGGCCGTCATGAGCCGGCCCGCCTCCGCAACAATCTCGGCCGCGCGTTCCGGTCGATCGGACTGACCTGGGAGCGGGTATGGCAGCCGCATGAGGTCGTCGATATCGACCATGGCACGGCTCACCCCCCAACTGGCTGAGGTATGGAAGAGGAAGTATCGGGCCAGGCTCGATCGCAGGTAGAACGTCAGGAAGGCCAGCAGGTCGGCGTCCGCGCCCGGACCGTGAATCCCCCGAATGCCATGCCGGTAGGCGACGTTGAAGTCCGCGAAGGCAACCTCGGGCTCGTTGGAAAATCCCGTCTTCACCAGGACAAGCGGCTTCTTGAAGATGTCGATGTTGCTGATGCCACGCCGCAACTCCAGCCCCAGCTCCTCCTCGATGTCGCAATCTTCGGGGAAGAGCATCAAATCCAGGCGGTGCGTGCTCCGTTCGATCCGCGCCGTGCTGCGGAGGGTAAGCTCCCGTCGAGTCTCCGGTGCATCGTTGGGCCCGAACGGCTCGAAGCCCTCCGCCACGAGCCATCGCTTGGACAGCCCCTTGCCTCGCTGGCCCAAGACATCTCGCAGCCGGGGGTAGAGGCGCAGACGGTCCAGGAGCCGGCGGTCGCGCGGCGTCGCCCAATAGCGTTCTTTCCAGATCAGCGGGGCATCCTCCCCCCGGAGGTCCGCGAGCACCTCGCGGACGGTGAGGCTTGCCCGGTCCTGCGGCAGGATCGAGATCACCTCGGCCTGGGTCACCGCCCAGTCGGTCTTGGGCGACCAATACTGGATGCGGTGGGCGCTGTCGGCCGGCTTCTGCTTACCGTAGCGGACGACCAGCGCGGGAGCCTCCGCGTCCTCGAACAGGAAGCGTTGATAGTCGGCCAGATTGAGAATTCGGCTCACCGCATGGGACCTGAACCAACAGCTCTGGAAATCGACGGCGCTCTTGGTGTGGTTGAACAGCAGCCCATGCGGCAGGACGAAGCAGACCGCGCCCCCCGCGGTGAGATGCTCCGCGGCCTTCCAGACGAAGGCGGCGGCGATCTGCTTGCCCGGGAATGGCAGCTTGCGGCCGGCGCACCAGGTCGCGGCCGGCGCGGTCGCGGCCCTGACCTTGGCCCATGGCGGATTGCCGATCACGTAATCCACCTGCTGTGCCGGCGCCGCATCGTCGTCGAAGAAGTCGGCGCAGCGGATGGTCGCCGTCTCGTTCTCGTCGCTCGCGACCAGCCTCGGCAAGACCTTGACCTTCTTCAGCACGCGGCGAATGTCCGGCGGGGAGAGCTGGTCGAGGAAGGCAAGGTAGAGGCTGAATGCCGCGATCAGGCAGGCGGTCCGGCTCTTGTCGATACCATACAGGTTCGTCTTGAGGATCGACGTGAGCCCCTTGAGCTTCGCGTCGTAGCCGGCCCCGGGGTTGGCCCTCCCCCACTCCTCGGCCAGGCGATTGAACAGGCCGACCAAGAAGATGCCGGAGCCGCAGGCCGGGTCGAGGAACCGCTTGCCGAGCAACGAGCGTTCCCCGTCCAAGGCGCTGTCAATGACCAGCTCCGCCAGGAACCGCGGGGTGTAGAAGGCACCGGATTCCCGCTTCTCGCGCTCGCCCGCGGCCTTCAGGAAGTGCTCGTAGATGGCGCTGATGGTCTCGATCGGGATGATGCCGAATTCGTAAGGCCAGAATCTCTGCTGGCCGGATTCCGGGTCGGTCCCCCGGATGAAGTCGCCGAGGATGTCGAGATGCTCGGGCCTCACCCATCGGGCCTCGGCCCGCAGGTCGTCGCTGAACAGGTCGCCGTTGAAATCCAGCCCGAGCTGCGCGAACAACGCGTAGAGCTCATCCCGCGCCCGGGTCCAAGGCTTACGACCCAGGATGCCGCCGAGGCCCGAGGCCCCCTCGATGCCCGCCTCTTCCAGGTATTTCCGGTCGATCACCTTGCGATCGAACAAGTAGCAGGTGAAGACGAGGCGGCACAGCAGCGCATCAAGCGATGAGGATTCAAGGCGGTCGTCGGGGACCCCCGCCAAGCGGTTGCGGGTTGCCTCCAGGTGGCGTAAGAGGTTGCGATCCACCCGCTGGCGCGGGTCGAAAACCCGCCTATGCCTGTGGAAATACTCGCCCGTCTCGACGGAAGCGAGGAACCCCTGGAGCCGCTCGGCGACCCTGTCCAGCCTCTCGACGAAGCCATGCGGATCGGCTGGCCCACTCGGCGTGAGATCCGGCTGGGAGAGGCCGGAATAGACGTGGACCTCGTCGGGGGCGATCAGCACCAGGATGGGCGCAACGCCCTGGTTCCAGAAGGTGCGGTGCAGGGCCGCCACGTCCGAGGGGTCGAACGCATCGACCACGCGGAAGTAGACGATGGGCGTCTGGTCCTGGCACAAAACGCCGCTCAGCCCCATCTCCTCGAATGCCCGGCGCAGCACGTGCGCCTGCGGGGCGATGGCGCCGGCCGCCTCGATGTCATCGAGGCCGGCGAAAAATTGGGGCGCGCTCCTGCCTTCGATGCCGAATTCCGACCGCCAATCGGTTGCGGAGGTGGCGGTCATGAGCCGTCCGCCCCCTTCGCGTCGACGCCCGCCTCCGGCTCGTCCAGAAGCTGGTAAGCCCAGCCGTTCGAGAGTTTACGGGAACGAATCTTGTAGCCGCGCTGCTTCAACGACAGGATGTCACGATAGATGGTCTGGTCGCAGACCTGGAGCCGTGAGGCGAGCGCCGGCGTCGAAAACGTGCCGGCCCGGATTAGGTCCAACAAGTTCTCTAACCGACCCGCAACGGCCAACGACCTTTCATACCTCATTGATCCATCCTCCCCAGCTTATCTCTAACCGGGAGTGTTAGACTTGTCAATCGTTGCGGGCCCCTCTGTCCGCGGTTAGCACGGATGACCCCTCCAATCGGATTTAGCCGGCCATCGCGAGCCCTCCGAGACCCCAGGGCCGTTTTCGCCATAGGATATTTGGGGGCGAGGCGCATTTCACGAATGCCTGAATTCCAGCATTCCGCCATTCCGCCGTCACCGTGAAGCCCCGGGGAGTCGAGGTTCAGATGCTCGCCTGCCCACAATGCGCCCGCATGCCGCAGGGGCGGCACCAGACCGGCTTCGGATCGACCGGGATCGGCATCGAGACTTTGCTGCGTGCCGCTCGGATCTGACCGGCCAGTTCGAGCACCCAGGCCCGCAATCGATCGTCGTTGTCGATGCGGTGCCGCGTGCCGTCCCCGCAGATGACGAAGCCGTGGGGCGGCCGGGTCTTCAGCTCTTCCTCGATGAGGACGAAATAGACCCCCATCTGCGCCCGGTGCCAGGGCCGCAACACGCGGGAGGACTTCCATTCTTCCGGAATGATCGTGCCTCCCGTCTTGATGAGGCGATCCGGCCTCCCGGCAAGGCCCAGGCACTGGGACCGCAGCGTGATCCGATCGAGTGATATGGTCTTGCCCGACGCCAGGCCGCGACTCCCCCGCATGCCTCGGACCGCGAGCATCAGTAGGAGGCCCGCCAGCAAGGCCAGGACCGCCACGGCGACCACCCAGACCGTCAGCTCCATTGGTGGATCGCCCAGAGCAGCAGGAGCACGGCAGCGGCCAGGATGACGATCCGTCCCGAGGCTATCAAGAGGCTCGACGCCCGCTCGATCGCGGTGTTGCGGTCATGGTGCCGCGTGCCGGCGGCGAGGGACGCCCCATTCCCCGGAGGCAAGCCCTCGCCGTACTGGAGTCGCCATTGTTCCGGGCAATAGGCGTAGCATGCGATCTCCTGGGCGGAAACCATCTTCCCATCATGTCTCACGCCGCGTTTCATCATTCCCTCCAGTGTCCTACGCCCAGGATCGTCCCGCTCGCGCCCGCCCAGGCGACCTGGTATCATGGGACGGCGCCGAAAACCACGCACTCCGGTTCTATCACGCTGATTTTTGGATACACTCACATATTTTGCATTTGATCGGAATCGCCGCCGGGCCGGGCCGGCAAGCACGATTGACTCCGCCTTTGCGGCACGGTAAATCATTATCCTGAAAGCAACTTGGGTCGACCGGGCCGGCACCGACCGGATTTCCGTCGTGGATGTCCGGCGACCCGAGAAGTCGAATATCAAACCCCAACTAGGACGCGCCCCCTTGGTCGATTTCAGGAAACGCTTATCAGGACGATCCGCGGATAAGCAGACCGACCCGGTGAAGTTGTACGACACGCTGGATCGCGCCCACGACAAGGGGCCGCTGCGCCCGGCCCAACTTGCCGTGCTCTCCGATTGGTTCTCGAACCACCATGGCACGCGAGACAACATCGTCAAGCTGCACACGGGCCAGGGCAAGACGCTCATCGGCCTGCTCATGCTCCAGTCCCGCCTCAACGCGGGCAAGGGCCCCGCCCTCTACCTCTGCCCCGATAACTACCTGATCGATCAGACCTGCGACCAGGCAAGGCAATTCGGGATCGCCACGTGTAACGCGACCCCGGACATCCCGGAAGAATTCCTGAGCAGCACTAAAATCCTGGTGACCTCGGTCCAGAAGCTCTTCAACGGCCTGACAAGATTCGGCCTGAATCGCCAGTCCGTCGCGGTCGGCTCGCTGTTGATGGACGACGCCCATGCCTGCTCCGACATCATCCGCGAGGCGTGCCGCATCCGCATCCCGAGGGAGGAGCCCGCCTATCACGCCCTGCGCACGCTCTTCGCCGGCGACCTGGAATCGCAAGGCGTCGGCACGTTCGCCGACATCTGCAACAATCAGCGCGACGCCCTGCTGCCTGTGCCCTACTGGGCGTGGCTACCCCGCGAGGCCGAAGTCGCCCAGATCCTGTCGGACAACGCCAAGCGCGAATCCGTGAAGTTCGCGTGGCCCCTGCTCAAGGACATGCTCAGCCAGTGCCAATGCATCTTCACGGGCGTAGCCCTGGAGATCGAGCCTTACATCGCGCCGCTCTCGGCCTTCGGCTCCTATTGGGAATCCCCGCACCGGATTTTCATGTCCGCAACCGTCACCGATGACGCATTCCTCGTCAAGGGCCTCCAGCTCAAGCCGGAGACCATCACGCGCCCGCTGAGCTACGCGAAGGAGACCTGGTCCGGCGAGAAGATGGTCCTGCTGCCGTCCCTCATCCACGACTCGCTGGACCGCGAGGCCATCGTCCAGGGTTTCGCCGGGCCCAAGCCGAAGCGGAGGCACGGAGTGGTCGGCCTAGCGCCGAGCTTCAACCGCACGCGCGATTGGGCCGCCTACGGCGCCACCGTGGCCAACAAAGACTCGGTTTCCGAGTCGATCGACCTCATGAAGAAGGGCCAGTTCGAAAAGGCGGTCGTCCTGGTGAACCGCTACGACGGCATCGACCTGCCCGACGACACGTGCCGGATCTTGGTCTTCGACTCGAAGCCCTATTCCGAAAGCCTGATCGACCTCTACCAGGAACTCTGCCGCCCGGACAGCGACGCCACGATGATGCGGACCGTCCGATCCGTCGAGCAGGGCATGGGCCGGAGCGTGCGCGGCGAGAAGGATTACTCGGCCATTGTGATCATCGGCCCCGACATCATCCGGCTGGTCCGGGAAAAAGCGACGAGACGATACCTGTCGCCGCAGACCGCCGCCCAGATCGAGATCGGCCTGGAGATCGCCGACATGGCGAAGCAGGAGATCGAGGACGGGAAGGCGCCGGGCGACGCCTTCAACGGCGTGCTGAATCAGTGCCTGGGCCGAGATGCCGACTGGAAGGCTTTCTACGTCGAGCAGATGGACAAGGTGGCCCCGGCCGGGGCCAACGAGAACATCCTACGTCTGTACGCGACGGAACTCGCGGCCGAGCAGGCATTCAGCGCGGGCGACTACGTCACCGCGAGCAAGACGATCCAGGCCATGCTGGACGGCGGTGCCGTGAAGCCGGCCGACAAGGGCTGGTATCTCCAGGAGATGGCCCGCTACTACTACCAGGCGGATCGCAAGGAATCGCAGAGGCTCCAGGTGGCCGCACATAAGAGCAATCACATGCTGCTTCGGCCCCCATCGGGCGTCACCGTGGCCAAGCTGACGATCGTGAGCCAAGGGCGCGTCGAGCGGATCGCCGAATGGGTCGGCGAGCTGGGGACCTACGCCGACCTCAACATCCGCGTCACCGACATCCTGAACTCCTTGGTGTTCGGCACCAAGGCGGAAAAATTCGAGCACGCTCTGGACGAACTCAGCAGGGCGATCGGCTTCGCGGGCGAGAGGCCCGACAAGCAGTGGAAGGAGGGCCCCGACAACCTCTGGGCCGTCGATGCGACCCAATACCTCCTCTGGGAATGCAAGAGCGAGGTCGACGTCACCCGGACCGAGATCGACAAGCGGGAGGCGGAGCAGATGAACCGCTCCAGCGCCTGGTTCGACAAGCACTACCAGGGCATGAGCGTGAAGCGATTCCTGATCCACCCGACCCACACGGTGCAAAGCGCCGCCGCTTTCACGCATGAAGTCGAAGCCACGCGAGTCGCGGAGCTGAGGTCGCTCGTGAAATCGGTGAGGGAATTCTTCAAATCATTCGAGTCGCAGAATTTCAAGGACCTGTCGCCCAAATACATCCAGCAGATGATCGACGCCCATCACCTCGCGGTATCGGACTTCCAAAGCGGCTATTCGAAGAAGCTCCGTCACCTGAAATGATTCCTCAGATCGATATCCGTTCGACGATGTTTCGCGTGACCCGCTTCTGCCGCCGGTCGTAGAGCCCGGTCGTGCGCGGCTCGGCGTGCCCGGCCAGGTATTGCACGTCCTCCAGCGGCACGCCCTGCGTCAGGAGGTCGGTGATCGCCGTCACTCGGAAGGAATGCGGCGAGAGGCGAGACGGCAAGCCGGCATCCTTCAGCCGGCGCTTGACCAGCTCGCAGATGGATTTCGTAGTGAGCGGATTGCCGGTCAGTTGTTTCGTGCGGCGTAGCGTCGATCGGAAGAGCGGACGGTCCTTGGGTTCGGAGGCGAGGCTCGTCGCATCGAGATAGGCCCGGATGAAGCCCTCCAGGTCGTGGCGTACCGGAATCTCGCGGCTCTTGCCGCCCTTCTCCTGGAACCGCAGCACGAACTGCGTCCCGTCGCTCTGGAAATCCTGAAACCTGAGCTTGGCCACCGCCCCGGCGCGGCAGGCGGTATAGGCCAGCGTGGCGAGGATCGCCCGATCCCGCAAGCCCACGATATGCGAGGTATCGACCGAGGCCAACAGCGCGCGGGCCTGAACGATGGTGATCTCCGGCGTCTTGCCCTCGATCACCTGGTCCTTGACGCCCTTCACCGACGCGGCCGGGTTGAGGATGACCACATGCCGTTGCACCAGGCGGTCGAAGAATCCGCGCAACGCCGCCAGGTGAAGATTCCGCTTGGCGGCAGAGCCACCCAGGCCGACGAGGTACTGACCGACCATGCCGGGCGTGACCGTCGGCAGCTCAACCCCCTGACCCTCGCACCAGGCCAGGAAGCGTTTGGTCGCCGCCATGTACGCCTTCTGCGTGTGCGGGTTGTGATGCTCGGCATAGAAGAATTCGTCCCAGGCGAAGCGGGCGGCCCCCCCTGCCCGCACGACCAGCGTCGGCAGAGCCTGCGCGACGGCCGGCTGGATATGCTGGCCTTTGGAAACCGGCACTAGCTCGCTACCCATTGCACCCTCCCCTCTCGTCAACGAATTTGGATAATTTCGACGCCCACGTCGCATGCGTCCCAGGCTTTATCGGCCGTCACGACCGAGCAGCCGGTTTTCAAGCCCAACGCCAAGCAGGCACGGTCTCCGAGAGAAAGGCCAAGCATGCGGGTCATGGGCCGGAAGGAAGCGGCAAGATAAGCCTGATCAACGTCAAAGGGAATAACTTGCATGGAGAGCCCTGACAGCACCGGCATGACGCTGTCCACGGTTAGGCCACGCTCGACGGCGGTGGCGACCACTTCCGAAAGATTCACAGCCGAGATGAGCCAGGGGGAGCGAAGCTCCCTGACCTTTGCGGCACCGCGTTCCACCAGCAGCACGGCGAGCAGAGCCGAAGCGTCGAGGACGACGCTATTCACGCGACGCTTCTTCCCGACGCCCCGCGAGCAGAGCATCAACGACGCTCTCGCCCGGCTTTTTCAACTGGGAGAACAGTTCCTGCGCCTCCCTCAGCGCCTGCATGGCCGTCCGGATCTCGATGCCGTGCTTCGTGCGACGGAAGATGACCTCCGCCCCGTCTTCGATCCCGAATTCCTTCCGCATGTCGGCAGGCAGGACGACCCTGCCAGCATGCACCTTGCCACGGCTTGCCTGTTCCATAACCCAATTCCCAATCGTTGAACCAATGTCCAATATTATGTCAGGTTTTAACATATGTGGCAACGTATTTTGAAACGGCAAGGGATCGGGCCTGCCAGGGTACGTTTGTACCAAAAGACATCGGCAAGGCAGTAGCGGGAAATAAAGGGGATTATTTCCCGTTAACTGGCATCTCGGTCATTTCCATCCACCCATGCACCTTCAATCCCAACTTGCCCGAGGCCCCCAGATGAGGTAACATCCAATTTGATGCAAATTGCGTGCAAGGAGTGACCATGCTGGATTTGAACCGCGACATTGATTCACTTTCTAATTTCAAGCGGAACACGCCCGAATTCCTCCGGCAGTTGAAGGAGTCGGGCCACCCCGTCGTTTTGACCATCAACGGCAAAGCCGAATTGGTGGTGCAGGACTCAGCATCATATCAGCGGCTGATCGAGTTAGCCGATAAGGCCGAACGCATGGAAGCCCTACAGGCGTCCCTGGCCGACATGAAAGCAGGCCGGGTGATTCCAGCAGAAAGCATGCTGGCGGAAATGCGGCAGATTCTCGCCGAGAAGCAGTAACGGTGATCTATCGCGTCATCGTCACCGCCAGGGCGAACGCCGACACCATAGAGGCGTTTCGGTTCAAGATTGAGCAATCAACCCAGGCAGCGGCACGCTGGCTCGCTGGCTTGGAAAAGGCCATCGCCAAGCTGAGCAAATCCCCGGAGCGGCATCCCGTCGCCGAAGAAGAATCGGAGCGTTTGGGCATCACGCTCCGTCAGATGATCTACGGGAAAAAGCCGGGAACATACCGCCTCCTCTTTTCCATCGAAGATGACGCCGTTGTTCTGCACTTCATCCGCCACAGTGCCCGCAACCTGATCGACCCTGGAGAGGACTAGCCAGGCAAGGCCGCCTCCCCTTACCCCGGCTCTGCCGCCACGATCCAGTGCCGGATGAATTCAATTCCTTGTCCGGTCATCCAAGACCGATCAAGGGCTCCGGGCTGTGTTATCGCAGGAGGCGACGTCGCATCGACCATCGAGGAGTTTGACCTATGACTGAGTCAGAAGTCTTGTCGCAGATCGTCGAGCATTTAGACCTCATTTTCCCCGACGGCGGCAACGGCCCTTTCTGGAGCCAGGAGCCGTATCGCAGCGATTTGTTCAAGCTCTTCGCCGCGTCCTACGAGACATGCCCAATCCACGGCGATCGAATCTGGCTCAGCCTGAAGGATCGATGGTTCCCCCGAAGAAATCTATCCGAACAAGACAGCCGCATCGTGTTCGAGATCTGCCAAGCCTGGACCGAGTGGAAATATGCGTGGGATAAATTTCCGCGATGATCCCAAGGCGTCCCTGCTCAACCCGATCGACGTGGTGTGGCCCCGGTCAGGACGGGCGAATCACCGGGCCCTCTTTGCCCTTGGCGATTTTCCGTAAGACCGTGTGGTCGTCGCCGAACTTGCAAAGTCCCGTGCAATGCTCGCATAACTCACGAAACAGAATATATCGAAGTTCCAAAGCGCCCAGGTCGCCGAAGGCCGGTCGACGCAGTTGGGCTTGGATCTCCTTCTCGCGAGCGTTCGGCGCCACGAGATAGAAGTGCAGTGCGGGATCGCCCACCGACTTGGCGAGATCGACGAGCCGCAGTATGCCCGAGTAGATCGAGGTGCTCTTCTCGACCTCGAAGGCACAGACGACCTGGCCGCCATCGGGGCGTAGCCATAGGACGTCGATCAGCGCGATCGTCTGGGCCGTCTCCTCGGATAATCCCAGATCCGGTAGGCGATCCACGGTGAGGGACGACAGGCTCTCCCCTTCATAGCTACGTCCCCGGTCGTTGGTCGCCACATGCACCGCATAGCCGAGCGAACGGCCGACGGTCGTCAGCATGTGCTGGATCTTCAGGTGTTCGTTTTCCTCGGCACGGTCCTCCTCGACTTCGCGATGACGCCTGCGGACGATCTTCTCCACTTCCTCCCGCTCGCGTGCCAGCCCCTGGGCCAGGTTGGATTCGATCAGGACCTTGCCGACGCCGATATCGAAGAGCAGCCCCGCGAAGGCACCCAGATCGGTCGAGAGCGGTGGCCGCAACCCGCCATTGGCGGACTTGATGACCTCCCTCATCTGGAGATAATCCGGCCAGGAGCCGAGCTTCTTCGAGTCGGCGAACAGGGCATTGAAGCCCCTGACGATCGCGGTATTGAACGGCGGGAAGAGCGTCGGATGCAGGAAGTAAAGGATGTTGGCAACGGCCGGCCCCAGCCCTTTGATGCGCCGCCGGTCAAGGTCGAGGACTTCGCGTACCAGTCGCTCTTCGCCCGGCGACGCGAGGGCCCGCTCAAGGAGCTGGCCGAAGGCCCGCTTGTTCTCCTCGTCTTCGTAGATGTCGGGGATGCGGAGCTTGGGCTTCCAATAGAACGGGTGGGCCGCGCCTTCGAAGACCTGTTTCTGCTCGGTGATGCTTTGGATGACCGTCTCCAGCGGCGATCCCTTGAAATCGGCACCGAAACTCCCCTCGCGGATCGACCTGACGACCTCCATCACCCCGCGGCGGATCGAGCGAAATGCCTTGAGACGCTCCGGGCTGCGGACGAACCAGGTGTTATAGACCGATTCCGGATCGCTCCGGTAACGTTTCACGATCTCGCCCAGATCCTCCGTCGTCATCTGCACTTACGCACCCCCGATGCTTCCGTCGCCACAAAGAAAACCATTCAATCGCGGCGGCCGGGTGAAGTCAAACGGTAACGCAGGTCACGCCCGATCGCAGGGATTCGGAACGCGTTCCCCGTCAGGTCACAATTCCGTTTCGAGGTGATGGAGGATCGGGCAATCACTGAGTGGCCCCTCCCCCGGGCAGCACGCCGTGAGCTTGCCCAGTGCCCGTTCGATTGCCTTCAAGTCTCGAATCTTCTCTCGGACATCAGCGAGCTTGCTGTCGGCCCGCGCCCGCACGTCGGCCGAGGTCGTGCCCGGCTGGACACGCAGCGCGAGCAGCTCCCGGATCTCGACGAGGGTGCCCCCCCCCCGCCTTCCAGGCGCCGGGCCAGACGGTCAGGTCACGCATGGATGGCCTAAACCCTCGTCCTCTGCCTTGTCGGCTGAACGGCCTGTCTGTAATCCGGTTCCCCGACTCGGAAACCGTTCGGCGGCCATTTGCATCCGTGTTTCTGGGCATGATTCGCCGTAAGCCTCAATTTTGTATGGTTTCTCGGACGATTTTTGTCCGCCGAACCTGAGGAATCTCATCTTGGGACGAGACGATCCGTGTCTCTGGGCAGGATTCGACTCAACTAATTGCTAATGCGACACTTAAAGGAAAATGCGCCAGCATGTTGCACTTTCCCACCCTTCCTTCTCCTCCCATTTTCGCCGTGCATCCGTGTCTCTGGGCAGGTTTTCCACCGGGTAATCCGTGTCTCTGGGCAGGAATCGAGGACCTATCCGTGTCTCTGGGCAGGAACGTCCGTGTACCTGGGCAGGGATATCCGTGTACCTGGGCAGGAATGTCCGTGTCTCTGGGCAGGAACGTCCGTGTACCTGGGCAGGAATTTCGCCGTAAGTCCTTATGGACAAAGACTTTTTTTTCGGCTAACTACTAACTAAGATAACTTGCTAAAACTACAACACTACGCGGGCGCGACCGGCCGACCTCCAAAACCCCTTGTTGTTGCTTTTTGGTTAAAGTATGAAGAAACAAATGCTATTCGATGTCACGGATGATACCGAGAGTCCTCCCGCTCCTCTGCCCTCCGGCAAGGACGAGATGAACTTCGCGGAATTTCCGATCGCCCTGCTGACCGACAGGGTGCCCAAGGGGCAGAAGCTCATCAAATTCGAGGATCAGGTCTACGACGAGAAGCGCAAGAAGCTCATCACCCGACGCCGCATCATCGAGGGTTCGGAGGAGTACGGCCTGCCGACCGCCACGGATGACCTGGTCATCCTCGCCCTGATCCAGTTGACGAAGCTCAAGGGCGGCTTCACGAAACGCGAGGTCGAATTCACCCGGCTGGAACTCATCAAGATGCTCGGCTGGGCGGACGAAGGCAGGAGCTTCGACCGCATCAAGCTCTCGCTGCTTCGCATCAAAGGCGTGAATTACGTTTATGATAACGCCTGGTGGGACCCGCGACAGAAGACGTGGACGACGCGGGCCTTCAACATCATCGACAACGTGGAGATCAACGACAGCCGCACCTCGTTCGGCCAGACCGGGCTCTTCACCTCGCGCATCGTCTGGAACGAGGTGGTCTTCGACAGCTTCCAGGCCGGGTTCCTCCGCGACATCGACTTCCAGCTCTGCATGCGGCTTGAGCACCCCACGGCCCTCCGCATCTACCGATTCCTCGGCAAACGCTTCTACGTCAAGGCCGAATGGGTGTTCGACCTCAAGGAGTTCGCCCACGAGCACGTGGGGCTCGGCCGCATCTATGAGGGCGGAACGCAGATCGCCCGAAAGCTCAAGCCGGCCATCGCCGAGCTTGAGGCCGTCGGATTCCTCGAACCGCTCTCCGAGAAGGACCGGTTCATCAAGAAGGGCCGCGTCTGGTCGATCCGCCTCGTCCAGAAGAACCACGCCCCTTCCACCCTTCTTCTGCCCGCGACGGAATCCATCGCGGAGCCGCCCGGCCTGGTCGCGGTCCTGACCTCGCGCGGCATCACCGCCAAGACGGCCGCCGAGCTGATGCGGCATCACTCGGCCGAATCGATCCAGGCCAAGGTCGAAGTCTTCGACTGGCTGAAGGAGAAGAAGGACCGGCGGATCGCCAAGAGCCCGGCCGGTTATCTGGTCAAATCGATCAGGGAC
>Ga0209958_1001036_pt1 | contig 27311 bp, 25 predicted proteins | sample ThiBio_inoc_plan_FD_183942 | JGI IMG/M metagenome (GOLD analysis project Ga0209958, IMG submission 183942) | Wastewater bioreactor microbial communities from Cape Town, South Africa - Thiocy_inoc_plan (SPAdes) | ecosystem: Engineered > Bioremediation > Thiocyanate > Unclassified | place: South...
CGGTCTTGCCGGCCAGTTCGGCGTCGGACAATTTCTCCATCGCCGGTTCCAGCGCGTTGATCGCTTTCACCTTTTGCAGGTATTGTTTGACCAGCCGGTCGTTGCGGCTGCCGAAGACTTTCTTGAAGATGGATTGCAGCATGAGGAATCCGAAATGTCCGCAGGACGCGGTAAATCGTTGAATTTTAACATAGCGGAACGGGCTTCCCGCGACGCTGTCGTGTCGCGCGCATGAGCGCCGCCAGCCTCGCGGATCTGCTGGCCAGCCAGCTGCCGGCCGGCCTCGCCGTGCGCGCCCGGGCATTGCTCGACGCCCAGGCCGCGCTCGAGCGTGTCCTGCCCGCCGCACTGGCCGGGCATGTCCGCGTCATGCAGCTGGAAAACGCCGTATTGAGCCTCGCCTGCGACAGCGGCACCGTCGCCAGCCGCCTGCGCCAGCAGACCGACGCCCTGCTGGCCGGCCTCGGCAAGCGCGGCATCGCCGCCGCGGCGGTGCGCGTCAGCGTCAACCCCGCGCTGCTGGCGCGCTACGTCCACCCGGTCGAGAAAACCGGCTTGCCGCCCGCCGCGCTGGACGGGCTGGCGCACCTCAACGCGGAAATCGAGGACGGGCCGCTGAAGGACGCCCTGGACCGGCTGTTGCGCCATCACCGGAAAGCCTGAGCGGACGCGGCAGCTTTCCCATACACGACCATTCGATCGCACGCCGGAGCGGCGCGGCAAACCGTCCGCCCGGTGTCATACTGCCGGCCCTGACGCCTCGCCCCGCAGGGCGCTTGCCGATACCGTCAGCCCCCTCCCCCTCCCGGACATGTACTCGACACATCGCATATTCAAACGCCAGCGTCTGCTCCTGTGGCTGAGCATCCTGCTTGCCATGGGATTCTTCGCCACTACCCTGAGCAGTTACTACGTGTCGAAGCAGGCGATCCTCAACGCCATCGTCGCCCAGGAACTGCCGCTTACGTCGAGCAATGTCTATTCGGAAATCCAGAAAGACCTGGTGCGGCCGGTGCTCATCTCGTCAACCATGGCGCATGACACTTTCCTGCGCGACTGGGTGCTGGGCGGGGAGCACAACGTCGACGCCATGGCCCGTTACCTGCGGGAGATCAAAGCGCGCTATGGCGCATTCAGCAGCTTCTTCGTCTCCGATCGCAGCGCCCGCTACTACACCGGCGAGGGCATCCTGAAACAGGTGGCGCCGCAGGCGCCGCGCGACGTCTGGTACTACCGCGTGCGCGCCATGCCGGAGCCCTACGAGATCAATGTCGACGCCGACCTCGCCAACCGGGACGCCCTGACCATTTTCGTCAACTACCGCGTCTTCGACTTCGACGGCCGCTTCCTCGGCGCCACCGGCGTCGGGCTCACGGTGGACGCGGTGCGCCATCTCATCTCGAGTTACCAGCAGCGCTTCCAGCGCACCATCTACTTTGTCGACGCCCACGGCAAAACCGTCCTGTTCGGCAACCAGTCCGGGCGCCAGGAGACCGACCTGCGCGCCATCCCGGGCCTGCGCGACCTCGTCGACCGCATCCTGCGCGAAAAGTCGGGCTCCTACCAGTTCAGGGACGCCAGCGGCCTGCATCTGCTCAACGTGAACTACGTTCCCGAGCTGAAGTGGTACCTGTTCGTGGAGAAACGCGCGGACGCCGCGCTGGCCGACATCCGCCAGACCCTCTACGTCAACCTCGCGGTATGCCTCGGCATTACCCTGCTGGTGCTGTTCCTCACCCATGTCGCGCTCGCGCGGTACCAGCGCCGCATCGAGGACATGGCCGCCACCGACAAGCTCACCGGCCTGCTCAATCGCCAGGCCTTCAGCATCCTCATCGACAAGGTCTTCGCCGAATACCGGCGCAATCCGCAGCCGATTTCCGTTCTCCTGGTCGACGTCGACCACTTCAAATCGATCAACGACCGCTTCGGCCATGCCGGCGGCGACCGTATCCTGCGCCAGATTGCGGCCTCCCTGCAGGAAAGCTTGCGGGCCTCGGATATCGCCATCCGCTGGGGCGGGGAAGAGTTTCTCATCGTGCTCAAGGGCAGCGCGCTTGAGCAGGCGCAGCATGTTGCCGAGCAGCTGCGCCTGAAAATTGAACAGGCGCAGTTCTCCGCCGCTGCGCAACCGGTCTCGGTCACCCTCAGCATCGGCGTCAGCCAGTACGATGGCACGGAGTCCTGCGAAGAGCTCATCGGCCGTGCCGACGCCGCTCTCTATGCGGCGAAAAATGGCGGGCGCAACCGCGTCTGCGCGGAATCCTTTTTTTAGAGCCCGTCATTCAACGCGCATCGCGGCCCCGGCCCCGGTAAGTCTGGTTGGCCGGCTGGCCGGGGAACGGCCGCGCCGCGCCGCCCTGCCTGACCTCGCCGCGCGGCACCGCTGCGGATTCGGGGCGTGGCCGCGGCACCTGCATGCCGCCCGTTGCCGGCGGCCGGGGTGCACGCAGCGGAGCCGGCTCGCGCGGCGGCTGGCTGCGCGAAGCGGCCGGGGACGCGGGCGCCGACCGTCTCACCTCGCCATAGCGCGGCGGCAGCGGCGGCGGCAGCCGCTCCGGCCCCACCTCGGCGCCACGGGGCGGCCGCGGCAGGCTGCGCACATCCTCGGCCTGGCGAACCGGCGGAATCACGTAGCGGGATTGCGTCGCGTCGCGGCTGCGAAGGCGCGCTTGGTCGTCCTGCCACGGTTCTGCCTGCGCGCGTTCGCGCGGCAGGCGCGTCGACACCACCGGACGCGAGGCGATTTCGCGCGGCGGCGGCACCCCCCTGGGCGCGCCGCCGAACAGGCTGGCGCGCGAGGGCTTGACCGGCAGCCCGCCGCGCACCGGCGCAAATTCGGCAGCGCGGTAGCGCGTTTCCGCGACCGGGCGGATCCGCTCGCGCCCGAACTTGTCGGCCGGCAAGGTGAGAACGGCATGCGGCAATCCGGCATTGTGGAAATGGATCTCCTCCGCCTTGATGACCGTGGTTTGCCTGATCACCACGTTGTTGACGATGCGTGGCCCGCCCCAGCCCGCCCAGCGGGGGTGGCCGCGACGTTCGGAACGCCCCCACCACGGTAGCACCGGCTCGCCCCAGGAGAGCGCCACCCACCACAATCCGGGCAGGCCGATGCTGATGCTCGCCGACACGTCGTGGCCGCGGACCATGAACGCCACCAGCGCCGGCGAGTACACCGGACGCCGCACCACCGGCCCCGGCGCCCACGCCCAGAAACCGTCGACGAAGACCCAGCGGCCGTAATGAAAGGGCGCCCAGCCCCACGGCGCATCATCGATCCAGGTCCATTCGTAATAAGGATCCCACACCCACGAGCCGGTGCTGTAGGGCGCCCAGCTGGCGCTCACGCCGTAAGGAATCCACACCGAACCGTAGCTCGGCACCACGCGCCAGCTGCCGTAGTGATCGAGCTCTTCCGTACCGTACACATCGGCCGGCAGATAGCGGCTGCTGATCGACTCGCCGCTGCGCTCGCTGCGCGCATCGTTCCAGCGATCCCAGGCATCCGGCGCATCCGCGGCGTAAGTGGCCACTTTCACCGGGTTGCCCGCGGTGACGACGATGTCTTCGGAGGGATAAATGCCCAGCGAGCGGCCGTCGGCCGTGGTCACGGTGGCCTCGCCGCCACGGCGGGTGATGAAACGAGTATCGCGGCTGTCCACCTCCACCCGGTAATAGCCGGGGTGCCCGATGACGAACACCGCATTCGGCGTGCTCACCTCCAGCGTGTCGCCCACCGCGATGCTGCGCATGTCGAAGGAGGCCCGTCCGCCGGTCAGCTTGAACTGGATGCGGCGCTCGTCCTGCTCCAGCAGCGACAGCTGGCTGTTGGCGTCCGCGCGCACGAAACTGCGGCTGCCGAATTGCACCTCGAAATTGGCGTCGTTGCCGCTATACAGCGCGTCGCCCTCCGCCAGCGCCAGGTTGGGGCGCGCCCGCGCCCACTCGTCGGCCCCCTGCCTCCAGTACGACACCTCGCCGTCGACGAAGCTCAGCCGCGGCGGCGTGGGCGCCCACGCCTCGTCGCCCTCCTCCTGGGCCAGCGCGAAGCCAGACAGGGCAAGCAGAAACACCAGCGGAACCAGCCAGATGCGTTGCAGGGCGTTCATGGAAACTCCCCAATGTCCGGATCAAGTCAGGCAGACGGGTAAAGCGGGCTTTTCCGCCCGCTCGGCTTTTTTCTTTATAGCCTGCCGTGCAAGGGGGGGAAGACGGATACGCAGCCGATGTTCTTCAAGTCCGCCAGGCTGCCGGCTGGCGCCCCGGCACGACAGCAACGGCGGCCCCCGGGTTGCGGCGATGCGCGTGCCCGGGGCACGTGTCAGCCGAACACGCAGACCTGGTTGCGCCCCCGCTCCTTGGCCCGATAGCAGGCGACATCCGCGGCCTGCAAGGTCTTGTCGGCGTCCATCGCCGGGTCGAGCCGGACCAGGCCAATGCTGGTGCCGACCTGAAAAACCTTGTCTTCCCAGACGAACCGGTATTGTTCGACATCGTCCCGGATGGCCTCGGCGATCTGGCACGCCTTGTCGTACCCGCAGTTGGCCAGCCCGATGCAGAACTCGTCGCCGCCGAGCCGGGCCACGAGGTCGCCGCTGCGCACATGCCGCATGAAGAGGCCGGCCACCTGGCGCAGCACCTCGTCGCCGGCAAAATGCCCGCAGCTGTCGTTGATCCGCTTGAACTTGTCCAGATCGATATAGAGCAGGACATGATGCGCGCCCTGGGCGCGCGTCTCCCCGACCAGTTCGTTCAGGCGCCGCCGCATCTCGCGCCGGTTGGCCAGGCCGGTGAGCGAATCGTGGCTCGCGGCCCAGGACAGCTGTGCGGCGGTGGCAACCGCAATCTCGGTCTGCTGGCTCAGTTTCGATTCGGCGTGCCGGGAGCGCAGGATCACCAGCCACGCGATCACCAGCCCCATGGCCAGCGCCAGCGCCGCCAGGCCGAGCATGTAAGCGGCGGCGTCGCGGTAATCGATCTCGGACTCGTGCAGCGACTGCCGATTCAAGCGGCGATACTGTTCGACCATCTCGTTGAAAACCTCAAGCAGCCGGTTCTCGACCGGCCGCACGTCGCGCAGAAGTATGCCGAGTGCGGCCTCGCCCCGGTCGGCCATGGCCAGTTCGATGACCTTGGCATGGAGCAGCTCGTCGCGCTGGATCAGTTCGCGCGCCCTGCCCCAGATGGCCTGTTCCTCGGGGCTCATGCCCAAACCGAGCAGGCGGTCGCGCGCCCGCACAAACTTCGCTGCCTGAGCCTGAAAACGCATGTATTCCTCGTCGCGCTCGAACGGGTCGTGCAGCACCACCATCTGGCTCAGGCTGGCGAAGCGCTCGCGCGACAGGCTGCGCATCTGAAACACGCTTTCGGTCTTGACGTTGCTTTCGGTGACCAGATTCACCATCCGCACCTTGATCGTCGCCATGTGCGAAAGGCCGAGACCGGTCAGCATGAGCATCAGCACCAGCACCATGGTGAAACCGATGGCGATGATCCGCTGGGTGCCAAGCGCGCCCAGACTCGAGCCGATGTCGGGTGCGGCAAATCGCCGGACGGCGCGTGCCGTCCCGCCTGTGCCGGCTTCGGAATCCTGCATCAGCGCATCCCCCTCACGCCGTCAAAGCCCGCATCACCGCCCTGGGCTCGCGGTCGATCAAGTTCAGCAACACCAGGGCGGGGCCGTGGGGGATTCTGTCGCCCCGCTCCCAATGGCGCAAGGTGGCGACGGAAAATCCGAAGCGGGCGGCGAACTGCGCCTGCGTCAGCCCCAGGCGCTTGCGCAGGTTTGCCACGTCGACCTCGTACGGGTGATATTCGACGATCCCGGCCGCTTCGCCTTTGGCATGGGCGGCCGCTGCGGCCGCCTCTTGCTTGATGCCTTGAAATGCATGCATGTTCAACCTTCCAGCCCGCCGAAGCCGCGTTCAGCCAGGCCGGGCAGTTCGTTACGCCCGCTCCGGCGCCCGGGCAAGCCTCCACTCGCCCGAGTATAATCCAATGGATTACAAATCGCGCGCGGCCGCCCGGCTCAGCGCAGCACCAACCGCTCCACCACGTAGAACAGCGCGGCAATCAAGCCGACCATGAGCGCAAAGCGCAGCACGCGGCCGATATGGCCGAGATATTTGCGGTTGCCGCTGAACAGCCACGCCAGTCCGAGCGCCGCCACCGCGATCAGCAGGGCGACGATCAGCAGACGAACGACGATCATGCCGCGAGGGGGTGCAGGTGCAGAAAGGCGGCGGGGACGTCTTCGTCGCGCTGGAAGCTGACGAATTCCCAGGATTCCCGGTGCTGCAGCAGTTCGCGCAGCAGCGCGTTGTTGAGCGCGTGGCCGGATTTGTAGGCCTCGAAGGCGCCGATGACGGGATGGCCGAGCAGGTACAGGTCGCCGATGGCGTCGAGCACCTTGTGCTTGACGAACTCGTCGTCGTAGCGCAATCCGTCCTGATTGAGCACACGGTATTCGTCCATGACGATGGCGTTGTCGAGCGAGCCGCCCAGCGCCAGGCCCTGGTTGCGCAGGTATTCGACCTCGTGCATGAAACCGAAGGTGCGGGCGCGCGCGACCTCCTTCGTATAGGCGGTGTCGGCGAAGTCGATGCTGACGGTCTTGCCGCTGCGATCGAACACGGGATGCTTGAAGTCGATGGTGAATTCGACCTTGAAGCCGTTGTGCGGGACGAAGCGCGCCCACTTGTCGCCGTCGCGCACCTCGATCGGCCGGGTGATGCGCACGTAGCGCTTCGCCGCGTCCTGTTCGACGATGCCGGCGGATTGCAGCAGGAACACGAACGGCGCCGAGGAGCCGTCCATGATGGGAATTTCGGGGCCGGTGAGGTCGACCAGCAGGTTGTCGATGCCGAGGCCCGCGAGCGCGGACATCAGATGCTCGACGGTGGACACCTTGGCGGGGCCGGATTCAAGCATCGAGCACAGCCGGGTGTCGGTGACGAGATAGGGGTCGGCCTTGAGTTCGGCGGGCGGATCGAGATCCATGCGCCGGAACACGATGCCGGTGCCGGGTCCGGCCGGGCGCAGGGTCATCTCGACCTTGACGCCGGAATGCAGGCCGACGCCGCTGGCCTTGACCGGTGTTTTCAGGGTGCGTTGCTTGATCATCTTGTCATTTTAACCGCTCGGGCGGGCGCGCAGCGGTTTACCCGGGTTCCGTCCGCAGACGGCTCCCGGGCGAAGAGCGGCATTCCCGTTGCACCGGCTCAGTCGGCCTGGCGGCGCAGGAAAGCCGGAATGTCCAGGGTGTCGATGCCGGAATCGGTCATCGCCTGGATGGTGCGGCTGCGGCGGCTGGTCATCACGCTGGGCAGTTCTTCGCTGCCGCCCACCATCATCGGCGCATCGTCGGTGCCGGTGCGGATGATCTGCATCGGCTTCGGCTGCTGGCGGGCAACGGGGTTGCCGAGACCGGTGGCGACCATGGTGACGCGCAGGCCCTCTTCCATGCTGTCGTCGAGCACCTGGCCGACGATGACCGTGGCTTCCTCGGCGGTGAAGCTCTTGATGGTGTCCATCACCTCGTGGATCTCGCGCATCTTCACGGTGGAGGAGGCGGTGATGTTGACCAGCACGCCGCGCGCGCCGGCCAGGTTGACGTCTTCCAGCAGCGGGCTGGCGACGGCCTGCTCGGCGGCGATGCGGGCGCGGTTTTCACCGCTGGCCAGCGCCGAGCCCATCATCGCCATGCCCATTTCGCTCATCACGGTGCGCACGTCGGCAAAGTCGACGTTGACGAGGCCGGGGCAGTTGATGACTTCGGCGATGCCGCCGACCGCGCCGTGCAGCACGTTGTTGGCGGCCTTGAAGGCGTCCAGCATGGAGACGTCGTCGCCCAGCACCTGCATCAGCTTCTCGTTGGGGATGATGATCAGCGAATCGACGTGGCGCGCCAGCGCTTCGATGCCGGCGTTGGCGGCGCGCACGCGCTTGCCTTCGAACATGAAGGGCTTGGTCACCACCGCCACGGTGAGGATGCCGAGCTCCTTGGCGACCTCGGCCACCACCGGCGCGGCGCCGGTGCCGGTGCCGCCGCCCATGCCGGCGGTGATGAACAGCATGTCGGCGCCGTCGATCAGCTCGGCGATGCGCTCGCGGTCTTCCAGCGCGGCTTCGCGGCCGACCTCCGGATTGGCGCCGGCGCCGAGGCCCTTGGTCACATTGTTGCCGAGCTGCAGCTGCAGCTTGGCCTGGTTGCGCTTCAACGCCTGCGCGTCGGTGTTGATCGCGATGAATTCCACGCCATTCAAACCCGAGCTGATCATGTGGTCGACCGCATTGCCGCCGCAGCCGCCCACGCCAATCACCTTGATCACCGCATCCTGGGTATCCACATCCATCAGTTCAAACATCTTGCTCTCCTCTTTTTCCCGAATCAAAACCACACTCAAAAATCCTTTGACGCCGGCGCCGCGATGCATTGAACGCATCCGGCACCGCCGTCAAATCCCGTTTCGACGTCGCTGCGTTCGATCGCAGCGCAGCGGCGTCAGAAATTTCCCTTGAACCAGCTCTTCATGCGCTCGAATATGTCCTTGAAATTGTTGCCGGACAGTTTCGGCGCATCGCGCCCGCGCGCTTCCAGCCCGGCCATCAAGAGGCCCATGCAGGTGGCGTAGCGCGGGTTGCGCATGACGTCCGCCAGCCCGCCCTCGTAGCGCGGCCAGCCCATGCGTACCGGCATGTGGAAGACCTCCTCGCCGAGTTCGACCATGCCCTGCATGCCCGCCGAACCGCCGGTGATGACGATGCCGGACGACAGCAGTTCCTCGAAGCCGCTGCGCCGCAGCTCGGCCTGCACCAGCGAGTACAGCTCTTCCATGCGCGGCTCGATGAATTCGGCCAGCGTCTGCCGCGACAGCGTGCGCGGCGGGCGGTCGCCGATGCCGGGCACCTCGATCATGTCGCGCGCGTCGGCCAGCTGGCGCAACGCGCAGCCGTACTGCACCTTGATGTCCTCGGCCTCTTTCGGCGGCGTGCGCAGCGCCACCGCGATGTCGTTGTTGACCTGGTCGCCGGCCACCGGGATCACCGCGGTGTGGCGGATCGCGCCGTTGGTGAACACGGCGATGTCGGTGGTGCCGCCGCCGATGTCGACCAGGCAGACGCCGAGTTCCTTCTCGTCCTCGGTCAGCACCGCCATCGCCGAAGCGAGCGGCTGCAGCACCAGGTCACCGACTTCGAGCCCGCAGCGGCGCACGCACTTGATGATGTTCTGCGCCGCCGACACCGCGCCGGTGACGATGTGCACCTTCACCTCGAGGCGCACCGCGCTCATGCCGAGTGGATCGCGCACGTCTTCCTGGCCGTCGACGATGAACTCCTGCGGAATGGTGTGCAGGATCTGCTGGTCGGTCGGGATGTTCACCGCACGCGCGGTTTCCACCACGCGGTCGACGTCCATCTGGCTGATTTCCTTGTCCTTGATGGCAAACATGCCGTGCGAGTTGAAGCTCTTGATGTGGCTGCCGGCAATCCCCGTGTAGACCTCGCGGATCTTGCAGTCGGCCATCAGCTCGGCCTCTTCCAGCGCGCGCTGGATGGCGTTGACGGTGGCTTCGATGTTGACCACCACGCCGCGCCGCAGGCCGCGCGACGGGTGCGTGCCCATGCCGATGATCTCCAGCATGCCCTCGTCGTTGATCTCGGCGACGATGCAGACGATCTTGGAGGTGCCGATGTCGAGGCCGACAACCAGGTTTTTGGGGTCTCTTGGCTTGCTCATGTTTTACTCGATTTGAAAGGGGACGCGCCGTCCGGCATGCGCACGGCAAACCCGTCGGGGTAGCGCAGATCGACGGTGACGGGCACAAGCGATGCGGCGGCCGCAGCGTCCGGGGCGGCCGCCGCATCGCCCTGCAGCGCCGGCCGTGCGCCGAACAGGCGCGGATACAGGACGGCGAAGCGCGCCAGCCGCGCCTCGGTGTGCAAGTGCCCCAGCGCCAGCTGCATGCCGTTGTCCAGCCGCATGCGCCAGGCCCGGCGCGGCGACAGGCGCAGCTCGGCTATGCTCATGCCGAGCGGGGCGAGCGCCGCCTGATGGCGGTGGTAGGCGGCGACCACCTCGGCGCTGCTGTCGTCGGGGCCGGACAGGCGCGGCAACTTTCCCGCCGCCGCCGCCACGAATACCTCGCCGTCCGCGTTCACCAGCGCGTTGTCGTTCCAGCGCGCCAGCGGCACATACTCGACCAGCGACACCACCAGGGTGTCGGGCCAGCGGCGCTCCACCCGCGCCTCGCGCACCCAGGGCAGTTTTTCCAGGCTGCTGCGCACGCGTTCGAGGTCGACGGTAAAGAAGGTGCCGCGCACCTGGCGTTCGGCCACCAGCCTGATCTGCGCTTCGGTCACGTGCGTCGCCGGGGTTTTCACCTCGATGTTGCGCAGGGCAAACCACGGCTGCGCCGCCACCCAGCTGACCGCGCCATAGGCCAGCAGGCCGAGCGCGCCCCAGGTCAGCACGCGGGCGACCTGCGACAGCGGGTGGGCGGCAAGTTCGGGCGAAGCGCTCATGCCAGCGTCTGCTCCAGGATTTTCAGGCACAGGGCATCGAAATCCAGTCCGGCCGCGCGCGCAGCCATCGGCACCAGGCTGTGGTCGGTCATGCCGGGCGAGGTGTTCACCTCCAGCAGGTAGGGGTTGCCGAGGCTGTCCAGCATCAGATCGACCCGCCCCCAGCCGCGCCCGTCGACCAGGCGGAAGGCTTCCAGCGCCAGTTTCCGCAATGCCGCTTCCTGCGCGTCGGGCAGTCCTGCGGGGCAGTGATAGCGGGTGTCGTTGCGCAGATACTTGGCCTCGAAATCGTAGAAGGAGCGGTCCTTGGCCGGCTCCAGGCGGATCAGCGGCAAGGCGCTGTCGCCGAGGATGCCGACGGTGAACTCGGCGCCGTCGACGAATTTTTCCGCCAGCACCAGCGCGTCGTGCTCGGCGGCGGTTTCATACGCGGCCGCGAGCGTGCCGGCCTCGGTCACCTTGCTCATGCCGATGCTGGAGCCCTCGCGCGCGGGCTTGACGAAAATCGGCAGGCCGAGCTTCTTCTCCACTGCGGCGAAATCGCTGGTGGCGGCAAGCATCTCCCAGTCGGCCGTCGGCAGACCGGCGGCGCGCCACAACAGTTTGGTGCGCCACTTGTCCATGCCGACGGCGGAAGCCATCACGCCGCTGCCGGTATAAGGAATGTTCAGCAGCTCGAGCGCGCCCTGCATGCAGCCGTCCTCGCCGTAGCGCCCGTGCAGCGCGATGAAGACGCGGTCGAATTCGCCGCTGATCAGGTCGCCCAGGTTGCGGTTGGCCGGGTCGAAGGCGTGCGCATCGACGCCCTGCCGCGTCAGCGCCGCCAGCACCGCGGCGCCGCTGTTGAGCGACACCGGCCGCTCGGCGGAGGTGCCGCCCAGCATCACCGCGACTTTTCCAAACTTGCTCACTGCCGTTCTCCAATAATTCGCACTTCGCGGATCAGCCGCACGTTGGTGCGCGCCTCCACGCTGTCTTCCACATGCTCGATCAGACGCTCGATGTCGGTCGCCGTGGCGTTGCCCAGGTTGACGATGAAGTTGGCGTGCTTCTCCGACACCTGCGCACCGCCGATGCGGAAGCCCTTGAGCCCGCAGCGCTCGATCAGCCGCGCCGCATAATCGTCCGGCGGGTTGCGGAACACCGAGCCGGCGTTGGGCAGGTTCAAGGGCTGCGAGGCAATCCGCTGTTTCAGCAAAACCTTGATCGTTTCGCGCGAGGCGGCGCCATCGCCGCGGGCCAGCCGGAACCAGCCGCCGATGAACCATTCCTGCTGCGCGCGCTTCAGCGCCACATGGCGGTAGCCGGTGACGTATTCGTCCGGCCGCCGCTCGTTCAGCTGCCCCTGGCGGTCGAGCGTCAGCACCTGCACCAGCTTGTCCCAGGTTTCGCTGCCGTAGCAGCCGGCGTTCATTGCAATCGCGCCGCCGACGGTGCCGGGAATGCCGGCCCAGAATTCGCCGCCGACCAGGTCGTGGTTGGCGGCAAAGCGCGCCAGCTTGGGCGAGGCGACCCCCGCCTGGGCATACACCAGCGCCGTATCGATCCCCGCGGGCGCAGGCGGAAAGCCCTGCGTGCGGCTTTCGAGCGCGAGCTTTTTCAGCACGCCGTGCAGCAGGATCACCACCCCCTTCACGCCGCCGTCGCGCACCAGCAGATTGCTGCCCAGCCCGACCATGTGGATGTCCTCGTGCGCAGGCACCGAGCGCACCAGCCAGACCAGGTCGTCAAGGTCGGCCGGGATGTAGGCGCGCTGCGCGGCGCCGCCGGCACGCCACGACACGTGTTTCTTCATCGGCTCGTTGTAGAGGAAGCGCCCGCGCAGCACCGGCGCGGCGCCGCCCGCCATGTCGATCTCGCTCATGCGGTAGTCATGCCGCATGGGTACCTCCCAAAGCCGGCGCCACCTGGCCGATGCTGCCGGCGCCCATCACCAGCACCACGTCGCCCGCCCGCGCGAGATCGCGCACCGCGGCAGGCACCTCGGCGACGTTTTCCACGAATACCGGCTCGACCTTGCCGGCCACGCGCACGGCGCGCGCCAGCGCGCGGCCATCCGCCGCGACGATCGGCGCCTCGCCTGCGGGATAGACCTCGGTCAGCACCAGCACGTCGGTTTCCGACAGCACTTTCACGAAGTCCTCGAAACAGTCGCGCGTGCGCGTAAAACGGTGCGGCTGGAACACCAGCACCAGCCGCCGCCCGGGGAAGGCGCCGCGCGCGGCGGCGAGCGTCGCCGCCATTTCCACCGGGTGGTGGCCGTAGTCGTCGACCAGGCAGTAGCTGCCGCCGTCCTTGGCGGCCTGCTCGCCGTAGCGCTGGAAGCGCCGGCCGACGCCGTGGAATTCGCCCAGCGCCTCGACGATGGCGGCGTCGTGGGCGCCGACTTCAGTCGCCACCGCAATCGCCGCCAGGGCATTCAACACGTTGTGCATGCCGGGGTGGTTGAGCACCACGCCGAGGTCGGCCATGCCTTCGCGCTTGACGGTGAAATGCATGCGGCCGTTCTCGAAGCGCGCATCGACCGCGCGCACCTGCGCCGCTTCGGCGAAGCCGTAGGTGGTGATCGGCTTGGTGATGCGCGGCAGGATTTCGCGCACGTGCGGATCGTCGATGCACAGCACCGCCATCCCGTAAAAGGGCAGGCGCTGGCAGAAATCGACAAAGGCCTGCTTCAGCCGCTCGAAGTCATGGCCATAGGTGTCCATGTGATCGGCGTCGATGTTGGTGACGATGGCGATCACCGGCGTCAGGTAAAGAAAGGAGGCGTCGGATTCGTCGGCCTCGGCCACCAGGAAATCGCCCTTGCCGAGCCGCGCATTGGTGCCGGCGGCGGTGAGCTTGCCGCCGATGACATAGGTCGGGTCCATCCCGGCTGCGCCGAGAATGCTGGCGACCAGGCTGGTGGTGGTGGTCTTGCCATGGGTGCCGGCGACCGCGATGCCCTGCCGCAGCCGCATCAGTTCGGCCAGCATCAGCGCACGCGGCACAATAGGGATCTTCTTTTCGCGCGCGGCGATCACCTCGGGATTGCTGTCCTGCACCGCAGTCGAGGTGACGACCGCATCGGCTTCGGCAATATTTTCGGCCGCGTGGCCGCGCTGGATGCGCGCACCCAGTTTCGCCAGCCGCTGCGTCACCGCGTTGTCGGCCAGATCCGAGCCGGACACCGCGTAGCCTAGGTTGAGCAGCACTTCGGCGATGCCGCTCATACCGACGCCGCCGATGCCGACAAAGTGGATGTGTTTGACGGCGTGTCTCATTGCGGCCTCCCCCACTGCGGCAGCCGGCAGGTCGGCACCTGGCGCCGCTCGCGGCCGGTCGCATCCCGCAAGCGGGAACCCTGCTCCCTGCTCGCAGCGACCATGCCGACAAAGTGGATGGGTTTGACGGCATGTCTCATTGCGCGAGTGCCTCGCAAATATCGGCGACCTGCCGGGTCGCATCGGGGCGGGCGAGTTTCATGGCCTTGCCCGACATGGCGGCGAGCGTGGCGCGATCGAGGCCGCCGATCAGGGTGGCGAGCTTTTCCGCGGTCAGCTCTTTCTGCTGCACCAGCCAGGCCGCGCCGGCGTCGGAGAGAAACTCGGCATTGCCGGTCTGGTGGTCGTCCACCGCGAACGGGAAAGGCACCAGCAGCGCGGGCACGCCGGCGCAGGCGAGTTCCGCTACCGTCATCGCGCCGGCGCGGCAGATGGCGAAATCGCAGTCGCGGTAGGCGACGGCCATGTCCTCGATATAGTCGCGCACCTCGGCCTCCACCCCGGCGGCGGCGTAGTGGGCGCGCAGCGCATCGAGGTGCTGGCGACCGGACTGGTGCACCACCTGCGGACGCTGCCCGGCGGGCAGCAGCGCCAGCGCTTGCGGCACCCGTTCGTTCAGGGCCTGCGCGCCGAGGCTACCGCCCACCACCAGCAGGCGCAGCGGCCCGCTGCGGGCGGCGCGGTCGTCTGCCGGCACGGCGGCAATGTCGGCGCGCACCGGATTGCCCACCCATTCGGCCGCCACGCGGCGGCACGGAATGGGCTTGTCGTGCGCATGGGTGAACACCTTGGGGAACGCCGTCAGCACGCGGGTGGCCAGGCAGGCCAGCACGCGGTTGGTCAGCCCGCCGACCGAGTTCTGTTCGTGGATCACCAGCGGCCTGTTGAGCAGGCTTGCCATCATGCCGCCGGGAAAAGCGGTGTAGCCGCCCATGCCCAAGACGACGTCGGGCCTGCGCTGCAGGATGGCGCGCAGGCTTTGCCCGAACGCGACCAGCAGCATGGCCGGCAGCAACAGCTTCTGCAGCACGCCCTTGCCGCGCACCCCGCCCATCGACACCCACACCATGTCGATCCCCGCCTGCGGCACCACGCGCGCTTCGAGGCCGTTCCTGGTGCCGAGCCAGAACACCTCCCAGCCGCGCGCGCGCAGGGCGTCGGCCACCGCGAGCGCGGGGTAGACGTGGCCGCCGGTGCCGCCGGCCATGACCATGAGGGTGCGGTTGGCGGCCGCCATCAGAAGGTTTTCCCCCGCATCATCTGCCGGTGCTCCCAGTCGATGCGCAGCAGCACCGCGATCGCCAGGCAGTTGGCGACGATGCCGCTGCCGCCGAACGACAGGAAGGGCAGGGTCAGCCCCTTGGTCGGCAGCAGGCCGACGTTCACCCCCATATTGATGAGCGCCTGCACCCCGAGCCAGATGCCGATGCCCTGCGCCACCAAGGCGCAGTAATTGCGCTCGAGCTGGGCCGCGCGATGGCCGATCAGGAAGGCCTTGACGATGAGCCAGGCGAACAGTCCGATCACCACCGTCACGCCGACGAAGCCGAACTCCTCGGCGATGACGGCGAGCAGGAAATCGGTATGCGCTTCCGGCAGATAGAACAGCTTTTCGATGCTGCCGCCCAGCCCCAGCCCCAGCCATTCGCCGCGGCCGAAGGCGATCAGCGCATGCGACAGCTGGTAGCCTTTTCCATACGGATCGGCGAACGGGTCCATGAAGCCGAGCACGCGCTGCAGACGGTAGGGCGAGGTCAGGATCAGGATGACGAAACCGACCAGCAGCACCACCACCAGCCCGGCGAAGACTTTCCAGTTGAGGCCGCCGAGGAAGAGGATGCCCATGGCGATGGAGATGATGACGACGAAAGCGCCGAAGTCCGGTTCGCGCAGCAGCAGCGCGCCGGCCAGCATCATCACCGCCGCCATCGGCAGGAAGCCCTTCTTGAAATCGTGCATGAAGGCGGCCTTGCGCGTGGTGTAGTCGGCGGCGTACAGCACGGCGAGAAACTTCATCAGTTCGGACGGCTGCAGGTTGGCGAAGCCGAGCGGAATCCAGCGGCGGCTGCCGTTGACTTCGCGGCCGACGCCGGGGATCAGCACCACCACCAGCAGCAGCAGGCCGGCGAGGAAGAGATAGGGCGCCGCCTGCTGCCACACCCGCATCGGCACCTGGAACGCGGCCATGCCGACGCCGACGCCGAGCGCGATGAAGATGCCCTGCCGCAGCAAATAAAATTCGCCGTTGTGGCCGGTGTACCTGGCCGCCTCGGCGATCGCGATGGACGCGGAATACACCATCACCAGGCCGATCGCCAGCAGGCCGAGCGCCAGCCACAGCAGGCTGAAGTCGAGTTCGGCACTGGGCTTGGGGGCGCGCGCGGTGTAGAGCATCAGCCAGTCGCCCTTTCTGCCGCCAGTTTTTTCACGGCGTCGATGAACACCTCGGCACGATGGGTGTAGTTGCGGAACATGTCGAAGCTGGCGCAGGCGGGCGACAGCAGCACGGCATCGCCGGGCTGCGCCAGGCGATGCGCCTGCGCGACGGCATCGGCCATGCTTTCGACTTTGTGGCTATCGATGCCGCAGCCGGCAAGCGCGGCGGCGATCAGCGGCGCGTCGCGGCCAATCAGCAGCACCGCGCGGGCGTTGGCTTCGACGGCGGCCTTGAGCGGGCCGAAGTCCTGCCCCTTGCCGTCACCGCCCAGGATCACCACCGCGCGGCGACGGCCCATGCCGTAGAGCGCGGCCTCGGTAGCGCCGACATTGGTGCCTTTGGAATCGTCGTACCAGGTCACGCCGTCGATCTCCGCGATCTTTTCCACCCGGTGCGGCAAGCCCTTGAAATGCACCAGGCCGCGCAGCAGCGCCTCCATCGGCAGGCCCAGCGCGCGGGTCAGCGCCAGCGCCGCCAGCGCGTTGGCGGCATTGTGCAGGCCGGCCACCGGCAGGGCGGACAAGGGCAGCAGCATGTCGCCGCCGAGGCAAAGTTCGTCTTCGCAGAGGCCGAACTGCTCGCCGCGCGGGCAGCGGTCGAGGCCGAAGCTGACCACGGTACGGCCCGGCCGGGCCATGGCGAGGCTGCGCGCATCGTCGCGGTTCAGCACCTGCACGCCGTCGCCGCTGAAAATCCGCGCCTTGGCCGCCGCGTAGGCTTCCATGTCAGGATAGCGGTCCATGTGGTCTTCCGACAGGTTGAGCACGGTGGCGGCGTCGGCGTTGAGGCTGGTGGTCGTTTCCAGCTGGAAGCTGGACAACTCCAGAACCCACACCTGCGGCGCGGGCGCCAGCCCCTGTTCGATTTCGGCCAGCGCATCCAGCACCGGCAGGCCGATGTTGCCCGCCACGCAGGTGGACAGCCCGGCCATGCGGCACATGTCGCCGCACATCGCGGTGACGGTGCTTTTGCCATTGCTGCCGGTAATCGCGAGCATCCGCATCGGGCCACTTGAATTGGGAGACTCGGCGCGCTGGGCGTTGAGCGTATGGATGGCGCGGGCGAACAGTTCGACGTCGCCCACCGCCTCGACGCCTGCGGCGATGGCGCGGGCGACCGCCGGATCGGCCAGCGGCACGCCGGGGCTCACCACCAGCAACTCGGCTGCCTGCAGCCGCGCATCGTCGAATGCGCCGGTATACAGCGGAACCTGCGGCAGCAGCTCGGCCAGCTGTCCGGCGTGCGGCGGCGCTGCGCGGCTGTCGGCCACGCTCACCACTGCGCCGCGCGCCGCCAGCCAGCGCGCGCACGACAGGCCGGTGTCGCCGAGGCCGAGCACCAGGACCTGCTTGCCGGCGAGTTGCAGGCTGTCGTAGTTCATCTCAGTTTCAGGCTCGAAAGGCCGATCAGCACCAGCATCATGCTGATGATCCAGAAACGCACCACCACCTGGTTCTCCTTCCAGCCCTTGAGTTCATAGTGGTGGTGGATCGGCGCCATGCGGAACACGCGCTTGCCGGTGAGCTTGAACGAGGCGACCTGCACCATCACCGACAGGGTTTCCGCCACGAACACGCCGCACATGATGAAGAGGACGATTTCCTGGCGCACGATGACCGCGACCACGCCGAGCGCCGCCCCCAGCGCCAGCGCGCCGACGTCGCCCATGAAGACTTCCGCCGGGTAGGCATTGAACCACAGGAAGGCGAGCCCCGCCCCCGCCATCGCGGCGCAGAAGATCGCCAGCTCGCCGGCGCCGGGAACGAAAGGCACGCCGAGGTATTTGGAGAACACCGCGTTGCCGGCGACGTAGGCGAAGATCGCCAGCGCGCCGGCCACCATCACGGTCGGCAGGATCGCCAGGCCGTCGAGGCCGTCGGTCAGGTTGACCGCGTTGCTGGCGCCGACGACGACGAAGTAGGTGAGCGCGATGAAAGCCGCTGCCGGCAACGCCAGGGTGGCGTGCTTGAGGAAGGGAATGATGAGTTCGGTGTGCGCCGGCAGGCTGGCGGACTGCCACAGGTAGGCCGCGACCGCGAGGCCGATCACCGACTGCCAGAAATACTTCCAGCGCGAAGGCAGGCCGCGCGAATTCTTTTCGACCACCTTGCGCCAGTCGTCGACCCAGCCGATGACGCCGAAGCCGAGCAGGGTGAGCAATGCCACCCACACGTAGTCGTTCGACAGGTCGGCCCACAGCAGCGTGGTGACGGCGACCGACACCAGGATCAGCGCGCCGCCCATGGTCGGCGTGCCGGCCTTGACCAGGTGCGTCTGCGGGCCGTCGCTGCGCACCGACTGGCCGATCTTCAGCGCGGTGAGCTTGCGGATCACCGCCGGCCCGACGATGAAGGAAATCGTCAGCGCGGTGAGCGTCGCCAGCACCGCGCGCAGCGTCAGGTAATTGAAGACGTTGAAGGCGCGGATGTCCTGGCCGAGTTGTTGGAATAGCCAAAGCAGCATGTCAGTGTCCTTGCCCGCCCGTTGAGGGCATCAATGCCCCGGCCGCCTGGCCGTCGGGCGCTTCTGTAAAGCTTTTGACCACGCGCTCCATCTGCATGAAGCGCGATCCCTTCACCAGCACCGTGGTGTCGGGCGCGAGTTCGTTTTCGAGTTCGGCAAGCAATTCCTGGATGCGTTCGAAGTGCATCGCGCCGGCGCCGAATGCGGCAGCGGTTTCTTTCGTCAACTCGCCCAGCGCCAGCAGCCTGTCCACCCCCGCGGCACGCGCGGCAAGGCCGATTTGCGCATGCATCGCCGCGGCGTCGCTGCCGAGTTCGCCCATGTCGCCCAGCACCAGCAGCTTCCTGCCGGGCTGCCGCGCCAGCACCGCCAGCGCGGCTCTGACCGAGTCGGGATTGGCGTTGTAGGTGTCGTCGATGAAGGTGCTGCCGTGCAGCGCGGCCGTTCTTTGCAGACGGCCCTTGACGCCGCCGAAGCCCGCCAGGCCGGCGACGATGCTGCGATGGCTGACGTCGAGCGCGAAGGCGGCGGCGGCGGCGGCAAGCGCGTTCATCGCGTTGTGCTCGCCCGGCACCTGCAGTTCCACCTCGAGCTCGGCATTCGGCAAGGCGATGGTCAGCATCGAGCCGAATCCGCCGGGCCGATAGCGGCCATGGATCGCCGCCGCCGGGGTCAGGCCAAAATCCAGCATGCAGCGGCGCGCATTGAGTTCGCGCCACATTCCGGCATACGCGCTGTCGGCGTTGAACACCGCGATGCCCGCATCGGTCAGGCCGGCGAAGATTTCGCCCTTGGCGCGCGCAATATTCTCAAGCGATCCGAGCAAGCCGATATGCGCCGCGAGCGCGTTGTTGAGCACCGCCACGTCCGGCCGCGCCAGACGCGTCAGATAATCGATTTCGCCGGCGTGGTTCATGCCCATTTCGAGCACGGCGAATTGGTGCGTCTCGCGCAGGCGCAGCAGCATCAGCGGCAGCCCGATGTCGTTGTTGAGGTTGCCTTCGGTGTTGAGCACCGCCGCGTCCGACCCCGCTTCCACCCGCAGGATCGCCGCCAGCATTTCCTTGACGGTGGTTTTGCCGTTGCTGCCGGTGATCGCCACCACCGGCAGTCTGAAGCGCGCGCGCCAGGCGGCGGCCAGCTTGCCAAGGGCGAGGCGGGTGTCGTCGACGCGGATGGCCGCGGCGATTTCCGGCGCCTGCGCGCGGTCGAGCACCACGCCGGCGGCGCCTTGCTGCAGCGCCTGCGCAGCGAAGGTGCCGCCGTCGAACCTTTCGCCGCGCAACGCGATGAAGAGGTCGCCCGGCTGGATCGCCCGGCTGTCGGTGGAGACGCGCAGCACCTCGGCGTCCGCGCCGGCAAACGGCACCTCGAGCATGGCCGCGGCCTCGGACAAACGCATCATGCTCATGTCCATGCCTCCAGCGCCTTCTTCGCCACCGCGACATCGGAGAACGGCAGCCGTTCGCCGCCCGTTTCCTGGTAGTCCTCGTGGCCCTTGCCGGCGATCAGCACCACGTCGCCCTGATGCGCGCCGCCGATCGCCTCGAAGATGGCGCGCGCGCGATCCGCCTCGACGTGCGGCTTGCCGCTTGTTCCGGCGAGGATGTCGTCGATGATGTGGCGCGGATCTTCGTTGCGCGGGTTGTCGCTGGTGATCCAGACCTCGTCCGCGCCGCGGGTGGCCGCCTGCCCCATCAATGGACGCTTGCCCTTGTCGCGGTTGCCGCCGCAGCCGAAGACGCAGATGACGCGGCCGCCGCCGACGATTTCGCGCAGGGTGGCCAGCACCTTTTCCAGCGCATCGGGGGTGTGGGCGTAATCCACCACCACCAGCGGATGAGCGTTGCCGCCGAACGCCTGCATCCGCCCCGGCGGCGGGGCGATGTGCGCCAGCGCCCGGCAGGCGTCGTCCAGCTTCACCTCCGACACCAGCAGGGCGGCGAGCGCGGCCAGCAGGTTGGCGGCGTTGAAGCGGCCCAGCAGCGGCACGTCGAGTTCGGCATCGCCCCAGTCGGTGTGCACGCGCAGATGCAGGCCGCTTTGCGACAGGTGCAGCTTTTCTCCCACCACGGCACCGCGCTGGAATCCGTAGCCGGCGACGCGCGACGGCCGCGTTTCGCTTTCCAGCTGCCGGCCGAAGGCATCGTCGACATTCAATACGGCCCACTGCAGTCCCGGCCAGTTGAACAGGCGCGCCTTGGCATCGGCATAGCTGCCCATGTCGCCGTGGTAGTCGAGATGGTCGCGCGACAGGTTGGTCAGCACCGCAACGTTGAAGCGGGTGCCATTGATCCGCCCTTGCGCGAGGCCGTGCGACGACACCTCCATCGCGCACCCCGCCGCACCTTGCTGCCGGTAGAGCGCAAGGCGCTGCTGCAATTCGACGGCGTCGGGCGTGGTGTTGAGCGCCGGCGTGAGCGCGCCGGGCTGGTCTCCGACAGGGGGAAAGCCGTTGCCGACGGTGCCGATGACGGCGGTTTTCCGCCCCAACTGCGACAACGCCTGCGCCACCCAGTGCGCCACCGAGGTTTTGCCATTGGTGCCGGTGACGCCGACCATATGCAGCGCGCGCGAAGGCTCACCATATATGTGGGCGGCGATTTCGCCGATACGGGTCTTCAGCCCGGCCACGCCCGCATTGGGGATGGCGAGCGCTGGGTCCCACTGGTAGTGGTCGGCCTCCCACAGCACGCCGTCGACACGCTGCGCCACCGCCTGCGCAATGAAGTCGCGGCCATCGCGGGTTTCGCCTGGATAGGCGGCGAACACCGTGCCTGGCACGGCCTTGCGGCTGTCGTTGACAAGCGCGTCGGGCGTGATGCCGAGCCGCTCCAGGATGTGCGGCACCGATTCCCGGATTGCCCGGGATGCGGGCGAAGCCGGGCTGGGCTTGGCGCTTGCGCCCTTCGTGTGGCCCGTGCCCTTGAGGGTTCCTGCCATCACGCGCCCCCGCCCGCCCGCACCGCCACGGGCGTGCTCTGCGTCATCCGCGTCGCGGTTTCCGGGGCGTCGGGCGGCAATGCCAACTGACGCAAGCTGGCCGCCATGACCTGGGCGAACACCGGGCCGGCCACGCTGCCGCCGTAATACACGCCGCCGGACGGCTCGTCGATTGCCACGCCGACGATGAGGCGCGGATTGGAGGCCGGCGCCATGCCGACGAAGGAAGACAGGTAACGGTCGGGCGCGTAGCGGCCGTCGACGATCTTGTGCGCGGTACCGGTTTTGCCCGCCACGCGATAACCCGGCACCCGGGTGCGCGTCCCGGTGCCCCCCTCCTGGGTGACCGTTTCCATCATGGCGCGCACTTCGCGCGCCACCTCGGCGGAGAACACCCGCTCGCCGACGGTTTCCTGCGGCTCGCGCTTCAGGAACGACAGCGGCATCACTTCGCCATCGTTGGCGAATGCCATGTAGGCGCGGGTCAATTGCAGCAGGCTCACCGAGAGGCCGTAGCCATAGGCCATGGTGGCGTGCTCGACCGGCTTCCAGGTGCCGGCGTCGCGCAGCCGGCCGGCGGTTTCGCCGGGAAAGCCCGAACCCGGCAGCTGGCCGAAGCCGGCACGATGCAATACCGCCCAGTATTGCTGCGGCGTCAGCATCATCGCCATTTTGGCGGCGCCGACGTTGCTCGATTTCTGGATGATCTCGGTCACCGTCATGTGCGGGCGCGGATGCTCGTCGCGCACCAGCTTGGTGCCGACGCGCCAGGTTTGCGGCGTGTCGATCACGCTGTCCGGGTGAAACAGGCCGCGCTCCAGCACCGCCGCCGCGACAAACGGCTTGATGGTGGAGCCGGGCTCGAAGGTGTCGATCACCGCACGGTTGCGCATCGGCCCCGGCTGGTAATTGCGGCGGTTGTTGGGATTGAAGATCGGCTGGTTGGCCAGCGCGAGGATTTCGCCGGTCTTGGCGTCGAGCACCACCACGCTGCCGCCCTTGGCCTTGTGGGTGGCGATGGCGGCGGCGAGTTCGCGGTGCGCCAGGTATTGAATCTTGAGATCGAGCGCCAGCGCCAGATTGCCGCCCATTTGCGCGGTCTTGATCGGCGCCAGATCGCGGATGGTGTTGCCGCGGCGGTCGCGCAGAATCTGGCGTTCGCCCGCGCGCCCCGCCAGCCAGTCCTGATAGGCGCGTTCAACGCCCTCCTGCCCGAGGTCGTCCACATTGGTGAAGCCCACCACATGCGCGGCCACTTCGCCCGCCGGGTAGTAACGACGGAATTCGCGCCGCAGGTGCAGGCCGGGCACCCCCATGGCGGCGATCTTGACCGCCTGTTCCGGGGTGACCGGGCGCTGCACGCTGAATTCACCGCGCGTCTTGCGCGTCAGCTTCTCCGCCAGCGCCGGCGCGGGCAGGCCCAGCACCCTGGCCAGGTGCGCGTGCTGATCGACCGTCAGCCGGAGCTCGGCCGGGCGCGCCCACAGCGACTCGACCGGCGTGCTGATCGCCAGCAGCTGGCCGTGGCGGTCGGACACCTGGCCGCGGTGCGCGGGCAGGGTGAGGTTGCGGTTGGCCACCGCGTCGCCCTTGCCCTGCAGATAATCGGTGTTCAAACCCTGCAAATAAAGCGCGCGCCCCGCCACCAGCACCAGCCCGGTGAGCAGCAGTCCGCCCACGGTCGCCATGCGCCAGGGCGCGAGGTTGAGCTTGAGCAGCTTGCGCGAATGGTAATTCATGGTGCGCCCACCAGCGTTTCGACGCGCACCCGTTCCGGCGGCGGCGCCACCAGGCCGAGCTGGGTGCGCGCGAGCGCGTCCACCCGCGCCGGATTGGCCCAGGTGCTCTGCTCCAACTGCAGTTTCCCCCACTGCTCGTCGAGCACGCGCGCCTCTTTTTTCAAGCGTTCCAGTTCCACAAAATAGGTACGCGCACGGTGCTGCGCCTGGATCACGGCCAGCGCGCACGCCACCAGCACCAGTGCCAGGACGATATCGAGACGGCTCATGCCGCCTCGCCCATGCGTTCCGCCACCCGCAACACGGCACTGCGTGCCCGCGGATTGGCCGCCACCTCGGCGGCGGTCGCGTGCTGGGCACGGCCCACCCGCTGCAGGCGGCCCGGTTTCAGCATGGCGGCCGGGATCGGCAGGCGGCGCGGCGCCTGTTCCCCCTGCGCCTCGTCGCGCATGAAGCGTTTGACGATGCGGTCTTCCAGCGAATGAAAGCTGATCACCGCGAGCCGCCCGCCGGGCTGCAGCCTGTCCACGCATTGCGGCAGCACGGCGCTCAGCTCTTCCAGTTCGCGGTTGAGATAAATCCGAATAGCCTGGAAGCTGCGGGTCGCCGGATGCTGCCCCGGCTCGCGCCGCCTGACCGCTGCGGCGATGAGATTCGCCAGTTGCCCGGTGCTGCGGATGGCCTCTGTTTGCCGCGCCGCAACAAGCGCGCGCGCAATCGATTTAGCAAACCGCTCTTCCCCGTAGGTGCGGATGACTTCACTGATCTCTCCCTCTGCCGCCGTCGCCAGCCAGTCCGCCGCCGACATCCCGCTGCCCGGGTCCATGCGCATGTCGAGCGGCGCGTCGAAGCGGAAGCTGAATCCGCGCGCGGCGTCGTCGAGCTGCGGCGACGACACCCCGATATCCAGCAAAATCCCGTCCACCTGCGCCACGCCCAGCTCGTCCAGCACGGCACCCAAGCGCGAAAACGCACGCTGCACCAGGGTCAGCCGCGCATCCCGCAGGGCCGCGCCGGCACGGATGGCGTCGGGGTCGCGGTCCAGCGCGATCAGGCGCCCGGCCGGCCCCAGCTGCGCCAGGATCAGCCGGCTGTGGCCGCCACGGCCGAAGGTGGCGTCGACGTACACGCCATCGGGCTTGATCCCCAGCGCCGCCACCGCCTCCTGTGCCAGCACCGGCACATGGGCGGGCTCAATCACAACGTGAACCCCTCCAGTTCGGGCGGCAGCGCGTCGTCGCTGAAGGTCAGCGCCTGGGCCACCTGGGCCTCCCAGCGCGACTCGTTCCACAACTCCACCTTGCTGCCCTGGCCCACCATCACCACGTTCTTGTCCAGCTCGGCGAATTTGCGCAGCATCGGCGGCAGCAGCACGCGGCCGGCACCGTCCATGTCCATATCGTGCGCATAGCCGACGAGCAGCTGTTTGAGGCTGCGGGTGCGGGGATTGAAGTCGGACAGGCCGTTGAGCTTCTTCTCGATCGGCTCCCATTCGGGCAGGGGGTAGAGCAGCAGGCACTGGCCGGGGTCGGCGGTGATCACCACGCGCCCGCCGCCGTTCACCAGAAGGGCGTCGCGATAGCGCGCCGGCACCACGAGCCGGTTCTTGCTGTCCAGACAGACTGTTGCGACCCCCCGAAACATGCTCCCCCCGTTATTGAATTTTGGCCGTGTTTGGACGGGCGCATTCTCCCACAACTTCCCACCAATCACCACTTGCACCCACTATAGGGGATAGTTTTGGGGGGGTCAAGCCAAGGAACGCAAAAAAACCCCTATGCCTCAATGACTTAGGGGTGGTTTTGGGTTGTGGATAAGTTTCTGGAAAAACCGATGCTTAGCAGCTTGTTTTGTCATTACTTCGAGGACAAAACGCTAAGTAATTGAATTGCATGAAAAGTGGGAAAGTCGACCGATAAGCCGGGTTCTGTCGTGGACAACCATTCCTCTAGGCCGGCCATTGCTGACCGGCTCCAGCCACCTACCCGCAGACTCAGCGAGCCGCTTCATCGCCTGCCTATTTGGTGTTGCTCCGGATGGAGGTTACCGCGTTTCACCGTAACTTAATACGCTCGTCTCTGTGGCCCTGTTCCTCGCCTCGCGGCGTCCGGCCGTTAGCCGGCATCCTGCTCTGTGGAGCCCGGACTTTCCTCTCCCACTTGCATGGCAGCGGTTGTCTGATCGGCTTTCCCGTCGGGATTATAAAGCCTTAGCTGGACCGAGGCTGCTGATTTGCTCACCCGCAGACGAGCCGGCCGACCGCCTCCCATCAGCAGAGCCCTCGCGAGAAGACGGCTGCATTTCACGGGGCCGGGGTGGTGCCCGGTTTTTTATGCGGCGACGCGCCAGCGGATGGCCTCGCCCGCGCGCAGCGGCACCAGGCTTTCGCTGCCCAGCTTGAGGCGGGCCGGGGCGTCCCAGTTTTCGCGCCTGAGCGTGATGGTGCCGGTATTGCGCGGCAGGCCGTAGAAGTCGGCGCCGTGGAAACTGGCGAAGGCTTCGAGCTTGTCGAGCGCGCCGGCGTCCTCGAACGCTTCGGCGTACAGTTCGATGGCGGCATGCGCGGTATAGATGCCGGCGCAGCCGCAGGCGCTTTCCTTGGCGCCCACCGCATGCGGCGCGGAGTCGGTGCCGAGGAAGAAGCTGGGATTGCCGGAGGTGGCCGCGGCAACCAGCGCCTGGCGGTGCTGTTCGCGCTTCAGCACCGGCAGGCAGTACAGGTGCGGGCGGATGCCGCCCTTGAACATGGCGTTGCGGTTGTACAGCAGGTGGTGCACGGTGACGGTGGCCGCGACGGTGGCCGGCGCGGCGGCGACGAACTCGGCGGCCTGGCGGGTGGTGATGTGCTCGAGCACGACTTTCAGCTTGGGGAAATCGCGCAGCAGGGGAATCAGATGGCGCTCGATGAACACCGCCTCGCGGTCGAACACGTCGACCTCGGGATCGACCACCTCGCCGTGCAGCAGGAGCGGCATGCCGGCTTCCTCCATCGCGGCGATCGCCTTGTAGGCGCGGGGCAGCTCGGTGACGCCGGAATCGGAATTGGTGGTCGCGCCGGCCGGATAATACTTCACCGCATGGAGGAAGCCGCTTGCCCGTGCGCGGCGGACTTCATCCGGCGTCGTGTTGTCGGTGAGATAGAGCGTCATCAGCGGCTCGAATGACGTCCCGTGTGCTGCGGCCAGCAAGCGCTCGCGGTAGGCGGCGGCATCGGCCACGCTGACCACCGGCGGCCTCAGGTTGGGCATGGCGATGGCGCGGCCGAATACGCGCGCGGTGTCGGGCAGCACGCTCTGCATGGCGGCGCCGTCGCGGAAGTGGATGTGCCAGTCGTCGGGGCGGGTGATCGTGAGGATGTCGGTCATGCTTTGTCCTGCTCGTGCGGCTTCAGTGCCAGCGCCATTTTATAGAGTTCGGCCTTGCTGCGTCCGGTGATCTGCGCGGCGAGCTTGGCGGCGAGCGTGGGCGGCAGCGCGCCCTGCAGGATGTCGAGCACGCGCAGCGCTTCCGCATCGACCATCGCGGCGGCGGCCGCCGGCGGGTGCACGACGACGACGAATTCGCCGCGCACGTGGTTGGGATCGGCGGCGAGCCAGGCGGGCGCCTCGGCCAGCGGCAGGGTGACGATGCTCTCGAATTTCTTGGTCAGCTCGCGCGCCAGCGTCGCCAGCCGGCCAGCGTCCAGCACCGCGGCCATGTCGGCCAGCGTTTCCTCGATGCGGTGCGGTGCCTCGTAAAACACCAGTGCGCACGGCAGCGCCGCCAGGGTTTGCAGTTGCGCACGGCGCGCCCCGGCCTTGGGCGGCAGGAATCCATGGAACAGCCACGACCCCGACTCCACCCCGGCGGCCGACAGCGCCGCGGTCACCGCGGCGGCGCCGGGGATCGGCACGACCCTCAGCCCCGCCGCGCGCACCGCCGCCACCAGCCGCGCGCCGG
>Ga0209958_1001041_pt1 | contig 27184 bp, 27 predicted proteins | sample ThiBio_inoc_plan_FD_183942 | JGI IMG/M metagenome (GOLD analysis project Ga0209958, IMG submission 183942) | Wastewater bioreactor microbial communities from Cape Town, South Africa - Thiocy_inoc_plan (SPAdes) | ecosystem: Engineered > Bioremediation > Thiocyanate > Unclassified | place: South...
CCCGGCTTGATCGCCAGATAGCACTGCGGCGTGCCATCGCGGTTGTCTTCCCACACCACGCCCACGCTATCGCCCGACACCGCCACGCCCTGACGGTTGGCCGATTCCAGATGGGGAAAGATCGCCGCCCCCTGAACCGAATTGACCGTCACCGCCTCGCTCCACTCCCACGCGGCCTGCGCCGGCGCAGCCAGCATGGCCAGCAACAGCGCCGCCGCCCTCACGACTTGCCGCCCAGGAATTCGAGCAGGGTCTTCTGCTTGTAATGGCCGCCGCGCACATAGCGGTCGTAGTCGCGGAAATCCTGCACCGTCTTGAAGCCGGGGATCTGCACGATCTTGTCGCCCTGCGGGGTCAGGTAGACGAACAACGGCGTGGCAAACGCCTTCAGCCGCGCGCCCAGCTCGGCTTCGGTGATGCGCTCGCCGGAAGGCAGCGTCAGCCGTTTTCCCGATTCGGCGTCGACATACACCAACTCGTAATTGGCGGTGTACAGTTTCTTTAGCGCGGCATCGGAAAACGTCTTCTTGTTGGTGTGGTCGCACCATGCGCAGCCGTAGCGCCCGAAGTACAGGAAGATCGGCTTGCCGCTTGCGCGCGCGGCCGCAAGGCCGGCGTCGAAACCGACGAACGGATAGCCCGGCGGCGGATCGGCCAAGGCCGCAGACGCCCACAAACAGCTTGCCGCCACCACGGTCTTGATCAGGTTCATCCTGTCCTCCTTCAGCCACAGTGCCACCATTCTGATAAATTCAGCCACTCGTGCAACCCTCTTTTCTGACCACATGACTCACGATTCCGTTCGCATCGGCCTGGTTTCCGTCAGCGACCGCGCCAGCAGCGGCGCGTACGAAGACCGGGGCCTGCCCGCACTCAAGGCCTGGTTCGGCGAAGTGCTGGCCAATCCCGCCGAATTCGTCACCCGGCTGATCCCCGACGAGCAGGCGCTGATCGAGACGGCGCTGGTCGAGCTGGCCGACATTGAGCGCTGTTCGCTCATCCTGACCACCGGCGGCACCGGCCCGGCGCCGCGCGACGTCACCCCCGAGGCGACGCTGGCGGTGGCGCACAAGATTCTGCCCGGCTTCGGCGAGGCGATGCGCGCAGTGTCGCTGAAGTACGTGCCGACCGCCATCCTGTCGCGCCAGGTCGGCGTTACCCGCGGCGCCAGCCTGATCGTCAACCTGCCGGGGCAGCCCAAGGCGATCAAGGAAACGCTCGACGGCGTGTTCGCCGCGGTGCCCTACTGCATCGATTTGATCGGCGGACCCTACCTCGAAACGCAGCCCGGCACCGTGGCGGCATTCCGCCCCAAATCCGCGCTGCGGGCGAGCGCATGAGCGGCATCCTCGATGCGCTGGCACGGGCGCTGCGCGACCTGTTCAGCCTGCGCGTGCTGTGGGTGGTGGTGTGGCCGATGCTGGTCGCGGCGCTGCTGTGGCTGGTATTGGGCGTGACCTTCTGGCACACCTTCTCCGGCTGGATTGCGCTGGGTCTCGACGCCATCGGCGTCCAGGCCTGGCTGGCCGGGCTCGAGCCGGTATGGATCGCCCACGGCATTCAGGCACTGCTGCATCTACTGCTGTTCGTGCCGCTGGTGCTGCTGACCGCGCTCGTCATCACCGCGCTGTTCGCCATGCCTGCGCTGATTCGCCTGGTGGCCGGGCGCGACTATCCCGGGCTCAAGCGCGAAAACGGCGGCGGCCTGGTCGGCAGCCTGTGGAATGCGGCGATCGCCGTCGTGCTGTTTGTCGCCTTGTGGGTGGCCACCCTGCCGCTGTGGCTGATCGGCGTCGGCGTGATCGTGCCCTTCGTCGCCGCCGCGTATCTGAACCAGCGCCTGTTCCGTTACGACGCCATCGCCGAACATGCCAGCGCCGACGAAATGGCGGCGCTGTTCAAGAGCGACCGCACGGGCTGGTGGGGATTGGGGCTGCTGACCGGACTGGTGCAGTTTGTCCCCTTGCTCAACCTGTTCGGCCCGGTGCTCGCCGCGCTGGCATTCATCCACTACGGCCTGGCGCGTCTCGAACGGCGGCGGGCGGCCTCAGTCGGCTGAGGCAAAGCGCCGCCTGAAGCCTGCGTCGAAATTGATTTCGCGCGCGGTCATGGCGCCGATCACGCACTGTTCCAGGCTGGGCGGCATCACCAGCTGCCCGGTGCCATTGACCAGGCGGCCGGCCATGATTTCGGCCTGTTGGCGCGGCACCGGCTGCGGCAGTCCGGGTTCGGCGTAACCCTGCGGATAAACCGGCCTGCCCTCGGCGTCGTATTTGTCGGTCGCGCCCAGGGTATGCAACAGTTCGTGGGCGATCACGATATTGTTCTGGCGCGCCTGGCGGGGGTCCGCAAAGGCATGCACCACGCCGACCAAGCCTTTCTGCAAACCCAGCGAATGATCCAGCGCGATGCCGTCGCGCGGCGCGTGGTACAGCACGAACAGCTTGACCTTGCCGAGCTGCGGCAGCCACTGCCCCGACTGCCGATACACCCACACGCGCAGCTTCAAGCTCCAGAACACGGTTTTCAGCACGCTGCCGTCGCGCGGCGGCGCGGGCGGTTTCTCCTGCAACTCCGGCAGCAGGCTGATTTGCAGCGCCGGCGACTGCTTCGCGCCGTAGCGCGCCGTTTCGCGTTCGAGAAACGCATTGATGTCGTGAAAGTCGCTCGCCTGCAGCGTACGGATCGTCTGCGCCGCCTGCGCCGAGCCGTCGCCGTTGATCGGGACCACGACCACATCCAGCGGCGCCCGCCAGGCGCGCACCATGGATTGTTCCAGCCAGGTGAAGCCGAGCGCTGCGGCCAGCACCCCCAGCAGCAGCAGAATGCGCAGCCGGCGAAAAGTCATGGCAGGGCGGACGGGGCAGGTGCGGCAGGCGATGCGGGCGCGGGTGCCGGTTTTTTGCCTGCTTGCAGATTCATCTTGCTGGCGACCAGCTTGCCGCCATCCGCGCTTTTCACCGCTTCGCTCACGCCGATCTTGGCGCCATCCACCTGTCCCAGCGTGATCAGCGTCTGCTTCACCGCCTCGCCGCGCGCCTGCGCCAGCCGCTGCAGTTCGGCCTCGGTCACCGGTATTTGCAGGGTCAGGCGCTCCAGCATGGCGGCGTGCAGCGGCTGCCCGGCATCCTTGGTTTTCGCGTATTCGGCCTTGATCGCCCTCACCCCGCCCTGCTTGCCGAAACGCTCGCCGTACAGCTCTTCCAGCGCTTTCTGCGCGCGCGGGTTGGTGGTGTCGACGGGGCCGGGTTCGTTGCCGGGATCGATTTTCAGCCCCATGCGCTGTGCGACATCGCGGCGGATCCACAATTCCTGGATCGCGCGCGTATCGCCTTTCACCTCGTACGCCGGCGCAATCGACAGCGCGAGTTGCGGCCGCTTGGCCAGCGCCTGGCCGACCGCCTTGAGCTTCTCCTGCTCCGGCGGCAGCAGGGCGGCCGTGCCGAAATCGAATTCGACGGCTTCGAGCTTGTCGGAACTGATCCCCAGCAGACTGCCGAGCGCACGGAAAGGCGCGGTCACCAGCTTGGTCAGCACGTTGACGACGGCTTTCCAGATGATCTTGCCGTAGCTGAACTGCGGATCGTCGAGGCTGCCGGCGACCGGCAGATCGAGGTCGATGATGCCTTCGCTGTCTTCCAGCAGGGCGATCGCCAGATCGAGCGGCAGCTTCATCGCGTCGGGACTGTCGACCCGCTCGCCGAGCTTGAGCTTGTTGATCACGAACTTGTTTTCGCCCGCCAGCTGGCGCTGCTTGATCTTGTATTCGAGGTCGACCGATAGCTTGCCGGAATCGATCCTGCGTCCGGCGAACTTGCCCGAATACGGCGTCATGTTGGTCATCTCGAGGTTGCGGAACGTCAGCTTCAGGTCGGTGAAATCGGTCGCCCTGAACGGCTGGATCGAGCCGCGCACGCGGGCCGAGCCGAACTCGTCGACCTTGCCGTCGAGCTCCACCAGCGCCGTCGTCGCCGGATCGGTGGACAGCCCGGTCACCACGCCGCCGAGGTCGTGCATGCGGGTGCCGAACTGCGGCGTCAGCGAGAGGTCGGCGAATTCCGCATTCGCGCCGACGATGCGCAGACGTTCGACGGCCAGCGGAAACGCGGCCGGCTGGGCGGTCGGCCGTGGCGCCGGTTGGGATTTTGCGGGCGCCGCGGCGGGCGGTTTCTGCGCCGGGGTGCGCAGGATGCGCTGCAGGTTGATCGACTTGTCCTCGAAAATGATGACCTTGCCGAAGGGATTCAGCGCCACCAGTTCGTTCATGTGCAGGCGGTCGGGGTTGAGCTTGAATTCGAGGCTGTCCGACGACAGTTTCTTCCAGCCGAGGAAGGCCTCTTCGGTTTCCTCCTCGGTGATGGCGAGATCGTCGACCGCGAAGCCGCCGTCGAAATCCAGCTTCATGCCCGACTTCGCCTGCGCGAACGCCAGCCTGCCGCGGCTCGCCGCCACGCCCGAATGCAGCTTGAGCCTGGCCAGTTGGTTGACGTAGGGCGCAAAGGCTTGCAGCGACAGCCCGGCCAGCCTGAGGTCGAGCCGGCCCGACGCCTTGCCCGGAACGACCATGCCGCCGGCCTCGAAGCGGCCGCCCTGCCTGAGCGCGAAGCCGGCTTGCAGAGGCACCGCCTTGTTCATGTCGAGGCTGAGATCCTGCAGGGTGACGAAACCCTTGGCGACATCGAGCCTGACCGGTGCATCGGGCGACTGGTCGACGATGCCGACTTCAATGCCGTCGATACTGAAGCGCGCGAGCTGCACGTCCATCGGCGAAGCCGTCGCGGTTTCCGCCCTGGCCGAAGCAGCGGCAGGCGCGCCGGGCGCCGGTTTCAGGATTGCCGCCCAGTTGAGAGTCTTGCGCTTGTCCAGCATCACGCTGGTTTTTGCCCCACCGAGTTCCACCGCCTCGATGGCGAGCCGGTTTTCCGCCAGCTTCAGCCGCGCGTTGAGCAGCGCCGCATGCTGCAATTCCGCCACCTGCTGCGTCCCCGATTGCACCCGCACCGGGCCCAGCGCTGCGTTGACCGGGCCGACGTCGATGGCCGCCGCGGCCCCCACCTCGCCCGTCAGCGCCGCAGTCAGGCCGAACTTCTCGGCGCTCACGCCAAGCGGCGCGGCAAAGCTCCGGTCGGTGAAACGCGCCGTCCAGTCGGCCAGCTTGATTTCGCGCACGTCGATTTTCCACGGAAGCGTCGGCGCGGCGGTTTCGGCCGCCGCCGGTTTGGCTGCCGCGGGCCTGGGCGCGGCAGCGCCCTCGTCCGCCGCGAACAGGGTCTGCCAGTCCAGCGTGCCCTTGAGGTCGCGCGTCGCCGCAAGCTTGCCGCCGGCCAGGCTGACGCTCGCCACCTCGATCCGGCGCCGGGCCAGGTCGAGGTTGGCGTTGCCGACGCGCGCCTCGGCAAGCTCCAGCACCGGCGCATGCGCTTGCGGATCGCCGTCCTTCGGGGCGCTGCCGCCGCGTGGCGCCAGCGCCAGATTCTGCACGACCAGGTTGGCGCCGTTGATCTGCACCCAGGGCACGTCCTCGCCGGTTTTGTCGCGCACCATGGCGAAGCGGTAACGCAAGCCTGCGGCGAGCGTGCCGGACGGCAGCTCGAAATTGCGCGGGCTCTTGACCACCCGCAGCAGATTGGCCAGCCGCACCCCCTGCAGCCCGAGCTCACCGCTCGATGCGACGGGATTCAGCCCGACGTCGCCTTTCCATTTGAGCGTGCCGCCCTGTTCCGGCAGCTTGGCCGCGATCAGGTAATCGCCCCGGTCCTCGGCCAACGTGGAGAGGCCTTCGAGCTCGATGCCGAGCGGCTGCAGCACCGCCTTGAAGGGGGCGCCGGCGCGATTGGCATCGGTGTATTCGATGTCGCCGTTGTCGATCTTGATGCGATCGATCAGCACCCGCGCGAGGGTATCGGACGGCGGCTCCTTGTTTTCATTGAGCTTGGCGATCAACGCCGCCCAGTTCAGCTTGCCGCCGGGCCGCACCATCAGGATGGCGCGCGGCCGTTCGAGCTGAACGTCGCGGATACGCCAGGCCCAGCGGAACAGGCCGGCGCTGTCGAGGTTGACGTAGAGCCGGTCGAAGCCGGCCAGCGGCGCGCCATTCATCTCGGCCAGCTTGAGGCCGTCCACCGTGGCTTCGAGGGTGAGCGGATTGAACTTGACCTGCTGCACGCTCAGCTGGCTTGCAAGCTTGTTTTCACCTATCCAGGGCAGCAGCTTTTTGGCCAGCGGGTCCACCAGGAAAAAACCGAACGCCAGATACAGGCCGAACAGCCCGGCAACGATCAAAAACGGCAGGCTCAATGCAATTTTGCCGAGGCGTCCCCACATGCGTCACTCCCAGTTCAAAAAACGTTCATCCGCGAAGCAAGGGCGCGAAGGCGCGCGAAGAAGCCTTCGCGACTTTTGCGCCTCGCTGCGCCTGCTGCGTGGATCGCTTACTTTTCCCGCATGGCCTCGCGAACCGTCCGGAACAATTCACGAAACGCCTTCGGCGGCTTGTTGCGCGCCGCTTCGTCGCGCGCATTGCGGATGATTTGCCGCAGGTGCGTAGCGTCGGTGCCGGGGTAATTGTCGAGGAACCGCGTCAACGCCTCGTTGTCGGCGATGAGCCTCTCGCGCCATTTCTCGGCCTGGTGCAGCCTGGCGTTTTCCGCCGCGGATACGCCGTTGAAGGCGTCGATCTGCGCCTGGATCGGCGCCGGGTCGACTGCCCGCATCAGTTTGCCGATGTATTGCTTCTGCCGCCGCAGCGCGCCGTTCTGGGTGATCTTGCGGCAGGCGGCCACCGCCTCGCGCAGTTCTTCCGGCAACTCGATGCGCTTGAATTGCGCATCGGGCAGTTCGACCAGGATTTCACCCAGCGCCTGCAGGGCTTCGACTTCGCGTTTCCTATGGCTCTTGCTGGGGCCGTCGTAGACCTCGTCGGGGTCGAATTCCAGCTCGGCATCGGGGTCGATCAGGCGCACGGTGGGGCTTTCGGTTGCTGTTATTATCGTCATTGTAGTTTCAGCCCATACAAAACGTATTCGCGCCCCCCATTTCCTTTTGTAAATTCCGACATGCCCCGCTCCCAATTCAGCTATACCCGCGACCAGCTCATGGCCCTGTCCCGGATCGTCATCGAGCACGCTGCCAGACAGGGCGCCAGCGCCGCCGACACCGAGATCTCCGAAGGCGTCGGCCAGAGCGTCAGCGTGCGCCAGGGCGAGATCGAGACCATCGAATACAACAAGGACAAGGGCGCCGGCGTCACCGTCTACCTCGGCCAGCGGCGCGGCCACGCCTCGACCTCGGACCTGTCGGAAGCGGCGCTGAAAAGCGCGGTCGAAAAGGCGCTCACCATCGCGCGCTACACCGCCGAGGACGAGGCGGCCGGCCTGCCCGACGCCGACCGTCTGGCGCAGGACGTGCCCGATCTCGATCTCTACCACCCGTGGGATCTCAGCGTGGAAGAGGCAGCCGAACGCGCCCGCGCCTGCGAAGCGGCGGCGCTGGCGGTCGACAAGCGGCTGACCAATTCGGAAGGCGCCGGCGTCAGCCTGCACACCTCGCAGTTCATCTACGCCAACAGCCTCGGCTTCTGCAACGGCTACGCCGGCTCGCGCCACGGCATCTCGGTCGCCGTCATCGGCGAGGACAAGGGCGCGATGCAGCGCGACTACTGGTACAGCAGCGCGCGCAATGCCAACGATCTGGACGCTGCCGAAAGCGTCGGCCGCGTCGCCGGCACCCGCACCGTGCGCCGGCTCAACGGCCGCAAGCTCGACACCCGCACCTGCCCGGTGCTGTTCGAGGCGCCGATCGCCACCGGCCTGATCGGCAACTTCGTCGCCGCGGTATCCGGCGGCAGCCTCTACCGCAAGTCCTCGTTCCTGCTCGACAGCCTGGGGCAGCAGGTGTTCGCCCCGCTGGTCACCATCCGCGAGGCGCCCTTCATCCCGGGCGGCCTCGGCAGCGCACCGTTCGACAGCGAAGGCGTCGCCTGCATGGATCGCGACGTCGTCAGGGACGGCGTGCTGCAGGGCTACTTCCTGTCGACCTATTCGGCGAAGAAACTCGGCATGCAGACCACCGGCAACGCCGGCGGCAGCCACAACCTCATCGTCACTCCCGGCGAACACGACCTCGACGGTCTGCTGAAGCAGATGGGCAGCGGCCTGCTGGTCACCGAGCTGCTCGGCCACGGCGCCAACATGGTCACCGGCGACTACTCGCGCGGCGCCGCCGGCTTCTGGGTGGAAAACGGCGAAATCCAGTACCCGGTCGAGGAAATCACCATCGCCGGCAACCTCGCCGACATGTTCAAGGGCATCGCCGCCATCGGCCGCGACATCGAGCGGCGCGGCTCCAAGCAGGTCGGCTCCATCCTGATCGACAGGATGACCGTCGCGGGAAACTGACATGCAGCGCGCAAGCCGCCTTTTCTTCGCGGTTTGTCTCGCTGTCCTGCTCGCCGCGTGCGAGCGCGCGCCGACGCTGCCGAAACTCAATCCGCACGACGTCATCGTCGCCTTCGGCGACAGCCTCACCCACGGCACCGGCGCCAGCGACGATACGGCCTATCCCGCCGTGCTGGCGTCGCTCACCGGCCGCACCGTGATCAACGCCGGGGTGCCCGGCGACACCACGACCGCCGGTCTCGAACGCCTGCCTGTAGTGCTGGATAAATACAAGCCGCGTCTGGTGCTGCTGTGCCTGGGCGGCAACGACATGCTGAGGAAGCAGCCCGCGGCCGCCACCGAGAACAACCTGCGATTACTGGTGAAGACGATTCGTTCCAGTGGGGCAGAGGTGGTGCTGATCGGCGTGCCCGAACCGAAACTGTTCGGCGGCGCGCCGGATTTCTACGCCCGCGTTGCCAGGGACATGCGGCTGCCGCTGGAAGACGACGTCTTCGACGCGGTGCTGAAGGACAACCGCCTCAAGGCCGACCCGATCCACGCCAACGCCGAAGGCTACCGCATGGTCGCCGAGCGGCTGGCTGAATTCCTCAGGGAAGCCGGGGCCTTGTGAATCAAAACCCTTTCATCCGCGAATGCCCGGAAGGGCATAAAGGACGCGAAGAAACACGAAGAACTCCCCAGGGGGTTTCCTACGCGGCGCATCGCGCACTTCGCGGACAAAAAAGCTTTTCCGCATGAAAGTCCTGCTCGCGCTGGCCCGCCTGATCGACGCGCTGACCGAGCGCGTCGGCCGCATCGTCGTCTGGCTGGTGCTCGCCGCCACGCTGATCTCGGCGGGCAACGCACTCGCCCGCTATGCGCTCGGCGAAAGCTCCAACGCCTGGCTGGAAATCCAGTGGTACCTGTTCGGCGCGATGTTCCTGCTGGCGGCCGGCTACACGCTGAAGCACAACGGCCATGTGCGCATCGACATTTTCTACCACCGCCTCGGCGCGCGCGGGCAGGCCTGGATCGACCTCGCCGGCGGCCTGCTGTTCCTGCTGCCGATGGCCGTGCTGCTGGCCTGGCTGGCATGGCCGATGTTTTACGAAGCCTGGCAGACGCAGGAACATTCGCCCGACGCCGGCGGCCTCTTGCGCTGGCCGGTGAAGCTGCTGCTGCCCGCGGGCTTCGCCCTGCTCGCCCTGCAGGGGGTGGCCGAGGTCATCAAGCGCATCGGCGTGCTGTCGGGCCACCTCGTGCTGCCCCATGAAGCGCCGGAAGAGGAAGTCTGATTGGCAAACCTGGCGCCGCTGATGTTCCTTGGCCTGGTGGCCTTCCTGCTGCTGGGCTATCCGGTGGCGTTCGCGCTCGCCGCCAACGGCCTGCTGTTCGCCGGCATCGGCATCATGGCCGGACTGTTCGACGTATCGCTGCTGCACGCGCTGCCCGAGCGCATTTACGGCATCGTCGCCAATCCCACGCTGCTGGCGATTCCCTTCTTCGCCTTCATGGGGCTGATCCTCGAACGCTCCGGCATGGCCGAGGACCTGCTCGACACCATCGGCCAGCTGTTCGGCTCTCTGCGCGGCGGCCTCGCCTACGCGGTGATTCTGGTCGGCGGCCTCTTGGCCGCGACCACCGGCGTGGTCGCCGCCACCGTCATCGCGATGGGGCTGATTTCCTTGCCGGCGATGCTGCGCTACGGCTACGACAAGCGGCTGGCGTCCGGCGTCATCGCCGCCTCCGGCACGCTGGCGCAGATCATCCCGCCGTCCTTGGTGCTGATCGTGCTGGCCGACCAACTCGGCGCCTCGGTCAGCGCCATGTACAAGGGCGCGCTCGTCCCGGGCCTGGCGCTGGTCGGGCTGTACCTGGCCTACGTGTTCGCCGTGAGCGTATTCAGGCCGCACGCCGCGCCCGCCCTGCCGGCTGCCGCGCGCACCCTGCACGGTTCGGCCCTGCTGCTGCGCGTCTTCACCACCCTGCTGCCGCCGCTGGTGCTGATCTTCCTGGTGCTCGGCACCATCTTCCTCGGCGTCGCCACCCCCACCGAGGGCGGCGCGATGGGCGCTGCGGGCGCGCTGCTGCTGGCGCTGGCGCGCGGCCGGCTTTCCCGCCTGCAGCTGACGCAGGCGATGGACAGCACCACCCGGCTCACCACCTTCGTCATCTTCATCCTCATCGGTTCGACGATCTTCACCCTGGCGTTCCGCGGGCTGGATGGGGACGTGTGGGTCGAGCAGCTGTTCAGCCAGCTGCCCGGCGGCGTGCTCGGCTTCCTCATCGCCGTCAACCTGCTGGTGTTCGTGCTGGCTTTCTTCCTCGACTTCTTCGAGATCGCCTTCATCGCCGTGCCGCTGTTGGGGCCGATTGCCTATAAATTGGGCATCGACCCGATCTGGTTCGGCGTCATGCTCGCGGTCAACATGCAGACCGCCTTCATGCACCCGCCTTTCGGCTTCGCCCTGTTCTACCTGAAGAGCGTGGCGCCGAAGGCGATCCGCACCGCCGACATCTACTGGGGGGCGATCCCCTTCCTGGTCATCCAGCTCGTCATGGTCGCCGTGGTGCTGGGTTTTCCGCAGGTGGTGCTGCGCGATGCGCCTGCCGACGCCAGCAGCGTCACCGAGATCCCTGTCGAGGTCGATCCCGACGCGTATTACCTGCCGGCCGAGTGGCGTTGACGCCAGTCTGCCGCCGATGGCGGGAAACGTGAGAAAATGAACGGCTTCGCGCATTGCCTGTCCCATGCGCGTCCGTCTCAATTCACACTCCAGGAACCGAATCCATGAGCGAACTCATCATTGAAGACCTCGTCGCCGGTAGCGGCGACACCGCCAGCGCCGGCCAGTACGTGTCGGTGCACTACACCGGCTGGCTCACCGACGGCAAGAAATTCGACTCCAGCCTCGACCGCAACGATCCATTCGAATTCAAGCTCGGCGCGGGCCAGGTCATCGCCGGCTGGGACCGGGGCGTGGCCGGCATGCAGATCGGCGGCAAGCGCAAGCTCACCATCCCGCCGGAACTGGGTTATGGCGCACGCGGCGCCGGCGGCGTGATCCCGCCGAACGCCACGCTGGTGTTCGAAGTCGAACTGCTGGGCATCAACTGAAGCTTTTTTTATCCGCGAAGGACACGAAGGAACGCGAAGAAATGCTTCAAGGTTTTCCTTTGCGCCACTTCGCGAGCTTCGCGGATAAATGCCTGTCATGACCCAGCCCCTGTTCTCCCACCGCAAGCACTGGGCGGCACGCTTCGGCACCGCCCCCTTCCTGCCGATGTCGCGCGCCGAAATGGCCGCGCTCGGCTGGGACGCATGCGACGTCATCCTCGTCACCGGCGACGCCTACATCGACCATCCCAGCTTCGGCATGGCGCTGGTCGGGCGGCTGCTGGAAGCGCAGGGTTACCGCGTCGGCATCATCAGCCAGCCCGACTGGCACGCGGCCGACGCCTTCCGCGTGCTCGGCCAGCCGACGCTGTACTTCGGCGTCACCGCGGGCAACATGGACTCGATGGTCAACCGCTACACCGCGGACCGGAAAATCCGCTCCGACGACGCCTACACCGCCCACGCCGAACCCAACAAGCGGCCCGACCGCGCGGTCACGGTATACGCCCAGCGCTGCCGCGAGGCCTTCCCCGGCACGCCGGTGATCATCGGCTCGATCGAGGCCAGCCTGCGCCGCATCGCGCATTACGATTACTGGTCGGACACCGTGCGCCGTTCGGTGCTGCCGGATTCGAAAGCCGACCTGCTGATTTTCGGCAACGCCGAACGCGCGCTGCTGGAGATCACGCATCGCCTCGCCAGGGGCGAAAAAATCGGCGACATCCGCGACGTGCGCGGCACCGGCTTCATGGTGGCGCGCGACTGGAAACCGCCCACGCCGGAGGCGGGAATCGAAGGCGGCTCGAACTGGATCGAGGTCCTCTCGACCGAGCTCGACACCCCCGGCGCGATCGAAGCCCACGCCGATCCCTACGCCATGGCCCCGAGTGCGCCCGCGCCGCAGACGCCCGCCGGGACGGCGCCGCTACGCCTCGTCCCCAGGGCCGAGCGCCTCGCCGCGAAGCAGGCTCTGCGCGCGCGCACCGTGATCCGCCTGCCCGACTACGACCAGGTGAAGAACAACCCGGTGCTGTACGCCCATGCGTCCAGGGTTTTCCACCTCGAATCCAACCCCGGCAATGCCCGCGCGCTGCGTCAGGCGCACGGCGAGCGCGACGTCTGGCTGAATCCGCCGCCGATCCCGCTTTCCACCCAGGAAATGGACGCGGTGTACGACCTGCCCTACGCGCGCGCGCCGCACCCGAGCTACGGCGACGCCAAGATCCCGGCGTGGGAGATGATCCGCTTCTCGATCAACATCATGCGCGGCTGCTTCGGCGGCTGCACCTTCTGTTCGATCACCGAGCACGAGGGCCGTATCGTCCAGAGCCGCTCCGAGGATTCGGTGATCCGCGAAATCGAGGCGATTCGCGACAAGACGCCCGGCTTCACCGGCGTCATTTCCGACCTCGGCGGACCGACCGCCAACATGTACCGCCTGGCGTGCAAGTCGAAGCAGATCGAACAGTCGTGCCGGCGGCTGTCGTGCGTGTTCCCCGACATCTGCGACAACCTCAACACCGACCACGCGCCGCTGATCCAGCTGTACCGCCGCGCGCGCCAGGTTCCCGGCATCAAGAAAATCCAGATCAGCTCGGGACTGCGCTACGACCTCGCGGTGCGCTCGCCGGAATACGTCAGGGAACTGGTGCAGCACCACGTCGGCGGCTACCTCAAGATCGCGCCCGAGCACACCGAGGCCGGCCCGCTGTCGAAAATGATGAAGCCCGGCATGGGCACCTACGAGCGCTTCAGGGAGATGTTCGAGGCGGCGTCGCGCGCAGTCGGCAAGAAGCAGTACCTGATTCCCTATTTCATCGCGGCGCACCCCGGCACCACCGACGAGGACATGCTCAACCTGGCGCTGTGGCTGAAGCAGCACGACTTCCGCCTCGACCAGGTGCAGACCTTCCTGCCGACACCGATGGCGCTGGCCACCGCGATGTACCACACCGAAAAAAACCCGCTGAAGAAGGTGCTCGGCGGCCGCGCCGAGACCGTTCCGGTGGTGCGCCAGGGCCGCACGCGGCGTCTGCACAAGGCCTTCCTGCGCTACCACGACCCCGACAACTGGCCGCTCCTGCGCGAAGCCTTGAAGGAAATGGGCCGCGCCGACCTCATCGGCAACAGCAGGAAACACCTCATCCCGCTCTACCAGCCCGCCGGCAGCGGCCGGCAGCCGGCGGGCGCGCGTGCCCGACCCGGCGCAGGCAAGCCGGATGCGGCCACGGCGGGCGCCGGAAAATCCGCTACGAGCAAGGGCGCGCCAGGCAAATCCGGCATCGACAAACCGGCGTCGGGCAAGCCCGCCCCCGCCGACCGCGGTCGCCCGCCGCAGGTGCCCAAGCATCCCTTGAGCCAGCGCCGCGGCGGCGGAAAATCCCGGTAGGCGAGGCGCCCCGCCTGCACACGACATGACCACGCCCAGCGACCTCCTCCGCGCCAAGCTCAATCTCGAAACCGCCCAGCTCGGCTGGCCCGAACTCGAACGCCACTTCGCGCGCGGCGACGTCATCAAGGTCGCCGTTGGCGTGGACCTGATCGACGCGGCGCTGCACCTTGCCGAGAACAACACGGCGAGCGTTGAAGCCTGGCTGGCCGACGGCCGCATCGCCCGCGCCGGGATCGCCGACGCCGAAGACTGGCACGCGCGCCAGCCGCTGTTCTGGGCGGTGGTGGTGGCGCCGTGGGTGCTGGTGCAGGAAGTGGTCGGGCAAATCGGGAACTGACTGCGCCTCCTGAAAGGCACGCGTAAAAAAACCCGCGCTTGCGGGTTTTTTTACGCAGCGTCAAACCGCTCAGGCGGCCAGGCTGTCCCGCACCCGCGTCAGACGCGCACGCGCTTCGGTCGCCACGCCGTGAACGGCGGTGTTGGCAACCAGCTTGACCATGATGCCGGGGTCGAGGAAGGATACGGTCACCTGACCGTCGGCTTCCTCGCGCACCACTACGTTGCACGGCAGCAGCATGCCGACGTCGGGTTCGGCGCCGATCGCCTGATTCGCCAGCGTCGGGTTGCAGGCGCCGAGAATGCGGTAGGGGCGCATGTCGACGTCGAGCTTGGCCTTCATGGTGCTTTTCACGTCGATCTCGGTCAGCACGCCGAAGCCTTCAGCCTTGAGGGCGGCAGTCACTTTTTCAATGGCTGCGTCGAAGGGGCCGCCGATCCGGGTGTCGAATCCATATTCGCTCATGTTGTTGCTCCTGGGTTGGGTGATTTGAATGATGACATTTTACTTGTTTCCGCGTGGCAGCACCGGCAGTTCGTCAGGGTTCCAGTGATTGCTGCTCCATTTTCCACCACAGCTGGTACACCTCGTCGGACCACAGCGACTTGATGTAGGCCACCACGTCCCGCATTTCCGCTTCGGGAAGCGTGTCCTTCCATGCCGGCATTTTCCCCTGGCCTTGCGGGCTGCCTTCGCGGATGACCTCCAGCAGCACCGCGGTGGGGTGGTGCCAGGCATGCGCACTGTCGTCGAGCGGCGGCGGCGGGAAGTGGCCATCGGCGTCGCGGATGCGCCAGTCGCCGGGCTGGCCACGGCCGTCCACGCCGTGACATTCGAGGCAGTATTTCTCGTAGACCGCCTTGCCGCGCGCCGCCTGCGCCGGGTCGAGCTTGCGCTCGACCGCCGTCTCGCCGGTTTCGCTCTGCCCTTCCAGGGGCGTGCCGTCGCAGCCGGCCAGCCCGAGGCCGACGACCAGGGTGGCGAAGATTTTCCATTTCAGGCTTTTCATGGAATTGTCTCGTATGGGAAGACAGGAGAGAGGGCGCATCGCGCCTTAAGTTCCGCTTGGCCCGTTGTTCGGCAGCACGCCGTCCAGCAGGCGCCGCATGTTGCCGAAATGCGAGCCCTCCCAGTACACGCGTCTGCATTGGTCGCAGGTCGAGAAGCGCTCGTAATGCTCGCGCACCCTGGGCGGCAGCCGGTCGCGCACGCTCGCCTTGTCGACCGCACGCAGCGGTGCGTTGCAGTGCAGACACAGCGTGAACGGCCGCGCGCTGCGCGCCAGGTCGAGTCGCTCGACGATCTCGCGCAGCTGGTCTTCCGATTTCAGCGCATGCACGTAGCAGCCGTGCGTCACCGCGCGGCGCTTCAATAATTCGCGATCGCGCGTCAGTACGATGCGGCCGTCGCGCTCGCAAATCGTCGCGATTTCGTCGTCGCGAAAACGATTGTCGTACAGGGTGTCGAATCCCAGCATGCGCAGCATGCGGGCCAGCCCGCCGAGGTGCGCGTCGGCGACAAAGCGGGTTCCGCGCAAGGGAGATAGGCGCACCCGCAGCAACGGCGCCGCGAAGCGCGGATACACCGCCACCCGGTCGCCGTCTTCTATCAGGCGGCCGAAGCCCGCCGCTTCGCCGTTGACCAGGATCAGCTCCACCTCGGTGTGCGGCACCCCCAGCGCCTCGATCATGTGCTTGGTGGTCGCCGCCTGCGCGCACGGAACGGCGAACTCCCGCTTGCGCCGGGCCGGCGCGAGGAAGTCGTTCAGCGCTTCATGAAAGCGGAAGGTCGCGGTAACCATGCAGAGGCGGCGTGTCGCCTTGAGAATCAGGCCCATGATGCATCGCCCCGTCACCGCGCACAACCCGCCCGGGCGCGTCTTTCCCCGGGCCGTCTATTCCCCTGCCTGCCGGGCCCAGAGCATTGCGTCGACATGGAGGTTGTTGACCCGCCAGATATCCAGTCCGGCGGCTTGCGCGAGCGCGGCAATATTGGCGTCGTCGGATTGTTCGCAGGCGATGGCCAGGGCCAGATAGGGTGCGTACTTCCCCTGCTGACGAAGCAGTGCCTCGTTAACCGGAGCAGGCAGGTTGACCTGCTTGAGCACGGCCTCCATGGGTATGGACAGCACGACATCCAGCAGGGAGAACATGCCCGCCACAAAGACTTCATCCAGTTCGTCCGCAGTCAGCGCATTGCGCGCCGCCAGTTCCGCAAGTCGCGCACGGATCAGGGCGTTCTCCATGACGGCCCAGTCCAGCCCCGGTGTTTTTTCGCTGGTAAACAGCAGAATGGTGAGCCAGCGATACAGTTTCTGCCGGCCCAGCACCATCAGCGCCTGCTCCGGCGTGACGATCTTTTGCACCTGCCCCATTCCCGGGGAATTGATGTAGCGCAGCAGCTTGTAGGCCAAGGCGAGATTCTGCTTGATCAGGGCGGCCAGTTCGGCCACCTCCGCGTCGCTTCGCAGCCCGTTCAGCAACTCCAGGATCTTGATGCGCCCCGCATCCATCCCCGGCGCGTCCAGCTTTTCCCGGCTGGTGATGAAAGGGCCTTGATAGAAGGCGAAGGGCAACCTGGCGCAGACGCGGTATTCCTCCAGGGTCTGGATATTGGCCGCCACGAATTTCATTGCCGGCGCCCGCCTGAGGGCAGCCTCCATCCGGTCTTTGATGAAAGGAATATCGCTGTTGCCGACGTCGATAAACAGGAAATCCACCCGCCCCAAAAAAGGCAGGCTGTCCGGGGTGCTCGCGTCTGCGGCGCGCAGGCCGATGCGATACCCCAGCGCCTTGAGGCGGCCCAGGCAGGATTCGTGATCCGCGGCGAGGCGGGGGCTTGCGCCGATCACGTAGACGGTGCCCTGCGGCGCCATCTCTTCGACAAACGGCATTTCCAGGGAATTTGCCGACACCTCGACGAAAGCCAGCCGGTGCTCCAGCAAGCGCTGAACCCCCATGACGTTCAGATTGCGCAACAGCACCCTGTCGTACAGGCGCTGGATGCCGGTGCTGGAGGCCAGCACCCGCGGATTGGCCTGGTACACCAGGCTGAAGGCATACCCTGCCACCCGCCGGTCGTTTCCCAGCACCGCCTCGCGCCGCACGATCGAATGGCTGGCCGGCGCCAGCGGCGTGCTCGAATGGGTCACCACCTCGACCGGCGCTGCATGCGCCTCGCTCACCAAAGGCGCAACGGCATCCAGCTTGCGGAAGGCCGCCTTCTGGGCTTGCGACGCGAACAGGCCGCCGCGCCCGATGTCCTTGCGCGGCCTGGCCTTGCGTCTAAACATTCCGATAAAACGATCCAGCATCAAGCTGCACCCGTCAGGCATTCATTCGTTTTTCCTGAAGCCCGGGGCTTCATGGAAACAGGGGCAGCTCTCACCGGGCTGTCGTGCCACACCTTGCATCAAATCCTGCTCGCCGTCTGCCGCATCACGTCCGCTGCGAATCGCATCGCCATCTTCAGCGGTGCCGGCAGCGGTGCGCCGCCGTGGTCGACGGCGGTCCGGGCGTGCCGGGCTTCGTCGATTTTCATCTGCTCGACCACCGCGCGGCTTTTGGCGTCGGCTTCGGGCAGTTGCTGCAGGTGGCCGTCGAGATGGGCTTCGACCTGGCGTTCGGTTTCGGCGAGAAAGCCGAGGTTCCACTTGTCGCCCAAGAGGCCGGCGACCACGCCGATGCCGAAGGCGCCGCCGAACCACAAGGGATTCAACAGGCTCTTGCGGCCGCCGAGTTCGTCGATACGCGTTTCGCACCAGGCGAGGTGGTCGGTTTCTTCGCGCGCAGCCTGTTCGAGTTCGGCGCGCACCTGTTCGTTTTTCGCGCTCAGCGCCTGGCCGGCGTAGAGCGCCTGGGCGCAGACTTCGCCGACGTGGTTGACGCGCATCAGCGCGGCGGCCCGGGCTTTTTCCGCTGCGGAAAGCTCGGCCTCGGGGCCGCTGCCGGGATAGGGACGGCCGGCGTGCGGACTGGCGAAGACGGTACGCAAACCCAGGTCGAAGGTGGTGATGAGCTGGTCGAGTCGGTTCATGGCTATTTCACGTAGTAATTGAAGTTCGAGTACGCGGCTTCGGCGACCTTGAACCACTGGAATTCGGTGTCGCGGAACGGCTTCCACGAGCGGTAGATGGCGGCGAAGTCGGGATTGATTTTCGCCTCGTCCTCGTACAGCGCAAAGGTGGCGCGGCGGGCGGCGAGCATCACGTCCTTCGGGTAAGGGTGCAGCTTGACGCCCTGCCCGACCAGGCGCAGCAGCGCGGGCGGGTTCCTGGCGTCGTATTGTGCCAGCATCAGCTGGTTGGCTTCGAAGCTGGCGGCTTCGAAGGCCTGGCGATACGTTTCGGGCAGCGTTTTCCAGCTGTCGCGGTTGACGTAGAAGGAGAGCTGCGGCCCGCCTTCCCACCAGCCGGGGTAGTAGTAATGCCGGGCGATCTTGTGGAAGCCGAGTTTCTCGTCGTCGTAGGGGCCCACCCATTCGGCGGCGTCGAGCGCGCCGCGTTCGAGCGCGGGGTAGATGTCGCTGCCGGGCAGGGTTTGCGGCACCGCGCCGAGCTTCGCCATGATCTGGCCGCCGAGGCCGGGGATGCGCATTTTCAGGCCGCGCAGATCGGCCAGCGACCTGATCTCCTTGCGGAACCAGCCGCCCATCTGGGTGCCGGTGTTGCCGCCGGGAAACTGCACCACGTTGTATTTGGCATACAGCCTGCCTAGCGCCTCGATGCCGCCGCCGGCATACATCCAGGCGTTCTGCTGGCGCGCGGTCAGACCGAACGGCACCGCGCAATCGAAGGCCAGGGCAAGGTTCTTGCCGACGTAGTAGTAGCCCGCCGAGTGTCCGCATTCGACGGTGCCGTTGCCGACCGCATCGAGCACTTGCAGGCCGGGAACGAGTTCGCCGCCGGCAAACACGCGGATCTGGAAACGCCCGCCGGTCAGCGCGGCCACCCGCTTGCTGAGCGTTTCGGCCGCGCTGTAGAGGATGTCCAGGCTCTTGGGGAAGCTCGACGCCAGCCGCCAGCGGATGGCGGGCAGCGCAGCCGCTTCCGCGGACGTGGCCTGCGCCGCAGACAACGGCAACAGGGCGGCGGCGCCGGTCAGAAAGTCTCGTCTTTGCATGCGTGGTCTCAGGGTTTGGCCGATTATACGAGCCGCTTGGGGAAAACCGCCGCGTGTTAAAATCCCGGACTTTCCAAGCCCTGCCCAACTGCCATGTTCAAGCGCCAAGACACCCTCGCCAAGACCGATCCCGACCTGTGGGCGGCAATCCTGAAAGAAGACCAGCGCCAGCAGGACCACATCGAGCTGATCGCGTCGGAAAACTACACCAGCCCGGCGGTGATGCAGGCGCAGGGCTCGCAACTCACCAACAAGTACGCCGAGGGCTATCCCGGCAAGCGCTACTACGGCGGCTGCGAATACGTCGACATCGCCGAGCAGCTGGCAATCGACCGCGTCAAGGCGCTGTTCGGCGCCGAAGCCGCCAACGTGCAGGCCAACTCCGGCTCTCAGGCCAACCAGGCGGTGTTCATGGCCTTCTTGAAGCCCGGCGACACCATCATGGGCATGAGTCTGGCCGAAGGCGGCCACCTCACCCACGGCATGCCGCTCAACATGAGCGGCAAGTGGTTCAACGCCGTCGCCTACGGCTTGAACGAAAAAGAGGAAATCGACTACGAACAGATGGAGCGGCTCGCGCGCGGGCACAAGCCGAAGCTGATCATCGCCGGCGCCTCCGCCTACGCGCTGCGTATCGACTTCGAGCGCTTCGCCAAAATTGCAAAAGAGATCGGCGCGATTTTCATGGTCGACATGGCGCACTACGCCGGCCTCATCGCCGCCGGCGTCTATCCCAACCCGGTGCCGCACGCCGACGTGGTGACCTCGACCACCCACAAGACCCTGCGCGGCCCGCGCGGCGGCATCATTTTGATGCGCGCCGAACACGAGAAGGCGATCAACTCGGCGATTTTCCCGGGCCTGCAGGGCGGCCCGCTGATGCACGTCATCGCCGGCAAGGCGGTGGCGTTCAAGGAAGCGTCGACCAGAGAATTCAAGCACTACCAGGAGCAGGTCGTCGCCAACGCGCTGGTGATGTGCAAGGTGCTGGTCGAGCGCGGCCTCAGGATCATTTCCGGACGCACCGAAAGCCACCTCTTCCTGGTCGACCTGCGCGCCAAGAACCTCACCGGCAAGGAAGCCGAGGCGCTCTTGGGCCGCGCCCACATCACGGTCAACAAGAACGCCATCCCCAACGATCCGCAGAAGCCCTTCGTCACCAGCGGCATCCGCATCGGCACCCCGGCGATGACCACGCGCGGCTTCATGGAACTCGAAGCCGAGCAGCTCGCCCACCTGATCGCCGACGTGCTCGACGCACCGGCCGACGAGGCGGTGATCGAGCGGGTGAAGGGCGACGTGGCGAAGCTGACCGCGAAGTTTCCGGTTTACGGATGAGTGAGGATTTAGGGGCTAGGAGTTAGGGATTAGGGAATGAGCGGCCTTTGGCCGCGCAATTTGAAAAAAGCGCGAAGCACAAGACCCCCTAGCCCCTAAATCCTAGCCCCTAGCCCCTAACCATGAAATGCCCCTTCTGCGGTTCCCTCGACACCCAGGTCATCGACTCCCGCGTCAATGAGGCGGGCGATGCGATCCGCCGCCGCCGCCGCTGCGCGGCGTGCGACAAGCGCTTCACCACCTGGGAAACCGCCGAGCTGCGGCCGCCGCAGATCGTCAAGACCAACGGCACCCGCGAGGACTTTTCCGAAACCAAGCTGCGCGAAGGCTTTCGCCGGGCGCTGCACAAGCGCCCGGTTTCCACCGAGCTGGTCGACGCCGCGGTCGACCGCATCCGCCAGCGCCTGCTGACGCTGGGCGAGCGCGAAATCCCCGCGCGCGAAGTCGGCGAACTGGTGATGAACGAACTGAAGAAGCTCGACAAGGTCGCCTACATCCGCTTTGCCTCGGTCTACCGCAGCTTCCAGGACGTCGAGGATTTCCGCGACGTCCTCCGCGACATCGACCAGTAAATGCCCAGCGCCGACCGCTTCAGCGCCGCCGACCATGCCCACATGGCGCGCGCGCTGCAGCTCGCGGCGCGCGGACGCTTCACCACCAGCCCCAATCCACGCGTCGGCTGCGTCATCGTCAGGGACGGCCGCGTCGTCGGCGAAGGCTGGCATGCGCGCGCCGGCACCGCGCACGCCGAAATTCACGCGCTGAAAGCCGCCGGCGACGCCGCACGCGGCGCGACGGTGTACGTCACGCTGGAGCCCTGCTCGCACCACGGCCGCACCCCGCCGTGCGCCGAGGCGCTGATCCAGGCCGGCGTGGCGCGCGTGGTGGCCGCGATGAACGATCCCAATCCGCTGGTTGCGGGCGGCGGCATCGCCATGCTGACGCTGGCTGGCATCCAGGCCGAAGTGGGGCTGCTGGAGGCCGGGGCGCGCGCGCTCAACCCCGGCTTCGTTTCGCGCATGACGCGGCAACGCCCGTGGGTGCGCCTCAAGACCGCCTCCACCCTGGACGGCAAGACCGCGCTCGCCAACGGCGCCTCGCAGTGGATCACCGGCGCGGCCGCGCGCGCCGACGTGCAGGCGCTGCGCGCGCGCGCCTGCGCCATCCTCACCGGCAGCGGCACCGTGCTGGCCGACAACCCGCGCATGAACGTGCGCGATTTCGACATCGGCCGGCAGCCGCTCAGGGTCGTCGTCGATTCCACCCTGCGCACGCCGGCCGACGCGGCAATCCTGCCTGCGCTCGTCGCCTGCCACCACGCCGAGCCCGCCATGCGCTCGACGCTCGAACAGGCGGGCGCCGAGGTGGTCGCGTTGCCGGGAACGGATGGCCGCGTCGACCTCGCCGCGCTGCTCGCACTGCTGGCGCAGCGCGGCATCAACGAACTCCACGTCGAAGCCGGCGCCGTGCTCAACGGCGCCCTGCTCGCCGCCGGACTGGTCGACGAATGGGTGGCCTACCTGGCGCCGCTGGCACTGGGCGACGATGCGCGCGGACTGTTCGCCCACGCGCCGCTGGCGGCACTGAGCGACGCCGCACGCTTCACCTTGGCCGACGTGCGCCAGGTTGGCGGCGACCTGCGCCTGACGCTGCTGCCGGCGTGAGTGAATTCAAGGACCGCTTCTCGTCGGCGTCCGATCGCCTCGCCGCCTATCGCCTGGGCTACCCCGCCGCGCTGTTCGCCCGGTTTGCCGTGCAAAGCGGCCATGCTCGCGCAGGTAATGCAGCACGCGATCCTCGGCGCGCGGCAGGCTCAGGCGCTCGTCGCACTGGCCCGCGCAGATCGCGGGTGGTATGCGACAGCCACATCGTGTAGGTGCGACTGAAATCCGTCTCGCTCAGCGCGGCATGCTGCGCGTTGCTTCGCCGCGCCTCTTCCGGCAGAGCCACCGCAACGGCATCCCGGATGCGGCCATCCGGACTACGCCACCCGCACCGAAAATTTCTCGAACAACCCGGCCAGTTCCCCGCCCACATCCTGCAGGGGGCGCTCGCGCACCGGATTCCGGCACAACTCGTCATTCCGGCAGCCCTGGCTGCGAAAGGCCTGGATGACGTAGCGCCGGACGCCACGCGCGGCCAGGTCGTGCGCAAGGCCGACCACCTCCGCATCGGCCAGTAGCGCCGGATGCACGGTGGTGCGGATTTCGTGCGCCACGCCGGAAGCCAGCACCTGCTCCAGGCTCTCGCGGGCGCGCGTCCCGCTTTCCGCCACGCCGGTGATGCCGGCGTAATCGGCAAACGGCGCTTTCACGTCGAGCCCCACCCAGTCGACCAGCGGCAGCACGGCCGCCAGCCGCCCGGGGTACATGCCGCCGGTGTGCAGGCCGATCTTGAAGCCGAGGCCGCGCGCCTCGCGCATCGCATCCGGCAACGCCGCCTGCAGCGTCGGCTCGCCGCCGGAAAACACCACGCCGTCGAGCAATCCCTGGCGGCGCCGCAGGAAAGCCAGCACCTCTTGCCAGGGGATTTCGTCGGCGCCGCGCGACGGAATCAGATCGGGGTTATGGCAATAGCCGCAGCGCCAGGGGCAGCCCTGGCAGAACACCACCGCGGCCAGCAGACCGGGCCAGTCGGTGGTGGACAGCGGCGTCAGGCCGCCTATGCGCAGCGTCATTTCTGGAGTTGGCGCAGCATGGCGATCTTATCCGAGCGTGCAACGGCCTTCGACAAAGAACTGGCGCTCGCGATGTTCGCTCTGCTTGCCCTTGTTGAAGCTCGTCACCGGGCGATGGTAGCCCATCACGCGGGTCCACACTTCGCAGCGGGTGCGCTCCTCGTCCTTCAAGGCAACGGTCTGGATTTGGCTTGAAACACTCATGTCGTTCATATCGATCTCCTAGGGGTCAGGCTGAAACAGCGCGTTTGCGGGACAGGGCCTCTTCGTCGCACGTGGGACAGAATTCGTGCTCGCCGGCGAGGTAGCCGTGTTTGGGACAGATGGAAAAAGTCGGCGTGACGGTGATGTAGGGCAGGCGGAAGCGCGTAAGCGCGCGGCGCACCAGGTTGCGACAAGCGTCGACGGAGGAGATGCGCTCCGACATGTAGAGATGCAGCACGGTACCGCCGGTGTATTTGCGCTGCAGGTCGTCCTGCCGTTCCAGCGCCTCGAAGGCGTCGTCGGTGAAGCCCACCGGCAGCTGCGACGAGTTGGTGTAGTACGGCGCCTCGCCGCTGCCCGCCTGCAGGATATCCGGGTAGCGCTTGGCATCCTCCTTGGCGAAGCGGTAGGTGGTCCCCTCGGCCGGCGTGGCTTCCAGGTTGTACATGTGGCCGGTTTCTTCCTGGAACGCGGCGATGCGCCCACGGATGTGATCGAGCAGCCGCACCGCGAAGTCATGGCCCCATGCGGTGGTGATGTCATGCTGGTCATCCGTGAAGTTGCGGATCATCTCGTTGACGCCGTTGACGCCGATGGTCGAGAAGTGGTTGCGCAGCGTGCCGAGGTAGCGCTTGGTGTAGGGGAACAGGCCGTTGTCCATCAGGCGCTGGATTTCCTTGCGCTTGATTTCCAGGCCGTTCCTCGCCATGTCGAGCAGCGCGTCGAGGCGGCGCAGCAGCGCGGCTTCGTCGCCCTTGTACTCGTAGCCGAGGCGCGCGCAGTTGACCGTCACCACGCCGACCGAACCGGTCTGTTCGGCCGAACCGAACAGGCCGTTGCCGCGCTTCAGGAGTTCGCGCAGGTCGAGCTGCAGGCGGCAGCACATCGAGCGGATGTGGTTCGGCTTCATCTCCGAATTGATGAAGTTCTGGAAATACGGCAGGCCGTAGCGCGCGGTCATGGCGAACAGGCGTTCGGCGTTTTCCGATTCCCAGGGAAAATCCGGCGTCATGTTGTAGGTCGGGATGGGGAAGGTGAACACCCGGCCCTTGGCGTCGCCGGTGGTCATCACCTCGATGTAGGCGCGGTTGATCATGTCCATCTCGACCTGCAGCTCGCCGTAGGTAAAAGGCATTTCCTTGCCGCCGATCACCGGCACCTGCTCGCGCAGATCCTCGGGACAGGTCCAGTCGAAGGTCAGGTTGGTGAACGGCGTCTGGGTGCCCCAGCGCGACGGCACGTTGAGGTTGTAGATCAGTTCCTGGATGCACTGCTTGACCGCTTCGTAGCTCATGCCGTCGTTGCGGATGAACGGCGCCATGTAGGTGTCGAACGAGGAAAACGCCTGCGCGCCGGCCCATTCGTTCTGCAGCGTGCCGAGGAAGTTGACGATCTGGCCGACCGCCGAGGACATGTGTTTCGGCGGCCCCGCCTCGACCTTGCCCGGCACGCCGTTCAGCCCCTCGTGCAGCAGGGTGCGCAGCGACCAGCCGGCGCAGTAGCCGGCCAGCATGTCGAGGTCGTGAACGTGGATCGAGCCGTCGCGGTGCGCCTCGCCGAGCTCGGGCGAGTAGACGTGGTTGAGCCAGTAGTTGGCCACCACCTTGCCGGAAACGTTGAGGATCAGCCCGCCGAGGCTGTAACCCTGGTTGGCGTTGGCGTTGACCCGCCAGTCCCGGCGCGACAGGTATTCGTTGATCGAGGCTTCGACGTCGACCAGCGTCTTGCGGTCCTCGCGCAGCTTCTTGTGCGTTTCGCGATAGACGATGTAGGCACGCGCGGTAGCCAGGTGGTTGGCGGCGATCAGGCTCTGCTCGACCACATCCTGGATGCGCTCGATGCTCGGCGGGGCGTTGCGGAATTTGTGAATCAGCACCTTCGCCACCTGGGCGGTGAGCAGGTCGGCTTCGGCCTCGCCGAATTCGCCGCTGGCCTGCCCGGCCCGCAAAATGGCCGAACGTATCTTCGCGGCATCGAATATGGCCTGACGCCCGTCGCGCTTGATGACTTCGCGGGGCAGAACTGCTATCACTGAATTCATTCCCATTGTCTCCTTGTCAACATTTTGTGTGTTGCGGAAAGCAAACATACGACATCTTGTGTTCAAGTCAAGAGGAAATTCAGGTTGGCATATCCTGATAAACTTAAATATGCTTTTTTTCATCAGCTTATGGAGGCACAGCATGGGTATGATTCTGGAGTATCTGGGCGGCGACCACCGCGCCTGCGACGATTTGTTTGCATCCGCCGAAGCCGCCGTGGCGCAGAAGAACTGGGACAGCGCGCGCAGCCTATTCGACCGCTTTCAGGCGGCGATGGCGCATCACCTGAGGATGGAGGAAGAAGTGCTGTTCCCCGCGTTCGAAACCCGTACCGGCAACACGATGGGGCCGACCTACGTCATGCGCACGGAGCACGAGCAGATGCGCGCCCTGATCCAGGACATGGCGCGCGCGGTGCTGGCGGCCGACCACAACGGCTATCTTGGTCTGTCGGAAACGCTCAACATGCTGATGCAGCAACACAACCTGAAGGAGGAAAACATGCTCTACCCAATGTCCGATCAGGTGCTTGCGGCCGACCGCGAAGCGCTGATCCGCAGCATGGATGCGGTGGCGAGGTGACCGCACGCAGCGTCGATGGCCGCGCCGGCTGACGAAATCCTGGTCGACGCCCGCTGGCAGGAACCGCCGGAACCGATGGAACAGGTGCTGCGCGCGCTGGTCCTGCTGCAGCGCGGCCAGCACATCCGATTGCTGCTGCATCGCGAACCGTTTCCGCTCTATTCCATTCTGGACAGCCGCGGCTACCGCCACGACACCGCGCCGCAGCCGGATGGAAGTTACGTAATCCTGATCCGCCCGGCGCAAGACGAGCCACCCGCCGCTTAGCGGCATAGGCGATACTCACCCAGCCATGAGCATGCAGACCGGACTTTCCTTCGAACAGGCGCCGCCATTCGCGCAGCCGCTGCGTTTCTTTCTTACCGCGCCGCTGTTCCTGCTCGCCGCCGCGGCCCTGATCGTGCTGGCTCCCGCGGCGCTGGCCTCGCGCTGGACGCTGCCGGCGCTCGCGCTCACTCACGCGTTGACGCTGGGTTTCCTTGCCATGGCGATGCTGGGCGCGCTGCTGCAGATGCTGCCGGTGGTGGCAGGCGCGGCTTTGCCCGCGTCCCACGGCGTGGCCAGGTCCAGCCATTTCCTGCTTGCTGCCGGAACCGCGGCCCTGATGACAGGCTTCCTCGGCGCAGACGCGCGTGCGCTCACCGCAGCAATATTCCTGCTGGGCTGCGGCTTTGCGATTTTTCTCGCCGCAACGGCGATCGCCCTGCTGCGCGCGGTTGCCAGCGCCACGGTGACGGGGATGCGGCTCGCCGCGCTCAGCCTCGGCCTGACCATCCTCCTCGGTATTGCGCTCGCGGCCATGCGCGCCGGTTGGTGGACCCCGGCCAAAGACGAAATCTTCATCGCCGCGCATGTCGTCTTCGGTCTGCTCGGCTGGGTATTGCTGCTGGTGATCGGCGTCGCCTACCAGGTCGTGCCGATGTTCCAGATCACGCCGCCCTACCCTCCCCGGCTCATGCGCTGGCTGGCCGGCGTCATTCTCGGATTGCTGCTGCT
>Ga0209958_1001045_pt1 | contig 27046 bp, 27 predicted proteins | sample ThiBio_inoc_plan_FD_183942 | JGI IMG/M metagenome (GOLD analysis project Ga0209958, IMG submission 183942) | Wastewater bioreactor microbial communities from Cape Town, South Africa - Thiocy_inoc_plan (SPAdes) | ecosystem: Engineered > Bioremediation > Thiocyanate > Unclassified | place: South...
GCCGCGTGGGCCTGCGATGCTGTTCAAAACCCGACTGGGCGTCGGCTGCCATAGCAAGGGTCTGCTGCTTCATGGCCCAGTAATTTACCCAGGCTGGAGCAGCAGCGGAGACTTTTTCAGCGTAGCCCTAAGACTGGTCCGCCAGCCTGCTGGGATCAGTCCGAAGCCCACAGCCGATCGTCATCCTGGGTCGCGGCCCAGAAGTCATCGAACAGCGCCAGCTTGGCTTCGTCCTTGGTCGCGTAGGTCTTGGTGCTGAACCGGCTGCCGATCCGGTAGCCCCACCGCTTGAACTTGTTCATGTGGACGCCGAGGTTGTGCCCATCGACGTTCAGGAAGCTGTTCCCCTTGGCGGACACCCGCCACTTGCGTTGCAGCCATCGGGTTCGGCGTGCTGCCCGGTTGCGCAACTTGGCCTCACGCCGTTTCGGTCCTTCGTAGTCGCCACTCATCTTCTCGGCGCAGACGCAGCCGACTTCGAAGTTCTCATCCAGATCCGGGTGTTCCATGATGTGGACGTAGCGGATCTTCTCGTTGCCGCACATCTGGCAGGTCGCGTAATCGGTTTCGTCCGCCGACTCGCCGTCGGCCCGCAGGTCGACCACGTCCACGCAGTGCCATCCCTTATGGGGCACACCCGGCTGGTCCCATCGATTTCCGCTCATGCCAGTTCACTCCATCTCAGAATCCCGGGTACTTCCGCCAGATCCGCTGGTTCAGCTCTTCGTTGTCGCTGTACTCGCCGATCGCCCAATCCTTGAAGGCGTAGAGGTCTTCCGCCAATTCGGTGATAACGTCGCGCAGCTCCAGCGGCTCCAGCCATTCGGCAGGGATCGCCTTCACGCCGTGCATCGCGCCCAGCAGGTTGCCGACGATTGCTCCGGTCGAGTCGGAATCGCCATCGTGGTTCACCGCCAGGATCACGCCATGTTTGAAATTGCGGGCGACCAGCGCGCAATAGATGGAGATCGCCAGGGCCTCCTCGGCGATCCAGCCCTGGCCCAGCCGAGCTATTGCTTCTTCATGTGGCAAACCGGAATCGGCCAACTCCTCAGCCATTTCGATTGCCCGCAGCGTCTCCTCAAAGCCGGGCTCGGCTCGCAGGATGAGTTTGGCGGCGGCCAATGCCTCGCGCAGCGACGCGCCATCGGTCAGCGCCAGGATCAGCACCGCCAGCACACCACCGGTCAGGGCTCCGGTCGGGTGGCCATGGGTCAGCGCAGCCAACTCGGTACCTAGCCGGAAGGCGTCTTGAGGGGATTCGTACTGACGCATGCGCCAGGCGAACAGACCGACCGGCGCAACCCGCATGACGCCGCCGCAGCCCTTGCTATCGTTGCGGGCCGGCTCCCCGAGGGAATTCATCGCCCGCAAGGCCGATAGGCAGGTGTTGCCCGGTGCGCGACGGCTGTGCAGCGGACGCTGCTGAAACAACCAGCCAGGCTCATCGGTGCCGAAGTTGATGTCGCATGTCGGGCGTTCGCCTTGGGTTTGCAGCCAGCGCAGATAGGCGTGCGCCGTTACCCCGGAATAGGTCGTGATGCCTTTGAAGCAGCCACGCACCCAACCTCGGATCAGTCCCTCGGCGGTGAACAAGGTCATCTGCGTGTCGTCGGTGATCGTCCCCAGACCACCATAAGCCGGTGCGTACTGGGTGATTCCCTTCGGACCGAAGCGACGCAGAATCTCGGCCCGCTTCATAAACTCCACCGGTGCGCCCAGCGCATCGCCGACTGCGCCGCCGAGTAGGCAGCCCAGAAACCGCCCCTGAACCGTGCGCTTTTGCTGGCGCTTGCTGCGCCAGGCCGATGCTGCTGCTGTCTCGAACTCTTCCGCCGCGCATGTATCGGCCACAGGCTCCTCGTCCTCGTTGCCGGACAAGGTGTAGTAGACGCCCAGCTCTGCGACGACGCGGGTGGCGGGCCGGGCGACGAGGTCCAGCTGCTTTCGCCACTCGGGCACATTGGAGCCATCCCAACTGATGCCCAGGCCTTTCTCCCAGTAGGACAGATAGGCCTCGCCCCGGTCGGCAGCGTAGTAGTTGCCGTTGCCCGCAGAGCAGTCGAGCGCGTACTCCCAGTTGTTCTCGCGCATGCAGACACCGTGCTCAGGGTGAGGCACTTGCCCCAGCCCGATCAGGTATTCCGCGCTCTTGGCGTCCAACGGGCGAAACACGGCTACCCGCAAGCGCCCATCGTCCCGGGCGGTGATGGCGGCGATCAGGACATCGCCACGTTGGATGGTGACCAGCTTGCCGCCGAGGTCCACGCGCCCGACCTCGATCCACCAGTGGTCGCCCGCCGCTGAAATGACATCGCGGGCATCGTCAGGCGCCAGTAGCTCGGCAAGCCGATCCATCGCGGGTTCGAGTTGCTGCCATTCGGCCTCCCCATCCCGGCTACGCTGTTGCAGGCCGTGCAGCATCGCGGCCAACGGAATATCCCCGTTGTCGAGCAAGGCCGACTTCAGATCGGCCGCTGGGATGGGGTACGGGATGTCCGGCAATCTGACCTTGCTGGAGAAGCCAATCAATATCGTGGCGGGGAATGATTTCTACAAGGCCAAGCAGGCAGAGTACGGCAAGAGCGGAAACTACCTTACGCGCAGCCTGGTGGCGCTGACCGAGGTCGGACAGAACACATCCATTTCCCGGATCAACGCCAAGTTGGAAGCCTTCCCCAACTGGAATGCGGCATCCATCGAGAAGCGCCACGCATTGCTCATCGCGCTGGCGCAGGAAGTCTGGAAGACGACGCCAATTGACGTCTGATGATAGGGGTCTATCGATATGAGTAATGCATCAGCACCTGCGCCGATGTGCGATGACTGCAAGGCCTTGATTGGCGCGTCGAGAAGCACGAAGCCTCATGCAAATCTCGAGTACAAGGACGGCAGAAAGGTTTCGTCGATGATGGGCGCTGCCGATGAGGCTTACTACCGCTGCAAGGTGTGCGGCCACGAATGGCTGCACGAGACCGGATCTTGCGGCATGGGTTGGGTTGCATAGCTGTGGCGACTCGCATGGCGAGATCAACCCACAACGACGACCCGCAAAGATGATGGATCGAATCGACATCAACACCTGGGCAAACATCAGCGCTGAAGGTTGGAGCTCACTCAGGCCCGGAAACCGCGCCAACACTGGGGGAACGGGCAAAAAAAATCCCAACCGATGAGGGTTGGGATTTTGGGTATTGGTGGTGGAACACGGAACCGAACCCGCGTCCGCTTTCCCAACCAAATAGTAATGCCTCGGCCTTTGGGGCGTGAATTCGACGATTTGGCGGGTGTTGGAACCCGCGCGGAAGCGTTGAAGACTAGACGCCTCTGTCTCGCAATCACAAGAGCAGCTTCCCCCGTGAGTCGTCGACATTGCTGGCAACAGGATGATCCATGGACTAATCGCCCTGTTTCGCGCTGCCGTGCCCCAGAAATGAAACTGCTATTAGCGCAACAGCTCCTCCCGTGATCGCCACGTCGGCGATGTTGAACGCAGGCCAGTGCATACCACGCAAGTGAAAGTCCAGGTAGTCGACGACCTGCCCGCGTGCGACACGGTCAAAGCCATTGCCGACGGCACCGCCCAAGATCAGGCTGTACGCCAAGGCCTCAAGACGGCGCACCGGTTTGCTCAGCATCCAGGCCAACCATATTGAAGCCCCCAGTGCGATCGCAAGGAAGAACCAGCGCTGCCAACCTCCGGCGCCAGCCAGAAAGCTAAAAGCCGCGCCCGGGTTCAGAACATGGACCAGATTGAAAAACGGTGTCACTTCAAGTGACCAGCCCAGCGGCGTGGTCAGATCAATGAGACTCTTAGTGGCTTGGTCGATTGCAAGCACGATGAACGCCACGGAATACCAATAGGATTTGCGATTCGGACACGTCATTACTACTTTTCAATTTCGAGGACATCGATGCTAGGCACCGCATGTGACGGCGGCCAGTGCAACTTGAAGGGGCATACGGCTGCGTGAATATCCGGTAGTCAAAAGTGCATCAGCAGCCAGCGGCCTGAACCTGCGCAGCGATTCGAATTGGTGGCATCAGCACATCTCGAAGAGGTTAAAGCAGACGCTCCTTAACTTGATCATCAAATTCATCAAATCATGCATGACAGGAACTTTCACAGGCCAAGTCAGTGCAAGCGACACCGAAAAGTTGTCGCCTACAAAGATGGTTCCGTCAAGTCGCTGCCTTTCCGCAATGAGCACAGAACTTCGCCCACGCTTGAAGGGTCGTTCCGCATTGCGTGCACGCAGAAGGAACCAACGTAGTTCCGCACTGCTGGCAGAAACGAGCCCCTAGCGCGTTCAGCGCCTTGCAGTTCGGGCATGCAACGCCGGCGTTGCCTCCTCCGCTGGCTGGAGGTCCGCCGCTTCCGTACCCACCGCCATAGCCGTGGCGATCACCGTGATGCGCCCCACCATGGTGGCCGCCACCCTGATGACCACCGAAAAGTCTGTCAAAAATACTCATTTATCTTTCCTCTTTCAAGAACGCCTTACAAGGCCGCTAAGGCCAACCAACGGATCTCATCACAATTTTTCGAAACATTCGCACTCGCTAGGGCAATGCAAAGAAGTGCCAAGAAGGTCGTTCTCCGCCCTTACGTCACTTCAGAACAAATCGTGCCGTCGCTGCCTTGCTTGCAAGATTCACCTGCGCGACAACCTTCGTACCGGGCGCGACTTTAAAACTGCCTTTTGCTTCAAGCTTGTCACCCGATGGTTTCAAATCAATCTCTTGCTTGTCGCTACCTGAGAGCAAAGTGATTTTTGCTGTTGCCCTGCTGACATCAACTGGTTTCCCGTGATCGCGCACGTACAACTGAAGCACATCGGGCTTGGCCACGAGCTCGTAGTCCATATCCTTGATTTCCGCGACCAAACCTCCATGGAGAGGCTTGTCTTCATGACCATGGTCATGTTTGTCCGCAGCAAATACGACGCCTGATGCCATCAACATCAAAGCGAAGGTGGTCGAAATCAGTTTCATGAGTTTTCCTTTCAAAAGTACAGGTTAAGAATCAGATCTAAAGACTGGCTTATGAATTCTGCGAAGCAGCCGCAGCCTGCGGATGCACCGGTTCGGCAGTGACGTCCTCCAATTCCTCGTCCGGACGATGGGCCAGCCGATACAGAATCGGAAGCACGAGCAGCGTCAGCAATGTGGAGGACAGGATGCCGCCAATCACCACGGTGGCCAAAGGACGCTGTACCTCCGCGCCGGTTCCCGTGGCGATTGCCATTGGAATGAAGCCCAACGATGCCACCAAGGCTGTCATCAATACAGGGCGCAAACGAGTCAACGCTCCCTCACGGATGGCTGCGTCCAATTGGGCTCCCTCTTCTCGCAAGCTGCGGATGTAAGAAATCATCACGAGGCCATTGAGCACTGCAACACCTGACAGGGCGATAAAACCCACTGCGGCGGAAATCGACATTGGAATGTCACGCAGCCACAGCGCCAAAATGCCGCCGGTCAACGCAAATGGAATGCCGGTAAATACCAGCAGGCCATCCTTGACGTTGCCGAACATTGCAAACAGCAACACGAAGACCAGGAGCAACGACACAGGGACGACGATTTGCAATCGCTGTGTCGCGGACTGCAGGTTTTCAAATGTGCCACCCCAGCTCGTCCAGTAGCCTGCGGGAATCTTGACCTGCGCCAAAGCAGCTTCCGCGTCGGCCACAAAGGAACCGACATCACGGCCACGCACGTTTGCACTCACCACAATGCGACGCTTGCCGTTCTCGCGGCTAACCTGATTAGGCCCCGGTGCCAGCTCGAAGCTAGCCACTTCGGCCAGTTGGATGAAATTGGTTCGTCCTTCGACGCCGCCCGAACCGCGTGGCAAAGGAATCGGCAAGCGTTTCATGCTCTCAAGGTTGTTGCGCAGGGACTCGGGCAAACGAACCAGGATGTCGAACCGACGGTCGCCTTCAAACAGCGTACCGGCCTCACGCCCGCCGATAGCCGTGGCCACTGCATCCTGAATATCAGCCACGTTTAACCCGTAGCGTGCGGACTTCTGACGATCAATGTTGACCGTGAGCATCGGTAATCCGGTGGTCTGCTCCACCTTGACTTCTGACGCACCTGGGATTTTTTGCAACTTGGACGAGACTTCTTCGGCTGTCTTGTTCAAGACGTCCATGTCGTCCCCGAAGATCTTCACCGCCACGTCGCTTCGCACCCCCGAGATGAGTTCGTTGAATCGGAGTTGGATCGGCTGGGAGAACTCGTAGTTGTTACCCGGTATCTTGCCCACGACCTCCTGCACGGCGGCCAGCAACTCGTCGCGTGACTTACGCGGCTCAGGCCACTCTGACATGGGCTTGAGCATGATGTAGCCGTCAGAAATGTTCGGTGGCATGGGGTCGGAGGCAATTTCCGCCGTTCCTGTGCGCGCGAAGATGCGGTCTATCTCGGGGAACTTGGCTTTCAGCGTTGCTTCAAGTTGCTGCTGCATCGCTACCGATTGCGACAAACTGGTGCCAGGAATGCGCAAGGCCTGAATGGCGAAGTCTCCTTCGTTCAAGCTGGGCACGAACTCACTGCCCATACGCGTTGCGATCAAACCGCACAACACCACCGCCACGGCGGCGGTAGCCAGCACAACAGCCTTGGCCGCCATCACGCGGTCCAGCAGAGGGCCGTACCAGCGCTTGGCTTGCAGCATCAAGAAGTTTTCCTTCTCGCTGACACGGTTGCCAATGAACAGCGCGACCGCAGCCGGAATGAAGGTCACCGACAAAATCATGGCTCCCACGAGCGCCGCCACCACTGTGAACGCCATCGGATGAAACATCTTCCCTTCGACGCCAGTGAGAGCGAAGATGGGCAGGTACACCACCATGATGATTAGCTGACCAAACAGGAGCGGGCGACGTGATTCCTTAGATGCCAGAAACACCTCGTGAAAGCGTTCTGAGCGGGTCAGCGGCCTGCCGTAGTGAGCTTGGGCATGGGCGAGACGTCGGACACAGTTCTCGACGATCACCACCGCGCCATCGATGATGATGCCGAAGTCCAGTGCCCCGAGGCTCATCAAATTGGCGCTAACCTTGTAGCTCACCATTCCCGTGAAGGTGAACAACATCGATAAGGGAATCACGGTTGCAGTGATGATGGCCGCACGGATATTGCCCAAGAACAGGAAAAGGATCACGATCACTAGAATCGCGCCCTCCAACAAGTTCTTTTTGACCGTGCTGATGGCTTTGTCTACCAAAACAGTGCGGTCATAGACGGTCACCGCGTGTACACCCTCGGGCAGGCTGCGGTTAATCTCGATCATCTTCTTGTCGACAGCTTGCGAAACCGTTCGACTGTTTTGGCCGATGAGCATGAAGACGGTGCCCAGCACCACTTCACGGCCATTGTCCGTAGCAGCACCGGTGCGAAGCTCACGTCCGATGCCGACCTCGGCCACATCACGCACCCGAATCGGCACACCACCCGCGCTGCTGAGGATGACATTGCCGATGTCTTCCAGTGTCTTGACCTGCCCGGGAGCCCGAATCAGGTACTGCTCACCGCGCTTTTCGATATAACCCGCGCCCACGTTGCCGTTGTTGCGATCCAGAGCCGTCACAATGTCCTGCAGGGTGACGCCCAGCGAGGCCAGTCGCTCGGGTATCGGTGAAATTTGGTATTCCTTTGCAAAACCACCAATCGAGTTGATTTCCGTCACGCCGGGCACATTGCGCAACTGCGGTTTGATGATCCAGTCCTGAATCTCGCGCAGATCGGTGGCCGTGTAGGGCTGGCCATCAGGTTTTTTCGCGCCATCCTTGGCTTCGACTGTCCAGAGGTAAATCTCACCCAAGCCTGTCGATATAGGCCCCATCGCAGGAGTAATACCGGAAGGCAGTCTGTCGCGAGCCTCCTGGATGCGTTCATTGACCAACTGTCGCGCGAAGTAGATGTCAGTGCCGTCCTTGAAAATCACGGTCACTTGCGACAGCCCGTAGCGGGACAGGGAGCGGGTTTGTTCCAGGTTGGGAAGGCCCGCCATCACGGTTTCAATCGGGTAAGTCACCCGTTGCTCGGTCTCCAGCGGGGAATATCCCGGCGCCTGGGTATTGATCTGTACCTGGACGTTGGTGATGTCCGGGACGGCATCAATGGGCAGTTTTTGATAGTTGAACACGCCGATGGCAGCCATTCCAATGACTGCCAGCAATACCAACCATCTGTGTTCGATGGCTGCGCGAATGAGTTTTTCAAACATGTGCGTCGCCTTCGTCTCAATGGGTGTGTTCGGCCGAGGCTTTGCCAAGCTCTGACTTCACTACAAAGCTGCCCGCCGACGCATACGGTGCCCCGGCTCTGAGCCCTTGCACCACCTCAACGCGCTTGCCATCGCTGCGCCCCAACTGCACGGGCTGGGCAATGAAACCCCCATTCACCTTCAGGAACACGACCGGCTTGTCGCCCACGGTCTGAATGGCATCGCTGGCCACTGTCACGGGAACGTCAGCCTCTGAGGAGGTCACTTCCACGTTGACGAACAGTCCAGGACGCCAAGCACCTTTGGGATTGGACAAGACCACGCGGGCCTTGGCCATACGGGTCTGTTCGCCAATCAGTGAGCCAACGAAGGTGATGACTCCGGTCGCGCTGGCATCGAATGCAGTGGCCTTGATGGCAACCTTCTCGCCGACCCTGACGAGCGGCAAGTCTTTGGCAGGTACGTTGATTTCAGCCCAAACCTGCCCCAAATCGGACACGGTGAACACGGCAGCATCCTCCTTGACGGCTTCACCGAGGCTGAGATGCTTTTCAATCACCAAGCCATCGAATGGCGCACGCAATTCGAAGCGGTTAAGGCCCCCCTGAGAACCCGTGGCTAGGCCCAAAGCGGAGAGCTTCTGTTGAGCGTTGGCCACAGCGACTTCCGCCTCGTGCAGCGCTTGCCCTGCTTGCAGATAGTCTTGCTCTGCGGAAATTTTCTGCTCCCAGAGTCGCTTTTCACGCTCGAACGTGGTCTTGGCCAAGGTCAGACGCTTTTGTGCGGTTTGCAGTTCACTGCGTTGCTCAGATGCAGCCGGGCTTGCAATGACAGCGAGAACCTGGCCTCGTCTGACAGTTTGACCCAGACTAGCCTGCACGCTCTCGACCACCCCCGCAATGCGTGGCACAACGTGCGACGTCCGGTCTTCGTTCAAGCGAATTTCCCCCGGCAATAGCAGGGCTGACTTGATTCGTGCCGCACCAGCCGTATCGATACCTATGGATGCCGCTTTGATTTGCGCATCACTGAGTTCGACTTTCCCCTCCTCTTGGTTGAGGACGAACATGAAGGGTTCGTTGGCTGTCTGGGCAACGATGCTGATCTCGAACGCGTGCGGCTCCGGCACGACCTCGCGGCTCAGCAGGCTGTCCTTGTCAGGCGCGAAGTTGAGCGCCTGCTTCTCGCCGGTCAAGCGCGTGACGGTGGCGCTGACCTTTGCAGTGTTGCTGGCAAGTGGTTTGCCCTTGTCATAGAGCCAGATTCGCAAACGAGGCTCACCGCCTTCCTCCGCGAGCAACGCCTCCAATCCGAAATCCCCTTCATTGAACAGTTTGCCGCCATGCACCCCCTTGCTCGGCCCTTCGTGGTGCTCACCGTCCGCATGGCCCTTGTCGTGGTCGTGCTGGTCACCACTTGCCTTGTCGTGATGCTCACCATCACTGTGCGCCTTGGACTCAACGTGGCTGCCGTGACCGTGGCCATCACCTTCGGCTGTCTTGGTTGCTTTGCCGCCGAGAATGGCGCTGCCCAGTACGACGCCCGTCGCAGCGATCACGGCGATGGCGATCAACTGCTTCTTGCTGACGCTCAGTTTGTTCGTGTCGATTTTCATGTTTATTCCTTGTTCGCTGGCGGGGTGGCACTTGCGGCGGATTCGCCGAGCACTCGGTCAATGTCCGCCGCTGCGCGATGCGCTTCAGCCAGTGCTTTGAGGTATTGGGATTGGGCGGCGAAGTAGGTGCGCTGTGCGTCCAGCACTTCCAGGAAGTTGAACTTGCCGTTTTCAAACCCGACGGTGGCCGCGTCGTAGGCGCTCTTGGCCCCAGGCAACACCTCCCGCTGCAACACGTCGATTTCTCCGCGAACCGACGCCAGCCGCTCGCGGGCTTGCAGAACCTCCGTGTCAAGGCGCACATTCAACGCTTGGAGTTCGTCCCGCGCCTTGTCTTCACGCTTCAACGCCTCCAGCAAGTTGCCCTGATTGCGATCAAACAAAGGCAGCGGCACGGAAACGCCGAGCATCAATTGATTGCGCTGAAGCTCGTTCGGGCGTTTCACGCCCAGGCTGACCGTGATGTCGGGGGTTTGCTTGCTGCGCTCCACATCGGCCAGCGACCTACGGCGTTCGACCTCCAATTGCGCCCGGCGCAGTGCCGACGAGGCCGACAGGCGCTGCTGAATGTCATCCAAAGAAGGGATAACCGGAAGATCGTCCACGCTGCCTGCCACCTGGGTAAATCGCGGTGGATTGGCTCCCAGTAAGCTCGCCAAACGCGCCCGCGCACTGCGTTGCTCGCTCTGGGCCTGCGCCAGTTCAACCCGTACTCCCGCCTCGGCCACCCGAGCCTTGGTTTCTTCGACTGGAGAAACCTTGCCCGCCGCCACGCGTTTGGCAACAGCATCGGTGGCTCGTCTTGCCAGATCGGCGCTGGCTTGGGCCAGTGCTGCGCGTTCCTGTGCCGCCAAAGTCTCGAAGAAGGCCGCGACTACGGCGGCGCGAACTTCGACGCGGCGCACGTTCAGTTCTTCGGCTGCAATGTCGCGTCCTCGCTCTGCCGCCGTGATACGGGCAGCGCGCTTGCCACCCATTTCGATGGGCAGATTGATCTGCACGCTTTGTGTGCGGGTCTGCGCCCGCTGGTCTTCCAGTAAGTACGCCAGTTCTGGATTTGGGCGAGCTTGCCCCTGGATCACCTGACCTTGCGTCGCCTCGATTTCCCGCCTTGCGATAGCCAGATCTAGATTGCCATCCAGGGCTAGCGCGATGGCCTTTTGCAGCGTCAGGAGTGCCGCCGCCTCGGCTTGCAAGCCGCTGTTGACGGTGTCTTGTGCTGCTGGCAGCGCCTGAGCGAAAGCCGCCCCTGCGGTGAGCGCAATGAGCAAGCCTGTCGCAGCCGCAACTTTTGAGGCGCAGTGGACGGAGACTGACTCCCGTCGTTTGTGATTGTGATGACCCTTTAACATCCGATTCTCCAGTGATATTCAAATACACGAGGGAATCGGCGGAGAGCGATCGAAACGATCGCCTGCTACGTCGTCACGTCAGCCGCACGAAGTCGGCTGGATACGGTCACGCGCCATGCATGACCGTATTGGTGGCGACGAAGGGAAAGGAACGCGCTCCCCGCCGATCAGGCGAGGGCACGCCATCGAGGGCGGTCGAGGCGTTCGAAAGGGGGCGATGTGAGATGCGTCCCGTGATCTGCTGTATGCAGAGACGAGTCGGCCAGCGACGCAACCGTGACTACCCCAGGCAAGGCCGACAAGCATCCGGCGTGGCAGGAGGCGCAATCAGGATCGCCGCCAATGGTCTTGGCTGGATCGGAGGATGCGTCCTTGCCGTCCGCAGTTTTATGCTGATGGTCATGGTGACCGATGTGCTTGGCTGCGGCACCGGTTTCGTGTCGGCAATAGCCTGCTACCGCCGCCCAGCTGAGCTGCAGCGGCATGAACACCAACAGAAAAATTACCAGCCATTTACGCACAGGGCAAACAGTGTAGCAGCTACGGGCTTTAATCTGTCACTCCTTCACCACTCGGGTTTGTCTCAGAGCCCTGTGCGCGTAGCGTGCCTCCACACGGGTTCATCCGGAATCAAATCAGGGCCGCTTCTGTATTCGACGAGGTGTGGCCGCTTTGACGAACCGAGGCGGCACGGGGGGCACAGGCAGCGCAGGGTACTGGCGGCAGCAGTGTCAACCGCCGGAATACAGTTCCAGTCGCGCACGCCGTGCTTCCGGTGCTTCGCTACGCATCTCATCGACAACCTGCTGGCGCGTCTTCGGCGCTTCGGAACTCTTGATGGGCACCGGCAGTCCACGCTGCATCAACGCAAGCGTACCGTCCTTGCGAGCTGTCTCGACCTCGGCCATCACCTGTTCGCGGGTCTTGGTGCTCTTGAAGTGATCGGGGTGGTACGTGAAGCCCTGTTCCGTGGGTGCGGCATGCCAGAGCGAATTGGCCTGGGCCGCCATCGGCAGGGCCGTGGCCAGGACGACAATCTTCAGGGCGACAAGATGGGTCAGTTTCATTGCATAGTCCTTTCCAGTGTGATCTGCAAAAAATCGATATGCCCGAAGGCATGAGCACAATGTAAGAACCGGCACCGAACAGGAGTAAAACGTGCAGATGACAATTTGGACAGGTTGCGAGAGGCCGTGGAAGGAACGGCACGCATGAAGCTGCTGATCGTGGAAGACGAAGCCAAGCTCGCGGACTATCTTCGCAAGGGGCTCGCTGAAGAAGGTTATGTGATCGACGTGGCGGCCAATGGCATCGATGGCCTCCACATGGCCTCGCACGGCCATTACGACCTAATCGTGCTCGACGCCATGCTGCCGGGCATCGATGGCTTCGGCTTGCTGGCTGCGCTGCGGCAGAGCAAGCAGACGCCGGTGATCATGTTGACGGCCCGCCACCGCATCGAAGACCGGGTGCGCGGACTGAAGACGGGAGCGGACGATTACCTCGTCAAGCCATTTGCCTTTTCCGAGCTGGTGGCCCGCATCGAGGTGCTGCTGCGCCGCGCTGCTGGTACTGCACCCGCACCCGATGCGCTGGTGCTGGGTCTGGGGGACTTGCAATTGGACCTGGCGAGGCGGCGCGCCACTCGGGCTGGCCAGCGCATCGACCTGTCGGCCAAGGAGTTCCAGTTGCTGACGCTGCTTCTGCGTCGCAAGGGTGAGGTTCTGTCGCGCACCGAGATCGCCGAGCAGGTGTGGGACGTGAACTTCGACCACGGCACAAACGTGATCGACGTCGCTGTGCGTCGGCTGCGGAACAAGCTCGACCTGCCCTTCGAGCGTCCGCTGCTGCACACGGTCCGTGGCATGGGCTACGTGCTCGAAGAGCGTCAGCCGTGAGACCGAGGCTTGCCGGATCGCTGGGACTGCGGCTGGCCCGCTGGCTCGCCCTTCTCACGCTCGTGGGGCTCGCCTTGACCTGCCTGGGGGTCTATACCGTCACCGCGCTGAACTTCAAGGACCGGCAGATGGACACGTTGCGGCAGAAGCAGATCCAGGTGAACCATCTCATTACCGAGTCGGGAGAACTGGACGGCGGCACGCTTGGACACAAGCTCGACGACAGCATGGTCGGCCGGCAGGGCATGAAGGTGATCCTGACCAGCGCCGACGGCAACATTCTCTATGCCAGTTCGGCAATTCCAATTGATTCCCGCACGATCAACCTGCGATTCGAGGCCACGACCGGCACCACCCCCGTCCAGGCGGTGCTGAGCCTTGACGTCAGCGAGGACGATCGTGTGCTGGAACGCTTGGCCCGCACTCTGGTCGCGGCTGCGCTTGCCGGAGCGGTGGTGATTGCTGCTGGCGGATTCACGCTGGTGCAAATCGGGCTGCGTCCCGTACGCGATCTCTCGGCACAAATCCAGGCACTGGAGGCCGATACCCTGCATCGGCTTTTGGATGGCTCCGCCCAACCCGACGAACTGGTTCCGCTGGTGGCCCATGTCAACGAGCTGCTGAAGCGTCTGCACAAAGCTTATGAACAACTGGAAGCATTCAATGCCGATGTTGCGCACGAACTGTTCACGCCGTTGGCGACCCTGATGGGGAGCACCGAGGTCGCTTTGCGCAAGGCACGCGATGCCGACGCGCTACGGGATGTGTTGGGTTCGCATCTCGAAGATCTCCAGCGCATGTCGATGATCGTGCAGGACATGCTCTTCCTGTCGCAAGCCGACCGTGGAGCTGAAGCCCGCCGCGAGCACGTCGGCAGCCTGGCCGGCGTTGCGCGCGCAGTGGTAGATCTGCACGAGGCGGCCATCGAGGAAGCCGGTCTTCAGGTCCGTATCGACGGCGATGCCACATGCACGGCCGACGTGCGCTTGCTACAGCGCGCGCTATCCAACCTGATCGACAACGCAACCCGGCACGCGCATCTGCACAGCACCGTCTTCGTGCAGATCGACCGGCTGGACGGCGAGGTAGCCCTGCGGGTGATGAACCAAGGCCACACCATTGCTGCCGAACATCTGCCCCATCTGTTCAACCGCTTCTACCGGGCGGATGCAGCGCGGTCGGACGCCGTCCGCAATCATGGACTGGGCTTGGCCATCGTGGCCGCCATCGCCCGCATGCACGGAGGGCGGACCATGGCCGAGTCGAGCGATGGCGTCACGTCCATCGGGCTCGCGGTGCCTGACTCCCACACACAATAGTTACAACTGATTGAGCACCACCAACAGGCTGGCCTCCACTAACCAATTGCTTCCTCCAGCAGGAGAAGCGCCAGAAAGCCGGCAAAGAACATCGCCGTCACCCATGGGCGATCTGGCGTCTCGTGCGCTTCAACCAACAATTCTTCGGTCACGAGGTAGAGCAGCGCAATCAGACCAAAGGCGAAGAAACCGGTCACGACGGGGCTGGGTAACAAGGCCACCGGCGCTCCGAGCAAAGCCCCGATTGGCAGCACAAGCACGAGGGCGGCCGTGATCCCAACGACCTTGGCACGGGAGCGAACGCTCTCGCCGAGTTCCGTCGCCACCGTCAAGCCAAGGAACAGCACTTCGATGGTCAGGGCGATGGTCAGTAGCAGGCCGACTTTCGGGCCAGCCGCAAACCCGATACCGAGCACCAAGCCATCAATCAGGATGTCGATGCCGATCACTGTCAAGAAACCGGTCGGACCTTTCGCCAACGCCTCCAAATGCTTCACCAGCAGCATGGTGGCGACACCGATCGCACCGCCGATCAGCGTTGCCCAAGGCGAACCCCGGTGCATGATGTCGGGCAGGATTTCGCCGGCCGCCGCTGCGAACACGACGCCAGCGGCAAAGTGCTGAATCGCGCTGACCAGCGTTGCCCCTGGGCGCGCGTTCACCGCGACCGTGGCGCCGATGATGGCGGCCGCTGCCGGGATCAAGGTGTAAATCCAGGCCGAAATCGCTATGACTCAGATCACCGCGTTGCCACACTGAACACAGAATTTCGCACCGGCCTGAACGACGCTACCGCACTTCGTGCACGATGCCGGCACCAGCGATGCTGCGCACTGGCTGCAAAAACGAGAGCCCTGCGGATTGATCGCTTTGCATTGCGAGCATGGGATGCCGCTGACCGAAGGCGCTGGATTGCGTCCCCAGTCGTGACCGCTCGGACTGCCGTGGCCGTGGCTATTTCCATGCCCGTGAGAGCTGCCATGCCCCCCGCCGTGATCGCCGCCATGCCCGCCAAGAATTCGATCCCAGATTCCCATTTTCAATACTCCAGACTTCGGTTTACTGGTCCGCCCGCTTCCCGAGCAGCCGCAACCCGTTGAACACCACCAGCAAACTCGCCCCCATGTCGGCGAACACGGCCATCCACATAGTGGCATCATCGAAGATGGCCAGCAGCAGGAATACCAGCTTGATGCCCAGCGCGAGACTGATGTTTTGCCAAAGTACGGCGTGGGTGCGCTTGGAGAGCCGTATCGTTTCCGGCAGACGACGCAGGTCATCGTTCATGACGACGACATCGGCGGCCTCCATCGCAATGTGGGTCCCTGCAGCGCCCATGGCAAACCCAATGTCAGCCCTGGCAAGAGCGGGCGCGTCATTGATGCCGTCGCCAGTCATCGCCGTGATGCCCACGCGCTGCTGAAGTTCGCCGATGGCCTGCAACTTGTCTTCGGGTAGCAGGTTGCCGCGCACCTCGGCTATGCCCGCCTGGGAGCCAACCGTGCGCGCGGTTGCGACGTTGTCCCCTGTCAGCATGACTGGTGTCACGCCCAGCGACTTCAGGTCGGAAACGGCCTGCGCGGAGGATGGCTTGATGGTGTCCGCCACCGCACAGATCGCCATGACACGCTCGCTGTTAGCAAGAAGCGTGACGGTGCGGCCAGCTTGTTCATGCACTGCGAGGCGGGCTTCGAGTTCAGCTGAGCATTGCCCCCGCTCTTCGATCCAACGGTGGTTGGCCAGCGCGTAGGGGTGATCGCCGATCACCCCTTGCACGCCGCGCCCTGCAACGGCTTGAAACTCTCCCACCTCTTGATCGGCGGTTGACAGCCCCTCTGCGATGGCTTTGGAAACCGGGTGATCCGACCGACTTGCAAGACTTTTCGCAAGCCCCTCTAGAGCCCGTTGATCGAGACTTGAGTCCACGGGCTCGAAGGCCACCAGTTTTGGCTTGCCTTCGGTGATGGTGCCGGTCTTGTCCAATGCCACAGCTTTGATCTTGCGCGCATCCTCCAGGTAAACGCCGCCTTTGATCAAGATCCCCCGCCTTGCCCCAGCCGCCAAGCCGCTGACGACCGTGACAGGTGTGGAAATGACCAAGGCGCAGGGGCAGGCAATGACCAGCAGCACCAAGGCCTTGTAGATGGCCTGCATCCAGGTCAAGTCCGCGATCCACGGCGCTAACAACGCAACTGCCACTGCCAAAATGAAAACTGCGGGTGTGTAGATGGCGGCGAACCGATCCACGAAACGCTGGGTTGGCGCACGGGATGACTGCGCCTGCTCGACGGCGTGGATGATGCGCGCCAGGGTGCTGTCCGAAGCGGGCGCGGTGACTCGGATTTCCAGTGCTGCAGACTGGTTGATGGTGCCTGCATAGACTTCGTCGCCTGGGGCCTTGTCTACCGGCAGGCTTTCCCCTGTCACAGCAGACTGGTCGATGGCACTCTGGCCGAGCGCCACGATGCCATCCAGAGGAACGCGCTCTCCTGGGCGGATGCGCACTATCGCGTCGACAGCGACCGCTTTGACGCCGAAGCGCATCCAGCTGCCATCCCCTTGGCGCACCTCGGCTTGCTCCGGTGCGAGAGCCAGCAAGCTCTTGATGGCGTTCCGCGCCCGATCTACAGCCCGCGCCTCGATGGCTTCTGCGATGGCATACAAGGCCATCACCATGGCGGCTTCTGGCCACTGGCCTATCAAGAAGGCGCCTGTCACGGCCACAGTCATCAGGGCATTGATGTTCAAGCGTCCTTGCCGCAGTGCGGAAAGCCCTTTACCATAGACGGAGAAGCCCGCCAGGGTGATGGCCACTGCGGCCAGCGCCATTCCAAGAGCTCTTGCTGGCCAACTATCTGGAAGAGCGAATGCCAAGCCTTCAGCCGCCACGGCCAGCCCCAATGCAGCAATCAATTTGCCCCATGAGGCCCAGAAACCAGTTGGCGCAGCAGCAGTAGCTCCATCCGATTTGTCTTCTACGCCGAGTGGTTCCGGTTTGAAGCCCGCCTTGCGAACCGCATCCAGTGCCAACCGCAGAGCATGATCCTCGGCAGCGATGGTCAACTCGCGGTCGCCCAAGTTGAACTGCAAGCCACGAATGCCTGCCACGCCGTCCAGCGCTCGACGGATTTCTGACTCTTCGGACGCGCAGTCCATGTTCGCGATCCGGAATCTATGTGGCTCAACAGCCGTTGCTTTAGACGCCATTGGCCCGCCCACGGCAGGCGATGCAGCGCAGCCACTCCCACAACCGCAGGCAGTGTCAACTTGTTGGCGTTGGTGAGTAGGGTTCATGATCTTCTCCTTGTTGGATGGATTAAAAACCCTGTAGCCACTACAATGTCAAGCGCCTACAATAAAACTGTGCAAAGTTCCTGCCACCACTCAAGGTGAAGACATGAAAATCGGTGAACTGGCCAAGGCCGCTCACACCCAGGTTGAGACGATCCGGTATTACGAACGCGAAGGATTGTTGCCAGAAACGCCTCGCACAGAAGGCAACTACCGGGTGTACGGCAGCGAACACGTTGACCGACTGTCCTTCATTCGGCACTGCCGAGGGTTGGACATGACGTTGGACGAAATCCGAGTGATGCTGCGCTTCAAGGATTCGCCTCACGAGAACTGCGGCGAGGTGAATGCGTTGCTGGATGAACACATCGGCCATGTTGCCGCCCGCATCAAAGAGCTGAAAGAGCTAGAGCGACAGCTCAAGACCTTGCGGGAGAACTGCCGTGAATCTCAACAAGCCAGTCAATGCGGCATTTTGAGCGAGTTGTCCACAGCCTCGCCCCAGGATCACGAGTCAACCACCCGCCTGGGCCATGTTCATGGGGCACACAGTCTCAGCGGAAAACATTGAGATCAAGTAGCACCAGCGATTCAAGTCTGTTCATTTTCAGGTAGACGTACATCTGGTGCGGCCTCCACGATGCCGCCGAACAGCCGAAGGTCAGCCCTTGAACGCAGCGGTGTCCCCAGGGCGGCGCAGCATTTTGTTGACTTCGTCTTGGTGAAGTTCTTCGTTAACGATCATCTCGCGGGCGTATTCCTCAAGTAAGACGGAGTGCCCCTCAGCGATTTTCAGCAGATCGTAGTACGCGGCCAGGGCGCTTTTTTCGTGTTGCAGGCTCTCGCGAAGGATGTCGCCAATATCGTGCTGCTCGGTTTCCAGCAGGGTGCCAATCTTCAGTGAGGGATGCCCACCCAGCAGCGTGACCAACTCTCCGGCCTTGTGAGCGTGGGCCAGGCTTTCATCCGCATTGCCCTTCATCCAAGACACGATAGGAATGCGGTTACCCGAAGTGACGGCCTCAGAACCCCAGCTTGCTACCAGCGCCCAGCAAGGTCGCAATACCCAGAAGCGCGAACACGCCCGCCGCGATCGAGTGCACCAGCTTCATCGGGATCTTGTTGGCCAGCTTGTCTCCGACGAATACAGCAGGCACGTCAGCAATCAACATGCCCAATGTTGTGCCAATCACCACCAGCAACGGCGATGCGTAGTGCGCGGCCATCGCGACGGTTGCGATCTGCGTCTTGTCGCCCATCTCAGCCAGGAAGAAGGTGATCAGGGTGGCCCCGAAAACACCGAAGCGTTTGGCAATTTGGGTTTCTTCTTCTTCGATCTTGTCTGGAATCATGGTCCAGATCGCCATGCCGATGAACGAAGCACCCAGCACCCAGCGCAAAATCTCAGGGCTGACGGTGCTGGTGATCCACGCACCCAACGCACCGGCAAGGCCGTGGTTCACAATGGTTGCAGCCAAGATACCCAAGATGATCGGGACTGGCTTCTTGAAGCGTGCTGCGAGGATGAACGCGAGGAGTTGGGTCTTGTCGCCGATTTCTGCAAGGGCGACTACTCCGGTTGAGACGAGTAGAGATTCCATGAAAGTTCCCTGGCCGGGTGCAAACGATTGACCACCACGCATCCCCGGCCAAGTCGGAGGCGTTGTGGTCAAAGGTCTTGCCAGGTGCGGGAACTGCTTACGCCATGACCTGCGGGTCAAGTGTGTTGACGTAAGCCTCTTCGAGGTGAAGAGCGGCTACTCCCCAATGACATATGAAGTGTAACAGACCAGCGTCGGCATCTGGATTCAGCGACTCGGCGTCTCGCCACTTCCGCCCTCACGCATTCCCTGCCGCGACTGGCCAAAGCCCAGCGTTCAGCCTAGTCGATGACGCCTGAATGTGGGAGAATTGGCCAGACTTGGCAACCCGATTCCATTGCAGGCCAAAGCCGAAGGCGACCCGATGACTGATACAGATGGCGAAATCCTGACGCTCGAAGAGGTCGCCGCGTACCTCAAGGCTGGGAAGCGGACGGTCTATCGCCTTGCCCAGAAGGGTGAGATTCCGGCGTTCAAGCTTGGAGGTACTTGGCGGTTTCGCCGCTCCGAACTGGACAGTTGGATCGCTGAGAGCATCAACAAGAAGAAGCCGGAGGCAGAGTGACCGTGCGCCATGTCTGCAACCGAATCACATCTGGTCAGGTACACAGGGAGGATCTCCGCGCTCACCAAACAGCGCCAGCCAGTCGATGTCCGAGGCGCTGAGGGGCTGTTTGAGTACCAGGGGCGCAACTTCAAGAGCCTGACGGCGGTGGCCCGCCACATCACGGGCGCGCACTGGTCGGGGCCGCTGTTCTTTGGCCTGAGCAAGGGAGGTGCGCGATGAGCGAGATTGCCAGCACCAAGGCCCGCAAGCGCTGCGCCGTCTACTGCCGGGTGTCCTCGGATGAACGGCTTGACCAGGAGTTCAACTCCATCGACGCGCAGAAGGAGGCGGGCCACGCCTACGTCGCTAGCCAGCGATCCGAGGGGTGGATTCCGGTGGCCGACGACTACGACGACCCCGGCTTCTCTGGCGGCAACACGGATCGGCCGGGGCTGAAACGCCTGATGGGCGGCATCCCGCCCCTGGGTTACGACGTCGACAACCGCCTGTTGGTCATCAACGAGGCCGAGGCGGCGGTGGTGCGTCGCATCTTCGAGGAGATGCTGACCATTGGTTCTCCAACCCAGATCGCCGTCAATCTGACTGCCGACGGCATCACGACCAAGGCCTGGACGACGCAGGAGGGCCAGACCCGCAGCGGCACGCGCATCGATAAGAAGTACCTGCACAAGTTGTTGCGCAACCGCATCTACCTGGGGGAGCTGTCGCACAAGGGGAACTGGTACCCCGGCGCTCACCCGCCAATCATCGACCAGGAGCTTTGGGACAAGGTTCACACGGTGCTGGCCAGGGATGGGCACGCCCGGTCGGTGGAAACCAAGATCCGGTCGCGCACCGACGCTTTGCTGCGCGGCCTGCTGTACGCCCCCTCGGGCGAACGGATGTACCCGACCTACTCGCGCAAGAACGGGCGCAAATACCACTACTACGTGTCCAAGTCGGAAAGCAGGTTCGGAGCACCCGGCAAGAGCTACGAGCGATTACCTGCGCCGGAGATCGAGGCGGCAGTGGTGGCCCAGATCCGCACCGTGCTGACCAGCCCGGAATCCATCGCATCGGTGGTGCGTCATATCCAGCGCAATGGCGGACAAGTCGATGAAGCCACCACGGTGATGGCGATGGGACGGCTCAACGACGTGTGGGATCAACTGTTCCCGGTCGAGCGCCACCGCATCGCCAACCTGATGATCGAGCGCATCGACCTCGTCCACATCGGCGAGGTTCAGGGCATCAAGGTGAAGTGGCGGGAACTGGGCTGGGACGCCCTGATCGGCGAGTTCGCCCGGAGAGGCATCGGCGCGGAACTGGTGGAGGTGGAGGCCTGATGAACGACACACTGGAAACCTTCGTGCCACTGACATTCCGCCGCCGGGGCGCGCGGCGCGTGGCCGCCGACGACCGCCATGTTCACGATGTGACGTTGCTGGAGGGGGTGGCACGCGGTTTCTACTGGCAGCACCTCGTGGACACCGGCGAGATGAAGAGTGGCTCGGAGATCGCCCGGGCCGAAGGCTTACACCCATCGGTCACCAACGAACTGATGCGCCTGAGCCTGCTCGCGCCCGACATCCTCGAACTGCTGATGGCCGGGCGGCAACCGCGCCGGATGAATCTGATCTGGTTCCAGCGCAACCCGCTGCCGGTGGATTGGGAGGCGCAACGCCAGATCGTGAAGCGCTTTGAGGAGGACGCATGAGCAAGAAGCACCGGGGCCGGTTCAAGGGTGATCCGGTCACCTATCAACTGCCGAACCCGGCAGGCGGCGTGCAACTGGAAACCTTCGTGCCCTGGACGCTGGTGAAGCGAGGGCTGAGGAAGCAGGTCATCACGCCCTTGGACGCGCCGCAGGAATTTCTGTCCGAGGCCACCCGGGAGAGGGAAGCCCGGTCGGCCGCGCAGGACACCGCGTTGATGCGGGCGCTCGGACTGGCACACCACTGGCAACGCCTGCTGGATGAGCAGCGGGCCGCGTCGGTGGCGGAGATCGCCGAGGCCGAAGGCATGGACGTGACACAGGTGCGCCGGGTCATGCGGCTGACGCTCCTGGCCCCGGAGGTCGTGGAACGGCTGGTTGGCTCGCCCAATGCCGTGCTGGAGAAGGTGATGCGCCGCCCCTGGCCCAACGCCTGGGGCGACCAGATGCGCGTGCTCGCGCCACCCGGGTGAGCGCGTCACACCCAGCGCCAGCAACCGCCTGCGGGCGGTTTTTTTGTGGCCGCTTGGCACTCGGTCGCCACCGCTACAGGAGTTGCCAACCACAACCGACCGCCTCTAAACCCGCGCCAGCAAAGGAAATGGCCTCGAGAACGCTCGCGTGGCCACCAGAGAAAACGGAGAACAGAGAGGCGTCGGTGGGGGCAAAAACGCCGACTTCGCAGGGGTGGCGCTCGCAAGGCCAGGCCCGGAAACCGCGCCAACACTGGGGGAACGGGCAAAAAAAATCCCAACCGATGAGGGTTGGGATTTTGGGTATTGGTGGAGCTGGCGGGAATTGAACCCGCGTCCGCAAGCCTTCTTCGGGCAGATCTACATGTTTAGTGTTCTGGTTTGGATCTCGCCGCCGGTATCGCGCAGACACACGCTATACCGCCAGCCAGCACCCTTGGATCTCGCTTCCTGCCAAGGTGCCCGGCAGGGAGCCAGCTGATGTGAATTCCCTTGCAGCCGGGAGGTATTGCTACCCCCTTGCCCAGCCCATCAGCGTGCTGTTGCAAGGCTCACCGGATTAAGCGGCGAGTGCGAAACGTTCGTCGTTTGCAGTTACTTTTTTGAATGGAGATTTACGAGCGTCACTCAAGCTCGACATGCACCGCGCCGATTCCGAACCCACGTCGAAACCAGGACAGCCCCTTGGAACGCTATTTTAGGACAGATGCAGCAATTGCAAGAGGGCGAGGGGAAAATGAATGGCGGCGTGCGCACCCCATTGCCGCGTGTCGGCCGCCTGGCCCAGGTAGCCGTAGGTGGCGGCGACGGTGCCCATGGCTGCGGCGCGGCCCGCGATGATGTCGCGCTCGTCGTCGCCCACGTAAATGCAGTGCTGCGGGGGCAGGCCCAGTTGTGCGGCCGCTTCCAGCAGCGGCGCCGGGTGGGGTTTGGCGTGCGGTGTGCTGTCTCCGCTCACCACCGTGCCGGCGCTGGCAAACAAGGCCATGCCCTGGGTCAGGGGCTCGGTGAAGCGGCGCGACTTGTTGGTGACCACGCCCCAGGCCAGGCCTTGCTGGTGCAGGCGGCTGACCAGTTCCTCCACACCGTCAAAGATGCGTGTGCGCTGGGTCATGCAGGCTTGGTAATTGGAGAAGAATTCCTCGCGCAGCGCCGGGAATGCGGGGTCCTCCGGGCCGATGCCGAAGGCGCAGGCCAGCATGCCCCGGGCGCCGGCGCCGGCCATGGGGCGGTAGTGCGCCAGCGGCAGCGATGGCAGGCCGCGGTCGGTGCGCATCTTGTCGGCGGCGGCGCCCAGGTCGGGGGCGCTGTCGATCAGCGTGCCGTCCAGATCGAAGAGGACGGCGCGAATGCCATGGAACATGCTCAGGTGCTCCGGCGGGTGGCCAGCAGGTAGTTCACGCTGGTGTCGCCGCTGAGCCAGTAGCGGCGCGTGAGGGGGTTGTACTGCAGGCCGCGGGTGTGCTGCAGGTCCAGGCCGGCGCTGCGGCAATGGCTGGCGAGTTCGCTGGGGCGGATGAACCGGGCGTATTCGTGCGTGCCGCGCGGCAGCATGTTGAGCACGTACTCGGCGCCGACGATGGCCAGCAGAAAGGCCTTGGGATTGCGGTTGAGGGTGGAGAAGAACACCCAGCCACCGGGCTTGACGAGCTGGGCGCAGGCGCGCACCACGGAGCCGGGGTCGGGCACGTGCTCCAGCATTTCCATGCAGGTGACGACGTCGAAGCTGCCCGGCTGTTCCTCCGCCAGGGCTTCGGCGCTCACTTCGCGGTATTGCACGCGCGGGGTTTGCGCCTCCAGGGCGTGCAACTGGGCCACGCGCAGGGACTTTTCTGCCAGATCGATGCCCAGCACCTCGGCACCCTGGCGCGCCATGGCATCGGCCAGAATGCCGCCGCCGCAGCCCACGTCGAGCACGCGCTGACCTGGCAGGGGCACCAGGCTGTGGATCCAGTCCAGCCGCAGGGGGTTGATCTCGTGCAAGGGGCGGAACTCGCTGTGCGGATCCCACCAGCGGTGCGCCAGATCGGAAAACTTGGCCAGTTCGGCCGGATCGACGTTGAGGGTGGTGTGGGTCATGGCGGTATTGTCCAACAGGCGCATCGGGCCGGGGCAACAAAAAAGTGCCGGTGTCAAGTCTTTCGCGCAAATCACGCAGGGCTTGAAACCGTATATGGGACAGTAGGTTAGCTCTTTTCGGGGCCGCTTTGCAGAACCGCGGCTTCGTCGGCTAGGAGCCACATAAGAGCGTCGGGAGAGAAAGCCGCATCGCACCGTGTCGTGCTGGATTGCCGAGGAACGGCGGGCCTGTCGCGTCATCATAGCCCAAGAGGCTTGGCGGCATCCAGAATGAAGAACGCGCAGCCGGTGGCTGCGCGTTCGATGGATGCCGTTGGTATGTGACGCCATCATGTCGGCTTCGATGGCGCGCTCCGGGTCGCCGTGCCCTTCCTGAATCCCCGATCCCCCGCCATGAACGCCTCCAGCATGTGCGGGATCAATTTCTCTGCATCGACCGCCTCGCCATACGCCTGCGCGTGCAGCGAGGCGTAGCGGTCGAGGTCGGCTTTCAGGCTTGCCGGGCAGGCGAAGGTCAGCTTGACACTCTCGGTCTTGGGCAGAGGCCCGAGCCGCAGCTTCTTGGTCGTGGTCATTGCGAAGCTCCCCGGTTAAAGAACAGGGGCTGGTACGGCCGCAGCACCAGATCCCGGTTGACGATGATCCGCACCGGCAACCCTGGCCGCGCCGTCAGTGTCGGCTGGATGTTCATGTTGCGGCGGGTGATCTCCTGGCCGACCTGGTTGATGCTGTCTTGCGCGCTATCGCGCCCGGCGATCACGATGCGGTTGCCATCCTGGCGATTCTCCGGCGCGGCCAGCTCGGCGCCTACGCCCAGCAGCGTCGTCAGCACCGCGCCCGAGACGATGCGCTTCCAATGCCAGTCCACGTCGTCCTCCAGGCCGGCGTAGCCCGCTGAATCGGTGCCCACAAGGTTGTCGAGCGTCAGCGATGAGGTATCCGGCAGGATGACCCGGTTCCACACTATCTGCACGCGGCTCTGCCCATAGCTGACCTGGCTGTTGTACTTGCCCAGGATGCGCGAGCCCTGCGGGATCAGCAGGAACTTGCCCGTGGCCGTGTCATAGACCGGCTCCGTGACAGTGGCGATCACGTCGCCCGGCAAGTCCGACTTCATGCCAGTCACCAGCGCGCCCGCGATCACGGTTCCGGCCATCACCTGATAGGGCGACGCCGGCAGCGCCAGATTGCCGGAATTGCGGGTTTCCGTAGAGCCGGCTTTCAGGAACGCCTCTTTCTGGTCTTGCCGGTTCTGTACGGCGGTCGGGTCGGCAGGCTGCGTCGCCACCGATGCCGGCCCGGCCGCGAGTGGGTCGAAGGCCGCGAGCGCGCTTGCACCACCAGGCGCACCCGGTGTCGCCTGCGCCACGGTCGCGGCGGCTTGGCCTTGGCCGCCCGAGCGGAAGAACACCGACGAAGCCGCAGCGGCTTCCGCCTCTTTGCGCAAGGCATCGTTGGGGTCGTGGCCGGGGGCCGCGTAAGCGGCCACGGCCGGCTGCTGCGAGTTCACGATGGCAGGGCCGAGGTCGCCCGGCAGCGGCGGCCCCAGCTCGGGCACCTTCGGCGGCAGCTTCGAGTAGTCGGCCGGCAGACCGTCCAGCCCTTCGGACTTCGAGACGCGATCGACGTTGTATAGCTCGGTCTGTTCGCCTGCGCTGCGCCGCTGCGGTTGCAGCGACCAGATCGTGGCCCCGAGCACGGCGACCGACAGGCCGCCGACAAGGACGGCCAGCGTGCGCCGGTTCAGGCGCGTGACCGGACGCGGCTGGGCGCGCAGCGTCACCGACTCGGGCGCGACCTTGCCCGCCTGTGGCGTGTCGAGGTCGGGGGTGTCGTCCTGGCTCATGGTCAGTCCCTCCGCGCCACGCCGTCCGTGCGCTCGATTCGCACCACGTCGCCCTTGTCACCGCCCAAGCGCAGTTCGGCCGCGCCGAACAGCCGATCCACGATGTAGTACGGCGAGCGGAAGCGGTAGTTCACCAGTTGCCCATCGCCCTGCGCACCGATGACAAAAAGCGGCGGCAGCTCGCCTTGCGCGATGCCGGCGGGGAACTGGATATAGACCTTCTGCCCGTCGTCGAAGGCGCGCAACGGCTTCCACGGCGGATTGCTGCCGCTGATCGCGTAGCGGAAGCGCAGGTTCTCCAGCGACAAGCCGGAGTCCACCGGCGCAGCGGCGCTAGCGGCCTGTGCCTGGCGCTGCAAGGCCAGCATCCGGTCGCGCGGGTACTCCCAGGACACCGATGCCATCCACGTCTTTTCCGTCGAAGCCAGCTCCAGCAGGTACGTCCTGCGGCTGGTGGTGATGACGAGATTGGTCTTGAGGCCCGAGCGAATCGGCTTGACCAGCACGTTCACGCGCAGATCGGCACCGCTGCCGCTGGACGTGTCGCCCACGATCCAGCGCACGGTATCGCCGGCGGCCACCGTCACCAGTTCCTCGCCCGGCTGGAGCGAAACGACGGTCACGCGGCCCACGGCCGCATAGACCTGATACAGCGCGCCATCGGTGAAGGGCCACACCTGAATCGCGTTGACGTAGCCCTCGCGCGTGGGCGCGACGCGGGCCTCGGCATTGGCGCGCGAGACGCGCACCGTCTCGTCGGCCGGCTCCGGCGTGGGCTTGGCGTCCTCGGCTTCGGGCAATGGCTTCAACTGCGCCGGCATCGGCAGCACCTCGGGCACGGCCACCACCTCCACCGGCGCGGGCGGTTCGGGCAGCGGCTGGGCCTGCACCGGCTCATCGAGCGAGATGGTCGGCGGTGGCTTGCCCTGCGTGGCGCAGCCCGCCAGGGCAAGCAAGATCACCGGCAAGGCGGATTTACGGAAAAGATCATTCATGGCTTGGCTCCTTCGGAAGAATCCAGTTCGCGGCTCCACGACAGGCCGTTGACGTAGATGCCCAGGGGGTTCTTGCG
>Ga0209958_1001050_pt1 | contig 26885 bp, 22 predicted proteins | sample ThiBio_inoc_plan_FD_183942 | JGI IMG/M metagenome (GOLD analysis project Ga0209958, IMG submission 183942) | Wastewater bioreactor microbial communities from Cape Town, South Africa - Thiocy_inoc_plan (SPAdes) | ecosystem: Engineered > Bioremediation > Thiocyanate > Unclassified | place: South...
GCCGCGTGGGCCTGCGATGCTGTTCAAAACCCGACTGGGCGTCGGCTGCCATAGCAAGGGTCTGCTGCTTCATGGCCCAGTAATTTACCCAGGCTGGAGCAGCAGCGGAGACTTTTTCAGCGTAGCCTTAGTCTTCTAATTCCGCCTGGGCCATCTCCACGTCCAGGCGCTCCATGGCGTCTATGGGCGTGGTGGCGGCGGCTTTTTCGTAGAGGGCGGTGGCTTCCTTCATCTTCTTGTCGCCGTCGAGCATGACCAGCGCGTTGGCGTACTCGACCATGGCGATGGCCGAGCCGGGGTTGAGCTTGAGCGCCTCCTGGAAGAGCTTGAGCCCGGCGTCCTTCTTGGCGCCGTAGGTCATGCCGCCGATGAGCGCGCCGACCTTGTCGATGACCTCGGCATGGAAGGCGCCCAGGGCGATGCGCGCGTCCGCATGCTTGGGGGCGAGGGCGATGGCCTTTTCCAGCGACTCCTTGATCTTGCCGCCCAGGCCCTGCGCCAGGGCCTTGGCCACGCTGATGCCCTGGCTGTAGCGGCCCAGGGCGTAGGCGTTCCAGTACCAGGCGTTGGCGTTCTGGGGTTGTTCCTGGGCCTGGGCCTGGGCGCGTTCGGCCACCTGCATGAACAGGTCCAGTCGCGTCTTTTCCTTCTTCTCCAGGTAGGTGGCGTAGATGGCCGTGGCCTTGTTGGCCACGGTGATGCCATCGCCGCCCAGGGCCAGGCCTTGCGTGGCGGCCTGCTGGAACTCGCCGTTGTGGTAGTGGGCCCAGGCCTGCAGCAGGGCGGCGTCCTTGGGCAGGGGTTCGGCGTCGCCGGCGTGCAGGCGGGCCCAGTGCTTCTTCAGGCTAGCCGCGTCGTAGTCGAATTCGCCGGCGTGGGGAAAGGGGGTCCAGTGGGCCATGGGTGTCTCCGTCGTTGGTGGTGTTGTGTGTGCGGGGGCTCAGGCAGCGCTGCGGTAGGCGCTGGCCAGTTGCAGCAGGTGGGCGCGCTGCCCGGGTTCGAGGTAGGGCATGAGCAGGTTGAGCACGTGGTGCGCGCCGCGCAGCAGTGCGGCCTGGGCGCATTCGGGCTCCAGCGCGCGGCGCGGGTCGCGCACGTACTCAAAGCTCAGCCAGTAGGTCAGCACCACCACCATGCTGGTGGCGGTGGGTTCGGTGCCGTGCGTGTCCATCTCCAGGCTGCCGGCGCGGCGCATGCCATCGAGCAGGGCACGCACCGAGGCGGTCTTGTGCTCCAGCACCTTCTGGAAGTGGGTCTCCAGGCGGCGGTTCTTGGACAGCAGGTCGTTGAGGTCGCGGTAGAGAAAGCGGTACTGCCAGATCAGCTCGAACAGCGTGTGCATGAAGAACCAGGCGTCTTCCACGTTGCGCACGCCGCCGCTGGCGTGCAGCAACTCGGTGAGGGCGCGCTCGTAGCGATCGAAGAGCGCGTTGATGAGCTCGTCCTTGGCCGGGTAGTGGTAGTACAGGTTGCCGGGACTGATGCGCAGTTCGGCCGAGATGAGGGTGGTCGAGACGTTGGGCTCGCCAAAACGGTTGAACAGTTCGAGCGTGACTTCCAGTATGCGTTCAGCGGTGCGGCGCGGCGCTTTTTTCACCATGGGTGCTGGTCCTCATGCAGCGGATCGAAAGGTTCCCTGGAGCTACTCTAACCGACGATGCGGCGTTTCTGGCATGTTGCGCTGCGGCATCTTGCGCTGCCGCAAAGCAAAACGGCTGCCACGCCCGGGGCGCGGCAGCCGCCTGGCGGCAGGGGCCTGGCATGGCCCGCTGCCCGGGGGCGCCATGCGTCAGGCGCTGGCTGCGGTGTCGGCAGCGGCGGCCGGCTCGGCGGCGCGCGGCGTCACCTTGGGAAAAGGTGCGCGCTTGGCGGGTGCCTTCTTGGCGGCGGGCTTGGCCGCGGCCTTCTTGGCGGCAGGCTTCGCGGCCGGCTTGGCAGCGGCCTTGGCTGCAGCCTTGGCGGGTGCCTTCTTGGCAGCGGGCTTGGCGGCGGCCTTCTTGGGGGCTGCGTCCTTGGCGGGCGGCGGGGTCTTGCCCAGGCTCTTGGCCAGGGCGTCGATGCGGGCGTTGAGCACGTCGAGGTCGCGTGCGGTGGGCACGCCCAGCTTGGACAGGGCGGTGGCCACGCGGTCTTCAAAAATGGATTCGAGCTTGTCCCACTGGCCGGCGGCGCGCGAGCCGATGTCGCTGGCCATGCTGGTCACGCGGCTGGAGGCCTGCGAGATTTTTTCTTCGGCAACGGCCTGGGTCTTGCGCTGGATGGACAGGCCTTCCTTGACCAGGGCTTCGAACACCTTGCCGCCTTCTTCCTGGGCCTTGGCGAACGCCCCCAGGCCGGCGAGCCAGATCTGCTGGGCCGAGTCCTTGACGGTGCTCGAGAGCTGTGCGCCCGTCTTCTTCTTGTCGTTGCTGAGTTTCTGCAGTTTCTTGACCATATGGCCTCCGTGGATGGGTTGATGGGGTGCCGCCAGGCAGGCTGCTTGTGGCATGTCCCGGACTGTACGCCGCGCGGTGCGCCGCGTGTAGGCTGGCGCTCCTAAAAACGTAGAGGGCGCCGTCTAGCGCTGGCGGTGCCGGTCTCCGCTAGCATCGCCACGGGTTTTTGCTGAAGTCGCCGGCAGCGGGCTTGCGCAAGAATGAACGGGCAATTTCAACCGGAGTTTTCAACATGCAGTATTTCGTGACAGGAGCCACGGGCTTCATCGGCAAGCGTTTGGTCAAGAAACTCCTGGAACGCAAGGGCAGCGTGGTGTACTTTCTGCTGCGCAAGGAAAGCGCGGGCAAGGTGGCCGAGCTGCGCAGCTACTGGGGCGTGAGCGCCGCGCGCGCCATCCCCGTGTTCGGCGACCTCACGGCGAAGAAGCTGGGCGTGGCGGCGGAGGACATCAAGAAGCTCAAGGGCCAGATCGACCATTTCCACCACCTCGCCGCGGTGTATGACCTCTCGGCCGACACCGAGAGCCAGGTGGCCGTGAACATCGAGGGCACGCGCAACACGGTGGAGTTCGCCAAGGCGATCGATGCCGGGCATTTCCACCATGTCTCCTCCATCGCCGCGGCCGGCCTCTACGAGGGCGTGTTCCGCGAAGACATGTTCGAGGAGGCCGAGGGCCTGGACCATCCCTACTTCATGACCAAGCACGAGAGCGAAAAAATCGTGCGCCAGGAGTGCAAGCAGCCCTGGACGGTGTACCGCCCCGCCATGGTGGTGGGCGACAGCCAGACGGGCGAGATGGACAAGATCGACGGCCCGTACTACTTCTTCAAGCTCATCCAGCGCATGCGCCAGCTGCTGCCGCCCTGGATGCCGGCCATCGGCCTGGAGGGCGGGCGCGTGAACATCGTGCCCGTGGATTTCGTGGTCAATGCCATCTACGCCATCAGCCACCAGGAGGGCATAGGCAAGAAGTGCTACCACCTCGTCGATCCGGTGGGCTACCGCGTGGGCGACGTGCTCGACATCTTCTCGCGCGCCGCGCATGCGCCGCGCATGAACCTCTTCGTCAACGCCGCGCTGCTGGGCTTCATTCCCAAGGGCGTGAAGAAGACGCTGATGGCCATCGCCCCGGTGCGCCGCGTGCGCAATGCCGTGCTCAAGGACCTGGGCCTGCCCGAGGACATGCTCACCTTCGTGAACTACCCCACGCGCTTTGACTGCCGCGAAACCACGGCGGCGCTCAAGGGCACGGGCGTGGCCTGCCCCAACCTCAAGGACTACGCCTGGCGCATCTGGGACTACTGGGAGCGCCACCTCGACCCCGAGCTGTTCATCGACCGCTCGCTCAAGGGCACGGTGGCGGGCAAGGTGGTGCTGGTGACCGGCGGCTCCTCGGGCATCGGCCTGGCGGCGGCGCACAAGTTCGCCGAGGCGGGCGCCACCACCATCATCTGCGGGCGCGACCAGGACAAGCTCGACGCCGCCTGCCAGGAGGCCCAGGACAAGGGCTACCGCTTCATTGCCTATGCGACCGACATCGCCGACATGCAGGACTGCGACCGCTTCGTGCAGCAGCTCATCGCCGACCACGGCGGCGTGGACTTCCTCATCAACAACGCGGGCCGCTCCATCCGCCGCGCCATCGAGTCGAGCTATGACCGCTTCCACGACTACGAGCGCACCATGCAGCTCAACTACTTCGGCTGCCTGCGCGTGACCATGGGCCTGCTGCCGGGCATGGTGGAAAAGCGCAAGGGCCATGTGGTGAACATCAGCTCCATCGGCGTGCTGACGAACGCGCCGCGCTTCTCTGCCTACGTGGCCAGCAAGGCGGCGCTGGACGCCTGGACGCGCTGCGCGTCCAGCGAGTTCGCCGACCAGGGCATCACCTTCACCACCATCAACATGCCGCTGGTGCGCACGCCCATGATCGCGCCCACGCAGATCTACAACAACGTGCCCACCTTGAGCCCCGAGGAGGCCGCCGACATGATCGCCCAGGCCTGCATCTTCAAGCCCGTGCGCATCGCCACGCGTTTGGGCATCCTGGGGCAGGTGCTGCACGCCCTGGTGCCGCGCGTGGCGCAGATCGGCATGAACGCGAGCTTCCGCATGTTCCCTGACTCCTCGGCCGCCAAGGGCGAGAAGGGCGGCAAGCCGCAGCTCTCGGCCGAGGCCATTGCCATGCAGCAGATGATGCGGGGCATCCACTTCTGAAACATGTGGAAGCAGGCGTGCGCATGGGGCTGGGATAATCCGCTGTTTTCCCAGCCTTTGCGCAAGCCCTTCCCATGATCCTCGTCACCGGCGGCGCCGGCTTTATCGGTGCCAACTTCGTGCTCGACTGGCTCGCCCACAGCGGCGAGCCCGTCGTCAACCTCGACAAACTCACCTACGCGGGCAACCTGCACAACCTGGCCAGCCTGCAGGGCGACGCGCGCCACGTTTTCGTGCAGGGCGACATCGCCGATCGCGCGCTGCTCGAGCGCCTGCTGGCGCAGCACCAGCCGCGTGCCATCGTCAACTTTGCCGCCGAATCGCACGTGGACCGCTCCATCCACGGCCCGGAAGACTTCATCCAGACCAACGTGGTCGGTACTTTCAGGCTTCTGGAGGCTGCAAGGCACTACTGGCAAGCGCTGGATGCTACAAAAAAAGAAGCGTTCCGCTTCCTGCACGTGAGCACGGACGAGGTCTACGGCACGCTCGCGCCCAGCGATCCGGCGTTCACCGAAGACCACAAGGTCGAGCCCAACAGCCCGTATTCGGCCAGCAAGGCCGCCAGTGACCACCTGGTGCGCGCCTGGCACCACACCTACGGCCTGCCGGTGCTCACCACCAACTGCAGCAACAACTACGGCCCGCTGCACTTCCCGGAAAAGCTCATCCCGCTGATGATCGTCAACGCCCTGGCCGGCAAGAGCCTGCCCGTGTATGGCGACGGCATGCAGATCCGCGACTGGCTCTACGTCAAGGACCACTGCAGCGCCATCCGCCGCGTGCTCGAGGCCGGTCGCCTGGGCGAGACCTACAACATCGGCGGCTGGAACGAAAAGCCCAATATCGAGATCGTGCACACCGTCTGCGCCCTGCTGGACGAGCTGCGCCCGCGTGCCGACGGCCAGAGCTACAAGGCCCAGATCGCCTACGTCAAGGACCGCCCCGGCCACGACCGCCGCTACGCCATCGACGCGCGCAAGATCGAGCGCGAACTCGCCTGGCGCCCTGCCGAGACCTTCGAGACCGGCATCCGCAAGACCGTGCAGTGGTACCTGGACCACCCCGACTGGGTCGCCCAGGTGCAAAGCGGCGCCTACCGCGACTGGGTGGCCCGGCAGTACGAAGGCGCGGCGGTATGAACATCCTGCTGCTGGGCAAGGGTGGCCAGGTCGGCTGGGAGCTGCAGCGCAGCCTCGCCGTGCTGGGCCAGGTCACGGCGCTGGATTTCGACAGCCCGGAACACTGCGGCGACTTTGCCCACCCCGAGGGCGTGGCCGCCACCGTGCGTGCCCTGCGGCCGGATGTGATCGTCAATGCGGCCGCCCACACCGCCGTGGACAAGGCCGAGAGCGAGCCCGCATTCGCCCGCCTGCTCAACGCCACCACGCCGGGGCTGATCGCCCAGGAGGCCGCGCGCCTGGGCGCGCTGCTGGTGCACTACAGCACGGACTATGTGTTCGACGGCAGCGGTGAACGCCCCTGGGTGGAGACCGACACGCCGGCGCCGCTGTCCGTCTACGGCGCCACCAAGTGGGAGGGCGAGCAGCACATCCAGCAATCGGGCTGCCGCCACCTCATCCTGCGCACGAGCTGGGTCTATGCCGCACGCGGTGGCAACTTCGCCAAGACCATGCTGCGCCTGGCCCAGGAGCGCGAGCGCCTCACCGTCATCGACGACCAATGGGGCGCGCCTACGGGTGCCGACCTGCTCGCCGACGTCACCGCCCACGCCATCCGCCACCTGCAGCACCGGCCCGAGGACGGCGGCCTGTACCACTGCGTGGCCAGCGGTGAGACGAACTGGCATTCCTATGCAAAATACGTCATAGCGCAGGCGGGACAAGCGCCAGCAGCTATCAAAATCAAAGCAACCGAGATTGCGCCCGTGCCCACCAGCGCCTTCCCCACGCCGGCCCGGCGCCCGTACAACTCGCGCCTGGACACCCGCAAGCTCCAGGCCACCTTCGGCCTCACGCTCCCGCACTGGCAGCAGGGCGTCGCGCGCATGCTCACCGAAATCCTTTGAATGGAACCGCCCCGCCCATGACACAACGCAAAGGCATCATCCTCGCCGGCGGCTCCGGCACCCGCCTGCACCCCGCCACCCTGGCCATCAGCAAGCAGCTGCTGCCGGTGTACGACAAGCCCATGGTCTACTACCCGCTGTCCACCCTCATGCTGGCGGGCATACGTGACATCCTCATCATCAGCACGCCGCAGGACACGCCGCGCTTTGCCCAATTGCTGGGCGACGGCAGCCAGTGGGGCCTCTCCCTGCAATACGCCGTGCAGCCCAGCCCGGACGGCCTGGCCCAGGCCTTTCTGATCGGCGAGCAGTTCCTGGCCGGCAGCCCCAGCGCCCTGGTGCTGGGCGACAACATCTTCTACGGCCACGACTTCCATGAACTGCTGGGCAGCGCCCACGCCCGCAGCGCTGGCGCCAGCGTGTTCGCCTACCATGTGCACGACCCCGAGCGCTACGGCGTGGCCGAGTTCGACGCCCAGGGCCGGGTGCTGTCGCTGGAAGAAAAGCCCAAGCAACCCAAGTCCAACTACGCCGTCACCGGCCTGTACTTCTACGACCCGCAGGTCGTCGAACTGGCCAAAAACCTCCAGCCCTCGCCGCGCGGCGAACTGGAGATCACCGACCTCAACCGCCTGTACCTGCAGCAGGGCCAGCTCAACGTGGAAATCATGGGCCGCGGCTACGCCTGGCTGGACACCGGCACGCACGAGAGCCTGCTCGAAGCCAGCCAGTTCATCGCCACGCTGGAGCACCGCCAGGGCCTGAAGATCGCCTGCCCCGAGGAAATCGCCTGGCGCAGCGGCTGGATAGACAGCCCCGCCCTGGAGCAACTGGCGCGCCCCCTGGCCAAGAACGGCTACGGCCAGTACCTGCTGCGCCTGCTGAACGACAAAGTCTATTGAACGCCGCGAGACCCCCCATGCAAGCCACCCGCCTGGCCATTCCCGACGTTGTTCTGCTCGAACCCAAGGTCTTCGGCGATGCCCGGGGCTTTTTCTTCGAGAGCTTCAACCAGAAGGCCTTCAACGACGCCACCGGCACCGACCACCAGTTCGTGCAGGACAACCACAGCCGCTCCAGCCGGGGCGTGCTGCGCGGCCTGCACTACCAGATCCAGCAGCCCCAGGGCAAGCTGGTGCGCGTGGTGCGCGGCGCGGTGTTCGACGTGGCCGTGGACATCCGCAAGAGTTCGCCCACCTTCGGGCAATGGGTGGGCGCGGAACTGAGCGAGGACAACCACCGCCAGTTGTGGGTGCCGCCAGGCTTTGCGCATGGCTTCATCGTGCTCAGCGACACCGCGGACTTCCTCTACAAGACCACCGACTACTACGCGCCGCAGCATGAGCGGTGCATTGCGTGGGACGATCCTGCCATCGGCATCGATTGGCCCCAGTTGGAGGTGCCTGTGCAGTTGTCCGCCAAGGACCGGGTGGGCAAGCCACTTGCCGAGGCGGACCTGTGAGGGCATCCCGCCGGGGCTCGGCACCAGAGGTATTGTGCTTGGCGGATGGCGTGCCACTGGCACCGCGGTGCGGATGAACGCGTCCGTCAGCCATGTGTATGCCGTGGTGGTGTCCTATGGCAGTGACCCGGAGCAGCTTGCCGCGCAATTCGAGCGCCTGCTTCCGCAGGTGGTGACCATCGTGTGGGTGGACAACGCTTCGCCGGTGTCTCTGCGGCAGTTGCAAGCCCGGTGGCCAGCACACCGGCTGCATGCCATCTGGCTTGAGGGCAATTTGGGCATAGGTGCCGCGCAGAACAGAGGCATCGCCTGGGCGTTGGAGCATGGAGCCTCGCATGTGCTGCTCATGGACGACGACAGCCTTCCTGCGCCCGACATGGTTCAGTGCTTGCTCGAAGCCTTGGAAGCTCACCCTCAGGCGGCTGCGGCAGGGCCGCGCCACTTCGATCCCCGGCGCGGTCTGGCGCGCACGCCCTTTCGGCGGCTCCAGCGCGGGCGTCTGCGCACGCTGGAGTGTTCCGACGCACAGCAGGTGTGGGAAGTGGACGATTTGATCGCCTCGGGCTGCCTGATCCCTGCGTCCGTCTTGCGCACTGTGGGATTGATGCGTGAGGACTTGTTCATCGACTGGGTGGACATCGAATGGTGTCTGCGGGCTCGCGCTCTGGGCTATCGGGTCCTTGGATCATGCGCTGCGCTGTTGGAGCACACCTTGGGTGACAGGGTGATCCGTGTGTGGGGCAAAGAGATTTCGCTGCATGCCCCATGGCGCCATTACTACCAGGCACGCAATCTGGTACTGGTACTGCGCTCCAGCCCCATGGGCCGCGGGGCCAAGATCCACATGGCTCTGCGCCAGCTCAAGCGCTTTCTCGTGTTCTCCACGCTGGTGCCAGGCCGGTGGGCGTATTTCCGCATGTGGGTGAAGGGGTGCGTCCATGGCTGGCAGGGACGCACCGGGCCTTTGGTGCTGCCGGCGCGCGACTGACCGGTGGGGCAGCCGGTCAGTTTGCTTTGAGGGTGAAATCGGCCGGGAGACCGCGCAAGGCGGGGTGGTATGCCGGGTCCCGCTCAAGCAGTGCGCGGTGCATGGGCCTGACATGCTGGTCGAAACGGGCGCGCTGCGCGCGTGTGGTTTTCTCTCTGTGATAGCCCGCAGCGGCGCTCCAGGATGCTTCTGGGCACCAGAGGACTTTCAGGCCCGCCGCACGCAACTGGAGGCAATAGGCCGTGGCAGCAAGATCGCCTCCACCAAGCGCCGCGTCCGGGCATCCGGAGTCCTCCAGCACCGATCGGCGCAGCACGATGCAATCCCATGCCACGGCCGATAGTTCCTGCGTCAACGTCCCTCGCCCCATGTACCCCGGGTTCCCTTTGGGCAGGCCGGGCAGCAGGGGGGTGCAGCCAAGTGCCGGGTGCAATACCAGTCCACCCGCAGCCAAGGTGCCTTCGTGGGTTCGCACCGATCCAGCGACGATGCCCACATCATTGTCCGCAGCCCATCCGGCCATCGATGAGAGGCCGGCATCGGTGTCCGGCACCAGCCCGGACCGCACGATGGCCACAAGGCTTCCCTTGGCCTCACGCGCATGGCCGAATGCCGTGGATATGTCGCTGCAGCATTGCACCTCCACCAGGGGAAGGCTGCTGCGCAGCCGGTCTATCCACGGGGCATTGCCATCGCGCGCGCCCACGAGGATGAGGCTCAAGGCATGTGCCTGGGGAAAAGGGCGCTCACAGACATAGTTCGACAGGCTCGATACCGTGATGCGCCCAGGCAGGCCGGTGCGCGCCAGGTGGTCCGTCAGCGCGCGTTGCGCGGCGTCCACGGCATAGGGTTTTTCTCCCGTGGCCAAGGCCGTGCTGCCCTCGATCGCACGCCAGTGGTACAAGACCTTGGGAATGTGAATGATGTCGCTGTGCGCTATGTGCTCGATGCAACGCAGCGCGAGGTCGTAATCCTGCGACCCTTCGTACCCCTGCCGGAAGCCCCCCATGCGGCGGACCAGGTCCGTGCGGTACACCCCCAGGTGGCTGATCATGTTATGCCCGAGAAACAGGGCGTGGTTCCAGTCCGATTTGAAATACGGCCCGAAATGTGTGCCGCTGGAATCGATCTTGTCTTCGTCTGAATACAGGATCTGGGCTGTAGGGTGGCGCCGAATTGCATCTGCCACCCAATAAAGCGCATCGGGAGGCAGCAGGTCGTCGTTGTCCATCAGGACGATGAATTCCCCGGTGACCAGCTCCAGGGCGCTGTTCGACGCTTGCGAAATGTGCCCGTTGCGGGTGCGGCGCACTGCGCGCACCCGCGCGTCTGCCTGACAGAACTGCTGCAGGCACTCCCAGACGCCCGGATCTGGCGAAGCATCGTCGGCAATGCAAAGCTCCCAGTGTTCATAGACCTGTGCCTGGATGGATTCAACGGCTTCTTGCAGCAGATTCAGGGGAGGGTTGTAGACCGGCATCACGATGGACAGCAGCGGCCGGGCATGCCAATCGTGCGATTCGGCGCGCATGGCGGCGCTGGATGCCAGCGTCGCCTGCCTGTCGCGGCGCATCCAGGCGTCGTAGCGTACCGGGGCGTGCAGCTTTTGCACTATCCGGTAGCGGACACCGGCAAAGCCCTCGGTGGACACGATCTCCCGGGTGCGCTTTGCCAGCCGCTGTGCCGCCGACCACCGGGCAGATGCCTTGCGCAGGGGGGCCGTGATGCGCCAGCTCCTGCTCTCGGTCATGGCTGCGAGCTGCCTGGTCAACTCGGCGTTGGCCATTTGCAGAGCCTCCAGCACCCGCTGGGCCTGCTGGTCCGCATGGTGCTGCCGCGCCAGTTCGGGGTAGGCCCAATTGCGTTCCATGAGCGTCGCCCAGTCCTCTTCGGTCCATTGCGGGCTGTGCTTTGCGTAGATGCGCTGGGTATGGGCACTGCGCGGGCCTGCCTCCTCGTGCACGCCGGAACTGGCGTGCACCACATATGCTGCGCTGATCCCGGGGACATGCACCATCGCGGTGTGCCGTACGACCTGCAGCCAGAAATCCCAGTCCTCATAGCGGTCCAGGGTCTCATCGAAGCGGCAGCCCTTGGACAGCAGGGCACGGTCGAACAGCACGGCATGGATGGGCATCAGGTTGCCGGCATGCATCTGGGTGCGGTCGAAGGGCAGATCAAACACCTGGCCCAGCGGTGTGCCGCCATCGTCCACCAACTCTACGCCAGCATAGGCAGCCAGTGCTGCGGGATGCGTCTGCAAGGCCCTCACCAGCCGGGACACGTGGTCCGGCATCAGCCAATCGTCGTCGTCCAGAAACAGCAGAAGGTCTCCAGGCGCCACGTCCAGTGCCTTGTTGGCAGCCTTGCTGCGTGGCAAAGCCTCTCGCGTCTGGTGCAGGTGGACGGGGAACGGACCGCAGAATCCGGGCAAGGGCGGGTGTTCGCTGCTGGCAGCCACCACGGTGACTTCGATGCGCGGGTAGGTTTGCGTGGCCACGGAGTCCAGGGCACGGGCCAGATGATGCCTTCCCACGCTGCGTATCAGTATCGAGACCAGCGGGCCACTGGCAGACGGGACCTGCGCGCTGCGATCCACTGTGGCCGAAGCCATGTGCAGTTGCCCAGCCAACTCTCCCGAGACCAATTGGTCGGCAGAAACCACCCGGTAGGCCTCGGCGGCCAGCACCTTCCGGGGCAGCGTGTAGGTGCGGTAGGTGTTCAGCGCTTCGATCTGCCGGGCATAGTCCTGGCGCAGCACCTGTGAGGCGAAGCACTGCATGGCGGCCCGCTTGGCTGGCAGGTGGGCGGTGATGTCCAGCAGGAGATTGGGGCGCAGAGGAACGCCGACTTCGTAGAACGCCAGGCGCACCCGTCCCTCCAGGCGCTGGACCACCTGCATGGCCATGGCGCACGCCTGCCGGTGATCGGGGTGCACCTCCCAGGGGGAGGGCGCATACAGCAGGTCTGCACCGTGCCGCTGCAGCGTCTCGAGCAGGCGCTGCTGCAAAGGCTCGCTGCCAAGCAAGGTCCTGTCTGCAACGCCCCAGAATTCCGGCGCAGCGCAGCCCAGCATGGCGGCTGCCTGGCTGGATTCCTGTGCGCGCAGTGCCGGGTCGCCTGCCCCGGCCCCATCGGTCAGGATGACCACATGCACCGGCACTCCCCGGAGTGCGTGTGCCGCGATGGCGCCGCCACATCCAAACACCTCGTCATCAGGGTGCGGCGCCAGGACGATGACGGAATGCGCGGCGATGGTCTCGACGGCGCTATAGGGTATGAGGTCCGGTTCCACAGAGAGCAAACAAACAGCAATAAGGTGCGCAGGTGCGGCCTCAGGGCCAGAACGCGTAGCGCTGCACCAGGGTTTCCACAAGCGCCGCGAGCGACGCCAATACCATGGCGGCCGCCAGCCCGCGCAGGCTCCACTGCTGCCAGGCGGGTCGATGGGGCGCGGTGTCTCCCAAAGCATAGCCCAGCAGGAGCGCAGGAACCACGAAATAGCGGCCTTGCACGCCAGCGATGGCCGGCGCAGCATAGGGCGTCCAGGTCACAGCCAGTGCCACGAACACCAGCAGGGAGGACGCCAGCGCCACGGCGCACAGCAGCCAACGCGCGGGTGCGTCTGCCGGGCGCCGCCAGAGAAACGAGAGGCTGGCTGCAAGCAGCAGCCCTGCGCTGAGCATTCCGTAGCGCGCGCTTTTCAGCGGCGTGTCCAGCCACCCCAGAATGCCGATGAACGATTGCCCATAGAACCGCACCAGTTCGTGGTTCCCCAAGGTGCGTCCCAGCAGTGCGAGGAATTCCGCGGGATGTCCTGCGTACAGCAACACGATCTCTGTGGTGGAGTGCTCACGCACCACACGCCCATCCGTCGTCGAGGCCATGGCAAAGCCCAGCCATGCCAGGCACGCGGCCACCAACAGAGCGGTGGCTGCCCAGGCGGCCGCAGACTGGCGTTTCCAGGCCAGAAACACCGGCAGCAGCAGCAGCGGCAGCAGATGGGTGCGGCTCGTCACCAGCAGCAAAATACAGGCCAGAAACCCCCACGGCAGGGACTGCCCCGGCTCGGCTGGAGGAGTCCGGGCATGGGCGATGAACTGGCTGATGGCCAGCAAGGCCAGCGCCGTTGTGATGCCATCCAGGGTGGGCGATACGGCCTGGAAAAGGCCCATGGGCAAGGTCGCCACAGCAATCACCGCCGGATTGGGGGGGGTGTGCCGCCATGCCATGGCGGTCAGCAGGCATACCACCAGCAAAGCGCAGGAACGCGCCAATTGGTAGCTGTCCGGCACGCTCCATCCCAGGGTGCGCCCCAGCCACAGGGCCAGGGCCTGCGGCGCATAAATCAGCGGGAAGTAGTAGCCCGTGCCTGGTGCGGGGTAGAAGACGGTGGCATGCGCCCAGTTCCAGTGCGCGGTTTTTTCGCGCACTGCCGCGGGTGCTGGCCCTCCGGGCGGCGCTATGGTCTCCATGAAGGCATGGCTGTACTGCGCCAGGCCTGCGTCCACCTCGCCGCCTGGGCTGGCAAGCTCGACCGGCGTGCCGACAGGCGGTGGGTGCAGCAGCCACTGCCCGCGGGAGAGCATTTCGGCGCGCATGAGATGGGCATTCTCATCGGGCGATTGCATGGGCGGAACCAACAAGGACAGGACGCTGAGGAGCACGAAAGCGCCCAACGCCCAAACGCTGGCAGGCCAGAATGAGGTCCCTTGGCTTCTGCTCATCGAGCTGGCCAGCCAACGGAGATCCATACGCCCAGCAAGATCAATCCGGCCCCGGCGAAGGTTTGCCAGCGCAGCGCTTCACCCAGAATCCAATGCGCCAGCAGCGGGACGAAGAAAAACGCGAGCGCCACAAAGGGATAGGCCAATTGCAAAGCCACATGGCGCAACAGCAGCACCCAGACGATGGTGGCCACCCCATACACCGCCAATGCCACGTACAGCCATGCATTCAGCGCCACCTGCTCCAGCCATGGATCGCCGGGACGCATGTCGCGGGCAGCCAGCTTGAACAGGATTTGCCCTACGGACAGGGCCAATACGGTGAAAACGACAAAGCAAAGTTGGCGTACGGTCACGGCGCAGTGTCTCCGGGCGCTGGATCGGGCAGGTCAGGGTGGATGGGGCGGCGAGGCTGGTTGGCGACGTCGTAGCCCACGAACGCCAGCAGCAACTGCAGGCCGGCGAGCGTGGGCAGCGCAGCCAGCATCACCGTGCCAGGGGGCGTCGCGGTCTCATGCGTCAGCCCGGTCCACCAGTGGTAGCTGCCGAACGCCAGGCCGAATGCCAGCAGCAATACGCCGAACACCAGCTCCAGCGAGGCCACCGTCATGTCGCGCAGGAAGTAGTTGTAGAAAATGCGCTTGCACAAGTTCTTGCCATGTTTGAACAGGAATTCCCCCAGGATCTTGCGGATGCGCAGATTGCTTTTCTCGTCCCCATAGTGGGCGTCCATGGGGATGTCGACCACCACCGCACGCACCGTATTCAGGCGGAAAAGCATGTCGGTTTCAAAGAAATAGCGTTCGCTGATCTGGCTGAAATCCAGGCAGCGTGCAGCCTTTGCGTGGATGGCCGTGTACCCGTTCGTCGGATCGAACAGGCTCCAGTAGCCCGTTGTCAGCTTCGCCATGAAGGACAGAACGGCATTGCCAAACAGCCGCGCGGCAGGCATTTGGCGGATATGGGTCAGGTTGTAGAAGCGGTTCCCCTTGGCATAGTCGGCCTGGCCACGCGCGATGGGCGTGACGAAATGCGGAATCAGGGCCGGGTCCATTTGTCCATCACCGTCGACCTTCACGATGATGCAGGCGCCATCACCGATGGCCGCCCGGTACCCTGTCATCACGGCCCCGCCCACGCCGCGGTTCACTGCATGGCGCAATACCGTCACGCGCGGATCGTGGCACTGCGCCTGAACCAGCGCGCCGGAGCCGTCCGGGCATGCGTCGTCCACCACATAGATGCGTGAAACTTCCGGCCCAATGCGTGCGATGACGCCGAGCACTTGCTCGCGCACGCGGTAGCAGGGAATGACAACGGCAACAGGGTTCGGCTGAGGGTCCACAGCGGGTCTTCGGTACTCTGGTGGCGGTGAGAAATCAGGGCGGCGGCCAAGCAACCCATGGGATGAGGCCGGTATTGTCCCATTGCGCTGGCGGCGGCCCTGGCGGATGTGCACTCAACCTTGTGCAGGCCGGGGCCGCGCTTGCCAGCGCAGGCTGATCCGCCGCCCCCAGGTGCGCATCGGGTGCTCGATCGCCTTGTGTGCCATCCATGCCGCGCAGAGTGTCAGCAAAATGCAGGCAAGAATGCCTGCCCACCCCTGAGGCTTCCAGCCGAGAAGCTGAAGGGCCTGGGGGCTGGCATTGTGCAGCAGGTAGACACCATAGCTGCACTGCCCCAGCCAGAACCAGAACGCGGCCAGCGGAACCTGCCTGGCTGCGCCCGGTGCGCCGGCCACGGCGCTGACCAGCAAGGCATAGGCGGTGGCAGCCAGCAGGCCCATGTTGCCGCCAATCCACAGGGGAGCCGGGTCGCGCTGGGCGCCTGTATCTGCGATGAAGGCATGGAACAACGCCATGGTCGCTGCAAGGGCCAGCAGGCCCAGAACAAGGCGCAACGCCCGCTGCTTGCCCCCCGGAGCGGTTTGCACCAGGTGCCAAGCCATGGCCCCCAGCGCGAATTCGCACAACAATCCTGGCAGATGGATGGTGGCGATGGCACGGGCGGTCACGGCCTGGCTGGCGGGGTCAGCGGCCGCCACCAGGGCCAGGTGCATGGCCACCGCCAGCGCGACCCCCCAGGCCAGACGCCAGCGTGTGGCCGCCCAGGCCAGTATGGGCAAGACAAGGTAGAACTCGACTTCGGGGGGCAGGCTCCAGAAGGCGGAGTTGTAGTAGGTGGCGATTTCCAGAGAGCGTGCCGTGTGCAGGAACAGGAAGTGCTCAGGTACGTACAGCATGGCTCGCCCCTGCAAGCTGCTGAGCAGCAGGTAGCAGGCCAGGGCCGTCCAGTACAGCGGTACGAGGCGGAAGAATCGGCGTACCAGGTGCGGTAGGGTGGCCAGAGGGCGGCCGTGCAGGTAGGGCGCGAACACATAGCCGCTGAGCACGAAGAACAGATCGACCCCGGTGCTCGCGAAGCCCCACAGGCCCGGATGGGTCGCCACCATGGAGGCATAGTGCGTTCCCACGACCATGCATGCGGCAAGCCCGCGCAGCATTTCGATGACAGGATCCTCGCGCTGGCTGGGTGAAATTTCAGGGGACATGTCAGCGGGTGGGGGGCGTGGGAAGCGGCTCCTCAAGGCTGCTTCGCACGAAGTGTACCCAGCGCCCGCGCCGCCCCTCCGTCAGCCACGCCACATAGGCGCCGGGCTCCAGCAAGGCCCATTCCTCGGGTGTGAAACCATGCCCTGCATGCTGGCTGGGCCGCGCGATGGCCGGCATCATCAATGGCGAAGGGCTGAACGCCTCCACCCGGGCGCCGCCGGTGGCCGCGGCAAACGCCTGCGCACTCGCCAGTGGGCCCAGGGATGGATACCAGGCGGGCGCCGCCACGGGCCGCGTACACCGTTCCACACCACGCAGTCCGCCGCTCAGCCGCAGGTACCAGCGATGGCGCAGGCTGAAATAGTGCATTTGGCTTTGTGCCATCAATGCCGCCTTGAATGGCTTGTGGCGGTAGTGGTGCGTGGCCTGTGCGGCAGGGAGCAGAGCCAGCGTGTAGCCCGCGCGCCGCAGACGCAGCGATAAATCCGCATCCTCGAAAAACATGAAGTACCCGGGGTCGAACAAACCGCCCGCCTCCTCCACTGCGCTGCGCCGCAAGAGCAGCACGGCCCCTGCAAGGAAATCCACCGGCACGGCGGCGGCCACGGCCATTTCCTTCTGGGTGCGCCGTACGCTGTGCTCGGCCAGCATGCGTGTTGCGCGCGGCCACCAGGTGGCCGCCACGTGGCCCAGGTGGGCGAGCGGTGTTTGCGCGCTGGGGCGGGGCAGCACGAAACTCATGTCGGCATTCCAGTAGGTGGCGGGCGAAACCGCGGCCAGGCGGGGCGAGCGCACCATGGTCTGCAGCATCACCTCCAGGTGCGTTTGCGTGATCCGGGCATCCGGATTGAGCAGCAGCACATATTCCGACGACGAGCGCGACAGCGCCAGGTTGCACGCGCGTGCAAAACCCAGGTTGGCGCCCGCGTCGATCACCGTGCACTCGGTGCGCCCGCTCGCCATGGCCTGCAGCGCTTGTGCTTCGCTTGCGTCGCTGCTGTTGTCCACCACCCAGATGGCGCCGTGCGGCCAGGCGCCCAGCGCCTCCAGACCGGTGCAGACATCATCGGCGCTGTGGTAGTTCACCACCACGATGTCAACGCGCGCGGGCCAGTGCATGCAAGGATTCCGTGGCAAGGCTATCGTGGTCACAAGGCAGGCCCGCAGCCTCCAGCGCCTGCACGAACTGCCGTTGCTCTGCCGAGGCGGCGGGTGTGTGGCGGCGCAAGCGGACGATCTCGAACCCCGCATCGGCCAGCAACTGCTCCAGGCTGCGCTGGGTGAAGAAGCGCAGATGCGTACGGCACAAAATGCCAACCGGCAGGTAGTCGAACCGGCCGCCCGCCAAGTCCCGTACCACGGACCAGTAACCCAGGTTGGGCACGGAGACCAGCACCACGCCGCCAGGCGCCAGCAGTGCGCGTGCACGTTGCAATGCCGGCAAGGGCTCCTCCAGGTGCTCCAGAACGTCGAGAAAGCTGATGGCATCGAACTGCCCCACGCTCTCCGGGTCGAGTTGCTCGATGGCGCCGGCGAACACTTCCAGGCCACGCTCCCGGGCCCTGCGTGCGGCCTGGACGCCAGGCTCCACCAGCAGGGCAGCTCCTGCGCGTTGCTGGAGAAACGCCTGGACAAATCCTCCCTCGCCACCGCCCACATCCAGCAGGCGTTGCACGCCTTCGGGCAGCATGTCCAGCATCTCAGCCCGGCTGCCTTGCTGGTAGGCGGCATATCCGTGCACGAAAGCACGCGGAGCCAGCACCGTGGCGCTGCCCAGCGCCTGTGGCAGTTCGTCCCAGGTGGCGGGCTGCGGGTCGAGTGCGCGCAGCCGGTCGAGCCGCAGCATGTAGACCAAAGGCCTTCTGGGGGGCTCTTGCGGGCGTGCCGGTGTGTGCATGGGCAGGTGGCCGCGGCGTGCCACATAACGCTCGAAATCCGCCTGCGTGATGTAGTCCGGCGCCCACTCGTCCACGGCAAAACGCGCGTCCTCGGCCATGGCGCATACGGCTTCGCCGCAGGCATCCAGGCATTGCGCCAGCAGGAGCGGCAAGTCGGCGGTGCCCAGCACCGCCGGGTCCAGCACGACCAGCAGGTGGTTCGTGCCCGCATCTTCCAGGAAGGCTGCCAGTGATGGGGCCGTGTCATGGCGGGCCATGTGCCAGCGCGTGCTGCCGCCATCCATTGCTCCAGGCCATTGGCGCTGCAGGGCTTGCAGGCCATAGTTCAGCTCGGCCGATCCCTCCAGGGGGCTGTCGGTGAATGCCAACACATGGTATGCGGGCGCTCGGGGCGGGCAGGGCGGCATCGCTGGCAGCAAATCGGAGGCCCACCAATGGCCGGGCGATTGTTCGATCGCGCGTGTGAACAGAGCGTAGACACGGCGCACCGTCTCAGGGTCGTTGGCCGGGCCGGGCTCGCACCATTCCATCACGTACTCCCCGGGGCGCTCCATGCGGCAGATATAGCCCCCCAGGTCGCAGTCCGCCTTTTGCGCCATGCGCAAGGCGCCGCCTGCCAACAGCCGGGACGCGCCGAGAAAATCCACCTGCGTGGCAACGCCCTGCGGCAGCACCGGTGCATCGCCCAGCACCACCAGTGTCTCGCCCTGCTCCAGCATGCGGTAAAAGGGGCGGATGCCGGTCTCCATGTCCAGCACACGGCCGCCATTCAGATAAGGCTCCAGGCCGCGGTACTTGGCCGAAAAATGCTGCTGCACCGCACGGTCCACACGCGCATCGTGCGTCACCGCCGAAGACATCAGGTTCACCCTGGCACCGCCGCGCGCGGCAAACGCCACGCCCAGGAAAAAGCTGTCGAAATGCGGCGTTAGCAATAGCAGGCCCCGCCCGCGTTCCGGTGCCACGCCGGCAAAGCTCCCCCCAGGGGGGAAGACATGCCGGCAGCGCAATGCGGTCAGCCGGCCTGCCGCGGTGAGCCGCGCCTCGAATTCGTCGCGCGCTTCCACGACGAAGCGTTCCCGGCTCCAGCGCAGGCGCTGCGCATCGCTGGCCTGCACCGGCAGCAGGTGGTAGCCCGCCAGGGCCTGGCGCTGGATGTGGCGCATGCCCAGCGCCATGGAGCGCCAATCACGGCCTGTGCGCGCATTCAACCGCCCGCGCCATTCTGCGAGCCGGTATCCCCAGGCCAGCGGCAGGCGTGCCATGGCAGGAAGCACCCAGGCGAAATCGATATGGTGCAAAGCCTGCACCCAGCGCCACATGCGAGGGCGCCAACGCTGAAAAATGCGGCGTAGCACCGTCATGGCTGGCGCAGCTCGAATTGGGCGAGAAACCGGTCCACGTCGCCGGGGCGCTCCACCGCGAGCCAGGAGGTCTGCACCGGCAGCCGGTGGGCCCACTTGCGCTCGAATGCCGTCCCGCTGGCCTGGATGCGGCGCGCCAGCGAAGCGGGAATCACCCGCCCCGTCGGCGTGTTCGACCAGTGTTCGCAGTAGGCATCCACCACCAGCGCCTGCAGCCCCCGCGACTGTGCCTGCAGAACCACATCGGTTCCGTAGAAGTCGAAACCCAGCGCCGGGTCCAGCGTCAGACCGTGGCCTGCCTGCACGGCAAAGAGCAGTTCGTCCAGGCTGTCAGCCAGGCAGGGCAGGGGGCAGGGCTCGCGCAGCAGGGTGCCCCGGTCCAGCACATGGCCTGCGCGGCGTGCCGCGGCGCCCCGGCCACTGATGCCATAGACGCCCGCCACCACAGCCTGGGGAAACTGCCGCACCCCCTGCGCCAGCGCCTGCAGGAACCGGGTATCCCAGCCTTCGGGCAGCAGCACATCCTGGTGCACCCATACCAGCCAGGTACCTGGGGGCGTGGCGGCCAGCGCACTGTTGAATGCTCCCGCCGCATCCCGGGCATTGAAGAACGCCTGCAGCGGCCAGCGGCCCTGCGCGATGCAGGGAGAGGCCAGCAGGCAGCGCTGCAATACCTCCACGTCGCTCACACAGGCAACGAAAGCCAGCTTCTCTGTGGCAGCGAAAACCTTGCTCATAAAAAATCCGTATCCCCGCCTGTCAGCCACCAGCGCAGGCCCGCCGTGGTGTCTGCATCAAGCACCGATGTATTCACGATCCCCAGGCGCAGTACCTCGGTACGGTGGGCCAGGCCCGATGGCGCGAGCGCCTGCGCCACGGCGTCGGTGCACCACAGCTCCAGCCGCTGGCGACCGTGCCTGGCGGCCTCGTGGCGGCAGGCGCGACTGGCCAGCGCCATCAAGCGGGGCGTGCCGATCCAGTCCAGCCACAGCGCGGCATCGCTGGAAGCCACATCCAGCACGGCAATCCCCGCTGGCTGGCGCGACCAGGGCCTGCGCAAGGCAAAGAAGCAGTGCTTCCGGCCCGGGCGCTCGACAAAGCGCCAGCGCACATAGTCCGCATCGCGGACGCCGAGCGCCAGTGCCGCCGTTGCCCGCTGCATGCCGGACCAGGCATGGTCCACGGCCGCCGCAAAACCTGCAGATTGCGGGTCCAGAGGCTCCCAGCGCCAGGCCCAGCGCGGTAGCGCATCCACGCCTTGCGTATGCCAGTGCAGTGCCTGCATGCCGCCGCCGTCGCGCAGCAACCCCACCTTGGTGGCCAGGCGCAAATGCCGCTCGCCCGGAAAGCCGAACCCCAGCGCAAAAGGCTGGCCGGCACCGATCTGCGTGCTGTAGAAATGGCTGGAGGCGTGGAAGAACGGCCCGCGCCGTGTCAGGATGCCGCGCCAGCGCGGCTCCACCATCACGTCCCCGATCTGCAGGCCCGCGGTAGGCTGGCCCGCAAGCCACAGTGTGCGTGCAATGCCGCCGCAATGTGCCACCAGGTCGCCGTCCGCCCAGGCGCCCGAGCCGCAGCCGTGCCCCACGGCATACTTCCAGTCATACCAGCGCGTATCCACCTCCGACGCGAACACCTTGCGGTGCAGCGCCAGCAGTGCGTCGCGGTCCGCGGGCCGCAAGGCGCGCACCTGCAGGCCGTGCATGCCAGCGGCTGGTGCCGCAGCGTTCGTGGGCGCCGTCATACCACCCAGTGGTGCGGCAGGCGCACCAGTCCCTGTTCCAGGCCCTGCTGGCGCACCTCGATCATGATGCTGCGCTCCACCTGGTCGTACACATGGATCGCATCCTCGCTGACCAGAAAGCACGTGACGCTGTAGCGTCCCTTGAGCAAGGGGAACCGCTCGAACACAATGGTCCCCCGGCCCTGGCCTTGTCCATCCATGCGCACTGCCACGCCGTCATTGTGCGTCGTGGCGCTGGCGACCGTGAGCGTGTTGCTGTCGGAAATGCCCAGGGCCAGCGCTGGTGCGGGCAGTGCTGGGTCCATCTGGAACTCCAGCGTAAGGCGCAGCTCCGATATGCCCGACTCCACGCTGGCCGGAGCCCCTGGCGCTACCGGCTGGCCATCCACCTCGGCAACAACCCGCGTGATGCGCCCGCAGCCGGTGCCCGCTGCGGCCAAGGGCAGGGCCTGCCCATTCTCTGCCGCCACCCCGGCATTCAGGCTGGCGCCGTAGGCGCTGGTGACATCGGCCGCACTGCCATCCATGCGCAAGCGGCCGGCATCGATCCACAGCGCGCGCGAGCACAGGGCCTCCACCTGGTACATGGAGTGCGAGCAGAACAGGATGGTCTTGCCGGCATCCTTCAAGCGCATGATGCGGTCGAACGACTTGCGCGCAAATGCGCCATCGCCCACCGACAGCGCCTCGTCGATCACCAGGATGTCCGGCTCCACGCTCGTCGCCACGGCAAATGCCAGCCGCATGAACATGCCGCTGGAATAGGTCTTCACCGGCTGGTGGATGAACTCCCCGATGTCCGCGAAAGCCAGGATCTCGTCCAGGTGGGCATCCACCTGCGCGCGTGACAGGCCCAGAATGGCCGCATTGATGTAGATGTTCTCCAGCCCGGAGAAATCGGGGCTGAAGCCCGCGCCCAGCTCCAGCAGGGCCGCCACCCGGCCGTGGACCTGCAGGCTGCCGCTCGTGGCCTCCAGCGTCCCGCACACCAATTGCAGCAGGGTGGACTTGCCGGCCCCATTGCGGCCCACGATGCCCACCACCTCCCCGCGCCGCACCTCGAAGCTCACATCCTGCAGTGCCCAGAACTCCCGCTGGTAGGGGCGCCAGCGTCCCCACAGCAACTGCTTGAGGCGGTCGCTCGGCTTGTCATACAGGGCGTAGCGTTTGCCCACCTGCTGCAGTGCAATGGCCAGCTCAGACGACATCGGCAAACCCCTTGCGCGTGGTGCGGAAGAAGGCCGCCCCCGCCACCGCCAGCAGCACGCAGCCCGCAGCCTGCAGACCCAGGGCGGACCAGTCCGGCCAATGGCCCGCGAGCAGCACCTCGCGCGTCTGCGTCATGGTCAGCGCCAGGGGGTTGAGCAGTGCCCAACCGCGCACGCTGGGCGGCAGCGCTTCGACAGGGAAGAACACCGGACTGACAAATAGCAGCAGGCTCAGCACCAGCCCGATCAGTTGCCCCACATCCCGCACGTAGGTGCCCACGGCCGCCAGTATCCAGCCCAGCCCCACGCACAGCGGCAGCAGCGGCAGCCAGACCAGCGGCAGGGCCAGTGCGCTGGCGGGCACGCTGGCCGTGCTGGCTGCGGTCAACAGCACCAGAAGCAGCGCCGCGATGCCCAGGTGCACCAGTTGCGCCAGCGCATTCACCCAGGGCAGGATCTCCAAGGGAAACAGCACCTTCTTGACCAGATGCGGCTGGTCCAGCACCAGGCGCGGCGCACGTACCACGCACTCCGAGAAGAAGTTGAACACCGCCAGCCCCGCATACAGGCGCAGTGCGAATGCCAGGTTCGACTCCTCGGCGCCTCCCCAGCGCAGCTTGAAGACATGCCGGAACACCACGGTGTATACGCACAGCAGCAACAAGGGCGTCAGCACCACCCAGAGCGTTCCGAGCCAGGATTGGCGGTAGCGGGCCGCGACCTCACGCGCGGCAAACTGCCGGATCAGGCCCGCATGGCGCCAGGGCACGAGGTAGGAAAGAATGGAATGCTCCATGAATGTCAGGCTGGCCTTCGGATATTCAGGCCAGAGATTCAGCCTCGCAGCCTCTCAGGCCTTGGGTGGGGCGGCGCGCCCTTCGGCAACATCCTTCAAGAAGTCGGGTTGCACCAGCTTCAGGGTATTGCCCTCGCGCTCCAGCACCTTGTGCAGGAACAGCAGGTGAAAGGCGCGCGTCACGGTCTCGCGACTGGCGTTGATCATGATGGCCAGCTCCTGGTGGGTGGGCACCTGATCGACCGCCTGGCCATGAGGCGCGTTGGACTGCGCCAATTGTAGAAGCAGCACGCAAAGGCGCTGGAAGGGGTTGGGCAGCCCCAGCAGCGTGCGCTGCGCAATCACCGAGCGCACACGCTGTGCCATCCGCATCATCACCGTCCAGGCCAGATCCGGGTGTTGGGAGATCAGCGCCCGGGCGGCCTGCGCGCCCAGGAGCGCCACGGTGGACTTGGTGGCCGCCACCACGTGCTCTGCTGCGGCCTGGCCATCGACCACCGACAGCTCGCCGAAATAGTCGCCCGGATCCACGAAGTACAGCCCCACACTGCGCCCATCCACCGTGAAGTCCACCCCCTGCAGCCGCCCATCGACCAGAAACCCCAGTTCGGGCTGTGTATCGTTCTTGGACATGACCACCGCCCGGCGCTCGAACGAGCGCAGCGACATCTGGGCGGAGAGGGGCTCCAGTACCTCCTGGGGCAAAGGCTGCAGCAAAGGAAACTGGCTCAGTAAATGAAGCGATACCGGCATTCGGTCCGAGTGTATCCGTCACCCCGTGCCAACCGCGTGTGACGGGGCGCACACGCCGCAGCAGCAGGAAGTGCGACAATTCTTCGAGTTACAGGTACTGCCATGAATCCGAAGCACACCAACCATCATCGTTCCTCCCTCTCCATCCGGGCGGCGGCGGTCATGCTTGCGATCAGCGCCTTCGCTTTCTCCGCGCCGGTGCGCGCCCTCTCTGGCGATGGCCAGGCCCCTGTCGTGGGCGAAGCCACTCTGGTGATCGGCTCGGCGCGCATCATCAGCGCCACGGGCCAGGCCGTGTCCGCAGACAAGGGCATTGCCATCCGCGTGGGTGACCGCATCGAGACCGGTGCTGGCGGCCATGTGCACCTGCGCTTCGTCGATGGCGCACGCGTCAGCGTGCGCCCCGTCAGCCGCCTGCATATCGAAAGCTATGCCCACTCCAGCGACAAACCGGCCCTGAGCGCCATCAAATTCCGGCTGGATGAAGGCGTGGTGCGCTCCATCACCGGCTCCTGGGGGGAGGCCGCACGCGACCGCTTCCGGCTCAACACCCCCATGGCCGCCATTGGTGTCAAGGGTACCGACTTCATCGTTCAGTCCGGCCCGGAAAGCACCTTGGTGTCCGTATATTCCGGCGCCGTGCTCATGGCGCCGCTGGCGGGTGGCTGCCAGGCCACGTTGGGCCCCTGCCTCAATGGCGGCGAGCAAATGCTCTCCGAGGACATGAAGGGCCAGATGCTCGAAATGAGCCGCCAGCACGCCAGCGCCCAGCTCGTGCCCACCGAGGTGCTGGCCGCGGGCCGCACGCGCTCCACCGCCCTCGCGTCAGCCGACCTGCAGCGCGGCAAGACCCTGGCTTCCGATGTGCATGGTGATGCCGCGGCCGACAAGGCTGCCATGAGCGAATCGCGTGGCGCCACCGTGGCCGCACTGGCTCAGCCCCATCCTGGCCAACTCGTCTGGGGGCGCTTTGCCCAGCCCTGGGAGGGTGATCAGTTCAGCAAGTCCTTCGAAGAAGCGCGCCTGAACCGCGAAAGCACCGTGGGCAACGGCGTCTACGGCCTGTTCCGCGAGCCCGCTTCCCTGGCTTCCGCATCGGCCGCACAGGCGGAAGGCAGCGCCAGCTTCCGGCTCACGGCGGGCGTTGCCAGCCTGCGGCCCGAAGGCCTGCCGCCCTCCATGGCACAGGCCGTGCAGGTGGACGGGGGTACGCTGAGCGTGGACTTCTCCCGCGCCACCTTTGCCACCACCCTGCGCCTGTCCAGTGCGCCGCTGGGCGCGCAGTCGGTGGGCGCCCAAGGCGCCGTGCTGCCCGGGGGCATCTTCCAGTCCCGCGGGGGCGACGCCTTCGTCGCCGGAGCCTTGTCCAACGACCGCCGGGAAGCCGGGTACTTCTTCGAGAAAACCCTTCCTGCAGGCGGCCTGACGGGCGTCACGCTCTGGGGACGCTGATTGACCTCCCCGCAAGCGCGCTGGCTCACGCGGCACGGCGCAGCACTGTTCGGCCTGGTGGGAGCGGCCCTCGTCTGGGGGCTGCTGCAGTGGCTCGCCCCAGGGGCGCTGCGCCAGGCCGAGGAGCGCGCGGGCGACTTTGTCTGGCGCAGTGCAGCCCAGCCTGAGGCCGAGCATCGCGTCATCGTGGTGGACATCGACGAACGCAGCCTGCGTGAAATCGGCCCCTGGCCCTGGCCGCGCGCCACCCAGGCCCGGCTGCTGGAGCAACTGGCGCAGGCCGGTGTGCGCGAGCAGGTCCTGGACATCGTCTTCTCTGAAAGCCGTCCGGGCGACGACATCCTGGCCCGTGCCGTGCAGCGGCACCAGCCCGTACTGGCCCAGGTGTTTGCCCTGGAGCAGGGCGCGCCGACGTCGGCCGGCCAGCTTGGCGGCGCCCTGGCCTGGGCAGGGTGCCCGGCGCCATTTGCCGAAGCCACGGGTTACCTGGGCAATATCGCGGCCCTGCAGACACCCTTCACCGGGCACATCACCCCCCGCGTTGCGAGCGACGGCGTGGTGCGCCACCAGCCCGCCGTCATTTGTTACGGCGGCAAGGCCTACCCCGCGCTGGGCATCGCCGCGCTCATGCAGGCCACAGGGGCAGGCTCTGTGGCGCTGCAGCGCGGCACCGGCTGGCTGGAGCCCGCCTGGAGCCTGCAGGCTCCGCAGCTCACGGCGCCCATCCCCCTCGATGAACGGGGTGACCTGCGCGTCTCCTGGCTGCAGCACCCCGACAGCTTCGTCAGCCTCTCTGCCGCTGACGTACTCGCCGGGCGAACCCCCGAAGGGCTGCTGCGCAACGCCTGGGTGCTGGTGGGCAGCAGCGCCTTCGGCCTGAACGACTCCATCGCCACCCCCTACGGCGGCTTCAGCTCCGGGCTGCAGGCCCACCTGCAGATCATGACCGCGCTCATCGACGGGCGCACTCCCTACACCCCCCAGGCCCAGGCCCTGGGCCAGGCGCTCGCGGCCTTGGCCGGGGTGGGCATCATCCTCGTGCTGCGCTACCGCCCGCGGGCCGCAGGCAAACAAACCGTGGCGCACCGCTTTCCCATCTACCTGCTGCCCCTGGTGGCCAGCGGTTGGGCCCTGCTGCTCTGGGTGGCCCATGCGGTGCTGCTCACGCACTTTTCGCTCTGGGTCGGCTGGGTTTCGCCCGCGCTCTTCACGGTGCTGGCGGGGTCGGCCATAGGCATCCTGGAGCATGCCCGCAGCCG
>Ga0209958_1001051_pt1 | contig 26883 bp, 27 predicted proteins | sample ThiBio_inoc_plan_FD_183942 | JGI IMG/M metagenome (GOLD analysis project Ga0209958, IMG submission 183942) | Wastewater bioreactor microbial communities from Cape Town, South Africa - Thiocy_inoc_plan (SPAdes) | ecosystem: Engineered > Bioremediation > Thiocyanate > Unclassified | place: South...
CCCAGCTCTTCCAGATGTGCGGCGTGGACCTCACGCGCATCGACGGCATTGACGTGACCACGGCGCTGGTGGTGGTCTCCGAGGTGGGCGCCGACATGAGCAAGTTCCCCAGCGACAAGCACTTCGCGTCCTGGCTGGGCCTGTGCCCGGGCACCAAGATCACCGGAGGCAAGGTCATGAGTGGCAAGACCAAGCGCTGTGCCAACCGCGCGGCACAGGCATTGCGTCTGGCGGCAGCAGCCTTGCGTTCGAGCCAGTCGGCGCTGGGCGCGTACTACCGGCGCCTGTGCGCTCGAATGGACAAACCCAAGGCTGTCACGGCCGCTGCCCACAAGCTGGCCCGCCTGATCTACGCCATGCTCGCCCACGGCCAGGAATACACCGACAGGGGGCAGGACTACTTCGAGGAGCGCTATCGCCAGCGGGTCTTGCACAACCTTGCCCAGCGCGCAAAGACCATGGGTATGCAACTCGTGCCTTGCGACATCCCCGCCTGAAAACACCAGTGAAATCAATCAGCTATCTGGTGTTTCTTGAGAGGCGCTGATGCCAAAGTGGAAAAACCCATCTTGACGACACGCGCAACCCCAGAAAAAGCACCGCGCCACCGAGGCTGCGCAATGCTTGAAAAAAAGATAGCTACGAGCGCTTGCAAAAAAAGCACCAACGGCCAAAAACACTTGAAACCAGCAAACTATCCGAAAGCGAAGCCCGGCGAAAAACCAAACACCCAGCGAATAAACGCTTGCGAAGATGAGTGGGGTTTGCATATGCATGGGCCTGAATGGGGTAGATATAAAAAGCAGGCTAACGCCCAACGTAACCGGCGCCGGAGCCTGCTAGGGCGGAGGGTACAACCAAGGGCCATAAGAATGCCGAAGGCATGGCCCTTGGTTGCGTCCGCGTTGACCTGACATTTAGGCTGGAGAGCACGGAGTTGAAGGTTCTTGTGGTGCGTTGCCGCGTAATTTCGGGCTGAGCACTTAATCTACCAATTCGCGCTAATGCGCACAATGCGGCGACCAATTTAACGTGAATTTAGTTAAGATTAAAGGTGTGCGAGATTTTTTCGTCCTGCACTTTTCCGCCGGAAAATGTTATGTCTAGGTTAATTGATGCGCCAGAAGTAATGTTCGCATTTGAGAGCTGATGCTCTACGCATAGGGCGAGCGGCGACTCTCTCTTTAAAGCCCAAACTTGCCCCTGAACATTTCCCACCGCTTTTAGCTTTGTGGATTTTATGGTTTGTGATTTGGTGGCGTCTTCTTGATTGTTTCCTTGCTTAATTAGAATGCTCCAGCTTGTTATGACTGCTGGGGATTGATAGGTGTTAAGTAAAAGGAATTCAATTTTTACCTTGCGTGTGGCAGGGTCTAGTTCTGCATGAGTGGCGGCAATCTTAACTTTTGCATAGTTCGCTGAGGCGTAGGACTGCCGTTGTAGCCACCACACAAAGCCAGTAAATATCGAAACCATAAGGCCAGATGTGGCGGTTATCAATGCTGATGTGACTTGGTAGTTGTCTTTTATCCATTCGAACAAAATTAATCTCCTATTTGTTAAAATATCTATCTTTGCGCAGTGAATGAGCCAATTACTGAGTGCATGTTTGAGTCAGCCTAACTAGATTTGGACAACCGCATGCTACTGACCCGGAGCGGCCTAAGTCAAGCGCGCAGCACAAAATCTCCCAAGCCAACCCCATGGCGGCGGTAATTTAGGCCGCCTAAAATTCCACGGATGATGGATGCGCCCTCCACCCCACCTGTTCTCGCCGCGTCGCAGCCGCCCAAGTTGCTGGATTCGTTGCGCCAGCGCATCCGGGTGCTGCACTATTCCATTCGCACCGAGCAGGCTTACGTGGATTGGGCGCGCCGTTTCATTCTGTTCCATGGCAAGCGCCATCCACGCGAGATGGGGGCGCCGGAGGTCACTGCCTTTCTCACCCACCTGGCTGTGGCGCGCAATGTGTCCGCCTCCACGCAGAACCAGGCCAAGGCCGCCATTCTGTTTCTCTACAAAGAGGTATTGCAGCAAGACTTGCCCTGGCTGGATGAGGTTGTTTCGGCCAAGAAGGCGCGCCGCCTGCCGGTGGTGCTGACGCAGCGCGAGGTGCGCGAACTGCTGCTGCACTTGCAGGGCACGCAGTGGCTGGTGGCTTCGCTGCTGTACGGTACGGGCATGCGCATTCTTGAGGCGTTGCGCTTGCGCGTGAAGGATGTGGAGTTCGAGCGGCGTGAGCTGGTCGTACGCGAGGGCAAGGGCAACAAGGACCGGGTGACAGTGTTGCCCGAGAACCTGCTGGCGCCGCTGCGCGAGCAACTGGAGCGGGCCCGCGTGCTGCACCGCAAGGATCTGGACGCAGGACTGGGTGCCGTCTGGCTGCCCGATGCGCTGGCCCTGGCCGCGCGCCGTGCGGGCAGCTACAAGCCCTGCACGCCGCATGTGCTGCGGCATTCCTTCGCTTCCCATATGCTGCAAGCGGGTTACGACATCCGTACCGTGCAGGAATTGCTGGGCCGCAAGGATGTGAGAACGTGAACACGTTCTGAATACCACCATGATCTACACCCATGTTCTGAACAAGGGCTGGCGCGGCGTGCCGAGCCCGCTCGATGCGCTATGAGTCACGCTTCACCGTTTTCCCACCAGCCCCTGGCCGAGCGCCTGCGCCCGCGCACCCTGGGCGAGGTGATTGGCCAGCAGCATGTGCTGGGGCCTGGCATGCCGCTGCGGCTGGCGTTCGAGTCGGGGCGGCCGCACAGCTGCATCCTGTGGGGCCCGCCGGGCGTGGGCAAGACCACCATTGCGCGGCTGATGGCCGAGGCGTTCGATGCGCAGTTCATCAGCATCAGCGCGGTGCTGGGCGGCGTGAAGGACATCCGCGACGCCGTGCAGCAGGCCGAGCGGGCGCGCGATGGCCTGGTGCCGCAGCGCACCATCGTCTTCGTGGACGAGGTGCACCGCTTCAACAAGAGCCAGCAGGATGCGTTCCTGCCGCACGTCGAGAGCGGGCTGTTCACCTTCGTCGGCGCCACCACCGAGAACCCTTCGTTCGAGGTCAACTCGGCGCTGCTGTCGCGCGCCACGGTCTACGTGCTGCAACCGCTCGCGGCCGACGATTTGAAGCAAATTGTGGCGAAAGCCCAGGCCCTGCAAGCGCTGCCAGCTATCGAAAGCGAAGCGCTGGAGCGCCTCATCGCCTACGCCGATGGCGATGCGCGGCGCCTGCTGAACACGCTGGAGACGCTTGCGGTCACCGCCGAGCAGGCGAAGGTGGAAACCATCACCGACGCCTGGCTGCTGCAGGTGCTGGGCGAGCGCATGCGCCGCTACGACAAGGGCGGCGAGCAGTTCTACGACACCATCAGCGCGCTGCACAAGTCGGTGCGCGGCTCCGACCCCGACGCCGCGCTGTACTGGCTGGTGCGCATGCTCGACGGCGGCGCCGATCCGCGCTACATGGCCCGGCGCATCGTGCGCATGGCGTGGGAGGACATTGGTCTGGCTGACCCGCGCGCGCTGCAGATCGCCAATGAGGCGGCGCAGACCTACGAGCGCCTGGGCAGCCCCGAGGGCGAGCTGGCGCTGGCGCAGGCGGTCATCTACCTGGCGGTGGCGCCCAAGAGCAACGCGGGCTACATGGCCTACAAGCAGGCGCGCACCTTCGTGCAGCAGGACGGCACCCGCCCGGTGCCCATGCACCTGCGCAATGCACCAACCCGGCTCATGAAGGAGCTGGACTACGGCAAGGGCTACCGCTACGCGCACGACGAGGAGGGCGGCTTCGCCGCCGGGGAGAGCTACCTGCCCGAGGGCATGGCGCCGCCGGGCTTCTACCAGCCGGTGGACCGGGGGCTGGAGATCAAGATTGCGCAGAAGCTCGATGAACTGCGCGCGCGCAACGCGGCGGCGCACTCTGGGGAATGATAAGTTCGCATAGCAAGAATTTCGGCTTCCATTAGCGCTGCTGATGTTTTTCGTGGACTCCTGATGCTGCGCAAATCCCCGGGAAAACCCCGCCCATGCGGATAGGGGCGGGTTTGGCGCACTGGCTAGAATTTGTTGCAAACCCGCGCAGAGAAGCCTGGCGGGTTTTTTGCTACACACGGCTGGGGGCGCACAAGATGCCAACGACGCAGGTGTTGGCAAGGCGCGCACGTCACGAACGAAGGACTTTTTTATGGACATTCTGCTGCAACAGATCATCAACGGTCTGGTTCTCGGCAGCATGTACGCCTTGATAGCCTTGGGCTATACCATGGTGTACGGCATCATCCAACTCATCAACTTCGCCCACGGGGAAGTGCTCATGATCGGGGCACTGACCAGTTGGAGCTGCATCGGCATGATGCAGGAGGCCATGCCGGGCGCACCAGGCTGGGTCATCCTGCTGCTGGCCACGTTGATTGCCTGCGTGGTGGCCGCCGCGCTCAATTTCTCCATCGAGAAGATCGCCTACAAGCGGCTGCGCAGCAGTCCGCGCCTGGCGCCCCTGATCACGGCCATCGGCATGTCGCTGCTGCTGCAGACGCTGGCGATGATCATCTGGAAGCCCAACTACAAGCCCTATCCGACGCTGCTGCCCGCCACGCCTTTTGAAATCGGCGGCGCGGTCATCACGTCCACGCAGGTGCTGATCCTGGCCGTCACGGCGCTGGCGCTGGGGGCCATGGTGTACCTGGTGAACTACACGCGCCTGGGCCGCGCCATGCGCGCCACGGCGGAGAACCCGCGCGTGGCCGCGCTCATGGGCGTCAAGCCGGACATGGTGATCTCGGCCACCTTCATCATCGGCGCCGTGCTGGCGGCCATTGCCGGCATCATGTGGGCCTCCAACTACGGCACGGTGCAGCACACCATGGGCTTCCTGCCGGGGCTCAAGGCCTTCACGGCGGCGGTGTTCGGCGGCATCGGCAACCTGGCGGGCGCGGTCGTCGGCGGCCTTCTGCTGGGGCTGATCGAGTCCATTGGCTCGGGCTACATCGGCGACCTCACCGGCGGCGTGCTGGGTAGCCACTACACCGACATCTTCGCTTTCATCGTGCTCATCATCATCCTCACGCTGCGCCCCTCGGGCCTGCTGGGCGAGCGCGTGGCCGACCGCGCCTGAGGAGCCAACGACCATGAAAAACCACAAGATCCAATGGATTCTGGGCGCCGTGGCGCTGCTGGTGCTGCCGCTGGTGCTGCAGTACTTCGGCAACGCCTGGGTGCGCATCGCCGACCTGGCGCTGCTCTACGTGATGCTGGCCCTGGGCCTGAACATCGTGGTCGGCTACGCCGGCCTGCTCGACCTGGGCTACGTGGCGTTCTACGCCGTGGGCGCCTACATGTTCGGCCTGCTGGCCTCGCCGCACCTGACGGAGAACTTCGCCTGGTTCGCCGCCAATTTCCCCGACGGGCTGCACATGTCGCTGTGGATGGTGATTCCGGTGGCGCTGGTGCTGGCGGCGTGCACCGGGGTGCTGCTGGGCATTCCGGTGCTCAAGCTGCGCGGCGACTACCTGGCCATCGTCACGCTGGGCTTCGGCGAGATCATCCGCATCTTCATGAACAACCTGGACCACCCGGTCAACATCACCAACGGCCCCAAGGGCCTGGGGCAGATCGACTCGGTCACGGTGTTCGGCCTGAACCTGGCCAAGCGGCAGGAGATCTTCGGCTTCGACATCTCCTCCGTCACGCTGTACTACTACCTGTTCCTGGTGCTGGTGGTGTTCACCGTCATCGTCTGCTACCGCCTGCAGGACTCGCGCATCGGCCGCGCCTGGATGGCCATCCGCGAGGACGAGATCGCCGCCAAGGCCATGGGCATCAACACGCGCAACATGAAGCTGCTGGCCTTCGGCATGGGCGCCTCGTTCGGCGGCGTGGCCGGGGCCATGTTCGGCGCCTTCCAGGGCTTCGTCTCGCCCGAGTCGTTCAGCCTGATGGAGTCGATCATGATCGTCGCCATGGTGGTGCTGGGCGGCATCGGCCACATTCCGGGCGTGATTCTGGGCGCGGTGCTGCTGTCGGCGCTGCCCGAGGTGCTGCGCTACGTGGCCGGCCCGTTGCAGCAGATGACCGACGGGCGCCTGGACGCGGCCATCCTGCGCCAGCTGCTGATCGCGCTGGCCATGATCGTCGTGATGCTGCTGCGCCCGCGCGGCCTGTGGCCCGCGCCCGAGCACGGCAAGAGCCTGGAACAGAAGTCCTGACCCCACCACCGAGAGCAAGAAATGGCAGATACATCGAAAGAAGTGGTGCTCAAGGTCGCGGGCATCTCCAAGCGCTTTGGCGGCCTGCAGGCGCTGTCGGACGTGGGCATGACCATCCGGCGCGGCCAGGTCTACGGCCTGATCGGTCCGAACGGCGCGGGCAAGACGACGTTCTTCAACGTCATCACTGGCCTGTACACCCCCGACACCGGCAGCTTCGAGCTGGCCGGCCAGCCCTACGCGCCGCACGCCGTGCACCTGGTGGCCAAGGCGGGCATTGCGCGCACGTTCCAGAACATCCGCCTCTTCGCCGACATGACGGCGCTGGAGAACGTGATGGTGGGGCGGCACATCCGCACGCATTCCGGCCTGCTGGGCGCCATCTTCCGCACCAAGGGCTTCAAGGCGGAGGAGGCGGCGATCGCCAAGCGCGCGCAGGAGCTGCTCGACTACGTGGGCATCGGCAAGTACGCCGACTTCAAGGCGCGCACGCTGTCCTACGGCGACCAGCGCCGCCTGGAGATCGCGCGCGCCCTGGCGACCGACCCGCAGCTCATCGCGCTCGATGAACCCGCCGCCGGCATGAACGCCACCGAGAAGGTGATGCTGCGCGAGCTGATCGATCGCATCCGCAAGGACAACCGCACCATCCTCATCATCGAGCACGACGTGAAGCTGATGATGGGCCTGTGCGACCGCGTGACGGTGCTCGACTACGGCAAGCAGATTGCCGAGGGCACCCCTGCCGAAGTGCAGAAGAACGAAAAAGTGATCGAGGCCTACCTGGGCACCGGCGGGCACTGAAGGACCGAAAAAATGGCCGAGAAATCCGACAAAGTTCTATTGCAGGTCAAGGGCCTGAAGGTGGCCTACGGCGGCATCCAGGCCGTCAAGGGCGTGGACATGGAAGTGCGCGAGGGCGAGCTGGTCACCTTGATCGGCTCCAACGGCGCCGGCAAGACCACGACCATGAAGGCCGTCACCGCCACGCTGCTCGCCAACGACGGCGACATCGAGTACCTGGGCCGCAGCATCAAGGGGCGCGGCGCCTGGGACCTGGTCAAGGAAGGGCTGGTGATGGTGCCCGAGGGGCGCGGCGTGTTCGCGCGCATGACCATTACCGAGAACCTGCTCATGGGCGCCTACACGCGCAGCGACAACGCCGGCATCCAGGCCGACATCGAGAAGATGTTCACCATCTTCCCGCGCCTGCGCGAGCGCAAGGACCAGCTCGCCGGCACCATGTCGGGCGGCGAGCAGCAGATGCTGGCCATGGGCCGCGCGCTGATGAGCCAGCCCAAGGTGCTGCTGCTCGACGAGCCCTCCATGGGCCTGTCGCCCATCATGGTGGACAAGATCTTCGAGGTGGTGCGCGACGTGTACGCGCTGGGCGTGACCATCGTGCTGGTGGAGCAGAACGCCAGCCGGGCCTTGGCCATTGCCGACCGCGGCTACGTGATGGAGTCGGGCGTCATCACCATGACCGGGCCGGGCCAGGAGCTGCTGAGCGATCCGCGCGTGCGTGCGGCGTACCTGGGCGAATGATGCGCATGCTTCTGAATTGATAGCTGCTTGCGCATGGTGGTATTGGGCTGGGTGCCGTTCTGGCGCCTAGAATGCTGGTTGCCATGACCTTTCTGCAATCCCTGCCCATCTCCGTCCAGACGGTCTTCTTGTTGCTCTTGAGCAACATTTTCATGACCTTCGCCTGGTACGGCCACCTGCGCAACCTCGCCACCGCGCCCTGGTACGTGGCGGCGCTGGTGAGCTGGGGCATCGCCCTGTTCGAGTACCTGCTGCAGGTGCCGGCCAACCGCATCGGGTTCACGCAGTTCAACGTGGGGCAGCTGAAGATCCTGCAGGAGGTCATTACCCTCGCGGTTTTCGTGCCTTTCTCGGTGTTCTACCTGGGGCAGCCGCTCAAGTGGGACTACCTCTGGGCCGGGCTGTGCATGGTGGGGGCGGTGTATTTCATTTTCCGCGGCGCCTGACGGCCGCCCGCATGGGGGGCGCGGCTGCCCGGTTAAACTCGCAGGCTTGGCGCATTTGTCATACGAATGACACAAATTGCGCAGGTCTTCCCTACCCCCTTCCGACCACCCCCAATCAGGAACCCTCATGCTGTTTGGCAAGCTGTTGCCGCGCGAAGGCAATTTTTTCGAGATGTTCAACCAGCATGCCGACCGCATCGTCGATGCGGCGCAGGCGTTCTCCCTGCTGGTGGCCAACTACGGCGACCTGCATCTGCGTGAGAAGTACAACCAGGCCGTGGACAGCGCCGAAGGCGCCGCCGACCGCGTGACGCACGAGGTCAACCGCCTGCTGCACAAGACCTTCATCACGCCCATCGACCGCGAGCAGATCCATTCGCTCATCAACACCATGGACGACGTGGCCGACCTGTTCCAGGACTCGGCCGAGGCCATGGCGCTGTACGACATCCGCGCCATGACCGAGGAGATCACGCGCCTCACCGACCTGTGCGTGCGCGCCAGCGAGCGCCTGCGCGACGCCGTCAAGCTGCTCGACAAGATTGCCGACCCGGCCGTGGCCGAGGCCGCGCTCAAGACCTGCGAGGAGATCGACCGCCTCGAAGGCGATGCCGACCGCGTGCTGCGCAGCGCCATGAGCAAGCTGTTCCGCGAGGAAACCGACGTGCGCGAACTCATCAAGCTCAAGGCCATCTACGAGCTGCTGGAGACCATCACCGACAAGTGCGAGGACGTGGCCAACCTCATCGAGGGCGTGATCCTCGAAAACTCCTGACGCCCCGCGCGCAAAGGTTCCTCTCACCATGGAAACGGTACAAACCGCGCTGTGGGTCGTGGTCGTGCTGGTGGCGCTGGCCATCGTGTTCGACTTCATGAACGGCTTCCACGACGCCGCCAACTCCATCGCCACCGTGGTCTCCACGGGCGTGCTGCGGCCCACGCAGGCCGTGCTGTTCGCGGCCTTCTTCAACTTCGTCGCCATCTTCATCTTCCACCTCAGCGTGGCCGCCACCATCGGCAAGGGCATCGTCCAGCCCGGGGTGGTCGATACGCACGTGGTGTTCGGCGCGCTGGTCGGCGCCATCACCTGGAACGTCATCACCTGGTACTACGGCATCCCGAGCAGCTCCTCGCACGCGCTCATCGGCGGCATCGTCGGCGCCGTCATCGCCAAGTCGGGCGCCAGTGCCCTGGTGGCCGGGGGCATCCTCAAGACCGTGGCCTTCATCTTCGTGTCGCCGCTGCTCGGCTTCGTGCTGGGCTCGGCCATGATGGTGATCGTGGCCTGGATCTTCCGCCGCACCCGCCCGAACAAGGTGGACAAGTGGTTCCGGCGCTTGCAACTGCTCTCGGCCGGCGCCTACAGCCTGGGCCACGGTGGCAACGACGCCCAGAAGACCATCGGCATCATCTGGCTGCTGCTCATCGCCACCGGCTACGCCTCGGCCAGCGACGCCTCTCCGCCTACCTGGACCATCATCGCCTGCTATGCGGCCATCGGCCTGGGCACCATGTTCGGCGGCTGGCGCATCGTCAAGACCATGGGCCAGAAGATCACCAAGCTCAAGCCCGTGGGCGGGTTCTGCGCCGAAACCGGCGGCGCCATGACGCTGTTCCTGGCCACCATGCTGGGCATTCCCGTGTCTACCACCCACACCATCACCGGCGCCATCGTCGGCGTGGGCTCCACGCAACGCGCCAGCGCCGTGCGCTGGGGCGTGGCGGGCAACATCGTCTGGGCCTGGATCCTGACCATTCCGGCCAGCGCCTTCGTCGCGGCGATTGCCTACTGGGTCAGCCTGCAGCTGTACTGATTGATGCGGTTTTCATAGCTTCCAGCGCTTGCCTGGCAAGCGCTGGAGCCTGATTTCATTGTGAAATCTTGCGCGCTTCCTCGATCTGGTACTCGAAGTAGTGCTGGAAGCTGAACGCCAGGCTCGCCATGAGCATGCCCGCGCCGACCATCAGCGACAGCGCGATGCCGATCACGGTGAGCCAGCGCGTGGCACCCGCCGCCTCGGCCGCCGGGTGCCGCGGGTTGAAACGCGCGTTCCAGCGCGCGGGCGGCGTCAGCCCGTAGAGGATGGCGCGCAGCGCGCAGCCCGCCACCGTGAAGCCCAGCAGCGGCACCAGCAGCCAGCTCAGCCGGTCGTCCTGCCCCAGCGCCTGCACGCGCGCGATGCCGTACAGCCCCAGCCCCGTGGCCAGGGGCAGCAGCCAGCCGAGCAGGTCGCGCGGGCCGTGCAGGTAGAAGCGGTGCAGGCCCAGCGGCCCGCCGAGGAAGGCCAGCCAGGTGGCCAGGGTCTTGTTCTTCATGGCGCCTCGGGCGCGCTGGCGTCGCCTGCGCCCAGGGGTTTTTCCATCAGCACCACGTCCAGCCAGGTGCCGAACTTCCAGCCCACCGAGCGCAGCGTGCCCGCGTGGGTGAAGCCGCTGGCGCGGTGCAGGCCGATGGAGCCGGCGTTGGCCGAATCGCCCACCACCGCCAGCATCTTGCGCACGCCCGCGGCCTGCGCTGCTTCGCACAGCGCGGCGAGCAGCAGGCGGCCCAGCCCCTGGCCGCGCGCCGCATCGAGGATGTACACCGAGTCCTCGGCCGAGTAGCGGTAGGCCGGGCGCGGCTTGAACCAGTTGCAGTAGGCGAAGCCGAGTACCTGCCCGTCGTGCTCGGCCACGAGGTAGGGCAGGCCCTTGCCCAGCACGTCGGCGCGGCGCGCGGCCATGTCGGCGGCGCTGGGCGGCTCGGTCTCGAAAGTGCCCGTGCCGTGCAGCACGTGGTGGGCGTAGATGGTGGTGATGGCTGCGACGTCGGTGTCGCGGCTGGCGCGGATGTGTGGCATCGAAAAAACGAACTGGCTATAATCAACGGCTTTGCTGCGTGTCGCTGGCCGGGTGGCCAAGTCGCGTGTCTCAAACGCCGCAAGATATGGAACGGCAGCAGGTGCTGCATGTTCTCCACCCGAAGGATAAATCATGGTCGTCATTCGACTCTCCCGCGGCGGCGCCAAGGCCCGTCCGTTCTACAACATCGTCGTCGCCGACAAGCGCGTGCGCCGTGACGGCCGCTTCATTGAGCGCCTGGGTTTCTACAACCCCCTGGCCAAGGATGGCGAGGAAGGCCTGCGCATCGCCCAGGACCGCCTGGCCTACTGGCTCGGCGTGGGCGCCCAAGCGTCCGACACCGTTGAGCGCCTGGCCAAGCAAGCTGCCAAGAAGGCCGCCTGATTCGCTTTTCAGGCCCTCCCGGGGCGGGTGCCGTCGGTGGATACTGGCGGCCCCGCCTTTTTGTTTTTGCGTAGCGCCATGTCCTCCTTTCCTCCACTCGAACCGGCCGAACTCCCCGCTGACGCGGTGGAGGTGGGCCGCATTGCCGACGCCTGGGGCGTCAAGGGCTGGTTCAAGGTGCTGGCGCACAGCGCCAGCCCCGAGGCCCTGTTCGCCGCGCCCCAGTGGTATCTGCAGCCGTCCGAGAAGGGCGCCAGGATCTTCAGCGGCACCGTGCTGCTGGTGCCGCGCCAGACGCGCACGCACTCCGACGCCATCGTCGCCAGCGCCCAGGGGGTGGAGGACCGCAACGCCGCCGAAGCGCTGCGCGGCGCGCGCATCTTCGTCTCGCGCGCCTACTTCCCGCAGACGGAGGAGGATGAGTACTACTGGGTCGATCTGATTGGCCTGGACGTGCTCAACCGCGAGGGCGTGGCCCTGGGCCGTGTGCGCGAGCTGCTGTCCACGGGGCCGCAGACCGTGCTGGTGCTGGCCTACGAAGAGGATGGCAAGGCGCGCGAGCGCATGATTCCCTTCGTGTCGGCCTTCGTCGACAAGGTTGAGCTGGCCGAGCGGCGCATCACGGTCGACTGGCAGCCCGACTATTGACGCGGCGCGCACCGATGCGCTTCGACCTCATCACCCTGTTTCCCGAGCTGTTCGCGCCGTTTCTGGCCAGCGGCGTGACGCGCCGTGCCTACGCCAGCGGCCAGGTGGCGGTGCGCCTGTGGAACCCGCGCGACTTCGCCGAGGGCAACTACCGCCGTGTCGATGACCGGCCTTTCGGCGGCGGCCCCGGCATGGTGATGCTGGCCGAGCCGCTGGCGCGCTGCCTGGCCGCCATCCGCGCCGACCGGGCCGAGGCGCTGGACGCGCAGGCGCCGCTGGTGCTGTTCTCGCCGATTGGCGAGCGCCTGGACCATGCAGGCGTGGCGCAGTGGGCGCAGGGCCCGGGCGCCATCCTGCTGTGCGGGCGCTACGAAGGGGTGGACCAGCGCTTCATCGACGCCGAGGTGCAGCGGCAGATCAGCCTGGGCGACTTCGTGCTCTCCGGGGGCGAAATCCCGGCGATGGCGCTGCTCGACGCCGTGACGCGCCTGCAGCCCGGCGTGCTGCACGACGCGGGCAGCCACCAGTTCGACAGCTTCAATCCGCAGCTCGACGGGCTGCTCGACTGCCCGCACTACACCCGCCCCGAGGTCTGGCGCGGCCAGGCCGTGCCGCCGGCGCTGCTGTCGGGCCACCACGCCGAGATCGAGCGCTGGCGCCGCGCCCAGAGCCTGCAGGCCACGGCCAGCCACCGGCCCGACCTGATCGCCGCGGCGCGCACGCAGGGGCGGCTGACGCGCCAGGACGAGGCCGTTTTGGTCAACATGCCCGGCAAGCTATAATCAAAGGCTTTTCGATCCTCTGGCCGGCCGCTGCAAGGCGCACCCGAAGGTGCGCGCGCAGCCACACACCGTCAATCCCGACGCATGCCAATCCTGGCGCGGACAAGATCGTTGGATGCAACCATGAATCTGATCCAGACCCTCGAGCAGGAAGAAATCGCCCGCTTGAACAAGGAAATCCCTGAATTCGCGCCCGGCGACACCGTCATCGTGAGCGTGAACGTGGTGGAAGGCAGCCGCAAGCGCGTGCAGGCCTACGAAGGCGTGGTGATCGCCAAGCGCAACCGCGGCCTGAACAGCGGCTTCACCGTGCGCAAGATCTCCAGCGGCGAAGGCGTGGAGCGCACGTTCCAGACCTACAGCCCGCTGATCGCCAAGATCGAAGTCAAACGCCGTGGCGATGTGCGCCGCGCCAAGCTGTACTACCTGCGCGAGCGCAGCGGCAAGTCGGCCCGCATCAAGGAAAAGCTGCCGGCCCGCAAGGCCGCACCCGTGGCTGCCGCATAAGCGCCGCGCCTGCAGTCTTCCTGCCCAGCCGCTACAGTGCCCCTGTAGCGGCTTTTTTATTGTCTGAGCGTGACCCAGCCTGCCCCCGCCTTCACCCCCTTGCCCGCGTTCGACCCGCGCAGCGTGCCCGTGGCGCGCGTCGATGCCGACCTGCCCGCCGTGCCGCCGCAGGCCCAGACGCCCGCGGCGCTGCGCCAGCGCTTCGCCGCGCCGCCCGCCTGGCAGCCCGAGGTGGTGCTGGAAAAGAAATTCATGCAGCGCGAACCCGCGCAGGCCTCGGTGCTGGTGCCCATCGTGCTGCGCGCCCAGCCCATGGTGCTGCTGACCGAGCGCACGGCGCACCTGTCCACGCACTCCGGGCAGATCGCCTTCCCGGGCGGGCGCGCCGACCCCGAAGACCCCAGCCCCGCCGCCACGGCGCTGCGCGAGGCGCAGGAGGAGGTCGGGCTCGACCCGGGCTGCGTCGAGGTGCTCGGGCCGCTGTCCACCTACGTCACGGGTTCGTCCTTCATCATCACCCCCATCGTCGGCCTGGTGCGGCCCGACGCCGTGCTGCGGGCCAACCCGCACGAGGTGGCCGACGTGTTTGAGGTGCCGCTGGCTTTCCTGCTCGACCCGGCGCACCACCGCCACCATGTGGTGGAGTGGGGCGGCGTGCGGCGCGAATGGTTCTCCATGCCCTACCAGGACGGCGACAAGAACCGCTTCATCTGGGGCGCCACGGCGGGCATGCTGCGTAATTTCTACCGTTTCATGCGTGCCTGAACGGGCGCCTGGCGGGCCGCGCGGGCGGCGCCAGTATGATGGGCGCCCATGAGTTTCTTCGCCATCCTGTTCGCTCTGCTGATCGAGCAGGCGCGCCCCCTGTCCCGCACCAATCCCATTCACGCCGGCGTGCGTGCGTGGGCCTTTTCGGTGCGCCGCAATTTCGACGCGGGCCACCAGCACCACGGCTGGGTTGCCTGGGGCTTGACGGTGATGCTGCCCGCGCTGGTGGCGCTGGGCATCCACTGGCTGCTGCTGTGGGGCGTGGGCTGGCCCCTGGCGGTGCTGTGGAACGTGGCGGTGCTCTACATGACGCTGGGCTTTCGCCAGTTCAGCCACCACTTCACGCGCATCCGCGACGCCCTGGAGTCGGCCGACGAAGACGCCGCGCGCGCCGCGCTGGCGCACTGGCAGCAGGTCGAGGTGGGGCAACTGCCGCGCAGCGAGATCGTGCGCCACGTGATCGAGTACTCGGTCATCGCCGCGCACCGCCATGTGTTTGGTGTGCTGGCCTGGTTTTCCATCCTGGCGGCACTGGGCCTGGGGCCCACGGGGGCGGTGCTCTACCGCCTGGCCGAGTTTGCCGCGCGCTACTACGACGAGGACAAGGGCGACAAAGGCAGCACCGCCCTGCAGCAGTCGGCGGCCCGGGCCTGGACGGCCATCGACTGGCTGCCCGCGCGGCTGACGGCGCTCAGTTTTGCCGTGGTCGGCAATTTCGAGGAGGCCATCGAGGGCTGGCGCTTCCATGCCCAGAACTTCCCGAACGACAACGACGGTGTGCTGCTCGCCGCCACCTCGGGCGCCATCAACGTGCGCCTGGGTGGCGAGGCCCTGCGCCCGCGCGCCGAGGCCGATGGCGCCGCTGCGAGCGAGGGCGACAGCGGCATCACCCCCGGACGCGAGCCCGAAGTCGGCCACCTGCGCAGCGTGGTCGGCCTGGTCTGGCGCTCGGTGGTGGTGTGGATGCTGCTGCTGGCGCTGCTCACGCTGGCGCGCCTGCTCGGCTGAACCTTTCATCTTTTTGAGCCAAATCGGGCTCCAGCCCTTGCAAGGCAAGCGCTGGAAGCTATGAAATCAGGAGTTCCACGCATGTCCGTTTCTTCGCTGTGCAGCCCCGTGGTGGCCGGGCTGCAGCCCTATGTGCCGGGCGAGCAGCCGCGCATTCCCGGCCTGGTCAAGCTCAACACCAACGAGAACCCCTATCCGCCGTCGCCGCGCGCGCTGGCGGCCATCGCGCAGGCCGCGTGCGAGGGGCTGCAGCTCTACCCCGACCCGCAATCGCTGGCCCTGCGCGAGGCCATCGCGGCACGGCATGGCCTCGACGCGGGGCAGGTGTTCGTGGGCAATGGCTCGGACGAAGTCCTGGCGCATGCCTTCTTCGCGTTTTTCCAGCACGCCGGCGCGCCGCTCCTGATGCCCGACATCACCTACAGCTTCTACCGCGTCTATTGCGGCCTGTGGGGCATCGCCGCCGAGCTGCAGCCGCTCGATGCCGGCCTGGGCATCGACGTGGACCGGCTGGCCGCGCGGTCCGGGCAGGGGGCGTGCGCCGGCATCGTGCTGGCCAATCCGAACGCGCCGACCGGTATCGGCCTGCCCTTGGCACGCATCGAGCAACTGCTGCAGGCCTGCCCGCAGCGCGTGGTGCTGGTCGATGAGGCCTATGTCGACTTCGGCGGCGAGAGCGCCGTGGGCCTGGTGGCGCGCTACCCGAACCTGCTGGTGGTGCATACGCTGTCCAAGTCGCGCTCGCTCGCCGGGCTGCGCGTGGGCGTGGCCTTCGGCCAGCGGCCGCTGGTCGATGCGCTGGAGCGCGTCAAGGACAGTTTCAACTCCTACCCGCTGGACCGCCTGGCCCAGGCCGGCGCGCGCGCCGCCTATGAGGACGCGGCGTACTTCGAGCAGACCTGTAGCGCCGTGGTGCAGAGCCGCGAGGGGCTGCTGCTGGCGCTGGAGGACCTGGGCTTCGCGGTGCTGCCCTCGCAGGCCAACTTCCTCTTCGTGCGCCACCCGGGCCATGACGCGGCCACGCTGGCGGCGCAATTGCGCGAGCGCGCCGTGCTGGTGCGCCACTTCGCCCGGCCCGAGCGCATCGCGCAGTACCTGCGCATCAGCGTCGGCACGCCCGCGCAGTGCGATGCGCTGGTGCAGGCGCTGCGGGCGATTCTGGACGGAAGGGGCGGCGCATGACCACGGCTCGCCTGATTGACGAAACCCGTGCGCGCCACTTCATCGAGCACTACCAGAGCCTGCTGGAGCAGGTGGCCCTGGATACCGGGCTGGTGCATGCGCCTGTGGCCAAACAGGGCCTGGTACATCTGCTGCAGGCCGCACGCGATGCGCTGGCGGACAAGCCCGCGCTGATCCCGCCCGCCCTTGCCGCGCTACAGGCGCAGGGCAGGCCCGTGCCGCAGGACATCGTCGATGCCGTGGCCACGCTGCGTGTGGGGCGCTGGGTGTACCTGCGCGACACCACGGGCTACAGCGTGCTGTTCGATGGCGAATATGAAGACGTGGCCTATGCCGTCAAGTGCCTGACCACGCCGCTCAAGGAAATGCTGGGCGACAGCGGGGCGGTCATCACCTGCGGCCTGCTGGCGTATGAAGGCCGGGTGATCTCTGATGGTTTGGTCGGTTTCGTTGCCTGGCTAGGCCCGGGGCTGCGCCGCGACTTCAACGCCGCGTTGGGCAAGGTGCGTGCCGGTGGGCATTTCCACAGCGACCGTGTCGTGCCCTTGCCAGCGTCCTTGCCAGCGGATTGATCGGGAAACCGGGCCGGGTTGCCCGGGGCTGCGTGGAGCCGCTTCGGTGCCGCTGCCTTCACGCCACTGCGGCTGCAGCCGCGCTGGCCACGTCGGGCTGCAGCTCGGGCCGCAACCGCTCGTACAGCCCGGTGCGGCGCGCGATGTCGAGCGGCTGGCCCATCAGGCCCGAGACGATCAGGCGCACGCCGTGGGCGGCGCAGGCGTGGGCCAGGTTCTCCAGCGCCTCGGCGCCGGTCGAATCGACGTAGATCACGTTCTTCAAGTCCAGCACCAGCGCCTGGGCAGGCAGGTGGTCCTCCATGGCTTCGAGCAGCTTGGTGGCGCCGAAGAAGAGCGCGCCGTACAGCCGCCAGACCTGCACGCGCGCGTCGTGCCCGGCCAGCACGGGCAGGTCGGCAGCTTGGACGCGCTCGGCCCGCGACAGGCTGGAGATGCGGTAGATGAAGGTCAGGCAGGCGGCGAAGATGCCGAACTCCACCGCCACCGTCAGGTCGAAGACCACCGTCAGCAGGAACACGGACACCAGCGTGACGCGGTACGGCAGGCGGTAGGTCTTGAGCCGCGCGAATTCGCGCCACTCGCCCATGTTCCAGGCGACGAACATCAGGATCGCCGCCAGCGTGGCCAGCGGGATGGATGCGGCCAGCGGCGCGGCCACCAGCATCACCAGCAGCAGCGCCAGCGCGTGCACCATGCCGGCGACGGGGCTGGTGGCGCCGCTTTTCACGTTGGTGACGGTGCGCGCGATGGTGCCGGTGGCGGGCATGCCGCCGAAGAACGGCGTGACGAAGTTGGCGATGCCCTGCGCCATCAGCTCCTGGTTCGGGTCGTGGCGGTCGCCCACCATGCCGTCGGACACGCGCGCGCACAGCAGCGATTCGATGGCGCCCAGCAGTGCTAGCGTGATCGTCGGCATGAGCAGGTGGCGCGCCGACTCCCAGGTGAAATCGGGCAGCGCGAACGCGGGCAGCCCGGCCGGAATGCCGCCGAAGCGGCTGCCAATGGTCTCCACCGGCATGCCGGACAGCGCCACCACGGCGGTCGCCAGCACCAGCGCGACGATGGAGCCCGGCACGCGCGCGAGCGCGCCGGCTAAAGGGTGCCGCCACGCGGGCAGCCAGCGCTGCCAGCCCACGACCACCGCCAGCGACGCGGCGGCCACGCCGGTGGCCCAGGGATTGAGGGTGGACAGGTGCTGGTACAGCGCGCCGAGCATGCCGAAGAAGTCGCCCGGCATCTTCTCGATGGAGAGGCCCAGGAAGTCCTTGACCTGCGACAGCGCGATCAGCACCGCGATGCCGTTGGTGAAGCCGATGACCACGGCCACCGGGATGAAGCGCACCAGCGTGCCGAGCTGCAGCACGCCCATCAGGAACAGCAGCACGCCCGACAGCGCGGTGGCGATGATGAGGTTGGCCACCCCGTACTGCTGCACGATGCCGTAGACGATGACGATGAACGCCCCGGCCGGCCCGCCGATCTGCACCTTGCTGCCGCCCAGCGCCGAGATCAGGAAGCCCGCGATGATGGCGGTGAACAGCCCCGCCTCGGGCGGCAGGCCCGACGCGATGGCAAAGGCCATCGCCAGCGGCAGCGCGACGACGGCGACCGTGAGGCCCGCGCCGAAGTCCTGCGCGAAGCGGGCCCGGTCGTAGCCGCGCAGCGCGTCCATCAGGCGTGGGCGGAAGGACAACATCGGGGCGGCTCGCGCCATGGCAGTACCTCTCTTCAATAGCGCGGCGCTTCGCTCAACTCCGCGAATAGTTCTTTATAGATTTTGTAGCGGCTGGCGCTTATCGTGCCTGGGCTGGCGTCCGATTCGACCTGCAATTGCACCGCGCAGCCCGGCTCGTGCAGGTGCGTGCAGTTGTAGAACTTGCACGCGCCCGCGTGCGCGCCCACGTCCGGCATGCAGCGCGCCAGGTCGGTGGGCGCCAGGTGGCGCAGGCCGAATTCCTGGAAGCCCGGCGAGTCGATGAGCGCGGTGGTGCGCGCCGCGTCCACCCAGTACCAGGCGGTGCTCGTGGTGGTGTGCTTGCCGGAGTTGAGCGCCTGCGAGATCTCGCCCGTCTGCGCCGATGCCCCCGGCACCAGCAGGTTGATGAGCGTGCTCTTGCCCGCGCCCGAGGGGCCGAGCACCAGCGTGGCCTTGCCCTGCAAATGCGCCATCAGCGCCGCACGGTCCGCTTCGCCCGATTGCGCCAGGGACAGCGGCAGCACGTTGTAGTGGCGGCTGTCGGGCCCCGCGCTGCCGGCCATGTGGCGGTAGGGCAGCAGCCGCTCCCAGGCGCGCGCGAAGGGCTCGGCCAGGTCGCTTTTGTTCAGCGCGATCAGCGGCGTGATGCCTTCGGCCTCGGCGGCGATCAGCGCGCGCGCCAGCTGGCTTTCCGAGAACACGGGCTCGGCGGCGATCAGGATCAGTACCTGGTCCAGGTTGGCCGCGAACGACTTGGTGCGGATCTCGTCCTGGCGGTAGAACAGGTTGCGCCGCGGCAGCACTTTCTCGATGGTGCCCTCGTCGCCCTGGCCGGGCGGCGGCGCCAGCCAGCGCACCTGGTCGCCCACCACGGCCTGGCTTTTCTTGCCGCGCGGGTGGCAGATGCGGCGCGTGCCGTCGAGCGTCTCGACCACGCAGTGGCGGCCGTGGCTGGCCACCACCAGGCCTTCGCGCGCGCTCATGGCGTGGCCAGCAGCGCGTCGATGCGCGCCGCACAGTCGAAGTCGGTTGCCGAGATGCCCTGCACGTCGTGCGTGTTGAAGCGCACCACGCAGCGGCCGTAGTGCACCGACAGGTCGGGGTGGTGGTCCTGCGCGTGGGCGATGAAGGCCACCGCGTTCACGAACGCCATGGTCTCGTGGTAGCTGGCGAAGCGGTAGGTTTTCTCGATGGCGCCCGCGTGCAGCTGCCAGCCTGGGTGCCGCGCCAGGTTTGCTTCAATTTCGATAGCTGTCAGCGCGCGCCGTACCTGGGCGGACCAGTCTTTTTTCGGAAACATGGAAGTCATGCGTGTACGGGGGAGGGCAGGCGCGCCAGGCGCTCAGTGGCGGGCGGGTGCGAGTAGTAGTACTTCACGTACAGCGGGTCGGGCGTGAGCGTGGAGGCGTTGTCCTGGTAGAGCTTGAGCAGCGCCGAGGCCAGGGCGCCGCCGTCGGCCTGGGCCATGGCGTAGGCGTCGGCCTGGAACTCGTGGCGGCGCGACCACTGCGCCATCAGCGGCGCGATGAAGAAGCTGAACACGGGCACGGCCAGCAGGAACAGCAGCAGCGCCAGCGCGTCGTTCGGCGCCGCGCCGTCGAGTGACAGGTTCGGCACCACGCCCAGCCCGGTGTAGAACCAGCCTTGGGTGGACAGCCAGCCCAGCAGCGCGAAGCCCGCCAGGCTGAGCGCGAACAGCCCCGCCATGCGCTGGGCGATGTGGCGGTGCTTGAAGTGGCCCAGCTCGTGCGCCAGCACGGCCTCGACCTCGGCCGGGGTGAGCTGCTGCAGCAGCGTGTCGTAGAACACCACGCGCTTGGCCGTGCCAAAACCCGTGAAATAGGCGTTGGCGTGCGCGCTGCGGCGGCTACCGTCCATCACGAACAGGCCCTTGGCGGCGAAGCCGCAGCGCTGCATGAGCGCGGTGACGCGGGCCTTCAGTGCTTCGTCCTGCAGCGGCTGGAAGCGGTTGAACAGCGGCGCGATGAAGCTGGGGTAGACCCACATCAGCAGCACGTTGAACCCCATCCACGCGCCCCAGGCCCAGAGCCACCACAGCGGGCCGGCGGCGCCCATGAGCCACAGGATCAGCGCGGCGATCGGCAGCCCGATGAGCGCGCCCACCAGCGTGGACTTGAGCAGGTCGGTCAGCCACAGCTTCCACGTCATCTGGTTGAAGCCGAAGCGCTGCTCGACGCCGAAGGTCTGCGCCAGCGACAGCGGCAGGTCGATCAGCCCGCTGATGAGCGCGAAGGCCGCCAGCAGCGCCAGCTGCTGCACCATGCCGCCGCCGAGCCAGGCCAGCAGGGCCTGGTTCAGCAGGTCCAGCCCGCCCAGCAGTGTCCAGCCCACGAGCACGGCCGCGCCCAGCGCCATGTCGAGCAGGCCCAGGCGCGCCTTGGCCAGGGTGTAGTCGGCGGCCTTGTGGTGGGCAGGCAGGGGAATGCGTTCGGCAAACGGCGCTGGAACCTGGGCGCGGTGCCGGGCCACGTGGCGGATCTGGCGCGAGGCGAGCCAGAACTTGATCATCAGCCCGGCGCACAGCGCCAGGGCGAACAGCAGGGACAGCGCCAGCGAGGGCGGCAAGGTATCACGTGGGGGCATGCGCGGGGAGTGTAGGGGATGGGCGACAATGCCGGCCATGTCCGAACCCTCTACCCCTACCCCTGTATTGCCCAAATCCGAGCAGAACCTGGTCTGGCTCGATTGCGAGATGACCGGCCTCGAACCCGAGACCGACCGCCTGCTGGAGATCGCCGTCATCGTGACCGGCCCGAACCTGGAGCCGCGCGTGGAAGGCCCGGTGTTCGCCATCCACCAGAGCGACGCGCAGCTCGACCAGATGGACGCCTGGAACAAGGGCACCCACGGCAAGAGCGGCCTGATCGACAAGGTGCGCGCCTCCACCATCACCGAAGCCGAGGCCGAGCAGCAGATCATCGACTTCCTGAGCCAGTACGTGCCCAAGGGCACGGCGCCCATGTGCGGCAACAGCATCGGCCAGGACCGGCGCTTTCTGGTCAAGTACATGCCGCGGCTGGAAGCCTTCTTCCACTACCGCAACCTCGACGTGAGCACGCTCAAGGAACTGGCCAAGCGCTGGAAGCCCGAGGCCTACAACAGCTTCAAGAAGGCCCAGAAGCATACGGCGCTGGCCGACGTGCACGAATCCATCGACGAGCTGGCGCACTACCGCACACACCTGCTGTCGGTGTGAGAAACACGCCGCGGCAGCGGCGCGTGCGGCGATAATCCGCCGCTGTCTGTATCCAGACACCCTTCCCGAGGCGCTGGCGACCTGCCTGGCGCCTTGGTTTTTTCGCGCATTCTTTTACCGGAGACACGCCATGCAATCGCTTTCGTTCAAATCCCTCCTCGCCGCCGCCGCGGCCCTGGCCTGCGCGGCCGGCGCCTCGGCCCAGGAGCAGGTGGTCAAGATCGGCCACAGCGGCCCCCTCTCGGGCCCGAACACCTTCGCCGGCCGCGACAACGACAACGGCGTGCGCCTGGCCATCGAGGAACTGAACGCGCGCAAGATCAGCGTGGGCGGCAAGACGCTGAAGTTCGAGCTGGTCTCCGAGGACGACCAGTGCGACGCCAAGACCGGCGTGGCCGTGGCGCAGAAGTTCGTCGATTCCGGCGTGCGCTACGTCATGGGCCCGTACTGCTCGGGCGTGACCATTCCCGCCTCGCGCGTGTACGACAACGGCGGCACCCTGGTCTCCACGGTGGGCACCAACCCCAAGATCACGCAGTCGGGCTACAAGAACCTGTTCCGCATCGTTGCCAGCGACGTGCAGGCCGGCGCCAGCATGGCTGCGTATGCGGCCAACGTGCTCAAGGCCAAGAAGGTCGGCGTCATCGACGACCGCACTGCTTTCGGCCAGGGGCTGTCCGACGAGTTCGCCAAGGAAGCGCAGAAGCTCGGCATGGCGGTGGCGGGCCGCGAGTTCACCAATGACAAGGCCACCGACTTCATGGCCATCCTGACCACGTTCAAGGCCAAGCAGCCCGAGGTCATCTTCTACGGCGGCTACGCGCCTCAGGCCGCGCCCATGGCACGCCAGATGAAGCAGCTGGGCGTGCGCGCCAAGCTGCTCGGCGGCGACACCCTGTGCAGCCCCGAGATGGGCAAGCTCGGCGGCGACGCCGTGAACGACGTGGTGTACTGCGCCTACGCCGGCATGCTGATGGACAGCGACGCGGGCGCCAAGGCGTTCCAGGAGAAGTTCGCCAAGCGCTTCGGCCAGAACCCCGACGTGTACAGCCCGTTCTACTACGACCAGGTCATCAACATCGGCGAGGCCATGCAGAAGAGCGGCTCCATCGATCCCGCCAAGGTCGGCGCCTACATCCACCAGAACGCCCACAAGGGCGTGATGGGCGAGTACGCGTACGACGACAAAGGCAACCGCATCAAGGCCCCCGTGGTCGTGATGACGTTCGCAGGCGGCAAGGCCAAGCCGCTCGCCAGCTATTGAGGAAGCCCCGCACGATTTGCGGGAAAACCCCAGTCGTGCCATAATTGCGAGATTGCACCGCCGAGGGCGGTGCAATTTTTTTGTGCATCTCCCTTCACTCACCGGGCTTTGCCTGCGGCGCACGCCGCAAGCAGCAAACATTGCCCACCCAGGCCGTCCGCTGCGGCCTTGCGGTTCCGTTTGATGGTTGATGTTGTTGAACCATTGAACGAAGCCGCCGCAGGTAGCGCCTGCGGTTGCCCGTTTTGCGTGAGAAACCATGACCGACATGCTGCCTATGCAGGGCGACGCCGCGCCTGCCGATACCTCCTTGCCTCTTGAAAACCTGGCCCCCGAGGCCGTCTCCGCGCCCTCCGCGCTGCCCGAGGGCTTCGTGCGCCTGGGCCTGGCCCCCGAGCTGGTGCAGGCCGTGCGCGACCTGGGCTACACCCAGCCCACCGCCGTGCAGGAAAAGGCCATTCCCATGGCCATGGGCGTCGAGGGCGAGAACTTCATCGACCTGATGGTCTCCAGCCAGACCGGCAGCGGCAAGACCGCTGCCTTCCTGCTGCCTGTGCTGCACACCCTGGTGCGCCAGCAGGCCGAGCAGCAGGCGAACGAACGCGCCGAATACGAGCGCCTGTGCGCCGAGGCCGCCGCGCGCGGCGAGGCCGCACCGAAGCGCGCACGCCGCAAGGACCCGACCAACCCGCGCCACTTCAAGGCCGCCGTGCCGGGCGCGCTGATCCTGTGCCCGACGCGCGAACTCGCGCAGCAGGTGGCGCACGACGCCATCGACCTGGTGCGCCATTGCAAGGGCCTGCGCGTGGCCAACGTGGTGGGCGGCATGCCCTACCAGCTGCAGATCGCCAAGCTGCAGAACGCCAACCTCGTGGTGGCGACGCCGGGCCGCCTGCTGGACCTGCAGCGCTCCATGCAGATCAAGCTCGACCAGGTGCAGTTCCTGGTGGTGGATGAGGCCGACCGCATGCTCGACCTGGGCTTCTCGGACGACCTGGCCGAGATCAACCAGCTCACCAGCCAGCGCAAGCAGACCATGATGTTCAGCGCCACCTTCGCGCCGCGCATCCAGCAGCTCGCCATGCGCGTGATGCACGACAACGGCTCCGCAGTGCAGAAGGTCACCATCGACTCGCCGCAGGAAAAGCACGCCAACATCAAGCAGGTGCTGTTCTGGGCCGACAACGCGCAGCACAAGCGCAAGATGCTCGACCACTGGCTGCGCGATGCCTCCATCGACCAGGCCATCGTGTTCGCCAGCACGCAGATGGAGTGCGACGGCCTGGCCAACGACCTGCAGCAGGACGGCTTCTCGGCCGTGGCGCTGCACGGCGCTTTAAGCCAGGGCCTGCGCAATCGCCGCCTGATGGCGCTGCGCAATGGCCAGGTGCAGATTCTCGTGGCCACCGACGTGGCCGCGCGCGGCATCGACGTGCCCACCATCACCCACGTGTTCAACTTCGGCCTGCCCATGAAGGCCGAGGATTACACCCACCGCATCGGCCGCACGGGCCGCGCTGGCCGCGACGGCCTGGCCGTGACGTTCGCCGAGTTCCGCGACCGCCGCAAGATCTTCGACATCGAAGGCTACAGCCGCCAGCCGTTCAAGGCCGAGGTGATTCCGGGCATGGAGCCGACGCAGCGTTTCCCGCAGGGCCGCCCCGAGGGCAATGGCCGCGGGCGCGAGGGCCGCGAGAACCACAGCCGCGACCGCCGCTTCGGCCGTGGCGAGGGCCGTCCGGCCTTTGGCGACCGCGCAGCGCGGGGGCCGGCCCGCATGGGTGACGGCCAGGGCGCGCCGCGTGGCTTTGGCGACCGCGCCGGGTTTGGTGACCGTGGCGGATTCGGCGACCGTGCTGGGTTCGGCGGCGGCCGCCGCGACAACGACGGCTATGGCCGCAAGGGCGGCTTCGGCGAAGGCGGGCGCGGTGAAGGCGGCCGCGGCGGCTTTGGCCGCCCCGAGGCGGCAGCGCCGCGCGGTGACTGGGGCGGGCGCGGCAAGCCGGCTTTCAACAAGCAGGCGGGCGGCGGCAAGCCCTTCGTGCCCCACGACGCACGCAAGCGCACGCCGCATTCGGCACGCTGAGCGCCAGCGGGCGCAGCCCAGCGAACCGGCCTTTTAGGCCGGTTTTTTTATGGCCCGCTTCCCTTTGGGGCTCACGGCGGCTCACGATAATGTGCGGCGGAGGTGCCCAGTGACTTCTTTCCCTGTATCCGGCGTGGACTACGAACACATGTTCGAGCTCGCCCCTGTCTCGCTCTGGCTTGAGGACTACAGCGCCCTGCGGCAGCTGTTCGAGCGCTGGCGGGCGGAGGGCGTGAGCGACATCCGCGCGCACCTGGCGGGACACCCCGAGCGGCTGGGCGCCTGCAGCGCCGCGCTGAAGGTGCTGCGGGTCAACCACCGTACCCTGGCGCTTTTCGCGGCGCCCGACCAGGCCACGCTGGTGGCCCGCCTGGACGAAGTGTTCCGGGGCGACATGCATGCGCGCCAGGTCGATGAGCTGGCGGCGCTGTGGTCCGGGGCGCTGGAGTTTTCCAACCGCACGGTGAACTACGCCCTCGACGGGCGGCGCCTGGACGTGCAGATCCATGCGCGCATCCTGCCGGGCCACGAAGAGCGCTGGGACCGGGTGCTGGTGTCGCTGGAGGATGTCACGGCCGAGGTGCAGGGCGCCGAGCGCCTGCGCCGCAGCGAGCGCTATGCGCGCGGCCTGTTCGAGCATTCGCCGGTGTCGCTGTGGGTCGAGGACTTCAGCCATATCCGGCGCCTGCTGGACGAAGTGCGCGCCCAGGGCATACGCGACTTCGCCACTTTCCTCAAGGTGCACCCGGAGTTCGTCACGCGCTGCATCCAGGAAATCCGCGTCATCGACGTCAACCGGCAGACCCTCGCCATGTTCGGTGCCGCAGACAAGGCCGAGCTGCTTGGGGGAATCAACCACATTTTCCGCGACGAGATGCTCGAATCCTTTGCCGAGCAGTTGCAGGACCTGTGGGATGGCAAGCTGGTGCAGCAGCGCGAGGTGGTCAACTACGCGCTGTCCGGCGATCTGCTCAACATCCACATGCAGTTCGCCGTGCTCGACAGCCATGTCCAGGACTGGGGGCTGGTGCTGATCTCGCTCGTCGACATCACGGCGCGCAAGAAGGCCGAGTCCTACCTGGAGTACCTGGGCAAGCACGACGTGCTGACGCAGCTGCGCAACCGGGCCTACTACATGGAGGAGCTCAACCGCCTTGCGCGCAAGGGGCCATGGCCGGTGGCGATCCTGGCCATGGACATGAACGGCCTCAAGGAGGCCAACGACGACCACGGCCATGGCGCAGGCGACGCCATGCTGCGCCGCGTCGGCGAGGTGCTGGCCAAGGCGGTCGATGCGCCGGCCTGCGCCGCGCGCGTCGGCGGCGACGAATTCATGGTGCTGCTGCCCGCCACCGACGAGCGCGGGGCGCTGGCCGTGCAGGAACGCATCCTCTCCTTGCTGGAACTCAACAACCAGTTCTACCCGGGGCAGGCGGTCAGCCTGTCCATGGGCATTGCCTGCTGCCAGGAGGGCGAGTCGATCGAGGCCGCCGTGCACCGGGCCGACCAGGCCATGTATGCCGAAAAGGCCCGCTACTACCAGGAGCGGGAGCTGGACCGCCGCCACCCGCGGCGGTGACGCGGGCCGCCGTCAACGCGCCGTATCAGTTTTCCATGGCGCTGCGCGCCACCCGCAGCCCATGAAACAGGCGCGGCCCATGCGCGGGCAGCCGCGCAAGGGCCGCCCCGCCGCGCTGGCTGCGTCCCCCTGCCCGCATGGCGCAGCCATGC
>Ga0209958_1001055_pt1 | contig 26719 bp, 29 predicted proteins | sample ThiBio_inoc_plan_FD_183942 | JGI IMG/M metagenome (GOLD analysis project Ga0209958, IMG submission 183942) | Wastewater bioreactor microbial communities from Cape Town, South Africa - Thiocy_inoc_plan (SPAdes) | ecosystem: Engineered > Bioremediation > Thiocyanate > Unclassified | place: South...
AACAGGTAATTTAGATATTTAGCAAACTTATCAATCAACCCAAGAATCCAACCTTTCCAGCCAAATCCTTGTTTCTCAACAAGTTTTTATCTGCATCACCGCCGATGGATGTGCATTCTACAGCATTCACAACACAACACAACCCCCTTTTTCAAATTTATTTAAATTATTGCTTTGACCGCTTATTTTTTACACAAATATGGCTGAAAATGTGCAGTTTGGTCGATTATTTGCTCAGTTTTATTTTTTTCTTGCCAGTGTAAAGGTCTGCAATCGATATATTCGCAATATCCTGTACCTTCATAACTGTCATTTTCCCATAAGAGCTGATAATGAAAGCTACCCACATAGCCTGCAGCCAAACCAAATTTATAGTCCCCTCGACTCTGCGCCTGCAATTGAAACACCACCTCATCCTTTTCCGAATATTGCCAAATAAATTCTCGAGGCAAATACATCTCTCGACCATTAGGTGTCTGTACTTTTGGATAAACGCGGGTAACGTCAAAAATGACTTGATGATCATAAAGCACAGAATTTTGTTCATTCGACTGAATTTCAATTCTGGAAAAAACAATGTTATTCCATTGATTTCTAAGTTCAGACAAGATGATCTGGAGGTCTGCATTGACCTGAATAACTTGGTAGGTAAAAAAGTGAAAGGCAATAAAAGGCAAATAGATGGCTCTGGCATGTTTTAAAATCCCTTGTGCCTCAATCTGATAGTGTTGTTTTTTATAGGTGATCTCACCTTCACATTGGCAACGCACATACCAATAATCCCCTACTCCCCATTGCAAAGCTGAATGGTTTTCAATGTCGGTGCCAATATTCACTTTGAGTTGGCAACTGAGTTCTTCATCATCACGTTTAAAATAATAATTGGGGAAATCAACCTGAATATGGTCCACATCTAAAAACTGATAACGATCTTGTTCTAATTGACATTGCTCTTTGGCGCTATAACTTTTGAGATGGCCGACTGTAGATAAACTGCTGGCAACTAAAACCGTTGCAGTATCAATTGCTGTCGTGGTAATGGCACTGGCGTTATAGCAAATGGGGATGCGGGGCTGTCCAATCAGGCTAATGAAATTTAAATAATGAAACGGTTCAGGTAAGTTCGGCAAGATCAAAGCCTGATAGACGATCTTAAATAAACCTTTAGGCGGATGAAACGTTAAAGCATCTGACTTATTGAGGTTCAGCTGCTTTAATTGATTGTTATTCATCAATATTGGCATACTGAACCTCCATATTTTAAGTTGTTATTTTGGCATCATTCTTTTTGGCAAATAGTGTCGTCACAAATCCTGAAAGGACGTAGATGATACAGACAATTAGTATTCCTACTGGAATGTTGTACGTGATTGCAGCAAAAATCAAGACCACAGGTAACATCACGACGAAAGGTACACGCTTACGATCCATTTGTTTAAATGAATAGTATTTGATGTTGGAAATCATCAGTAAACCCACGGCAACCATGACCACTGAGTTAATCACCTGAATCACGATATCATTCAAATCAAAGATAAATGGATAATCACGTCCCACCCATACCAATGAAATCACGGTCACAGCCGCAAGTGGACTAGCAATACCAATAAAATAGCGCTTATCCACTACACCAATTTGTACATTGAAACGCGCTAGACGGAAAGCTGCACAAGCCGTATAGATAAAGCAACAAGCTAAACCAATACGTCCAAGATCATGCAAGCTCCAGCTATACATCAAAATAGCAGGTGCAACACCAAACGCCAACAAGTCAGAAAGCGAATCGTATTGCTCACCAAATGCACTTTGCGCACCAATTGCACGAGCCACTCGTCCATCCAGACCATCAAGCAATGCAGCCAAGAAAATGGCATAGATCGCTTGATTAAAGTTTCCATTCATACTGGCAATAATGGAATAAAAACCAGAAAGAAGTGCGGCTGTTGTAATTAAATTCGGCCATAAATAAATGCCACGGCGTTTCACTTTTTGTCCTTCGTGCGTATGCTCTTCTTCTTCTACTTCAAAAGTGATTCCATCAAAAGAATGATCTTCTTTGTTCAAATCAGAATCAGGTTTAAGAGAATTTGTCATTATTTTCAATTCCTCGAGAATATTTGGACGTTGATGGGTTATTCACCCACCAACCAACGCACTGCAGCATGTCCACCATTTTCACTCATGCGCAAATGTGGAAATAACCATTGTAATGCTTGATCCGCATCTTCTGAGAACTTCCAAGGTGGGTTAATCACCAATAAGCCACAACCATTCAATCCGACTGGGGTATCATCTGGCCATACACAAATTTCACAAATGAGCTGACGGCGAATACCCGTTTTCATCATTTTCTTTTCAAAACGTTCAATCATGGCGCGATCTTTGATTGGATACCACACTGCAAATACACCTGTTGGCCATTTTTTATGTGCGGCTTGGAGTATTTCAACCAATTGCGGGAAATCTTTACGCTCAATTTCATAAGGAGGGTCAATCATGACCAATCCGCGCTTTTCTTTCGGCGGAATGACACCCATTAGGCCTTCATAGAAATCGCGCTCATGCAAGCCCGCACGTTTATCACGAATATTAAAATACAATTGTTGAAACACATCACGCTGCATTTCAAATATAGTCGCTTTATCAATATCACGCAGGGCTTCAAGCGCAAACCAAGGTGAACCTGGATAAGCACCTTTACCCGAACCTGTACGCATATCTTCAACAATTTTAAGATATTGTTTGACACCTTCAGGCGCATTACGTTTAATCGAATCGTCAAGCTTGACCAAACGATGGATACCCGTTAAGAATTCACCTGATTTTTGTGCTTCCGACGTAGATAAATCATATTTACCTGCACCACCATGGGTATCGATATATCGATAAGGTTTATCTTTAGCATTTAAACGAGCGAGCAGTTGAAGCAAAAGTACATGCTTCATAACATCGGCAAAGTTACCCGCATGGAAATGGTGACGGTAATTCATGTTGACAATTTATTCCTCAATTCAGCAGATAGTTTAACATGAAAGAAAAAAGTATTCTTTAGCGTTGATGTGATCGTCTAAAATTGTCCTGTAATCAAACCGATGTCACTGGAGTGCTATGCAAGCAACCTCTCTCCCCCAAGCCTTTAATCTTCAATCTTGGAATTTGGACCAAGTGCTGAATGATTTAAATGACTTTGGTTTTGCCTTGATTGATCAAGTGTATTCAGATGAATATGTACAAGCACTTGCACATGAATGTAGCGCTCATCTTGCCGAATTCAGAGCAGCAGGGATACAAAATGGCGTGGTCAGCCATATCCGAAGTGATCATATTCTATGGATTGATGGACAACTGCCGATTGCACAACAACATCTACAGACGCTAGAGCATTTATCGCAAGCGTTGAATCAGGCCTTCTATTTGGGTATTAAAGAAGTTGAGGCCCATTTTGCCTGTTATAACGCAGGAGAATTTTATGCTTTGCATCGAGATAATCCGCAGCAGAAGAATGACCGCATGATTTCAACCGTGTTCTATTTGCATGAAAACTGGCAAGAGGATTGGGGTGGTCAATTACGATTGCAGGATAAGCATGATCAATGGCATATCATCCAACCGCAACCGAATCGTCTGGCTATTTTTCAAAGTGACGTCTTGCACGAAGTCCTGCTTTCCAAACAGCAGCGTTTATCGATCACCGCATGGTTACGCAGTGGCAGTTCTATTTGGAATCAGAACTAAGACCTTTAAATTACTAAAAACAACCTTATATATCACGCATAACTGACGATTTTGGATCAATGAATGTCAAATGAAACTAAACAAGTGGTTGCTCGAATTGGTGAAACTGACCAGCGCTTTTTAGAGGGCAATACGCCTGAACTTGCTTTAGAACGTGCAGACCTGCGTTTACAACTGGTCATGCTCAGTCATGTTCGTCAGGAACAGTTACATTTCTTGCAAGAAGCCATCGTATTACTTGAGCAGGCTCGCATTGAATATGACGAAATGCCACTGAGTTTATATTTAAATTTGTCGTTGTATTTAGCCAAAGCCTACATGATTTATTTTGAGTTGACTAAAGAACAACGCTTTGCCTTGATTACCCAACAGATTTTAAAACCTTTGGCACATCATGAGCATTTAGACATTTACTTCTTCTTGGCTTATGCTTCGGCTGCCAAACAAGAACTCGCACTCACACGACACTGGTTAAAAAAATACGTGTCTTGTCTAGAGCATGATTTAGAATTATTGCAACAACATCCAGCCTTTGTTTTTGCGCATCAAGAAGAATGGTTTAAAACCCTCATTCGAAATAAAGCTCACTAATGTGAGCTTTATTTTTAATTGGGCGAATGAATTATCTAGTGCTATCCACATGTAATTGCTGATTCAGCTCATCAATCACAATCGCCCACTCATCATCTTTATCCCAGTGGCTTTTGAGAAAATCACGCTGCCCTGCACTCCAAAATTCAGCTTCATGCAGTTTTTGATCAGCACGCAGTTGGTGGGTTTTCACAAAGTTTTCGATTGCTGCCTCATCAGCACCAAGCCCGAGTTGTTCGAATAAAAGCTCAAGTGTCGGTTGCTGTTCAAACATTGTTATTCTCCAAATCATGTCCTTTATCGAAATAATCTAACAGCAAACCACCTTGGCATGCAGCGATAGGTCTATATTTTCTTGTTGTTTTTTGTGTTTATTGGCATAAAAAAAGCACTCTCTAGGAGAGTGCTTTCAATTTATCAAAAAGATAAATTATTTTACCATGTCAGCAATTGCTGCACGCTCTTCTTCAAGCTCGTTCAGCGTGAAGTTGATACGTTCACGGCTGAACTCATCAATTTCTAAACCTTGAACGATTTTGTATTCACCGTTTTCAGTTGTTACAGGGAAACCAAACATTACGCCTTCTGGAATACCATAAGAACCGTCAGATGGAATACCCATCGTTACCCATTTGCCATTTGTGCCCAACGCCCAGTCACGCATATGGTCAATTGCAGCATTCGCAGCTGAAGCAGCTGAAGACAAACCACGCGCTTCGATAATCGCAGCACCACGTTTACCAACAGTTGGAAGGAACACATCTTTGTTCCATGCTGCATCGTTGATTTTGTCTTTTAAGCTTACGCCATTTGCAGTTGCAAAACGGTAGTCAGCATACATTGTTGGAGAGTGGTTACCCCAAACAGTCATGTCTTCGATGTCAGAAACTGCAACACCTGCTTTTTGAGCAAGTTGAGTCAATGCACGGTTGTGGTCAAGACGTAACATTGCTGTGAAGTTTTTCGCTGGAAGATCTGGAGCAGATTTCATAGCGATGTAAGCATTGGTGTTTGCTGGGTTACCAACAACCAATACTTTAACGTCACGGCTAGCAACTTCGTTGAGTGCTTGGCCTTGACCGATAAAGATTTCGCCATTCACTTTCAACAAGTCAGCACGTTCCATACCAGGACCACGTGGGCGAGAACCAACTAATAACGCATAGTCAGCATCTTTAAATGCAACTTTAGGATCATCAGTCCCGATCATGCCTGCCAATAATGGGAAAGCACAGTCATCAAGTTCCATCATCACGCCTTTAAGCGCTTGTTGAGCTTTCTCAAAAGGAACTTCAAGCAATTGCAAAATTACTGGTTGATCTTTACCTAACATTTCTCCGCTTGCGATACGGAATAATAAGCTATAACCAATTTGACCAGCAGCGCCTGTAACGGCAACACGAACGGGTTGCTTCATGTGATATTCTCCAATGAGATGCGTTTGCACGATTGAACGCTATTATTATTCAATCGAATTATCATAAACGGCAAAGATTGTACTCTAAAGCGAATACAGATGCATGTAAAAGAGAATGAATTTCAACGAAAGTCTAATAGAAAATACAAATCAAACTAGGTAAATACCTAGTAACTGCCTTTAATTGTAAATTCACTTGGGCAGCCTGTCACAATATGGCTTGCACATTGTTTATATTGACCATTTTTCTGATAACAGACGCGTATTTCAGTCAAGACCGAATCAAATCTCGATGACTGGCAAGTAAAGCGAATACCATTCGGCGGCAACGATGGATTGAGCTTGGTAAATTGCTGTCTTAAACTTTCTTTTTGCACTTCAATGGTATTCGGGCTGGTCAAATCCGCAGGGATTTTTAAACGCTCCGCGAAGTTAATAATGGTTCTAAAATATTGACTGGCATTCATTGGCATACAGCCACCCACATCTTGCCATAACTGCACACGTGCATTTTCATCAGGCATGACGCGCGCCACCACCTTGGCTTGTAATGGCGATAATTTGGCAGATGTTTTAGTTGAGCAATCTCGGTTGGGCGCTACTTCAGGTAACAAGCTCGCAATCGTCAGCGAATAGCCTTCCAGACATTTACGTTGTTTTTGCCTTGATGAATCGAAAGAGCATGCAGCAGGTGTCATTTGCACATGCATGACATAGCCTGCAACATCTGGATTACTCGCAGCATGTAATGGCGTAGCAAAAGACAAGACCAAATAACAAGCCACCGCTTGTAGCGATCTCATCAACTGCCCTTTGAGTAATTCGATTGGTTTCATCAAATGCAAAAACTTCATTATTTCACTTGAACATCTTGGTGTGTCTTAAGGCCCACTACGTACAGGAATCGTGCTCATTCGTTTTTCTAACGATTGCGACCCCTGCCCTAATACCACACCATAATGTGTAGCGTTGGTCATGACATGTTTAACATAGTCACGTGTTTCCAATAATGGAATGGTTTCAGTGTACTGATCTGCTGCCATATTTTGAGCATCAGGCTGCCAACGGCGTGCACGATTTGGACCCGCGTTATACCCTGCTGTTGCCAATACCGCATTACCACTCAATTGACTTTGAATCATTGAGAGATAATAAGTCCCGTATCGAATATTGGTATTCATCTCACTTAATGCCGCAGGATTATAAGTCTCACCCATTTGTCTTGCGATCAATTTTGCCGTGTTGGGCATAATCTGCATTAAACCACCCGCTCCCACATGGGAACGTGCAGAAGTGACAAAACGGCTTTCTTGGCGCATTAAACCATAGGCCCACGCAGGATCAATACCTGCATTGTAACTATGGCTGGTCACATTACTGCGATGCGGTGTCGCGTAACGATAGGTATCGTTATGACGAGAGGTGGTCCGATCCGCTGCATAAATTGCACGATCATACCAACCGACATCATGCGCACGTTTCGCTGCTGCTAAAAGCAGACCATCGTCGTGTTGTAAATACGCCTGACGAACTGCCCAGTTCCATTCACGATTGGTATAGTTGGCAGGCGCATTGACATCTCTTAATGCAAACGCACGTCTAAAATGGATATTTTGATTCAGGCGTTGAATATCCTGAGTACTTGGCTGCTCATTATAAGGCTGATGATTATAACGTTCACCGAGGCGATCTTTCGCCAACAAGTTATGGTAGTCATCGCCAGCTTGTGCCAATTTGCGATAGATCTGTTGTGCCGCCTGTTTAGAGCCACCATCTGAACGCTGTTCCGACGCACGTGCCAACCAATATTGCCAACGATCTTCCTGCTTTTGCGTCACAGACATCGCATCAATCGCACGAATCAAACTTTCCCAAGCCCCGAAGCGAATTGCTTGGCGTGCATAAATTTCAGCTTCTTCTGGACTGAATGGATAACCATAACTTTGATCAAAAGCATTGAGCACTTCACGATTAAAGCCATTTTTCATCACAGTCGTACCACCAACATAACCAATGGTGCGATATAAATATTGTTGTACAGGTTTTGGTACATCTTGAACAGCGCGCTGCACATTGCCTAAAGCATTGGTTAAGTCACTATCTGCCACTCGTCCTAAGGCAAAGATCAAATAGGCATAATCTGCATCATTTGCTTTTGGTGCACTCCACAAATAACCCAACGGATTGGCCTGAATTTGATTGAACTGCGCCAAAGAAAGGTTCAAGCCGATGGTTTGAGCCGTCGCAATCGCTGGGCCAGACTGACCTGCACGCAATTGCCCCCATAAACGCTGCTGACGGTCTTGCGCGGTCATCAGTGGACTAGACAACATCAATCGACCCAAGCCATTACATGATTCTGGCTGGGAATTAGTGGTCAGCCAAATATCTTTATATTCTGCAAAAACCAGACTATCACCTGTTTTTGCACGAACTTGGGCAACGGCACAGCTTTCTTCTTGATCTGGATTGGTGACATAACTCAGTACAGGCTTGGCATCAGCAAAGCTTCCGAGTTTGACTTTTTCTTCCACGTAATCGGCAGAGAGTTTTTCCGCCATCGCGGATTGTGGATAACGTTGTGCAAAGCTAATAATTGAAGACGCAGGTTGAAAGCCCAGATTGGTATTCAATTTCCAATATTCAGGGTAGTAGCCCAAAGCATCATTTTGCATTTCATATTGGTATTGGTCGAGTAAAGCAGTATTGCTTGCATTGGCAGCACGCAAAGCATCATTAAACTGTTCATCTAAAGCATAGACAGACGAGCATGCGATCATTCCACCCATTGCAATAAAACAACGGAAGCTCTTCTTGTTATTCAATTTTGGAGTTACGGTTGTTCTAAAATCACGCTGCTTTTTCATCTTCATCAATATCTATGCCCAATTTTGCGCTGCCATTATAGTGTAATAAGTCTCGCCTTCCACTATTGTTGTGTTATGTAAATTACTGATTCATATTCATTAAAATTCACACAATTTTATTCACAAACTGTCCATTTTTGTCAGTTTTTTATTCTCTGCGTTCCGTTTAAAATGCTGCTATAATCCGCCGTTTATTTAAATCCACCTTGTTTAGGAGCCTGCATGACGGTTCAAACATTCATTCCCAGTGCTGTAAAAGCTGCTTCAGAAAACACTGTTACCCAGCCAATGCACACCGCTGATGTTTCAATCAAGAAATTGTTTATTGAAACTCAAGGGTGTCAGATGAATGAGTATGACAGTCATCGTATGGCAGATTTGTTAGGTGATTCACATGGCTATGTGCTCACTGACAATCCAAACGAAGCAGACATCCTGCTGATGAATACCTGCTCGATTCGTGAAAAAGCACAAGAGAAGGTATTTAGTGGTTTAGGCCGCTGGCGCAAGCTGAAAGAACAAAACCCAGATCTCATCATTGGTGTGGGCGGTTGTGTTGCATCGCAAGAAGGTGACAATATCCAAAAACGTGCACCTTATGTAGATATGATCTTTGGTCCACAAACACTGCACCGTTTACCACAAATGCTAGATCAGCATCACGCTCAAATTGAAAAACCAAAGAAAGAAAAAATCAAATTGGTTGATATTTCTTTCCCAGATATTGAAAAGTTTGACTTTTTGCCAGAACCACGTGTCGAAGGCTTCAAAGCATTCGTTTCCATCATGGAAGGTTGCTCGAAGTACTGCTCATTCTGTGTGGTCCCTTATACCCGTGGCGAAGAAGTGTCTCGTCCGTTGGATGATGTGTTGGCAGAAATCGCTGGCCTCGCTGAAAAAGGTGTGCGTGAGATCAGCTTACTCGGTCAAAACGTGAATGGTTATCGTGGTGAAACCTTCGAGGGAGGGATTTGCACTTTCCCTGAGTTACTCCGCCTAGTCGCAGAAATTCCAGGTATTGGTCGTTTGCGTTATACCACGTCTCATCCACTTGAGTTTTCTGACGATCTAATCCAATGCTACCGTGATTTACCACAAATGGTTTCGCACTTGCATCTGCCAGTACAAAGTGGTTCAAACGATGTATTACAAGCCATGAAACGTAACCACACCATTGATGTCTACATCGATAAAATTGCCAAGTTACGTAAAGTCCGTCCAGATATGCATTTATCCAGCGACTTCATTATCGGTTTCCCTGGCGAAACAGATGCACACTTTGCTGAAACCCTACAATTCATTAAAGATCTAGATTTCGATCACTCTTATAGTTTTGTCTATTCGAAGCGTCCAGGCACACCTGCATCTGACTTACCAGACAGTACCCCTGAGCAAGTGAAAAAAGATCGTTTGGCTCAAGTGCAAGAAGTGATTAAACGTTCGAGTATTGATAAAACGGATGCCATGCTCGGTAAAATTGAACGTGTGTTAATTGAGAAGGTTTCGGATAAAGATCCGAATGTTTTAATTGGTACAGCGGATAATACACGTTTGGTTACTTTTATCGGTGATGCCGCGTGGATTGGGCGTTTCGCGGAGATTGAGATCACGGAAATTAAAACTTTAAATTTAGTTTACGGAGAACTCTTGAATCTTGAACCTGACGTGGCGTAATGTAAGGGTATTCCTACAGAGCAACAAAAAGGGTTTATCTTGACTGCAGCGATTCGACGTACAGTAACGTTCCCTGAGATTCAATTGGAACGTTTGAAAAGCATGCTCGGTGCGTATAACGGGCATTTAAAACAAATCGAACAACGTTTAGATGTCAAAATTACTCACCGTGGCGATGCCTTTTATCTCGATGGTGATATAGAAGCGGTCGAAAGAGCCGAAGCACTATTGCAACGGCTCTATCAAGAATCAGAAATTTCCTCACAAATTAGTGCCGATGTGATTCATTTGATGATCCAAGGTTCACAGACAGATCGTGAACTGATGGATGATTCAGATCAAGAACATACAGGCCTCGACAGTGTTTGGTTACAGACCCGTAAAGGGCGAATTAACCCACGTGGCGCCAATCAAAAACGCTATGTGCAACGTATTTTACAAAGTGATATTTCCTTCGGTATTGGCCCAGCAGGGACAGGTAAAACCTATCTAGCGGTTGCTGCCGCGGTTGATATGCTGGAACGTAATGAAATTCAGCGAATCTTGCTGGTTCGTCCTGCGGTTGAAGCCGGTGAAAAACTCGGTTTCCTACCCGGTGACCTCACTCAAAAAATCGATCCCTACTTACGCCCACTTTACGATGCCCTGTATGAAATGCTGGGCTTTGAAAAAGTAGCTAAACTGATTGAACGCCAAGTGATTGAAGTTGCTCCGCTGGCCTACATGCGCGGACGTACCCTGAATCACTCATTCGTCATTTTAGATGAAGCACAAAATACCACACCTGAACAGATGAAGATGTTCCTGACCCGTTTAGGTTTTGGTTCACGTGCTGTGATTACGGGTGACGTCACACAGGTTGACTTACCGCGTGGACAACAGTCAGGCTTAGCACAAGCATTACGTGTACTTGAAAATGTCCATGAGATTCATATCACCCGTTTCCATTCACGTGATGTGGTTCGACATCAATTGGTACAAAAAATTGTTGAAGCTTACGAAGGTTGGGACAGTGAACAGCAACGCTTATCTGCTGAAGCCCGTGCCGAACGCAAAGCCAAACAAGAAGCACTGATTGCAGAAAATGATTCTGCGGCAGATGCGCAACACATTTAGAAAATCCCCCCACTCCCCTTAAAATGCTTTAGTCGCATCTTAAGGGGACGATTTTAAGGATCTACTTTGAAAATCAATTTAAGTCTTCAACAAGACTTTCAAGCTGCGGAATTGCCACTCAAACGTGGTCAAATCAAAAAAAATATCGAAACTGCACTACGCCATGTCGGTTTTGATGCCAATTGTGAAATCGGGATTGCCTGTGTTGATCTAGCTGAAAGCCATGAACTCAATCTGCAATACCGCGAAAAAGACAAACCGACCAATGTGCTGTCTTTCCCAAGTGATATTCCTGAGGAAATGCTCAGTTTACTCGATGCAGAACCTTTAGGTGACTTAGTGATTTGTATTCCTGTGGTTTTACAAGAAGCGGCAGAACAGCAAAAGACGCCAAGCGACCATTTCACCCATTTACTGGTTCACGGCGTTCTACATTTGCTTGGTTTCGACCATGAAACCAGTGAAACTGAAGCTGAAGAAATGGAAGCTTTAGAAATTGAGATTCTAAAAAAATTGGGTATCGCCAATCCTTATCAAGCCGATGAAAGCTAATCCAAGGTCCTATGTATATCGTTATTTTTAAAGCCACCATCAAACAACTTGATGCGACGTATTCAGAAATGGCACAAAAGCTGAGAAATAAAGCCTTGAACCAATTTAACTGCATCAAGTTTGAAGCGTGTAGTGAAAATGGTTTTGAAATAGCACTGTCTTACTGGAACAGTCTTGAAGATATTAAACTTTGGCAACGCGATGCAGAACATTTGGTTGCTCAGCGTTTGGGTAAAGAAAAATGGTATCAGGATTTTAGTGTGGAAATCTGCACAGTTGAACGTACTTATTCAAGCCAAAATGGCTTGTGAATAAGCGCAAACTTATCCACATGTTGAATAAAAAACGGCTGAATGCAGCCGTTTTTATTTCTTATTGTTTAGAATTGATAACGTAGCGTCAAAGTGACATTGCGAGGTGATCCATAAACCATACTGTTAGTCCCGATGCCTGAATAATATTTTTTATCAAATACATTATTCAAATTAATCTGTGCTTTGATATTTGAATCAATATCATAGCCCACCATTAAGTTTGCTAAAGCATACGCATCTTGATTAATTCGTTGGCTACCTTCTCCAGTATAAAATTTACTCTTATAGTTTAGCCCACCACCAACACTCCATTTATCCAGCGTGTATTTGGTAAAGAGATTGGCACTGGTTCTTGAAGACATAGTTTGAACTTCATTCCCTTTTGCATCTTTGGCATTGAAATGTGCAACACCGAAACTCAGGTTCCAGTTGTCTCTAATTTCCCCATCTAATTCAAACTCAACTCCTTTGCTTTCAACGCCATCTACACTACGGTAGGCTTTTTCAGTCGTTGGGTTACCATTGACATCAGGTACAAAAACACCATCAATCTCTTCTGCAACATTATCCTGCTGGGTTTTAAATACCGATAAAGCTGCATTCAATTTACCGTCTAAAAACTCACCTTTTAAGCCAGTTTCATAGCTTTTCCCTTCTCTTGGATCAAGATATTGGCGATTTGCATCTCGTTTATCTTCTGGCTTAAAGATACTGGTATAACTGGCATACCAAGAGTATTGATCCAGAAAATCAAAAACTAAGCCTGCATACGGCGTGACTTCATTATTAAATTCCCGATTACCTTCACCATTATCACTTTCATACTTCCAGTTTGATAAACGCACGCCTGTAATTAACTTCAATGGCTCCAATAAGCTGAACTTGCCTGCAAGATAAGCGCCTGTTTGTGTGGTTTTATTTGGAGGTTGATACAAGTTATTATTCTGAATTGCACCAATTAATGGAATATTTGGATGATCAAAATCGAGCACAGCACCTGAGGCAATCGAAGGCGTTCCTGAGTACCACTTATCTTTCTTGCTTTGGTTATACATAAAACCTGCAACAACTTCCTGCTTTAAACCACCCAGCATAAAAGGTGCTGAGAGATAGGTATCAATATTATTTTCTTTAGTCTGGGTGGCATCAGACCAGGTCATGAAAGAGTCGAGTGTATTGGTTGCTCTATCCAGCTTCCCCCATGAATAGAGCAAAGCCGTGTCTTGTTTTACTTCTCGATAAGCATAGTTCACATTCAAATTGATATCGTTAAATAGATTCTGTTTCAATGTCGCAAACACCGTGGTGGTATCGGTATTCCAGTAGGTCCAATCCGAACTCACCGATTTAGAACGATCGAAATCAGTTCGGGTACCATCGGTGTAAAATGCGGGCAACCCTCCCCAACGAACGCCATTTCGTTCTAGATTCTGATACCCTGCACCGACTGAAAGGTAAGTCTTATCCGTAATATCCGCATCCACAACCGCATAGACTACATTATTGGTTTTTTCATAGCGATCCATATAAGAATCCGTATCCTCATGCTTCACCACAACACGACCACGGACACTGCCATCGGCATTTAATGGCGTTGAAATATCTGCTGAGCTTGACCATGCATTCCACGAGCCCAAAGAAGTGCTCACATTCCCTGTCAGCTCTTTCGCATTGGCATGTTTTCGAATCATGTTAATCGCAATTGCAGGATTCCCAGCACCTGTCATCAAACCATTCGCGCCTTTCACCAGTTCAACCCGATCGTACATGGTTAAATCAGGATCATTGGCTTCCATCCCCACATTGCTTGGCACACCATCAAACAGATAATAGTCGACATCAAAACCACGTGCTGTTGGGTACTGACGTTCATCCCACTGATTCACAGTCACGCCTGTGACATTATTTAATAAATCCTGAAACGATGTAATATTGGCATCATCCAAATACTCACGGGTGAGAACTTTGACCGATTGGGGTGTTTCTCGAAGTGATAAATTGAGTTTGGTCGAAGTATTGGTACTTTTAGCGGTATAACTTTTCTTTCCTTCCGTTACAGCCAAAGTCCCTTGTTCTGCTTTTACTGTAATCGTTGGCAATTTTGCATTTTCTTTAGCGTCGTCTTCTGCAAATACCCATGTAGGTAACAGGATTGCAGCCATTGCCAAGACCAGTGGGCGGGCTTTAAACAGGTTTAAAGTTGGAGGTTGATGCATGAAATATGTCCTTATTGCAAGGGAGCGGTCTTGAAAACATGCATCTCATTCCCCCGATAAATTTTAAGAAGGATGCATTCATTTTCAAAAGGAGAGTTAACTAAAAACACATTGCAAATGATAATTGTTTTTATTATCAATTCAAGCTTTAAGCAATAAATTTAGTTAACTGTTTTTATTTAATTTAAAAATATATTTAAGATTTTAAAAAAATAATTAAATGATTTTTATAAATATTTAATTTCTATTTTATTCATTATTATTCCCCAATAAGAAGTACACCTTAATTAGTGCACTTCAAATTCAGCATCGACCGGATCAAAACGCCATGTCCGAATGATGCGTAACTCAGAGATTTCTTTTTTCATGTTGGCATCAAATGCGCCAAAAGGTGCACCACGGCGAACCGAGGCTTTGGCTGCTTCATCCAAGATTGCATGCCCAGAACTTTCAATGAGACGAATCGCTCGGATTCCTCCTTCAGCATTCAAAATCACCATCAAGCGTACTTCACCCGCCAAGCGTTGTTGTTTGGCTTGATCGGGATAATAGCGATTCCCGTATAACTCGACTTTTTGGCGAAATTTATCTAAGTAAGCAGCAGACGCGTCTTGTTTAGCCTGAATCCCATCAACCGTTTTAATGCGTTGTTTACGGCTAAAATTTTGTTGGCGTTGTAAATATTGCGCTTCTAAGCTCGCCACCATGGCAGCTTTGGCTTGAAACTGACTTTGTAGATCATTCAAGGTCTTTTTACGTTCGCTTTGTTCTGCCTGTTTTTGCCAACTCAAAACCGTCATGAGCACTTTTTCTTCAAATTTGAGTTCACGCTTTTGCTGAATTTTTTCCAGACTTTCTAACTCTTTTTCACCTGTGGTCGCATCGGCTTGCATCGGTGCGGGCAAATCACTCGACATCCGATGTGCTTCACGGAAATCGCCCGAACCTTTTTGATCCGCTTGCGCCAAAAAGTCTGCATCTTTAACTTTTTCAGTACTTGGACGAACGGTGACCGCAATTTCTTTGGTGGAGGTGTCAGAGGGTGATGGCATGGTAAATTGAATCGCCAGTACAGCGCCATGCAGCAGCATCGCCAGAGCCACAGCCCCGACAAAAATTGGATCTTGCCACCAACAAGGAGACAGTTCTGAACGAAAATTTATTTTATTCAACATGGCATTTAAGCGACAAAAAATGTCCCATCCCCAACGGTAGCACCGTATAAAATCCCAACCAATATTCAAATTTTTACAAAAATGTGATCCACTTATAGTTACAGTGTTTCCATACCATCATTTTATGAAAATGTAGCAATTAATTTTGCTACACTGCAAGTCAGAAATTTATTTTTATTTTTTTAGTGAATACAAAGATTGTGGCATTGCTGTACTTATCAATTCACTTTCTGGAACAACTTTTATGCAAACGCTAATTTCATCCGTTGTTAAACGTCTACGTAAAGTTTACCAAAAAGCAGAAGAATTCATCGAAGAAGAAAGAGAATTTTCACTTTCACAAGTTTTTGTGAATGCCACCATGGAACGTTATGTCACCGAAAATGTCGGCATTATGCAAGACCTGCACGCTGATCTTTATGATGGCTGGTTACGCTTATACACCACGCTTGATGTGAAAGGTCTGCATACCACCTTATCGGTTGATTTAAAGTTGATTCAAATGGAAATGAATCAAAATGTACAACTGATGGTATTTGAGCAAATCAGTAATACCCAAGTGATTGAAGCCAAATTCAAAAATATCTTTCAAAAATGGGGCTTTTATGTGGCGATCTGGTATTACCAGAAATTCCGTGAAGAAGATCCGCTTGGTAAAATCTTAGAACATTTTGAAGTGGTCAAAGTTCAAGATGATTTACTGTATCTCGATTTAAATCGTTGGTTAGGTAAAAAAGCCAGCATTATCGAAACTTTAAGTAAAGTACATGTCAATCGTGCACGCGTCCGCCCTGCGGAGCTGATTGTTTGGGGCAATGTCAATCTCGCCGCGATTTTATCGCCTTCCAATGAAGATGAGTTTGAAGAAGACGATCTCAACGACAGCGAAGTCACTCCGATTCAGCAAAAAGACCGTAAAAAATAAATACGTTTAAATTGAGGTAGCATGCCGCTTGTCATGAGATGCTACCTAAAACACACATCTTCATGATTTATACGAAAAATTAACAAGCGCTTAGTAAAAAACCTGATCTTTTCTTCATAATCTACAGGCATAATATCTTTAAATCGCAATGATAAATGAGTGATTCACTTATCACATCACTCAAAGGATAAAGTGTTATGACAAAGAAATTATTGAACGTACTGGGTCTTACTTCGGCTGCCATTTTCAGTGCCAGCATCTCTAGTCATGCCTTGGCAATGGCGCCTTTCCAAGCCAGCTATCAATTCAGCTACAACAATAAAAACCTCGGTTCAGCAACGCGTACACTGTCTCAACAAGGCAACAATTGGACCTATCAATTCAGTGCCAAAGCAGGTGGTATAGCTTCTGCATCTGAAACCAGTCAATTTAGTTTTGCTGACAACAAAATCAACTCTCAGAAATTTAGTCGTAGCAGTAAAATCTTGATTCACAACAATACCATGAGTATTAACTTCAATCCGAACAGTAAGGTTGTGAGCACCAAAAAAGATGACACGGCTCGTTCATTTGCATGGCAAGCAGGCGCCTTGGATGAACTCAATGCTGAATTGCAAATCCGTGAAGACTTAAAAAGTAATGCATTGAAAACCAAATATCTGATTGCAGATGCAAAAGCATTGGATGAACGTCGCTTTGTGAAACAAGGCACAGAAAATGTCAAAACCCCTTATGGGACGTTCAGCGCCATTAAAGTGGTGATGCAGCATGATAAACCTGAACGCAATACCGTATTCTGGTTAGCACCAAAACTTGACTATTTACCCGTCAAAATGGCGCATAACGATGGGAAATCATCATACGGTCTGCTTTTAACAGGCTATTCAGGTAAAACAAACTAAGCATCTGGTCAATTTTGGCTTGCATTTTTTTTGATGCTTTTTAAAATATGCCTTTGCTTGAACAAGCATCCGTTTAGAGGATTCTCCCGTGTACGCTTTAGAACAGAAAATCTTAAATGAAGGTATCGTTCTATCTGATCAGGTTTTGAAAGTTGACGCTTTCTTAAACCACCAAATCGATCCTGTGTTAATGCAGCTGATTGGTAAAGAGTTTGCCGCTCGCTTTAAAGATGCAGGTATTACTAAAATTATCACTATCGAAGCTTCAGGTATTGCACCTGCAATCATGGCAGGTTTAGAACTTGGCGTTCCTGTTATTTTTGCACGTAAATACCAGTCATTAACACTGAAAGACGATCTGTATCGTTCTAAAGTGTTCTCGTTTACCAAACAGACTGAAAGTACCATTGCGATTTCAAACAAGCACATCAGCTCAAGTGACAAAGCACTGGTGATTGATGACTTCTTGGCCAATGGTCAAGCTGCGTTAGGTCTAATTGACTTAATTCATCAAGCCAAAGCTGAAGTGGTTGGGGTGGGTATCGTGATTGAAAAATCATTCCAGCCAGGCCGTGATGTATTGCTGGAAAAAGGCTATCGTGTTGAGTCGTTAGCACGTGTTAAATCTTTGGAAGATGGCAAAGTTACTTTTGTTACTGAATAAGATTTAACACTCAGAAAAAAAGCGGATGAGAAATCATCCGCTTTTTTTATTTAACAACAATCCCAGTTATACAACACTTTAGAAAAGTCTCGTTTCTTTAGATCTTCTGGATGAATAAAGAAATTCCCTACACCTGAATCACCCCACATAATCTCGTTTTCCGCATCATCGGTATCGAGCTGAAAAAGTAGCACATAATCTTGAACTTTTTCATTATATTGACGTGGATCAGTTTGGGTAAAATACGGATAGCCACCTAAACGATGCCCACTCGCCGAAGCAACTTCATCATAAGGTTCGATAAAATCATCTTCGAAATCACCACCTTCAAATTGATCTTCAAAGTCATAAATATCTTCAACCCCTAAAATCTTCGGTGCAAAGGCAAAATCACCAAGGCTAATTGGCTGAGAAGTGAGATTAAATTCAATCGCGTATTGCCCTGTAAATGGCAAATAATCATCTTCGCCCAACTGAACTTCAGAGAAGTCTTGTTTTAATTGTGATGCATCCTCAAGCACTTGATCAAAGTACAACACTTTAAAACCCGATTGCTGCTGTTGGTCATCAAAGTTCATCCCGTACAAATCATCAGCCGCGATGTAGAACTGTAAAATTCCCTGATTGGGAAAATCAGGTAACTTGGGGATTTCAGCAAAATTTAATTGCGCCAATAAAGCCAACGGATTGCCATTCGAGTCGACTGGATACGTCACATCCAAAGGCAAATAAGGCACTCCCCCAATTTTACTTTGCCATAAAGTTAATTCATCACTGGAGGTCAGTTGCATGGTGACGGTTGGCAGAACAGTCGCCGAGATTTTTTCTAGGTATGGCTGCACACTGTTCGGCAAAGTTTCTGATTTAAAATTCATTCTGTTGGTTATCCCTCTACTTATTTATAGAATGTAATATAAAACAAGCAGCTAAATTTAAACAGAGGACAAAGTCTGCACTACGACAATTAATGACGCTCAATTGACCCATTATTTATCACATAATTTCTGATAAGATGAGCCCAGGCAAAATCTGCGGTAGGAATGACAATGCGTACATATTTAGACCTTTTACAACATATCCTTGACAATGGCGGCGACAAGGGTGACCGCACAGGCACAGGTACACGTTCAGTATTTGGTCATCAGATGCGTTTTGATCTTTCCAAAGGCTTTCCACTGCTCACCACCAAGAAAGTCCACTTCCGTTCGATTGTGATTGAGTTGCTTTGGTTCCTTAAAGGCGATACCAACGTTCAGTATCTAAAAGACAATAAAGTTTCCATTTGGGATGAATGGGCTACCGCAGAACAAACAGCACGTTTTGGTCGTCCAGAAGGTGAACTTGGCCCCGTCTATGGTCATCAATGGCGTAACTTTGGCGCGACTCAAAATGAAGATGGCAGCTATCAGCAAAATGGTTTTGATCAGATCAAATGGTTGATCAATGAAATCAAGACCAATCCCAATTCCCGCCGTTTGATCGTGTCTGGCTGGAACCCGAATGAAGCAGGTAAGGTCGCCTTACCACCTTGCCATACCTTGTTCCAGTTTTTTGTACAAGACAATAAACTATCATGCCAGCTCTATCAACGTAGTGCTGACGTATTTTTAGGTGTACCCTTTAATATTGCCAGCTATGCCCTGCTGACTCATATGATTGCACAAGTCTGTGGTTTAGGTGTCGGTGACTTTGTCTGGACAGGTGGCGATACGCATTTATATGCCAATCACTTTGAACAGGCGCAGTTACAGCTGAGCCGTGAACCATTACCGTTGTGTCAATTAAAACTCAATCCTGAGATCACTGATATTTTCGACTTTAAATTTGAAGATATTGAGATTGTTGGTTATGAATCGCACCCTACAATCAAAGCACCCGTCGCAGTTTAAATAGATCATTAGAGAGTATATAAAATGGCATGGCAAGGCACTGAAGTTGTCCACGTAGTCGCAATGGATAAAAATCACTGTATCGGTAAAGGCAATGCTTTGCCGTGGCATATCTCGGCTGACCTGAAACACTTTAAAGCCATTACCCAAGGTGGTGTGGTGATTATGGGGCGTAAAACCCTTGAATCGATGGGACGTACCTTACCGAATCGTGTCAATTGGGTGATCACGCGTGACCCTGAATGGCATTTTGACGGGGTTAAAGTCGCGCATAGTATTGAAGAGGCACTCAATGGTGCACTTACAGACGCACAACATTCAGAAAAAGCATCCTTATTTATTATTGGGGGTGGAGAGATTTTTACCCAAACGCTCGCTATTGCTGATCGTTTAGAATTAACTCACGTTGATTTGGATGTGCAAGGTGATGCACATTATCCCAAAATCTCTGAAGACTTTCACAAAGTAAACACGGAACAGCATACCGATGAGAAATCGGGTATCGCGTTTGAGTTTGCCACCTACCAAAAATAAAAATGGATTGCATCGACCATGCATAATATTGGATCACGAGAGTTTTTCATCGCTTTAGGTGTGGGTTTGTTACATAGCCTGTTTACCTTATTCGTGGTTCTTTCAAGTGTCTGGTTCTGCCTAGCCTTATGGATTCAGCAGCCACTCGGCACCTTCTTTAGCCGACTCAGCATTATTCTATGGAGCTTGTTTGCACTCAGTCTGATTGGTGTCTATGTCAGCGGCCATCTGGTGAGTCGCCGCACCGATATCATTATTTATTGTGTCGCCTTTGCGTGTGCTTTAGTCTGGTATTTTTCCTTAGAGGCAAGACAAGATCGAGATTGGAATCCTGAGGTTGCCGAACAACTGAGTTATGAAAAGAATGGTGATCTTGTAAAGCTACATAATGTGCGAGATTTTGACTGGCATGCCGATGGCAGTTATGACATTCATTGGGAAGATCGCAGCATTGATCTAAATAAAATTACGGGCATCAATGTCATTACTTCTTATTGGATGGGCCCACAAATTGCACATACTTTGGTCAGTTTCGATTTTTCAGATCAAAAGCCTTTGGTATTTTCAATTGAGATCCGTAAAGAAAAAGGCGAAGACTTTTCTGCGATTGGTGGCTTTTTCCGTAAATATGAACTCAGTTTAGTCGCTTCAGATGAAAAAGATCTGATCTATACGCGCAGTAATGTTCGTCATGAGCAAGTCTATTTATTCCCGATCAGAATGCCCGCAGCTGAACGCAAAGCCCTGTTTATTGAATATCTACACAAAGCAGATGAACTGCGTGCAGAAGCCAAATGGTACAACACTCTGACCAGTAACTGCACTACGCTGGTCTTTGACATGGTTCAAGCGATTAATCCACAGCGCTTACCCAAAGATTATCGCCTATTGGCCTCAGGTTATTTACCTAACTATCTCTATGACCTGAAAGCCCTCAATCAAAATTACAGCATGAAAGAATGGTATCGCTTGGCACATATCAATCCACGTGCCGAACAATACGAACAACAGCCTAATCAAAGCAGTGAATATTTTTCGGATATCATTCGTACAGGTCTTCCCAAAACTGAGTGATTTTTCCACTCATTTTATTAAAAACACCTGAACCTTTACAAAAGGATACGCAATATCCTGTTCCACTCCATGTTGTTTTATTCTAATACCAAGCATAGAAACACAATGATTTGGACTTAAATTTTATGTTAAAGCCTTTTTTAACAACATGTACTTTGGCAATTGCCGTAACAATGACGGGTTGTGCAGCCACCGAATCTCTTCAGACTTCACCGAACGCGTCTCAAAAAGAAAGTATCGGTCTTTATAACCGCAATTGGATCGCCACGCATATCAATGGTGTTGAGATCAAAAGTAATGATCTCTCTGGTAAGCGCCCTGCAATTCAATTTGATGCCAAAGGCAAACGTTTCTTTGGTGCAGATGGCTGCAACCAGATTCAAGGCAGCTTTGAAAGCCAAGGGACTATCTTACGCCTCGGCCCAATTGCTTCAACTATGATGGCGTGTATTGGCCAAGATAACAGTGTGCTCTCACGTCAATATGCCAATGCATTGGCAAGTACAACTCATTATGAACTTAAAGGCCATGAGCTTAAATTCATGGACGCATCAGGCAAAGTTCTGCTGAGTTTCGTCACGGTGATTCAGCCACTTCCGTAATTTATAGATCACAAAAAAGTAAAAGCTCGTTGCAAACACGGGCTTTTACTTTGTGAGCACTTCGTTTACTTTAGTAACATTCTTAAAATTAGAAATTGGGGAGTTTTATGCAACAAGCACTATTTGGTGGTGGATGTTTTTGGTGTGTCGAAGCCGTATTTCTACAACTTAAAGGTGTAGAGAAAGTGGTGAGTGGTTATGCAGGTGGAATTAGTCAAAATCCGACTTATGAACAAGTCTGCCAAGGCACGACTCAACATGCTGAAGTCGTTCTGATTGATTTTGATGAGCAACAGATCAGCTATACCCAGCTGCTAAACGTTTTCTTTACCACGCATGATCCAACTACGCTCAATCGTCAAGGCAATGATATTGGAACGCAATATCGCTCTGTGGTGTATTACTTCAATGAAGAACAAAAGCAGCAAGCTGAACAAGTCATCCACAGTCTGGAAGATGAAGGACTGAATATCGTCACTGAGCTCAGCCCAGTACCGACCTTCTACCCTGCAGAAGAGTATCATCAGAACTTCTTTGCACGTAATCCCTCACAAGGCTACTGCAACTTTAGCATCCCGCCTAAGCTGTCTAAATTACGTGCCAAATATCTTGATCTACTCAAAGATGCCTAGGCACAAAAAAAGCAACTCAATGAGTTGCTTTTTTCTTGGTATCGCGTACTGTCTTAGTTTTCACTGACGAACGCAATATCACTTAAACCTGCTTCACTGGCACGAGACATGACTTGTGCAACCGTATCATATTTGGATTCTTTATCTGCACGTAACTGTACCGTCGGTTTCGTCTCTGCTTGACCCGCTTCTTGGAAACGTTTCTCTAGCTCGTCTAAGCTAATAATCTGCGCATCCCAAGCCACCTCACCTTTCTCATTAATACTAATCGTAATCGCTTTTGGCGGTGGATCGACAATTTCAGCAGTCGTCTTTGGTAAACTTAGTGGAATTGATGGGTTAGCAACCGTTGCTGTGACTAAAAAGATAATCATCAATACCAACATAATATCGATCAGAGGAATGAGATTCATCTCATTCATGCCACTGTCGTGGTCTTCACCCAATTGAAAGCCCATCTTAAGCCTGACCTCCAACTAAACTTTGTTGAGTCGCTTTAGTTTCTGTTTTTGCCGCTGTTTCTTGCTGCAACATGGTATCGATTAACAGACTATGGGCTTGATCTTGTAAATCATGTGCCAAGCCACGGTTGAAACGTACACAAATGTTATAAGCCATTACTGCAGGAATCGCCACAGCAAGACCAAGACCAGTCATAATCAAGGCTTCGCCTACTGGTGTTGCCACCTGAGCCAATCCAGCTTGTCCGCTTTTACCCACGGCAACAAGCGCATGGAAAATCCCCCATACTGTACCGAATAAACCCACAAATGGTGCTAATGAAGCGATTGTTCCAAGCACTGAAACGCCTTTTTCTGCTTGAGATTTTTCAGCAGAGATTTGGCGAAGCAATGCTTGCTCAGCGACAGCTTTACGTTGTTCAAACGATAACGGCTGTAACTTTGATTTAAGCGTAGCCAAAGCTTGAACAAGTTGAGTATAAGCTTGTTGTTTTAATTGGCGTGTTCCTAAAAGGCGCAGAATGAAAATAGTCCACGTCGCAATCGACATTGCTAAAAGGATGAAATACAGTGTTTTGCTTACTGCATCTGCATGTTGCCAATAAACTGAAAAGTTCATATACGAACTCCTGATTTAATCTGTCGCAAGGACTCAAATTTATTAAGGACTAAGATCAAACGGCTGCTCTGCTCGAATCGGGTAAGCAACACCATTTTCCATATACGGTTTAAATTTCGCACTTCTGACAGCACGTAAAACTTTTTCATCTAAATTCGGTAGACCACTGCTGCGGGTAATACGTGCATTGGTAATTTTACCTTTTTCATCCGCTTCAATCAGTACCATTACTGAACGTGTTTGGTTATCCAGATCTTTGGCTGTTACAGATAATTTTGGTGAACGACTCCACTGAACGCCAGAACCGCCAATCGATACACGTTTCGGTGATGGGTCAGCAGCAGGCTGTGGTTTCGTAACTTCCTGAACAGGTTGTGGTTTTTCTACAACTTTTTCAGTCACTTTAGTCGTAACCACTGTCGTTTCAACTTTTGGTTCAACTTTAGGTTCAGTTTTTTGCAACACTGGTTTTGGTGCTTCTTTCACCTGTTGAACTTTTTCAATTTTTTTCGGTGGAGGTAAAGGTTTTTCAACAACTTTAACTTCCTTCACTTCTTTTTTAGGTTCAGGTTTTGGCAGTTCTTTCGGTTTCGGTGGTTCAGGTTTTGGTGGTTCTTTAATTTTAACGAACTTCACCTTAAGCGGCTCTTTCTCGATTGGTCTTAACTCAATCGTTTTCATGTGGCTCACCGCCCACAGAACGCCTACATGTCCAATCACAACTGCAACTAAAGCAGCGATGATTTTCTTTTTCATCGGGTGTGGCGTGTTGAATGTAGCAGGAGATTGACTCATAAGAATCTAAGTACCTAATAGATGGTCAAACCTTCAAAAAATCGATTTCACTCATCGGATAGAACAATGAAAGTGCCGTAATAATAAATGAGAAGTGTTTTCATTTGCAACCATTTTTTCTTGTATATTTGCTAAGCTTTGAAAAATAGGCATAAAAAAACATGCCTGACGGCATGTCCTTTTTATGCAATGGAACAAGAGCGTTTCTTAGAAAACTACGGTTTTGTTGCCATCAACAATGATACGATCTTCCAAGTGCCATTTGACTGCACGTGCCAAGACATTGCGCTCAACATCTTCACCCAACTCGCGCAATTGCTCGACGTTATAATCGTGACTCACACGCTCAACATCTTGCTCGATGATTGGGCCTTGATCCAGATCAGCCGTCACATAATGTGCAGTCGCCCCAATCAACTTCACCCCTTTCTCATAAGCTTGCTTATACGGATTCGCGCCCACGAAAGCTGGTAAGAATGAGTGGTGAATATTGATGATCTTCATTTCCCATTGCGACACAAAATCTTCACTGAGAATCTGCATATAACGCGCCAAGATCAACAGGTCATTGCCTTGCATCATCTCATTAATCTGTGCATAAGCTTCGACTTTATTGTCTTTATTCACTGGCACCACATGGAACGGAATACCAAAGTTCTCAACCGATTCACGCAAATCCGGATGATTAGAAATCACTTGGGTAATTTCACACGGCAAAGAACCACGCGCATGACGCCATAACAACTCTAATAACGCATGATCGACTTTAGAAACCAGAATACCGACTTTTTTCAATTCACCAACGAAATTCAATTTCCATTGCATGTTGTAGCGTTCCGCCACATTCGCAGCAAACGTCTGCATCAATGCTTCTTTACGCGATTGCAAATGATCAAGCTCAAACTCAACACGCATGAAATAACGCCCGCCTTGAGCTTCTGTTGCGTACTGATCAAGTGCGGTAATGTTTGCTCCCTGATGATACAAAAAGCTCGATACGGCTTGCACAATCCCCGGCTTGTCTTCACAAGTAATCAGTAATCGTGCTGTGTGGGCTGTAGTCGTGTTCATTTGGTTAATATCACTTATTCGAATCAAATTAAAATCAAGCCGAGCATTCTAACCCTTTTTTGCGGTTGACTAAATAGCTGCTGTCGATCTATTCATCATCATTTTTAAGATTCGATAAGCTGGCAAACAAATCTGATGGGCCCAGTGATTTCAGTAATTGCTCATAGGTTTGACGACTTTCACCCATTAAATACGGGCCTTCCAGGAACACCATTTGGCGTAAGGCCTGCCAAACCCACTTTTCTTCCAGACGATTGTTATCGCTGATATGCCCCGACATATATAAGAAGTTGGTCCAGTTGGTGAGCACAATCCACAAGTTAATAATCAAGGCTTCAATTTCTGAATCGGTCATTTTCATCAGACCCGCATCGACGAAGGCACGATAAATTTTTTGCCCTTGCTGCATCACCTGCCCAGCAAAACGTGGATAGATTTTGCGAAAGTCTTCATTATTTTCAACCAGATGATAAACATCACGGTGAATAAAGCGGTAGGCCCAAAGCTGGTTACTCAGCACTTGGAAATAACTGATCTTATCGTTGGCATTTAAAGGACGGTCGGTTGGTAAGGCCAACATTTCCAAGGTTTCCGCCTGATACTGTTGCGCCAGTTCCTTAATAATTTCCTGTTTATTACGGAAGTGATAATACAGATTGCCAGGGCTAATCCCCAACTCAGCCGCAATGTGATTGGTTGTGACCGAACGTTCTCCACGCTCATTAAACAGCTGCAAACTGATTTGCAAAATTCTATCTTTTGTTTTGTTCGGTTTAGCGTGCGACATTGAGTTTAACCATCTATAACATTATCAATAGGTTATAAAACAAACCTATAAAGCGACTTGACACTTTAGAGTATTTACTCTAAAAATTAAAAAATAATAAGCTTTCT
>Ga0209958_1001061_pt1 | contig 26589 bp, 32 predicted proteins | sample ThiBio_inoc_plan_FD_183942 | JGI IMG/M metagenome (GOLD analysis project Ga0209958, IMG submission 183942) | Wastewater bioreactor microbial communities from Cape Town, South Africa - Thiocy_inoc_plan (SPAdes) | ecosystem: Engineered > Bioremediation > Thiocyanate > Unclassified | place: South...
GACGAGGTTCCAGGATTCGCCGTCGCTGACCATGGTGATCGTCCCCCACTGGTCGGTCCGCACCAGGGGGATGTGATGGGCCTTCAGGAGTTCGAGGGTCTGCGAGTGGGGATGGCCGTAGCTGTTCCCCGCGCCCAGGCTGACGACCGCCAGCTCGGGCCGGACGACGTCGAGCCAGGCCGAGTCGGTGCCGTTGTGGCTGCCGTGATGCGCGAGCTTCAGGACGGAGCAGTCGCGGAGCAGGTCCGGGCAGTTCTCCAGCCACCACTTCCGCGAGGGGGGCTCGCTGTCGCCGGTCATCAGCATGGAGAACCCGCCGTATTGCAGGCGGATGCCGATCGAGTTGTCGTTCTCGTCGTCGGGGTCGTGGGGGGGCTGGGGGAGGATCGTGAGCGTCACCGAGCCCAGCTCCACGCGCCTCGGCTTGGAGGTGGGGAAGACCGTCGTGATCTGCTCGGCCTTGACCGCCTTCAGCACCTTCAGCCAGCTCTGCGTGGTGTGCGACGAGTCGGTCGCCAGGAAGTAGCTCGGCCGCCAGTCGCGGATCACCGACTCCATCCCGCCGTGGTGGTCCAGGTGGTGGTGGGTGACGACCGCCAGGTCGACCGAATCCACCCCCTTGGCGCGCAGCCACTGCGCCGCGGCGTCGCGGGTGGGGCCGGCGTCGACGAGCGCCGTCTTCCCCTCGGGCGATCGGATCAGGATCGCGTCCCCCTGGCCGACGTCCAGGACGTCCACGGTCAGGACGGCGTTCGACGACCGCGCGCGCGTCGCCCGTTGCGCGTGGGCGGCCGTCGGCGCGATCAGGGCCGCGACCGCGACGGCCAGGGCGAGGAAGACCGCGGATCGGCTCCGGATGGCCCCGATCACAGCTTGAGGTCCCCGCCGTCGTCGGCCGCCTTCATCCCGGCCTGGATCGCCTTCGTCTCCTCGGCGAGCTTGCGGGTGGCGTCGTCGTCGCGGGCGAACGCAACCGTCAGCACGTCCCCCGGCCTGGCGTCGGCGGGGAGCCAGGCGCGCGGGACGTCGATCGACGCGCCGTCCTCGGAGGCGAGGACGGCGAGTTGGCCTTCGAACCGGTCGAGCGAGAGTTGGACGGGCACGGCGGGGCCTCCGTCGAGGTCATCGGATCAGGATGGGGCGCTCGGCGACGGTCGCCGGCAGATCGGGCCCGCGCCGGGCCGGCGAGCGGGGCGTGACGTTGCGCGGGGCCTCGTCGTTGGCGCGGCCGGCGGCCGAGTCGCCCGTCCGCTGCGACGCCAGGACGACGCGGTTCCTGGACGGGTCGGTGCCGGCCCGGATGCGGCCCTCGGGCTCCAGCGCGAACTCGCCGGAGGCCAGCGGGAAGCCGTCGGTGTCGCGGCGGGCCATGCGGAACGTCTGCGACGACGAGAAGAGGCCGGCACGGCCGTCGTACACCTCGACCAGGAAGCGGTCCCCCGCGCGCCATTCGGCCTCGAACGGCCGGTTCGACCACGACGCCGACAGCTCGTCCCGGCCGACGACGGCCAGGTTCTCGCCGAACGTCCGGCTCTCCCAGACGACCGCCTCGACGCCGTCGGCGTCGATCTTCCGGACCCGCGCCTGGACGTCGACCGTCCGGCCCGGCGTGAACGACTTGGCGTCGAGCTGGACGCGGTCGACCTTCACCCGATACACGCCCGGCCCGCCCGACGACGACGAGACCGCCCCGACGACCGCCCGCTTGATCGCCGACTTGAGCTGCGGGATCTCCCCCTCGACGCCCGCCTCGCGCTCGCCCGGCGGGCCGAACAGCAGGGCGATAACCGGCTGGAGCTGGGGATAGTCCTTGCACAGCCAGCCGCCCACGCCGGCCCCGCCGCCGGTCATCACCATCACGACGAAATAGAGGATCCGCCGGATCAACGGCGACTTCGCCGACTTCTCGGCCGACGACCGCCGGCCCTTCCTGGACTTGCTCACGAGCGTAGGGCCCCCGTCCCTGGGTGCTTTGACGCCCGGCGCGACCCGCACGGGGCCGCGGCCGGGAGGCCGTCCCTGGCTTGATCTCTCCGACGATCTCCGCCCCCGCCGCGAACTGGACGTGTCGGCGCGGCGGGCTGCGACGCGAGGTGCGGACGAACGTCGACCCTTTTAGCAGCCCCGGCCGCACGGTCAAGGCGACTTGCGCCCGGGGGGGCCTTTGGAATCGGGCGGAGACGTGCGACGTCTTCCCCCCTCGCGGGGGAAGACAGACCGCGCAGCGGTCAGATGAGGGGGACGCGAAGCACGGGGACCGTCGGAGTTCGGGAGCCCGCCCGGGACGGCCGTCGCGAGATCCGACGCCCAGGTCGCTCGTCCTCCCCCTCATCCGGCCCTTCGGGCCACCTTCCCCCGCGAGGGGGGAAGGACGTCACGATCGCCCGCCGCAAAATCCGCGTCGGTCGAGGAAATCCGTATCCAAGCCCCTTCCGCCCCCCAGAACTCGATAGTCATCCTGGAGGGAGATGGGGAGGGCGACCGGCCATGCTGCGGACCTCGACGACGCACGACGACTACGCCCGCTCGGTGGAGCGGCTGCTGGAAGGCGGCTCGGCCGTCGGGCTGAGCGAGGCGCAGCTCGTGGAGCGGTTCGCCGGCCGCCGCGACGAGGCCGCCTTCGCGGCGCTCGTCGACCGCCACGGGCCGATGGTCCTGGGGGTCTGCCGGCGGTTCCTCCGCGACCCCAACGACGCCGACGACGCGTTCCAGGCCGTGTTCCTGGTCCTCGCCCGCAAGGCCGGCGGCCTTCGGCGCAAGGAGCTGGTCGCGAACTGGCTCCACGGCGTCGCCCGCCGCGTCGCCTCCGAGGCCCGCCGGCGTCCCCGGCCGGCGACCCCGGGCGACGCATCGGCCTTCGACGCCGACGCCCGCCGCCCCGCGCCGCCCGACCCCTCGGACGCCGCGGCCCGCGACGAGGACGGCCGTCGGCTCCACGAGGAGGTCGGCCGGCTGCCGGAGCGCTACCGCGCCCCGGTGGTCGTCTGCTACTTCGAGGGCCGCACGCACGAGGAGGCCGCGGCGCTCCTGAACTGGCCCGTCGGCACGGTCAAGGGGCGGCTCGCCCGCGCCCGCGACCTGCTGCGGGCCCGCCTGGAGCGTCGCGGCGTGACGGCCCCCGCCGCCCTGCTGGCGACGGCCCTGGCCGCCCCCGACCTCCGCGCCGCCGTCCCGCCGGCCCTGGCCTCCCGGGCCGTCGCCGCGGCCCTGGCCGTCGCCGCCTCCCCCTCCGCCTGGATGACCTCCGCCGCCCTGTCGACCACGGCCCGCAGCCTCTCCGAAGGAGCCATCCAGGCCATGTTCTACGCCCAGTTGAAAGCGATCGCGATCCCCGCCGCCCTCGCCGCCGGACTCCTCGCCGCCGGCGCCGGCCTCGCCGCAGCCGGCCGCCAGGCCCCCCAGGAGCCGGGCGAGCCCGCGCCCGCCCCGGCCGTCGCGAAAGTGGCCGATCCGCCCACCCCGACCGAAACCCCGCCGCCCGAGTCCCCCGCCGCGCCGGAACGTCCCGCGAGCCGAAGCGTCTCGGACGCGCTGGTCGAAGTCTGGCAGATCGCCGACAACTGCCGGAAGTCTTACGAAGCCGCGATCCAATCCTCCCAGCCGGTCAAGGCCGAAGAGCAGGCCGCGGCGATGTCCCGTCACCGCGACCGGGTGGGCCGGCTCGGCAAGGCCGTCCGCGACCGCGCCGCGGGCGACCCCCTGTTGCTGAGCCTCGCCGACTACCTGGACTTCAGGTCGAAGTCGCCTGCGAAGGGGCCCGGCGGGGCCGCCGTCCCGGACCTCGCCATCGACATGATCGCCCGCGTCCCCGGCAACCTGCAGGCCCTGCTCCAGTCGGCGGGCCTCGCCTCTCTACGTCTCGGCGGCCATTCCGCGTCCACGAATACGGTCGACCTCATCGCCAAGGCGTGGCGCGACCTCGGCTTCGATCCGAGCGAATTCGACCGGCAGTTGCTGCAAGAGAAGCTCGTCATGATTCAGCATCGCGTCCTCGAAGAGTCGCTCCTTCAGGCCGAGCGCGAACCGGAGGCCAGCGACCTCCTCACCCGCCACGCCGAGTACGTGCGGAAGCTCCTGGCCGAAGCCCCCCCTCCCCCGCAAACCCCGAAGCTGGTCGCGGCGGCCACGACCTCCCCTTCGACCGGAGCCGATCCCGCGGCCACCCCGGCGGTGCCCGACGAGGCCCCTCCCACGTTCGCCCGCGCCGACCTCTCCTTGAGCCCGGAGGAGGTCCTGGACCTCATCGACGGGACAGGCAAGGCCGTCGTGCAACGCATGAAAGAATCCGACGTCGACCTCGCCGGCGCGTCCACCACTCAGGAGGCGATTGAGGTCGTCGATCACCTGTGCGACGAGGTCGACGAACACGTCCGGCGGCTCCGCTCGGCGAAGGTCGCCGAGCCGAACGGCCGAGCCCTGCTGGACGCCTTCGCCGACAGCCTCGCCCGCCTGCTCCAGACGCGCGGGGGCAAGGCAGGGCCGGGGGTCGGCCCCGTCCAGGACGCCGAGGCCCTCGACGAGCCCTATCTCGTCTTCCGTCGCTCCGTGAATCGGGCGAGGCTCCAGGCCGCGGGGGGGCCGCAGGCCCGGGAAGCCGCCGGGCGACGCCACCGATCGACGATCGCCCCCATCCTGAAGGCCCTCCGCGAGCCGACCCAGCAGCCCATCACGAAGCCCCTGCTGGCCGCCTACGCCGACTACCTGGAGGCGATCGACCCGTTCGCCGAGGCCCCGGGCTTCCGCCGCGTCTCGGCCGACGCCCCCCCGTCCGAGCCGCCCGCCGCGCAGGATCGCCCCGCGGCCCGGGGCGTGGAGGCGGTCCTGAAGGACGTGTGGAAGGTCGTCGATCAGTACCAGAAGTCTTATCAAGTCGCGATCCAGTCTCACCAGCCAGGCAAGCCTGAGCAGATGGACGAGGCCCTGGCGCGCCATCGCGAGCGGGTGGGACGGTTGGAGAAGGACGTCCGGGCCCGCGTGGGTGCCGACCCCCTGCTCCAGAGCCTGGCCGACTACCTCGTCGTGGCCTCGAAGCCATCGACGGGGCCGTTGGAGTCGAACGTCGGGCCGATCATGACCTTCTCCGTCCTCGGCCTCGTCCGCTCGAACCTGCAAGAGATCCTCAAGAGGGCACGGGAGGGCATGGGCCCCGAGTTGGACCCGTTCGATCGGGAGTTGGTGCGCGACACCCTCGCCGGGGCCCGGGATCGCCTTCTCGCCGGCTCGTACAACCAGGCCGAGCGCGACCCCGAAGCCCGCGACCTCCTCACCCGCCACGCCGACTATGTGGCGAAGCTCCTCTCCATCGACTCCTACGTCTTTCCCACGAAGCCGGCGCCGGCCCCCGGCCTCGCCGTCGCGCCTCCGGCCGCCGAAGCCCCGTCGCGAGAGCCGGCGAATCCCGCGGCGTCGCTCCCCTCGACCTCATCACCGTCCCCCTCGGGCGGGGGATTCGGAGGCTCCGGCGGCCCGTCGCCCGGCGAGATGCGGCAGAAGGTCGCCGGGCTCGCCGCGACGCTGGCGATCGTCGACGACGAGCCGAGCAATCGCAAGGTCCACGACGCCCTCGACCGGCCATCCGCCCTGAAGGCCGAAGGGAAGTCGACCCTGGGCGAGGTGATCGAGCAGGTCAAGAAGGTCCTGAAGGCCGAGGACGGCTCGCCGATCCCGGTCTACGTCGACCCGAAGGGGCTCGAAGACGCCGACGCCGCGCTCGACTCGCCCGTCTCGATCGACCTGGAGGGCGTCCCGCTGAAGTTCTCGCTCCGGCTGGCGCTCAAGCAGCTCGGCCTGGCGTACTGCGTCCGCGACGGGGTCCTCATCATCAGTTCGCTGGAAGGGATCGAGCAGGAATTGCTCGAAGCCCAGCGCGAGCTGATGTCGACCCACCCCGGCAGCTTCATCCTCCAGCCCGACGGCACCACCCTCCCGGCCGCCGGGATGGGGCGGCCGGGCGGGATGATGTGACGCGGAGCGGCCCTCACGCGGCGGCCTCGGGGTGGCGGGCCCGTCGCGTGATCGGCACGCGACGGCCGCGCAGGGCCTGGCGGACGTCGCGCAGGGCGTGCCTGGCGGGCTTGTAGGAGGGGTCCATCTCCAGGGCCGTCGCCAGGCACTCCGCCGCCTCGTCGAGCCGGTCGAGCGAGCGCAGGACCAGGCCGAGGTTCAGGTACGCCTCGTCCCGGCAGCCCCGGGCGCATCGGGTCGCGGCCCGCAGGACGGCCTCGGCCTCCTTCAGCTTGCCGCCCAGGGCGAGCACCCCCCCCAGGTAGATCCGCGCCCCGGCCTGGTCGGGCGCGGCGTCGATCGCCCGGCGATACCAGCAGGCGGCCGTCTCGTATCCGCCGCTCGCCTTGTGCAGATGGCCCATCTCCGCCAGCGGGATCCAGAGCATGTCGCTCGGGCAGAGCGCCATCGCCCGATGGATGGCCGCCGCCGCCTCGGGATACCGGGCCATCGCCACCAGCGCCGACCCCAGCAGCCGCCACGCCGGGCCGCACTCGGGATGTCGCTCGATCAGCTCCTCGGCCCGCGCGACGGTCAGGGCCGGCAGGTCGGCCCGATGCGACGCGCGGACGCGACTCCAACGGCCGTTGATCCAGGTCTCGGTCTTCATGGGCTCGCTCCCGGGGACCACCTCGACGCGCCCTACGCGCATCCTCCATCGGTGATGATCCCCCCGGGCCCGGTCGCGATTTCACGGAACCGGATTTCTCCTCGCCCCCCGGCTCCAATCAGACTTTCGGGCCTTTTCAACAGCCCTCGACGAGGCAAGACGAGCGGATCGACGCCTCGACTTCACGACTCGGGATCGAACCCGAAGACCCGAAGCTCCTGATGACAGCGACACGCCTTCGCGAGCCGTGCGGCCCACGCGACGGCCTCTTGACGGGAAGGCAGTTCGAGCACGGCGAATCCACCGTCGAGCGGAGGCGCCCACGGATAGCCTCCCTCGGCGACCGAGCCATCGGCCGAAACGAGAACGGGCGGCACGCTTTCATCGATCCCACCGCCGAAAACGTAGACTCCCGCCTCCTTCGCCTCGCGGATCACGGCATGCGAATCTCGCCCCACCGCCTCCCACTCGCCGTCGGGCACCTTCATCGCGGCGCTGGGGAACGAAATGAGGTACTTGGCCATGATTCCTTTCCTCCCGGAATTTTCCCGTTCGTGACACGGCCCATGCCTGGCGCGGCGGGCGGTCGGATCGAACACGGAGCCTCGCGCGAACATCCTCCTCCCCTCGCGGGAGAATGGGGACTCCTGCGCGCTCTCCGATCTTGCGACGAAGCGCCCTCGGGGAGAAGGGCCGCTCGCGCGACGGCCCGTCGTCGATTCGACCGTCGCCGCTCTCGTCCGAAATTCCGTCGAGATTCCTGGAACCTCGACGCCACGGCCGCGGACCTTACCAGAGAAGCCCAGGTCTTTGGCAACCGAGTCGCAGTGAAATAAGCCGCAGGGGCGATTCCCCTGCGGAGACGCTTCCTCCGCGCGTAGGCCGAACCGATCTCCACCGCCGGCCTGCGCCGACCGACACGACGCCCGGGGCGAACGGGGCTTCGCGAATTCTGCATCGAGATCGACGAACGAAGCCGAAATTCAACCAACCCAAGTCATTACCAATAAACGACTTGCAAACAACCCTGGCGAACCGCGCGGCCGCGAACGAAGCCGAACTCCCGAAGGGTGGTGCGCTCAGGCGCAGCCGGTCCATCGTCGGGCGTGGGTGACGATCTGCTCGGCGCCGTCGGGCCGGCCGACGACCAGGACGTCGCACAGGCCGAGGAAGAGGCCGGTCTCGAAGACGCCGACGACCGACTTGAGGCCGGCCTCCAGGGTCTCGGGGTCGGCCAGGGCGGAGAACCGGCAGTCGATGATGACGTTGCCGCCGTCGGTGATGAACATCATCCCCTCGGGGGTCCGCCGCAGGGCGGTCGTCGCCCCCAGCTTCCTGAGCCGCTGCTCGACGTGCCGCCAGCCCAGGCGGGAGACCTCGACGGGGACGGGGGAGTCGGTCCCCAGCCGCGGGACGACCTTCTCCGGCGAGATGATCGTCACGCGGCGACGGGCCACGCAGGCGACGAGCTTCTCGCGCAGCAGGGCCCCGCCCCTCCCCTTGATCATGCGGTACTCGGGGTCGATCTCGTCGGCGCCGTCGATGTTCAGGTCGACGTGGGGCACGTCGTCCACGTCCCGGAGGGGGATCCCCAGCTCTCGGGCCAGCTCGGCCGTGGCGACGCTGGTCGGGACGCCGACGAAGTCGAGGCCCTCCTCGGCGACCCGCTCGCCCAGCCGCCGGACCATGAGGTTGGCGGTCGAGCCCGACCCGAGCCCGACGATCATCCCCGGCTGCACCAGGCTCGCCGCGGACCGGGCGGCGTGGACCTTCGCGACGTCCGCTTCCAATGTCACGACCATGACGCCTTCAAGGTGGGAGAGGCCCGGCCTCGCTCGCCGCCGAGGCCGAAGGCCGCCCGCGGGCGGCCCCATACCGAACGTCCCGGCGGCCCTCGCCGCGCGGAGGACGTTCCATTAGAACGCCTCTCGCCCCCGCCCGCCAGTGCCGCCGCGGGGGGGCGGCGTCACTTCCTGGCGGCTTCGTAGCTGGTGATGAGGTTGGCGTAGCCGGGGAGATGCTTGGCGAACAGTGCCCCGAGCCCGGCGACGTCGTTACGCCAGTCGCGATGCAGCTCGCAGGCCATGGCGAACCACGTCATGAGCTGGACCCCGGCCGCCTGCATCCGCGCCCAGGCGGCGTCGCGGGTCGTCTTGTTGAACGTCCCCGAGGCGTCGGCCACCACGAAGACGTCGAACCCCTCCTCGATCGCCGACAGCGCCGGGAAGGCCACGCAGACCTCCGTCACCACGCCCGCGATGATGAGCTGCTTCTTCCCCGTCGCCTTGACCGCCTTGACGAAGTCCTCGTTGTCCCAGGCGTTGATCTGCCCCGGCCGGGCGATGTACGGCGCGTCCGGGAACATCGCCTTCAGCTCCGGCATCAGCGGCCCGTTCGGCCCGTCCTCGAAGCTGGTGGTCAGGATGGTCGGCAGGTTGAAATACTTGGCCGCCCCCCCCAGGCCGAGGATCATGTTCTTGAAGTCGTCCGTGGAGAAGTCCCGCACCAGGTTGCAGAGCCCCGACTGGTGATCGACCAGCAGCACGGCGGCGTCGTTCCTGTCCAGGCGGCGATACGGGGATCCGGCGCTCATAGCGTCTCCACGGACTGAAATGCCGTCTTGCCGATCCGGAATGATTGCGGCGACTTCGTGACGACGGCGAGGGGGGGCTCAGGAGGCGTCGCGCGATCTGCGAAGGATGCCCAGGCCAACGGCCAAGATCAGGGCTCCGAACGCCAGCCCGCCGGCCGCCTTGCTCATGGCATGTCCCCCGGGAGCACCCCGACCGACCAGGATGAAGATGGTCGCCACACGGGTGAGGACGCTGAGCGCCCCGACGGCGACGAGCACGAGCCCCACGATCCTCATGTCGCTCAACGGCCCCCGAGACAAAGTGACCGGCCCGGTGCCATACACGCAGACGTGCGACGAGTCGGGGCGGTGGGATTCGAACCCACGGCCTCCTGCTCCCAAATCGGTCGACAAATGTCCAGACAGCCCACCCGTTCAGTCGGTAAGTCGTTGGATAGCAACGGGATTCTAACCGCAGGTCCCGGCAAGTCAATCGTCGGCTTTCGCGGTAATCGAGCCACCGAAACAGCCGCAACGGGCTGTTTACCGTAGGCTCGTCGGTAGCCGCCTCACCTTACAGCGGCCTCGCCGCGCATGCAAACGGCCGGGCCGCCTGATCGCGAGGCGGGCCCGGCCGTCGTGGTTTGCGCGTGCGAGGGGCCGGCGTCAGTTCCAGTCGAGCCCGCCGCCCGCCGCGGCGTTCGCGAGGGCCGTCCCGAGGGCGTTGCCGATCTTCTCGGGGAGGTTCTTGATGCCGTCAGCCGTCGCCGCGGTGTTCTTCGCCGTCGCCGCGGCGTCCTTGTTGCCGTCGCCGCCGTACCTCGACCGCAGGATGGTCGAGGCCGCATCCTTCGAGCCCGCCAGCATCGCCCCGGCGAACTTCGGCTCGGACGACGATCGTCGGGCCTCGGCCAGGCCGGGGGGGCCGGCGGCCTTGTCGACGAGGGCCTGGCCGGCGTCCACCGGCTTCGGCACGATGGGCAGCGTCATGGGCTTGGCCGCCAGCTCCCGGCGCAGCTTCTCGTTCTCGTCCCTGACCTTCTGGAAGTCCTTCGAGACGGCCTCCGACGCCCACGGCTGGTTCCACTCGTCGATGAGCGCCCCCTTCGCCTTGGACAGGTCGGACTTCAGCGAGTCGGCCATCGTCGTCAGCGTCTCGCCCACGCCGGTCGACCATCCGGTGAGGGCTTCCGACGCCGAATCGAACGCCGACACGGCCTGGGCCATGACGTCGACGATGCCGGTCACGCCGGCCAGGATGAGCGCCTGGAGGCCGTGGAACGCGACGCCCACGAGCTGGAAGCCGTTCGCCAGGCCGCCGATCGCGACCTCCAGGGCGTTGACGCCCTGGCCGGCCAGGCCGAGCGATTCCAGCGTCGAGCCGCCCCAGGCGTTGATCTTGGCGGACAGGTCGTCCCACCAGCCGCCCAGCACCTGGATCGTCGTCGCCAGGCCCCCCATCGCGTCGCCCACGACCGGGGCGAACTGCTGGCCGATGGTCGTCGTCAGGTTCTCCCAGCGTCCGGCCAACGCCTCCATCTTGGCGCTGGCGCCGTCGGCCTCCCTAGCCGCCGCGCCGATCGCCGGCCCGGCCTGCTCCAGGATCAGGTTCGCGCGGGCCTGGATCTTCTCCGACTCGGAGAGGGTGCCGTTCAGGTCCCCCAGGCCCATCGCCAGGGCGCGGGTTTTCACCAGGTCCTCGGTGAGGAAGATGCCGAAGTCTCGAAGCGGCTCGCTCTCGCCCGACAGCCCGCTCCGGAGCTTGTCGAACGCGGTCTCGAAGCTCGTGTCGTTGAACCGGGACAGGTCGTTGGCCAGCCGGGTCATCACGTTGGAGTAGTCGGCCGCGGACGACTGGTCGAAGCCGGCCCCGGTGAACATCGAGCCCATCCGGCCCGCGGCGTCGCTCATCTCCGTGACGCTGATGCCGAACGCCTGGGCCATGTCCCTGGCCTGCTGCGCCACGCCGCCGGCCGAGTCGCCGAACACCGCGTCGATCTTGTTGAAGCTCTCCTCCAGGTGGGCCGCCTGGCCGGCCATCTCCTTGATGGCCATCGCCGCCCCGCCCGCGGCCAGGCCGGCGAACAGGCCCTTGACCAGGCCCGAGACGCCCTCGATCTTCGTCGTGAACTCGTGCAGCTGCGACGACGCGCCCTTCAGCCCCTTGGAGAGGCCGGCGGTGTCGGTCGACATGCCGATGCGGATCGTCCCGATGGTGGCCACGGCCCCCCCTTTCAGTCCCGCGAGGCCTCGCGCTCGATCCCGGCGAGGATCTCGTCCATCGCGACGCCCTTGGCCTGCTCCTTCGTCTCGTCGTAGGCGGGGGCCATGAAGGGGCGGGGCGGCATTCGCTTCGTGCCATACTCCACCATCCCCCCGTAGAACGTGTCCCCCTTGAAATCCCCCTCGCCGGCCCGGACCTCGACGCCGAGCCTCCCCCGCCGCTTGAATTTGGTGGCCCGGACCTTGATCGACGCCTTCAGGAGGCCGGTGTCGACGGGGACGCGGGCCCTGGTCGCCGCGGCGACGATCTTCATCGCCTTCCGCATCGACTGGCGGATCACCTTCTTCTGGAGCCTCGGCACCAGCGTCTTCATCCGGCGGTCGATCTCCTCGACGCCGGTGACGACGACCCCGCCCGCCCCCCCGCCGGCTTTCCGGGCCATGACGTCACTCCTCGGCCAGCTTGGCCATCTCGGCCGGGTTCGACCCGTTCATCCGCAGGTAGGCGTTGACGATCGGCTCCAGGGCCGCGGCGGGCAGCTCCCGCAGGGACGGCACGTCGTCGTCGGTGAAGATCCGACGCCCCTCGGCGTCGCACGTCGCCAGGATCACCAGGCGGACCCGGATGTCCTTGCCGCGCTTCCGCTGCATGGAGGCCTCGAACTCGTCGCGCTCGCCGGCGGTGATCTGGCGGACGTACGCCGTCGCCCCCTCGCCGAACTCGGGCACCGCGACCAGCTCGCGCCTCGGCTCCCTCGCCTGGAGGAACGCCTCTCTCGTCAGCACTGCCATGACTCGCCTTTCCGCGCCTCGACGGCGCCGATGGAAACCCTCTCGACCTCGGCCGCACGCAGCGCCTCGGCCCTGACCTCGGCCGTACGCATCGCGTCGGCCCTCGCTTCGGAGATCCGCAGATCCTCCCCGGCCGCGAACGACCGGGCCACGACGTCCAGGGCGTGCGAGCCCACGTCGATCACGCCCGCACGCCCCATCAACTCGACCGCGTTGGCCATCGTCCGATCCCTCCCTCGTTCACCGCCCCATGTTGTCCCGCTTCCGCTCCGTCGCCGCCTTCGTCCGCCCGAACCGCCGCGCGTCCCGGTCGGCCTTCTCGATCTCCTTGCGCTGGTCGGCCGTCAGCTCGGCCAGGAGCTTCCGACGCTGGGCCCGCGTCATGGCCTGGTCGCCCAGCTTCGGGACCTTCGGCTCGGGCCTGGGAGCCTTCGCGAGGTCGATCTGCATCCCCGGCTCGTGGTCGAGGCCGCTCGCGTCGCAGACCACGCAGTAGGCCCGCCGGCCCCTGGCGATCGGCCCGTCGTGCGGGCACGGGCTCGACGGCCGGTAGTCCTGCGGGATGAGGATGGCGACGTGCGGGTTCCACGGCTTCCGGGCCTCCACCCAGGACAGGCCGCAGTCCCTGGCGCGGTCCATCCCGAGCCGGATGCGCTCGATGGGGACGCCCGCCAGGGCCGCCACGTCGGCGATGGGCTCGCCCTGGGCGACCATGCGCAGCCACGCCTTCTCCTCGGCCGGAGAGGCGTAGACGTCGGGCTCGACGACCCTGGGCTTGTAGACCCGGACGGCCGCCGAGTCGTCGACCTCGATGCCCGCCGCCTCGGCGCGCTCGACGGCCTCGCGGAGGAATCGCGACGTCACGCCCAGCCGCCTCGCCGCCTCGGTGTACGACCCATACCGCCGCCAGGCCCGCAGGCACCTGGCGAGCAGCTCGGCCGCCTCCGCGGCCTGGCGGGCGTCGATGCTCGACATGGGCGATCCCTCGGCCTCACCGCCGGCCCCAACCGCCGATGCCGGCCGCCTCGGCCCTGGCGACCTTCTCGCGATGCTCGGCGGCGCGGAGCTTGCGCTTCGACTTCTCCAGCGCGGCGCGGGCCTCGGCGATGTACGCCGCCCGGCCGCCGTCGGTCGCCCCGTTCGAGACGGCGATCTTGGCCGCGAGGGCGGGCGGGAGCGTGCCGGGGGCGAGCCCCCGCAGCGTCCCGGCGATCCGCACCCGCGACCCCGAATCGGCCTGCCTGGCCCCGACGGGCCTCGTGTCGACGAACATGATCGATGCTCCAGAAGAGAGAGGGCCCCGACGCCCCGCCCGATCGCCCCGAGGCGTCAGGGGGCCGTCTGGACGTCCTTGAAGACGACGAACGACTCGACGTGCCGGAAGAGGATCCGCACCTCCAGCCAGGCCGTCACGCGGAAGTTCCCCGCGAGCGAGTGCGGGTTGACCAACACGAACGCCGCCGGCGCGTGGTTGACCAGCACGTCGCCCCAGTTGCCGTAGGCCAGGGCCGAGAGGCCCGTCCCCGACCCCTTGGCGAGGTTGTTCGGCACGGCCGTCGTCGCCGCGGCCGGCTTGCCGAGGATGCGGTCGTCGTCGCCCCACAACGGCCCGTCGCCCATGCCGCCGTCGGTGAGCCTCAACCGCGCCTCGACGTCGGGGTTCGTCGCCCAGCCCATGCGGGCCGTCGCGGGCGAGTCGCCGTTGGCCGCGTGGACGGCCTTCAGCGCGCCGACCAGGTGGGCCCTCGTGAGAGCCCCGCCGTTGGCCGCGATCGACGCCGTGGGGATCCCGGCCAGGTTGAACAGCCCGGTCGGCTCGACGCCGCCGGCCCCGACCAGGCCGGCCCGGTCGACCTCCGCGGCCATCGCCGCCCCCAGCTCGCCGACCAGGTAGTCGCGCAGCTCGTCGTTGCCGGACTCCAACCACATCCGGCGCGTCACGGTCACCGCAGCGCCGAGCGTCTTCGGGACGGAATCCGCGTCGGCGTCGAAGACGGGCGTCGACTCGGCCAGCGACGACCCCTCGGCCACCCAGCCGGCCGTCGCGCCGGTCGACTTCTTGGGGATCGCCACCGGCGAGTCGCCGCCCCAGAGCGAGGCGAACTCGACGCCCATGAGCCCCAGCACGGCCTTGCGGCGCAGCAGGTCGGTGAAGTCGTTCATGCGGGCGTAGCGCGTGACGACGGCCCCCGCGCCGTTGGACGTCGTCAGGGCCCGCTTCTGCGTCGCCGGGACCAGGGCGTCGAGCGGGGCCCAGAAGCCGCGGGGGTTCCTCCGCATCTGCGGGTCGAACCGTTCGCCCAGCTCCCGCGAGGCCCGCGCCTCGGCCCCCCTCAGCCCCTCCGCAGGGTCGGCCAGCGGGCTGAGCGCCGCGGCCCGCACCGCCCCGGCCAGGTCGAATCTCGTCTCGGTCGCGATCATGTCGCCTCCTCCTCCGGTCCGTCGAGCGTCCGTCCACCACCCCGCCGTCAGCGCGCGTCGTCGGGGGCCGGCGCGGCCGGCTTCCTGGCCGCGGCCTTCGTCGTCTTCTCCTCGGCCGCCTTGCCGCCCACCATCGCCAGGACGTCGACGGCCTTGCCGGCGGCCCTCTCCGCGGCCTCGATCGCCTCGAACCGATCGCCGTCGTCGGCGATCGAGGGCGGCACCTCGACGACGTCCCCCTTCGAGCAGACGCGGTTGGCGACGATGACGCCGTCGCGGAGGACGCGGGCCTTCACGCACCGCACGCCCCGCCGGCCCGCCACCAGGGCGTCGGCGTCCCCCTCGGCCACGTCGACGATGGAGTCGTTGGGGATGGTACGGCCGTCGGGGAGCGTCCCGCCCGCCGGGAAGTACAGCTTCGACGTCGACCCGGTCGGTCCCGTCGGCTCGGGCTTGGCGAACCGGTCCCGGCCGCCCAGGTCGAGCCCCGCGGCATCCTCCTTCGTGGCGTACCGGCCGCCCGCGGCGATCAGTTGCAGCGCCAGCCGGGGAGGGACGACCGCCAGCTCGCCGGGCGCGGCGGAGAAGTTGAGCACGCCGTCGAACCCGCGGTCGGTCGCCTCGCCGAGGACGACGGCGGCCAGGGGCTCGAACCGCCGATCGCCGTCGACGTCCGTGCCCATCTCGGGCGGGATGTCGACCAGGTCGCCGGCCTCGACGTTCCACGAGCCCACCAGGCAGTCGATCGCGGCGCGGAGCCGCAGCGGCGGCTCCACATGCCCGGCGTGGACGACCTCGTAGGCGTCGGCCTCGTCCTCGAACTCCAGGACCCCGCCCGCGCGGACGACCATCCCGGACTTGGCCGCGAAATCCCTCAGCACCCGCACCCGCATCGCCATGGCCCCGCCCCTCCGTTCAGAGCACCCCGCCCAGGTCGGCCGCCTCGCGCTCCCGCCGGACGTCCGGCGTCATCGAACGCAGCCGCCGATGCACGGTCGTCGGCGACGCGCCGACCACCAGCCCGATCGCCCGCAGCGACGCCCCGCGGCGCGCCAGCTTGGCCGCGATCGCGTCGCGCACCGCCGCCGCCTCGCCGTCGCTCAGCTTCAGCCGCTCGCCATCCATCGCCGGGCCCTCGGACGTGCCAGGATGTCCACCGTCGAACGGAATCCTAGCCCCGCCCGACCCCGCCGGCAACTGGAAACATTAGGATTCGCTCGCGTTTCCCGAAATAATTCACGAGAACGTGAGCACTCTGATATTCAGTGATATGAAGTGATATCCAACGGCGTCGAAGGCCGTCGAGGTCCGAGGCCCCGGGGCCGAGTGCGTGCAGGTATGACGCGCGACAAGAAATTGAGTTGTTTTGGGGTCGAAATTCGTGGTCACGGGGATGCGGCGGTCGCCGGGATGAGGCCGTCAACATATTCGGCCCCCCATACCCCGGGGCCTCCCGGCTACCCCTCCACCGCCTCCACGCCGGGGGCGAGGCTGGCCCATCGCCGATACCGCGTCCAGGTCGTGACGATCCATCCCTCCCGTTCGAGGTTGCGGATGAGGCGCACGGCGTGGCGAGGAGTCACCCCCACCGCCTTGCCCAGCTCGACGGCCGAGGCCGAACACTCGCCCCCCGCGGCCTCGGCGCGGCTGCGGATCTCCATCAGCAACGCCACGGCCGTCGGGTCCAACGACTTCGACGCCCGGGTCGGCTTCACCAGGTCGAGCATGGTCGGCGCTCCTCCGCTCCTCACGTTGTGCGGCATGCCGCACAAGCTCACCGCGCGACGTCGTCGACGCCGGCGAGGAACTCTCGCACCACCGCGCCGAGGCGGCCGTCCCAGGTGCGTGCGGCCCATCGCAGATAGCCGGCGTCCCGCTCGGCCACCTGGGCGACGCTGTAGCCCTTCCAGGCCCCGAACGGCAGTCGATACAGCCCCGCCCGCTCCAACGCCGCCAGAGAGAGCCTGGACGCCTCGGCGGGCTTCGTGCGGGCCCGACGCCTACGCTTCGCCGCGGTGCTCATGATTCCTCCGCGTCGTCGGCCGCGAAGCCGTAGGGCCAATCCGGCGGCCTCAGGTCGCAAAGCGCCCCGTCGATCCAGCGGGCCCTACGCTCGATGTCGTCCAGCGACAGCCCGAGCCGGGCCTCATCCTTCCCCGCGGCGATCCTCACCAACGCCTCGACCGTCTCGCACTCCATTCCGCAGGCCATCGCGTTGAACGCCGACCGAACCCAGGCCCTCACGGCGACTCGCCGCATGGCATCTTCAGAGGCCATCGGCTCCAGGCTCGCGAAGGCCGCCGCCCCCTCCAGGATTTCGCCTCCAGCGACGCCGACGCCCCCCCTCTCTCCGTCCACGTCGTCCCCGTCCCCCTCTGGAGTTTCTAATTCAGGTTCGGAGGACATGGGCGTCCCCCCTGCACTTACCTTCCATGTCCTCCCTTCACTCATTGCAGGGGGGACATGGATGTCCACCCTTGATCCACCCTTGCACCCTGAATGCGGGTGTGATGGGAACGTGATCCTGCGCTGCGTTTTCAGGGATCGATCGGCCTCGACGACGGCGACGCCCAACCGGGCCAGCTCCCCGACGTGCCTTCTCACCTGGCGGACGGAAAGCCCGGTGTCGAGGGCCAAGGCGTCGTTCGAGGGCCAGCACTCGGCCTTGCCGCCCGCGTACCTCAGCAGGGCAAGCAGGACGTGGTTCGGCCCGGCCGGGACGCCCGAGCGGAGGAGCGAACGCTCCCACTCGTAGCGGGCTTTCCCCTGGAGGGCTTCCCCCATCCCATGCGACGCTTGAAGACGATTTCTCGTCGGGACGTCTTGATCGGGAGCGTCGGCTCCTGTAGAGTACATGCGTTCCTCACGCAGGGGACATGCTCTCTCGGCCCGTCGGAGGTTCGCCACTCCGACGGGCCTTTTTCGTGCGCCGGGCAGGTCGCCCGCGGGGTTACTCGCCGAACTAGCGGCCATGGCCGCGAATCAGCCCGGTAATGCCCCGGCGAGCGAATTCCAGCATGCTGGAATTCTCACTGTGATCGCATGCGGAGAGTCGCTGCGAGGCTTCCGGCGAGCGAATTCCAGCATGCTGGAATTCTCACTGCGGCAGCAGTTCGCGGAGCATCGGGGCGACCTGTTCCCGCAGCTTCGTCAGGTCCGCGGCGTCCTTTTTCTCCCTATCTAGCTGGGCATTGAAAGCGTCCACGTCGATGACGCGGTCGATCGCCTCGCGGAGCAACCGGACCCGCTCGGCCGTGGGCAACGCTTCCAGCTCCCATACGTTGTCGCCGTGCTTGTCGACGAACCCCTTGTGCCGCGAGCTACCCGACTTGGCCTTCGCCATCGGGGGGAGGTTGAATTCCTTCACCTGCTCCGCGGTCAGGCAGACCTTCACGCCGACGACGTCGACCGAGAAGTGGTCCCTCATCGAGCGACCGAACGAGGTAGCGATGTCTTCGCCTTCGGGGTCGAAGTCCGTCATGAACAGGATGATGAGCCGCTCCTTGCCGCTCGCCTTGTAGCGCTGGTACATCTTGTAACGCGGGTCGAGGGAGGCGTACCCCCGGCCCAGCGTGTAGGGGATGGTGTACTGGCAGGCGACGTGCTTGATCGACGACTCGACGGTGTTCTTCTCGCCGACGATCTCGATGTGATTCGGCTGGCCCTGCATCAGGTCCCGCCAGTAGTTCTTCAAGAAACCCGACATCTCCCTCTCGAAGAACGCCCCCGCCTCTTTCTCGACGCTCCACACCTCGGTCTTCCGGGTCTCGTCCGCGATGCTGCCGAACGAGATGTACCCTTCAAGCCTCATCCGCTTGCAGACGTCGGACAGGTCGTCGTAGCTCGACTTGTCGTTTACGTACCGGGGCCGTTTCTTCGCCGTCGCGTTCCTCAGCGGCGGATCGTTGAGCAGCTCGTAATGGATCGTCCTCACGCTCAACGGCCAGTATTCCTTGAGTGACGCCACCACCTTCTGGACAGCCCGGACCATGTCCATCTTCGCGTCCGACAGCTTGGGCTCCTTCAGGATCGAACCCAGGTCGAGCCTGCCCTCGTCGTCCCAATCGAAGGCCTTGTGCTCTCGATACTCGATCAACGATTCGTAAGCGTCCTCGGCCGAGTAGTGGACCACATGCTCGCGGATCTGCTCCGCGAGGGTCTTCACCCTCTGCCGATTGCACTCCACCAGCCGGCCGAGGAACCGCGGATCCCACGAGTACAGGTCGTCGACCTCGCACTTCACCGTGTCCAGGCCCAGCAACGAACACGCGCGATAGCGGCTGTGGCCGCTGACGATCACGCCGTTCCGCGTGACCACGATCCGCTGTTTCAGGCCGTGCTCTCGGATGCTCTCGGCGAGCTTCCTGATGTCTTCGTCGGACCTCGGCGCGTAGACCGACAGGTTCTCTTGCGACGGCGCGATCTGGTTCAGCCGCAGTTCCACCGGGCCTACGTCGAACCCCGACGCGGTCGCGTTCCGACCTCCATCCGATGAAATTCCAGCATGCTGGAATTCTCCGTGGGTGCTCATCTCCCGCTTTCTCCAGCAGGTGGGGAATCGGCCGCTTGCTCTCTGAAACCCAGGTCAACGCCCGCCGTTCAACTGCTCCAGGAACCTCGCCAGGTCCGGCCGCCGGACGTACCGCATCCGGCCGACCTTGAAGAACGGCAGCGTCCTGCGAACGCCGTCCAGGCCGACGTTGCCTCTCGACGCCCACCGGCTGACGGTGAGCGGCCGGACGCGGTACGCTTCGGCGACCTGGCCGAAGCTCAAGCAGTCCCTCAACGTCGAGGCGGGGTCCTCGACGTCCACCGTGGGAGGCGACACGACCTGATGCTCGGCGACGCTCGACATCTCAACCCTCCTCGAATCTTGTCTGTGCGGATGTTCTCTGGCGTTGCGTCCATGTAGTGTACAGGCCGTTGCAACCGTTATCTAGAGCGACCCTCGTCGCCGATGCCAAACGACGCGAAACAGCCCCGGCTGCCCCGTCTCCGGGACGCCGGGGGCTCCGTGCCCAGGCCGTCAGGCGGCCGGGATCAAGTAGTCGCCATTGATCGCGGCTCAGTTCCACGACGCCGTGGGGACGCCCCGCCGGCACGTCGGCTCGACGGCGGCGGGGTGCCGACGCATGCGGAACGCCGTCGTCAGGCGATGGAACCGGCCGCCCAGGCCCATCACGGTCCAGTTGCGGCCATACTCCTCAGGTTCGGCCCGGACACGACGCTCCCAGGCTCGTCGCGTGCCGATGACGACCTCGACCGTCACGAGGCGGCCGTCGACGTTGCAGTAGAAGGTCTGCTTCCACATGGTCAGGCCCCCCCCGTCGCCGCCTTGCGGATGACGCCCTCGACGTCGCGCTCGATCGCCCGGAGCCGGTCCACGAACGACGCCTCGGCGGGCGTCAGCCGGTATGTCGTCAGGTCCGTGTCGGCGTCGTCGAACAGCTCGACCAACGCCATCGCCCCGCCCCGGAACGTGACCTCGATCGACGTGTCGTCCAGGGGGGCCGCCAGCAGCGGCGTGCAGACGTCGACGACCAGGCGGAGCAACTCCCGCAGCTCGGCGACGTTCTCGGGCGTCCTGAAGCCCGCGATGACGTTGGCGTGGAAGGGCGTCGATTCCCGGGATGCGTTGCCCGGGGCGGAATCAGCGCGTAGACTCATGGTGTGAACTCCTGATGTGACACTCGGGGCTCATCCTGGGGCCGGACGGAGTGGCTTCCGTCCGGCCCCCTCGCATTTCAGCGGCGGGCCGACGCCAGCGTCGCGATCTCGTCGGCGTCCAGTCGCCGCCTCACGTCCATCTCGATCTCGTAGAGCGTCGCCCCCGACGTCGCCAGGACGCGGAGGGCCCTCGCCACGACGGATCGCTCCGCCGCGTCCTGCGGCCTCCGTCGTACGATGCACGCCGCGTCCTCGGGGGTCATCTCGATCGTCGTCGTCATGGGTGGATCCTGCCGGTGACGTGTAAGGATCTGGATACAACGACGTATGCTAGTTTGCCCAGCGGCGACAGTCAATAATCGTCGCGGAAAATCTAAAGCACATCAGCGACGTTGACTCAGCCGCGACGCCGCTTATGATGAACAGAGTGTTTTCGATGCCGCCTGGCCTAAGCTAAGATGCCCTTTGCGGAGACATGCCGGATGCAGGCGACCTTGAAGGGTACGGATGTGGCGAAGAAAGCAGGCCGCCCCAAGAAGCCAGGTGGGGAAGGGAAGTCAGTTCGAATCGAGACTGAGCTTGCCAACAAAGCGAGGGTCGTCGCTCTCAGGCGCGGTGTCGCGATGAGCGATTACCTGACGGCCCTGCTCCGATCTCCGATCGAGCGAGACTACCGAAAAACTCTCCAGGAACTCAACGACGAGACGTCGTCATTCACTTAACGCGATCCCTCGACTGGGAGGTCGACGCAAGATGGCTCCGCTCCCTCCGCTGGAAGACCTGATCCCGCTGGCCGAGGTCGCGCGACGGATGCGGATGTCCCGCGACGCCGTCCACGACTGGCGCATGCGGTTCGACAACCCCCTGGCCTGCTGGAAGCTCGGCCACCGCTGGTACACGACCGAGGCGGCGATCGAGGCGTTCGTCCGCGCCGGCACCGACCCCGAGCCGGTGGGTGTGACGGTCTCGCCCTCCCCCGCCCCTGCACCGCCTACGGTGCCCTTCCCCGCCCCCCGCCGGGGCCGCCGCAAGACCGACCACGACCGGGCCCGGGAACTGCTGGGCCTGGATCGGGGGTGAATCCCCGACGGACATCGGAGGGCGACAGGGTGAGCACCAAATCCGAGCGGGCTCGGCGCTGCCTGGAAGCCACGGCCTATCACGAGGCCGGGCATGCGGTGGTTTGCTGCAGGGAGGGTCGCAGGTTTCGCCGTGCAACCATCGAGCCCGACGGCGAACGGGGAACCCTCGGCCACGTCGCCGGTGTCGTCCAGCCGAAGTGGTTTCGACCGGACTTGGAACTCACCCCACGCCTGATGATCCGGGCGGAGAGCGAGATCGTCGAGCTGTGGGCCGGCCCGGCCGCCGAGCGACGGTTCACGAACCGCTGGAACCGAGTCGGTGCGAGAGGCGACGAGGAAGGCATCCTCTTGCTGGCCGAGCGATTCCACGGCGGTGACGTCCTGGCCAAATACATCGCCTACCTGAAGGCGAGGGCGGAAGCCTACGTCGCGTCGCCCGTCGTCTGGCCCGAAATCGAAGCCGTCGCCGCAGCTCTGATCGATCGACTGACGCTGACGTTCGAGGAGACGCGCGCCGTTATCCGAGACATGTGGACGTCCACGATCAGGTCGGCTTAGAACGGACGGACCGGCGATGAGCCCCGGGATCCAATTAATTGGAAATCGGGCCGCGCATGCGAACGGCCGGGCTCGCCGCGATGGTGAGGCCGGCCGTTGGTGTCAAGGATTTACCTAGCCGATGTCATGCCCGCAATCAGAGGCAATCCTCTGCGATCAAGGGATCGCCTTGTATGAAGAGGGAGTGTCAGTCCTCATCCCGAGTGCTGAATTCTGCGCCGCAGTGGGTGCATTTCACATGCGAGGGAGACATTACGAAAGCCCCTTCCAATTCGGCACCCAATGAGTCGGCCTGATCTTCCGCTTCGCGGAAGGATTCCACCGCCCGAAGAGAAAGCTCTACGGCCTCGACTGACTCGGGTTCCAACTGGATGGCTCGGGCGAAATTGTCCCTGCCACAATCCTCACAAGCCCACCAGAATGCCTGGTGGAGATCCACAATGCGGCTCGTCCCTCTCATAGCTCTTCCCCCGTTGGTTACTTCGCGGCTACTACCCTGTCATCCTCTCTTCTCTGATTTATCCCCGTTTTCGAAGTTGGGATTGACGAAATCCAGGGATAAGTCTATTCATGGGGGCACCGTCGCCCATTTCAAGTGGACGAACGACGACGAAATCCTCTGGCGGCAGGGCTCTCGCCTTCCGGGGGTCCGGCGGTTCACCTGAGATTGGAACTCAGGGACGGTTCCGACGAAGACGCCACCCATTGGAGGGCAAGAAAATGTCTGCTGACAAGCCGAAGCCGGCCGGCGACATCATCTTCCGTCCTTGGATCACCTTGAAAAATGGCAAGCGCCTCTACGCTAGCCAAGTAGGGAAGAAAGCCTTCCCCATCAAGGTGAAGCCCAAGGACAAGAAGACCGATTAACCGGGCAAGACGCGAATCCCCCGGCGAGACGGAATGTATCGTCTCGCCGGGGCGCTTGTCAACAGGCGAAATGCTAAGGTTGGAAGGTGGTAGGGTGTGAAGTCAAGGGCGGGGTGGATTTCTATCCACTCCGCCCGCTTCACGCGCCGTCTGCGCGACGCGCCTCCCATTCGCCGTTTTCAAGGTGCGCATACACACTTTGGCGTCACCCCACCCGTTCCATCGCCTCGCGGGCCTTCCTGAGGTCGGCCTCGGCGTAGATTTCGGTGACGGCGACGGACGTATGCCCCAGGACGGCGCGGGCGACGTCGAGGTCGAAGGCGCTGCGGAGGGCCGTGGCGGCGGTGTGACGCAGCTGGTGGGGGTGCCAGTGGGGGATGGGCTCGGCGTCGGGGTCGGCCTTCAGCCGGGCCGCATTGGCCTTCACGACGGCGTAGGCGATGGCCCCGCGGTAGCTCGTCGGCGTGTAGGCCTCGCCCGGGCTCCACTGCGGGTCCGCCTTGCTCCGGTCGACCTGGGACGGCTGCACCTTCGACTTGCGTGCCGCGCGGAGGGCCCGCATCCGGTCTCCACGGGCCTCCCGGGGCTGGAACAGGTACGCCTCGGGGTCGTCGGGCTTCAGCCACGGCGCGAGGACGGCGCGGGCCTTGGGCCCCAGGTGGATCACCCGGTCGCGGCCGTGATGCTCGGTCTTGTGCGTCGACGGCCGATAGGTCCAGACGTCGCCGTCGATCGCCACGTCGCGGGTCCGCATGATGCAGATCTCGCCCGACCTGGCCCCGGTCAGGCGCTGAAGCTCGACCATCGCCCGGACCTGGCGCGACAGGTAGGGCAGGACCGCGTCGACATGGGCGTCGTCGACGGGCCGCACGGGCCGCGACTCCTTCAGGCCCGGCGTCCCCCGCCGGACGCCCTCGACGGCGCGCAGGGCCTCCCAGGTCGACGGCGGGATCAGCTCCTCGGCGACGCCGAACTTGAACATGCGCACGACCATCCGCGTCCGCTTGTTCACCTGGGTCCTGACGTACCCCGCGTCGATGAACGCCTTGCGCACGGCCTTCAGGGCCTTGGGGCCGAACGACGCCGCGGCGACGTGGCCGTAGAGCTGGTGGACGGGCTTCAGGGCCGCCCGGATCGACTCCGGCTCGTTCGACGCATACCCGACGTCGACCTGCCGTTCCAGGTACTGGCAGATCAGGCCGTCGACCGTGATGGGGTCGTCCGCCGCCGTCCGCCGTCCATTGGCCAGCCACTCGGCGACGAGCCGGTCGTACTCACGACGGCTTTCCTCGGAGCCGAAGACGCCGAGGTAAAAATCCCGCCTGCCGAACGTGACGACGGCCCGGCCGGACGGCTTGTGGAGTCGGTAGGACGGCGGCCGCACGGATCGCTTGAACATGCCTCAGCTCCTATGCCGGTATTTTACCGACAGGAACCGGGCGGCGCAACACCTATGCGGAAATCGCAAAAGGCTCTGGACTAACGATTTGTGAAATCGGGGCGGTGGGATTCGAACCCACGGCCTCCTGCTCCCAAAGCAGGCGCGCTACCAGGCTGCGCCACGCCCCGATCGAGAGGCATCGTATGCGTCGCGCCTCGCGGCGGTCAAGGTGGGGCCGCAAGTCAGCCCAGGCTGGGGGCCAGGGCCGCGGGGCGGTGGACGGCGGGTGGATCGGCCTGGTGGACGGCCAGGGGCCAGCGGAGGCGGGCCTCGGCGGCCGGGGACGCCGTCCAGGAGAGGCGGCCGTGGTGCTCGGCGACCACGCGCGCCAGGAGCGGCAGCGCGAGCGAGCGCGTCGTCGACGCCAGCGACGCGACCGGGCACTGGGGCGCGGCGGGCCGCGCGATCGCGACGGCCGGCGACGCCTCGGTCCAGGAGACCTCCAGATGCCGCCGGGTCGTCCCCCAGGTCAGCGAAGCCCGCCCCCCGGGGCCCAGCCGCGAGGCCCGCCAGGCCACGAAGCCGTCGAGCGCCGAGGCGATCCTCACGGCGTCGAACTCCCCCGCGACCTCCTGGGCCGGCGGCCGGATCGCCAGCGTCCCCCCCTCGCGCTCGAAGGCCGCCCGCCAGCACCGCCCTCGCTCGTCCACGACCGCCCGGAACGGCAGCCGGACCGTCGTCAACGCCACCGTCCGGTAGATCGACTGCATCAGGTCGAACAGCCTCTCGACCTCCTGATACGTCCGATTCAGGTCGTCCCAGCGCTCGGGCAAGGGGCCGGTCGACGCTCGTCGCGTCAGGTAGAAGCCCATCTTCATGCTGTTGAGCATGTTCCGGCAGCGATGGTTGAAGCCGCTCAACGCCTGGCGCAGCTCGGCGATCCGCCCCTCCTCGATGAAGCGGAGCAAGGATCCGCTCAATCCGTCGTCCGCCGATCCGTCATGCGGGTGATGCGACATCGAGATGTTCCACCTGATCGTCGTCCGGCATCCATCGAGGCAAGCTCGACCGACGGCCTAGTATGGCCGACGACGGCGAACGCCGCAAGGGTGGCGACGGCCGTCGCGGGGGCCGCGCCCCCGAGCGGCGGGATGATTCGCAATTCACGCGCCGAACTCGTTCGTCCGCCGGGCCGTCGCGGCCGGGGGGCGTTTTCCGAGGGGAGCGGCGGGGGCGGCGGCCTCCTCCGAGGCCCCCCGCCCCGCCGGGCGGATACCGGGTTTCTCGTTTCCCCGCGCCCGCGCCCCCGAATGGGAAGCGAGGCTCCCACGGGCCGGGCGGGGGCCGTCGCGATCAGCCGCCCCGGATGAGGGAGCAGACGCGGTCGAACTCCTCCTGGGTGTTGTAGTCGATGATGAACTGGCCTTTCTCCGCGGTCCGGGACTTGATGAGGACGGCCGTCCCGAACCGCTGATGGAGGTGCTGCTCCAGCTCGACGAGGTGCGGGGCCTTGACGAGCGCGTGGGCCGGGTCCTTGCGGACGCGGGTCTTCGCGGGGGTCGGGACCCCGGTGGCGACGAGGGCCTCGGTCTGGCGGACCGAGAGCCGCTCGGCGATCACGCGGCGGCAGGCCGCGACCTGGGACTCGGCGTCGGGCAGGCCCAGCAGGGCGCGGGCGTGGCCCTGGGTGATGTCGTTGTCGCGGACGGCGTTGAGGACGTCCTCCGGGAGGTCCAGCAGCCGGATCAGGTTCGACAGGGTCGAGCGATCCAGGCCGAGGCGGCCGGCCAGCTCCTCCTGGGTCCCGCCGTACTTCGACAGGTACTCGCGGAAGGCCACGGCCTTGTCGACGGCGTTGAGGTCCTCGCGCTGGAGGTTCTCCACCATCGCCAGCTCGAAGACCCGCTGGTCGTCCAGCTCCATCACCCGGGCGGGGATGTCGTGGACGTGGGCCTCGATGCTGGCGCGGAGCCGGCGCTCGCCGGCGATGAGCTGGTAGCGTTCGCCGACGGCGCGCACCAGGATCGGCTGGAGGACGCCGTGCTGGCGGATCGAGTCGGCCAGGGTGGCCAGTTCCGCGGCGGGGAAGTGCCGGCGCGGCTGGTAGGGGTTGGGGTCGACGTGGTCGACGGCGACGCGCATCAGGTCGCCGCCGGCCTCTTCCAGCGACCCGGGCTCGAATCCCCCTTCTTCCCGACCCAAGAGGGCCTCGAGCCCACGTCCCAGGCGTCGTTTATTCACGGTCGATGACCTCCATGACAAGTTCCGTGTAGGCCCTGGCGCCCCGGGCCCTCGGGGCGTAGTCGAGGACGCTGACCCCGTGGCTGGGGGCCTCGCTGATGTGGACGTCGCGCGGGATGAGCGAGTCGAAGACCGTCTCGTCGAAGTACTGGCGGACCTCGTTCACGACCTC
>Ga0209958_1001063_pt1 | contig 26532 bp, 21 predicted proteins | sample ThiBio_inoc_plan_FD_183942 | JGI IMG/M metagenome (GOLD analysis project Ga0209958, IMG submission 183942) | Wastewater bioreactor microbial communities from Cape Town, South Africa - Thiocy_inoc_plan (SPAdes) | ecosystem: Engineered > Bioremediation > Thiocyanate > Unclassified | place: South...
CCCGCCGGTGTATCCACCGCCGAGGTGGCTGATCAGGTGGAACCTGCCTTGGATCGACTGGACCAGGTGCGAGTCGCCGCCCTTCCAACCGAACGCGACGACGTCCCGCGTCCGGTAGCTCCGCAGCCATAGCGCGAGGGTCGCCAGGCAGAGGAGCAGCGACATGGCCGCCGTCACGTTCCAGGCCGCCCATCCGGCGCGCTTCAACCGAGGGGCCTTCATGAGATTCAGCAGAAGCGTCTTCATGCGATTTCAGCTTCCGAGGGATCAAGGCAGGAGGCCGAAGAGTCGCGATCCCAGGTACAGGCCCAGCCAGACGAGGCCCAGGAGCCTCCCCAGCCGGTCGTCCCACGCCCTCTCCGGGTTCCAACGCCCCACGAGCATCAGGGCGAGCCAGCCGGACGTGACCCCGACGGCGACGTCCCTCGCCTGGTCGTCGCCCAGATAATCCATCACTTCCACCGTCCAGCGCGGCTGGTAGAAGCGGGGCCTGTCCTCGAACAGCTTGCAGAGCGTCGCCTCCGCGACCCATCCGGCGAGCCGCATCGCCACGACCGATGCGACCGCCGCATGCGCGAAGAGCCCGGGGGCGCCGTCGCGCAGCCGGGCCCGATCCGATCGTCGCATCAGGAGGAGGGCGAGCAAGGGCAGGCTGGAGCCGGCCAGCCCGAGCGACCATGCCATCCGACGCGTCTGCCAGACGTCCCACGAGGGGACGTCGGCGAACCAGCCGCTGAACGCGACCCAGATCCACTGGACCGCGCGGTCGGCCGAGAGCATCAGGGCCGCAGCCACGACGAGGACGACCACATCGCTCAGGTGGAAACGCCGCTCTGAGGAGCCCATTCGCCGTCCCTCCTACAACAGTAGGCGTCGGCGTCGGCGGCGCGGTGCCGAGTTTCGACCACGGCGGGCCATGCGAGGAGACGTTGATGGAGCGACGCGGCCCGACGTCTCACGCCTCCGGCGTCGGCTCCGGCCTCGCAATCGCCGTGGCGTGGGCGGTGGCGTAGGTCCGGCAGTGGGCCATGGAGATCAGGACGTCGGCCACCTTGCGGCGGCGGATCACGTCCTTGGCCGGGCCGCCGACCAGGACCATCGGCCGGCCGCGAGGGCCGATGCGGATCTCGACGTCCGACCAGGAGACCCCCTCGACCCGGCCGGTGCCGAGGGCCTTCATCACCGCCTCCTTGGCCGCCCAGTGGGCCGCGAACTGCTCGATGGCGCGGCGGCGGCCCTGGCAGAAGCGGATCTCGCGCTCGGTGTACACGCGCTGCAAGAACTGCTCGCCGTGGCGCTCGATCATGGCACCGATCCGCGGGCACTCCACGATCCCCGATCCGATCCCGACGATCTCCATCCCGCCCCTCCCCCTCGCCCCATCGGAAACCACCGCCCCAGCTTAACGCAGGCCCCGGTCGGGCGGGTAGGATGCCGACGGTCGCGCCGGCCGCCCCGCCCGTCGGGACCGAAATCGGATCGCCCCCCCGGCCCGCCGCCGCTATACTTCTGGGGACCGACCCCCGGAACCGGAACCCGGGCGATCCGCCCCGAGCAAGGACCGCGATGGACCTCCTGGCCGACCTGACGCCCCCCCAGCGCGAAGCCGTCCAGCACGTGAACGGCCCGCTCCTCGTCCTGGCCGGCGCCGGCTCGGGGAAGACCCGCGTCATCACCCGCCGGGTCGCCCACCTGCTGCGGCAGGGCATCCCCGCGCAGAACATCCTGGCCCTGACGTTCACCAACAAGGCGGCCGGCGAGATGCGCGAGCGCATCGAGGCCATCGTCCCCGGCGCCCGGGTCTGGGTCGGCACCTTCCACGGCTTCTGCGCCCGCCTGCTCCGGTCGTACGGCTCGCTCGTCGGCCTGGACGCCTCGTACACCATCTACGACCAGGCCGACCGCCTGCGGACCGTCCGCGACGTCCTCGACGCAATGGGCGTCGAGGAGTCGCCGATCACCCCCGAGAAGATCGAGGGGGCCATCAGCCGGGCCAAGAACGACCTGGCCACCCCCAAGGCCCTCGCCCACCGCGCCCGCGACGACAAGGACCGCCTCGTCGCCAAGGTCTACGCCGCCTACGAGGAGCGGCTGAAGGCCGCCTCCGCCGTGGACTTCGACGACCTCCTCGTCCACGTCGTCAAGATCCTGAAGGAGCACCGCGACGTCCGCGCCGAGCTGGACGCCCGCTTCCGCTACGTCCTGGTCGACGAGTACCAGGACACGAACATGGCCCAGTACGCCATCGTCAAGGCCCTGTCCGTCGACCATCCCAACCTCTGCGTCACCGGCGACCCCGACCAGTCCATCTACGGCTGGCGCGGGGCCAACCTCTCGAACATCCTGGAGTTCGAGAAGGACTACGCCGCCGTCAAGGTGGTCAAGCTCGAACACAACTACCGCAGCACCAAGAACATCCTGGCCGTCGCGGACCACCTGATCCACTACAACGTCAACCGCAAGCCGAAGAATCTCCTCACCGAGAACCCCGACGGCGAGCTGGTGAACGTCACCACCTACGCCCGCGAGACCGAGGAGGCCGAGGGGGTCGCCGGCAAGATCGCGAGCCTCGTCCGCGAGGGGTCGTACAACTATTCCGACGTGGCCGTCTTCTGCCGCATCACCGCCCTGACCCGGACCTTCGAGCAGGCGTTCCGATCGGCCCGGATCCCGTACCAGATCGTCGGCGGGGTGTCGTTCTACGAGCGGCAGGAGGTGAAGGACGTCGTCTCGTACCTGAACCTCATCAACAACCCCAAGGACGACCTGGCGATGAGCCGGGTCGTCAACGTCCCGCCGCGGGGCCTGGGGAAGACGTCGTTCGACCACCTGATCGCCTTCGCCCGCGATAACGACCTGACCCTGCTGGAAGCCGCCCGCCGCGCCCGCGAGGCCCCGGGGCTGAAGGAGAAGGCGATCCGGGCGTTCCTGGACTTCGTCGCCCTGTTCGACGAGCTGACCACGCTCCGCGACCATCCGGCGGAGGTCGTGATCCTCAAGACGATGGAGCGCTCGGGCTACCGCCAGCACCTCAAGGCCGACTCCAAGGGGGACGGCGAGGACCGGTTGGCGAACCTGGAAGAACTGATCACCGCCGCCCGCGAGTTCGACCTGGAGCACCCCGGGTCGACGATCCAGGACTTCCTGGCCGACATCACGCTGGCGTCGCCCGTCGACCGCTGGGACCAGGAGACCGGGGCCGTCACCCTGATGACGCTGCACGCCGCGAAGGGGCTGGAGTTCCCGGTCGTCTTCATCATCGGCCTGGAGGAAGGGCTCCTCCCCCACAGCCGGGCGTTCGAGAACCCGACCGAGCTGGAGGAGGAGCGCCGGCTGTTCTTCGTCGGGATCACCCGGGCGCGGAAGGAGCTGTACGTCAGCCGCTGCCGCATCCGGACGTTCCGCGGCCAGCAGCAGGCCACGGCGCAGTCGCGGTTCCTGATGGAGCTGCCCGAGGACTTCCTGACCTTCGACGACCGCTCGGGCGTGTCGAGCGTCGAGACCCGCTGGGGGTCGTCGTCGAGCGGCTACGCGAGCTACGCCCCGCGCCGGCCGCAGCCGTCCCGGACGCCGTCGCCGAGCCCGAGCGGGTTCCGGCTGACCACCGCGGCGCAGCTCGCCGGCGGGGGCTCGGAGCCGACGGCCCCGCCCAAGCCCGGCGAGCTGGACGCCTTCCGGCCCGGGGCGTCGGTGCTGCACCCGCAATACGGCCTGGGCCGGATCATGGCCATCGAGGGCGCCGGGCCGAACCGCAAGGGCCGCGTGGCGTTCACCCTGGCCGGGGAGCGGACGTTCGTGCTCGCGAAGTCCCCATTGAAGCTGGTGGGCAAGGGCGGCGCGGGGCCGCGCTGACGCCCTCGGATCGAGATCGGAACCATGACCGCGAATGCGAACGCCAAGCCCCCGCACCGGGGCCCCGCCCGCCTGGGCGTGAACATCGACCACGTCGCCACCCTGCGCCAGGCGCGCCGGGGCGTCGAGCCCGACCCGGTCTGGGCCGCCGCCGCCGCCGAGCTGGGGGGGGCCGACGGGATCACGATCCACCTGCGCGAGGACCGCCGGCACATCCAGGATCGCGACCTGCGGGTCCTCCGCGAGACCGTCCAGGTCGACCTCAACCTGGAGCTGGCCGTCGAGCCCGAGATGGTGGCGATCGCCGTCGCGACCCGGCCCGACCAGGTCACGCTGGTCCCCGAGCGCCGCGAGGAGGTGACCACCGAGGGGGGCCTGGCCGTGGCCTCCCGCCGCGGGGCGGTCGCCGAGGCCGTGAAGCGGCTGCGCGACGCCGGGATCCGCGTCTCGGCCTTCCTGGATCCGGACCCGTCGGAGATCGACGCGTCCGTCGCCCTGGGGGTCGACGCGATCGAGCTGCACACCGGCCGCTACGCCGACGCCCGCGAGGGCCGCGACCGCGACGCCGAGCTGGAGGCCCTGCGGGCCGCCGGGGCCCGGATCGCCTCCGCGGGCGTGGGCCTGCACGCCGGCCACGGGCTGGACTACCGCAACGTGGCGGACGTCGCCCTGATCCCCGGGATGGCCGAGCTTAACATCGGCCACGCGATCGTCTGCCGGGCCGTCTTCGTCGGCCTGGAGGCCGCCGTGCGCGAGATGAAGGCCCGGATCGACGCCGCCCGCTGAGGAAGGCCGCCTGCCTCCGCGTGGGCGAATCTTCCCACCGGCCGGCCCCCTCGCGTTTCGAAACGTGAACGCGGGGGGCTCGCCCTTCCCTGACCCGCCGCCGGGCCCTAATATATTTATGGCTGGTATGCGGCGTTGCATACTTCTCATGGCGTCATGATACCGCAAGAAGTCGTCGAACTTCTTCATGTGATCGCTCCTGAAATCGACGACGTCCGACGATGGGTGCTTCTTCCATGGCGAGTAAGGGACGGATGTTCGCCGGCTGCACGGTGGCGCTGGCGACCCCATTTCGGGACGGCGAGGTCGACGAGGCCGCGCTGCGGGCCTCGGTCGAGTGGCAGGTCGAGCAGGGGACGCCGATCCTCAGCCCGGTCGGGACCACCGGCGAGGCGCCGACGCTGTCGCACGCCGAGCACGAGCGAGTGATCGCGATCGTGGTCGAGGCGGCGTCCGGCCGGGCCAAGGTCGTGCCCGGGACGGGCTCGAACTCCACGACCGAGGCGATCCGGCTGACGAGATTCGCGGCCCGGGCGGGCGCCGACGGGGCGCTGATGGTCTCGCCGTACTACAACCGGCCCGGCCAGGAGGGGCTCTACCGCCACTTCGCCGCCGTGGCCGAGGCGGTCGACCTGCCGATCGTCCTGTACAACATCCCGGCGCGGACGGGCCGGAACATGGAGCCCGAGACGATCGAGCGGCTGGCCGCGATCCCGTCGATCGTGGCGATCAAGGAGGCCGCCGGCTCGCTCGACCAGGTCAGCGACATCCTCGCGCGGACCGACCTGACCGTCCTCTCGGGCGACGACAGCCTGACGCTCCCGATGCTGGCCGTCGGGGCCGAGGGGGTCGTCTCCGTGGCCGCCAACATCGTCCCCCGCGACGTCCGCGGCATGATCGATGCGTTCGAGCGGGGCGACGCCGTCGCCGCGCGGGAGGCGCACGCCCGGCTCTTCCCGCTCTGCCGTGACCTGCTGGGCCTGGCCCCCAACCCGGTCCCGCTCAAGGCCGCGATCGCCCTGCTGGGCCGCGGCTCCGCCGAGGTCCGCCTCCCGCTCTGTCCGCTGGACGAGGCCTCGCTCGCCAAGCTCTCCCGCGCCCTGGCCCGCTACGGCCTCCTGGGGGCCTGATCGGCCCCGACGGCCGAATCGGCGTGCCGCGATCCCGAAAATGGATTATCATCTATAATCATGCGGGCCGAGGGCCCGCCCGACCCGACTCGACCGCTCGTCCGAACGACCTCCTCCTCCCCGACGGGCCCCGCCCCTCTTCGCGACGGCCCGTCCCCGAAATCAACATCCATTTTTCGCAGCATCACGTCGCGACCCCCGCGCGGTGCGGGGGGATCGGGACGATAGGATCCACGAAGCCCTCTCCGAATTCTTTCGTCGACGACCGGGGTCGTCGACGCCGTCCGCGAGCCGGCGGACGTCCCCCGAATGCGAACCAATACTGAGAGGATCTCCCTTATGGCCCGCAAGGCGACCGCTTCGAACGGCAACGGCAGCGTCAAGGTGGAGGCGGAGGAGACGACGCCCGAGGTCTCGGACCAGTCGATCCGCGAGCTGGCGCAGGTGTTCAAGCTCCTGAGCGACGAGACGCGGCTCCGGATCCTGTTCTACCTGGCGCTCTCCGAGGACGGCGAGCTGCACGTCACCGAGCTGTGCAACCGGCTGGGGCAGAGCCAGCCGGCGGTGAGCCACCACCTGGCGCTGCTGCGCGTCTCCAGCCTGATCGAGTCCCGCCGCGAGGGGAAGCACAACTTCTACAGCGTGCGGACCGAGCACTTCGGCGAGCTGCTGCTGAGCCTGTTCGCCGCCGCCGGCGAGACGCCCAGGAACAAGAAGTACCGATTCCACGACTTCGTGCTGAACTACACCGGCGCCTGACCCGGGGCCGTCGGTTCGCCTTGACCCCCCGGGGGCTTCGCGGCAGAATGCCCGCGTCGGCCCCCCGGGGCGTGCGGCCCCCGCGGGGAGTGCGGGGGGCGGACCGCCCGGATGGACCTCGGGCGGGCGCGGTTCAGGGCGTCGGGCCGCCGCTGCGGCGGCGGTGAAAAGGAGTTTCGCCGATGGTGCTCTCGTCTCGTCTGATCGTCGCGGCCGGCCTGGGCGTCGTGGGGGCCGGGCTGCTGTCCGCCCCGATCCAGGGCCAGCAGGACGCCGCCGTCCGCAAGACCAGCTCCGGGGCCTCCCAGTTCAAGGCCGGGACCGCGCCGGTCATCGGCACGATCGACCTCGACGCGGTCTTCAAGAGCTACGAGAAGGTCAAGTACGCCAACGAGGAGTTCCAGGCGGCGATGGTCGCCAAGCGCGGCGAGCTGATGAAGCTCCAGCAGGAGTTCGCCCAGGAGACCGAGGTCCTCCAGCGCTTCGCCCCGGGCCAGGAGGAGTTCAAGAAGCAGGAGAACAAGCTCACCGAGCTGAAGGCCCGCATCGAGGCCGGCCGGGAGCAGGCCGAGCGCGAGTTCCAGAGCCGCGAGGCCGAGGCGATGGCCGGCCTCTACAACGAGGTGACCGAGGTCGCCAAGCGGATCGCCCAGGCGCGGAAGATGACCTACGTCATGAAGGTCACGAACCAGTCGCCTAACGGCACGAACCCGCAGTCGGTCATGGCCGCGATGGCCAACCCGATGATCTACTTCGACCCGATCAACGACATCACGCAGGACGTGATCCACAACCTCAACCGGGTCTACAAGGACGCCGGCGGCCCGATCGCCAAGGGGACCCCCGCCGCCGGCACCGCCCCCGCCGCCGGCACCGCCCCCGCCGCTGCCGCCGCCACGCCCAAGTCGAGCGTCCGCTGAGTTGAGCCCGGGCGGGCACCGACCGATTGCCCGCCCCCAGACCTCCCCGGCGCGGACCGACGCCCGCCGCCGGGGCGACGTCCCGATCATGGACCGAACGGGACCACCACCAGCCCCGGCCTCACATCAGGCGCCGCAACGGCCGCCGAGCCGGGCGAAAGGACCAGGGAAGGCATGCTCGTCTCCAAGCGCGCCCAGCGCACCCTCGCCCGCGAGGCCGAAGTCGGCGGCGTCGGCTTCTTCCTCGGCGCGGACGTCCGGATGCGGTTCCTCCCCGCCGAGCCCGACGCCGGCGTCCGCTTCGTCCGGACCGACCTCCCCGGCCGGCCTTCCGTCGCCGCCCGGATCGACCACGTCGTCCCCGCCCAGCGCCGGACCGCCGTCCAGGACGGCCCCGCCCGGGTGGAGATGATCGAGCACGTCATGGCCGCCCTGTCCGGCATGCAGGTCGACAACTGCACCGTCGAGATCGACGCGGCCGAATGCCCCGGCCTCGACGGCTCCAGCCGGGCCTACGTCGAGCTGATCGACTCCGTCGGCGTCGTGGACCAGGACCGCCCGCGCCGGGCCCTGGCGCTGGAGCGGTCGTTCGTCGTCCGCGAGGGGGACGCCGTCCTCGCCGCCCACCCGGGGGGCTCCGACGGCCTGACCCTGTCTTACCACCTGGACTACGGGCCGTCGTCCCCCATCGGCAGCCAGGGCTTCCTCCTGGCGATGACCCCGGAGACCTTCCGCGACCAGGTCTCCGCCTGCCGGACCTTCCTGCTGGAGCAGGAGGCCAAGGCCCTCCGCGCCATGGGGATCGGCCTCCGGACCACCGAGGCCGACGTCCTCCTGTTCGGGCCCGACGGCGTCGTGGGGAACCGGCTGCGGTTCGCCGACGAGTGCGCCCGCCACAAGGTCCTGGACATGGTCGGCGACCTGGCGCTGCTGGGGATGGACCTGCACGGGTTCGTGGTGGCCCACCGCTCCGGGCACCACACCAACGCGACGCTGGTCCGCAAGCTGATCCAGGCCGTCGAGAAGGACGCCGGCCGCGACGACCGGCCGAGGCCCCAGCTCCCGGTCCGGCCCGACGGCACGATCGACATCCACGGCATCCTCGACATCCTCCCCCACCGCTACCCGATGCTCCTGCTCGACCGCGTCCTGGAGCTGGAGCCGGCGCGTCGCGTGGTGGGCGTCAAGAACGTGACCTTCAACGAGCCGTTCTTTCAAGGTCACTGGCCCGGCCGGCCGATCATGCCCGGGGTGCTCATCATCGAGGCGATGGCCCAGGCCGCCGGAGTCCTGATCGCGTCGAGCGTGAGCCGCACGGGCAGGGCCGCCGTGATCGCCTCCATCGACGACGTGAAGCTGCGCAGGCCGGTGGTCCCGGGCGACCAGCTCCGGATCGAGGTCGACGCGCTGAAGATCAAGCCGGCCTCGGCCAGCGTGACCGCCGCGGCGAGGGTGGACGACGCCCTGGCCGCCCAGGCCCGGATCCGGTTCGTGCTCATCGACGCCGCCCCGGCCGCCTGAGCGGCCGGGACCGCGACGGCTCGGATGCCGCCCCTTCCCCATCCCCGGACGATCGGCTGGTAGGAACCCAACTCATGGCCACCATGATCGCTGACACCGCCCATATCGACCCCCGCGCCGAGATCGCGGACGACGTCGAGATCGGCCCTTACTGCGTGATCGGCCCCGAGGCCCGGATCGGCCGCGGCACCCGGCTGATCGCCCACGTCTGCATCCTGGGGCGCACCACCCTCGGCGAGAACAACGTCGTCCACCCCAATTCGGTCCTCGGCGGCGAGCCCCAGGACTACACCTACAAGGGCGAGCCGACCCGGCTGGAGATCGGCGACGACAACACCTTCCGCGAGGGGGTCACCGTCCACCGCGGCACCACCAAGGAAGACGGGATCACCCGGATCGGCTCGCACAACTACTTCATGGCCAACGTCCACGTCGGCCACGACTGCCTGCTGGGCGACCGCATCCTGATCGCCAACAACACGATGCTGGCCGGGCATATCCACATGGATTCCTACGCCACGGTCTCCGCCGGCGTCGGCCTCCACCAGTTCGTCCGCGTCGGCAACTACAGCTACGTCGGCGCCCTGACCCGCGTCTACCACGACGTCCCCCCGTTCATGCTCGTCGAGGGGAACCCCTCCAAGGTGCGCTGCATCAACATCGTGGGGCTCAAGCGGCACGGCATCGCCGCCGACGCCATCACGGCCCTGCACGAGGCCCATCGCCTGATCTACCGCGCCCGCATGGCCGCCAAGCAGGCCCAGGAAGTCCTGGAAGCCCACGGCCAGGTCTGCCCGGAGGTCCGGCGGCTCCTCGACTTCATCGACTACCAGCAGCAGGGCCGCCACGGCCGCGGTCGCGACCGCGCCCGGCTCTCGGCCTCGGCCTGACCGCCGACGCCGGCCCGCCCGAAGGATCGCCTTGAGACACGGAGAGTCCGACCGATGAAACCGCTGCGCGTCGCCGTCGTCGGCGTCGGCCACCTGGGCCGCCACCACGCCCGGATCCTGGGCTCCTTGCCGGGCGTCGAGCTGGTCGCCGTGGCCGATTCCCGCCCCGAGCAGGCCCGCGCCATCGCCGAGGGCCTGGGGACGCGGGCCGTCGCCGACTATCGCGAGCTGATCGGCCGGGTGGACGCCGTCTCGATCGCCGTCCCGACCGTCCTCCACCGCGAGGTCGCCGGGGCGTTCCTGGAGGCGGGGATCCCGGCGATGGTCGAGAAGCCGCTCGCCGGCACGGTCGCCGAGGCGGAGGAGCTGGTCGACCTGGCCCGCTCGACCGGGGCGACGCTCCAGGTCGGCCACGTCGAGCGGTTCAACCCGGCGCTGGACGCCCTCCGCGAGTCTCCCCTGCGGCCCAAGTTCCTCAGCGGCGAGCGGATGGCCGTCTACACCTTCCGCTCGACCGACGTCGGCGTGGTCTTCGACCTGATGATCCACGACATCGACCTGGTCCTCAGCCTGGTCGACTCGCCGGTGAAGTCGGTCTCGGCCGTGGGCGTGGCCCTCTTCGGCGACCACGAGGACGTGGCCGACGCCCGCATCGAGTTCGAGAACGGCGCCGTCGCCAACCTGTCCGCCAGCCGCGCCAGCTACGCGACCTCGCGGAAGATGCGGGTCTGGGGGGCCGAGGGATACGCCTCGCTCGACTTCGGGGCCCGCCGGGCGACCGTCGTCCGCCCGTCCGACGAGTTCCTCGCCGGCGGCGTCGACCTGGAAGGGGTCGACCTGACGAAGCCCGCCGCGATCAAGGACCACCTGTTCGGCAAGGTGCTGCGGGTCGACCAGGTCGAGCCCCCGGCGTGCGACCAGCTCACGATGGAGCTGCAAGACTTCGTCGCGGCCGTCCGCGACGGCTCCCGCCCCCGGGTCACCGGCGAGGCCGGCCTGGAGGCCGTCCGCGTGGCCGACCGGATCGTCCGCAGCCTGGACGCCCACCGCTGGGAGGCCGACGCCCCCGTCCCTTCGGCCCCGGCCCAGCCGGCCTCGATCCTCCGCGGCCCCCACGCCTGGCGAAAGGCCCCCGCCGAGCGCCGGCCGTCCGCCCTCGGCTGACCGCCCCGCGGCGGCGCTTGCCAGGTGCCGAGGGTATCGATTACACTATCTCCGTCGAGGCCTGCGCCCGGAGTCCGGCCGTCTCGTCCGGCCGACCCGCGCGGGATGTGCTGCGACCGCCCCCGCGGCGGTCCTTTCCTTTTTCTTCTACCGCGAAGCGACGCAGGATCCGTTCGATGGCCAAAGACGCCAAGAAGTCCAAGGACGCCGCCGAGGCCGCCCCGGCCGCCGAGAAGGCCCCCGAGGCCCCCCGCCAGCCGGCCGACCCGCGCCTCAAGTACGTCAAGAAGTTCCACGGCCGCTTCCTGCCCCGCGGCCCCCTCCGCGACCGCCACACCGCCCTCTTCGCCCGCTGGAACAGCGGCGAGGACCACGGCGGCGTCACCGTCGAGGAGCTGAAGTCCCTCTTCGAGGACTGGAAGGTCTCCCGCGAGAAGGGCCCCAAGAAGAAGGCCGCCACCGCCTGAGCGAACGAGATCACGCCCGGCCTCCGCCCCTCGTTCGAGGCGGCGAGCCGGGCGTTCTCATGCGCCGGGGTGCCGAGCGATCGGAAAGCCGACACCGATCAATGTCCCCTCTCCCGCCGGGAGAGGGCGGCCGCGCAGCGACGGGTGAGGGTCGCCGGAATTCGGGGGGCATAGCGGACTCGCCTGGACCGAAACAAGCCGTGGCCACCCCTCGGTTTTCCTGACCGTCGCGGATTTTGGGGCGGCCATCGTAACGGCCTTCCCCCCCTCGCGGGGGAAGGTGGCCCGAAGGGCCGGATGAGGGGGACGACGAGCGCGGGGGCCGCCGGGATCCCAAGCCGGTCGGGCGGGCCTTCGAAGCCCGATGGAGCCCGTGCTCCGCGTCCCCCTCATCTGACGCCTTCGGCGTCTGTCTTCCCCCGCGAGGAAGGCGTCGATCGCAGCGGCCGTCCCGAGATCCGACGACCCTCACCCGGCCCTTCGGGCCGCCCTCTCCCGGCGGGAGAGGGGACCTCGAAGCGCGACGGGCTCATCGGGTCGCCGCCTCTCAGGCGTAGACCCGCATCTCCTTCTCGCGGACCTGGGCCCCGTGCTCCAGCAGGAAGTTGAGGCAGCGGCGGGGGAGGCGGCACTGGATGACGACGCGGTCGTTCTCATCGTCGTAGGCGCGGTCGTGGACCTGGGCGTGCTGGGCCAGGTAGGCCAGGACGCGGCCGTCGGCGACGCTCGTCTCGACCTCGACGTCCATCGCCGATTCCAGCAGGGCCAGGCGGACGGCGTGCTCCAGGGCGTCCAGCCCCTCCCGCTTCGCGGCGCTGATGCAGACCGAGTCGCGATGGTGGGCGCGGAGGACGTCCAGATACGAGCGGTCGGGGACCTTGTCGGCCTTGTTCAGGACGAGCAGGGTCGGGTGGTCCTTCAGGCCGAGTTCCTCCAGGACCTCGACCACCGCCTGCACCTGCATCTCGGCGTCCGGGCTGGAGGCGTCGACGACGTGCAGCAGCAGGTCGGCCTGGCGGGCCTCTTCGAGCGTCGCCTTGAACGAGGCGACGAGCGAGTGCGGCAGGTCGCGGATGAACCCGACCGTGTCCGACAGCAGCGCCGCGCCGCCGCCTCGGAACCGCCACTTGCGGGTCCGGGTGTCGAGCGTGGCGAACAGCTTGTCCTCGACCAGCACCCCGGCGTCGGTCAGGGCGTTCATGAGGGTGCTCTTGCCGGCGTTGGTGTAGCCGACGAGCGAGACCGTGGGGAAGTCCCCGCGGCCGGCGACCTCGCGCTCCTTCCTCGACTGGATCTTGCCGAGCTTCGCCTTCAGCTCCTGGATGCGGTGGACGACCAGCCGCTTGTCCTCTTCGAGCTGCTTCTCGCCCGGGCCGCGGACGCCGATGCCCCCCTTGTAGCGCGACAGGTGGGTCCACATCCGCTTCAGCCGCGGCATGGCGTATTCGAGCTGCGCCAGCTCCACCTGGAGGTGGGCCTCGTGGCTGCTGGCGTGGACGGCGAAGATGTCGAGGATGACCTCGGTGCGGTCGACGACCTTGACGCCCAGTTCCTTCTCCAGGTTCCGGGTCTGGCCGGGGCCCAGGTCGGAGTCGAAGACGACGACGTCGGCCTCGAACGCCTCGACCAGCCCCTTCAGCTCCTCGACCTTGCCCGAGCCGATATACGTCGCGACGTCCACCTGCTGACGCTTCTGGAGCATCGTCCCGACCGTCTCCAGGCCGGCCGTCTTGGCCAGGCCGCGGATCTCGTCCAGGGGGTCGTCGGTGTTGTACACGGCCCCCGGCAGGATGACCCCGACCAGGATCGCGCGCTCCCGATTCCCCATACGCTCGTTTCGGCTCGTGTCGATCAAGTGGGCTGGTTCCTCGCTTCTGGCAGGATGGATCGCGGAGGGCACGCGCCCGGGCGCGGCCGGATTCTAATGAGGCCGTCGACGGGCGTCAACGACGCCCGCCTCGCTCCCCAATCCTTACTATACGTCTAGACGCCATCCGCCGCCCCGGGGTTCGCCCCCGACGCGCCGATTCCCCGGTCGACGGTCGACGCCTCGCCCGAACGGCGTCGCGTCGCGTCCTCCGCCCCCCGTGGCTCCGTTCGTCGGCCGACGACCACCCGTCATTCGACACAACCCCATTATCTACAAGCAACTTACAGACAGAACCCTGCGGGTCCGTTCGTCGATTTCGAATCAAGAATCGACACTCCTCGCGGGACACCGCCGGGATCGACGTAAGTCTTTGGAAGTGATAGTGGCCGGGCGTGCCTTTGGAGTTCGGCGGATCGCGTCGGAGGTTGAGGGGGCGTCATGACGGCCTTCCCCCCTCGCGGGGGAAGGTGGCCCGAAGGGCCGGATGAGGGGGAGGACGAGCGCGGAGGCCGTCGGATCTCGCATCGGGCCCGGACGGGCGGGCCTTCGAATCCCGACGGCGCCGGTGCTTCGCGTCCCCCTCATCCGACCGCTTCGCGGTCTGTCTTCCCCCGCGAGGGGGGAAGACGCTGATCGACAAATTCCAAAGGCTCACCCCAGTGGCCCGGCCGGGCCACCGCCCTCGATCGATCCCGGTGGAGTCGAGTGCGGAGGCTCAAGGATTTCGGCGCTCGCCGCGGGTTGCGTCCCGATCTCGACGCTCCGGCGTCGACGCTCGGGCCGATGGCGGCGTCCGACCTCGAGTGACGACCGGATTGTCAAAGATCCGAGGGCGCGTGCCCCTCCATCTCGGTATGGTCGCCGGGCGGGTCGTTCGGATTTCACGATTCCAATTTTCGCGCCCGGACGGGGCCGTCGAGGTCAGCCCAGGACCTTGCGCGGCTGGACGAGGCGGCCGTCGGCCTCGCCGAGGGCGACGAGGCGGCCGTCGGGGGCGATGAGGGCGACCTCGGATCCGGGCGCGGCCTCGCCGGGGACCTTCCGGCCGAGGCGGACGTCGGCCAGGGCCGCGTCGTCGAGCGGGACGCGCGGCAGGTCGGCGACGGCGTCGAGGGCGGGGCGCAGCAGGCCGGCGAGCGCGTCGCGGTCGAGGTCGGAGGGCGCCAGCGCCTCCTCCTGCGTGAAGACCCCGATGCGGGTGCGGGCGAGCGTCTCCATCACGGCGCCGCAGCCCAGGGCCTCGCCCAGGTCGCGGGCGATCGAGCGGATGTAGGTCCCGCTGCCGCAGCGGACCTCGACCTCCAGCGCGGGCCAGTCGTAGGCCAGGATCCGGATCTCGTCGATGCGGACGGGCCGGGGGGCCAGGTCGACGTCCTCGCCGGCGCGGGCCAGCTCGTAGGCGCGGCGGCCGTCGACCTTCAGGGCCGAGTGCGCGGGGGGGAGCTGCATCACCTCGCCCACCAGGGCCGCCAGGGCCGCCTCGATCTCCGCGAGGGCCGGGGCGCGGGGGTCGGGCGTGGGGACGACGACGCCGTCGACGTCGTGGGTGTCGCTCCGGGCACCCAGGCGGAACGTCGAGCGATAGGTCTTCCCCATGCGCTGGACGTACTCGATGAGCCGCGTGGCGGGGCCGACGCAGATCACCAGGACCCCGGTCGCCAGCGGGTCCAGGGTGCCGGCGTGGCCGGCCTTCACCTTCCTGGGCAGCAGGCGGGCGACGCGGTTGACGACGTCGCGCGAGGTCACGCCGGGGGGCTTGTCCAGGTTCAGCACGCCTTCCCAGGTCGGGGTTCCGTCCACGTCCAGCATCAGTTCGGCCGTCCTTCGGGTGCGAATGAGGGGAGGCCGACGGCGTCGATCGCCGCCCCCTCCCGGAGTTTGCGGGCGGCCTCGGCGAATCGCCGGGATTCGGCGAGCCGCCGGGCCGGGTCGTGGCGATATCCCGCCACGCGACGGTCGTGGAGGCTGGTCCGCTCGCACGCCTCCGCCAGCCGTTCGGCGTCGATCCCGAAGCGGGCGACGCAGCCGGCGACGTCGGGCGCGGGGACGGCGGACCAGCCCCCTCCGAACTCCCTACGGGCTTCCAGCCCGCGTAGGACAGCGGCGGCCAAAGCGACGTAGCCGCGGAGGTTCGGATGATGCGTGTCCTCGATCACGTCGCCGCCCAGCCAGCCGGAGGGGCTGGCGGCGATCAGCTCGCGGCGGCCGTCGATCAGGATGCAGCCGGGCCGGCGGGCGGCGACGCGGCGGTAAGCCTCGCGGAACGGGGCCTGGCAGCGGATCGGCAGGCCGTCGCGGTCGAGCGCCGCCAGGAACTCGGCCGCGGCCTCCTCCCGCTTCCCCTCCGCCCGCAGCCGCTCGCCGATCCGGTAGTGGGCCTCGGCGAAGCCCGGATGACGCCGCGCGACGTCCCGATAGACCTCCAGGGCGCGGCCGGGTTCGGTCGCCTCCAGGGCGCGGGCCCGGTGGATCGCGTCGGCGATCCGGGCGCGCTCGGCGGCGTCGACGCCCGGCTCGACGGTCGAGCGGCCGGGCTCGTAGTCGGCCTCGTTCGCCGGGGGGATGATGAGGATCGGCCGCGCCCCGATCCGCCCGCACCAGGCGACGACGGCGTCGAGCCGGGCGGAGAAGTCGTCGAGGACCGCGGCGTACTCGGCCGGGGCGCACAGCGGCGGGTCGACGACCTGGTGGCGATCCTTCAGCGACGGCGGGGCGTCCAGGCGGTTCTTGCTGATCAGCTCGCGGACCAGGCCGACCAGCGGCGACGCCGCGTCCAGCCGGTGGACGGCCCGCGCCAGGGCCGACGACGATTCCAGGCCGACCTCATGCGCCCGGTCCTCCTCGAACCGCGCGGCGAACTCGTTGTGGCCCGAGTAGATCACGACGGCGTCCGGCCGGCGGGCGATCGCGGCCAGCTTGGCGTGCTGCTGTTCCAGCGAGTCGCCGAGCCAGGCCAGGGTCTCGACCTCGAAGCGCCGCGACGGCACGGCCTCGCCCAGCTTCCACGCGACGATCTGGCCCACGGAGACCCACGGCCGATACGGCTCGCCCAGGGCGCTCGACCCGCCCAGGACGAGGATGCGGTAGGTGCCGGGGTCCTCGGGCGGGAACGACGTGGGGAGGGCCGGGAAGCGATGCATGCCCGCCCGGACGGCCGCCGCGCCGGCCTCCAGGGCGGCCAGGGCCGCGAGGCAGGAGAGGCCCAGCAGCGCCAGCCGGCCGAGCCGCGCCGCCGGGAGTCGCCGACGTCGGGCGCGGATCGCGGCCCAGGCCAGGAACGGGGTCGCGGCGCCTCCCAGGGCCAGGACGATGCGGACGACGATCGCGCCGGAGAGGGCCGCCTCGGCGACGGCGGCGCGGGCGGCCCGGGGCAGGATGGGCCACCACCCCGGGAGGACGACGGCGGCGACCGTCGCGAGGGCGACGGCCGTCGCGCCCGCGCCCAGAGCGATCGCGCGGCGGGCCGACGTCGTTCCGGGCATGGTCATCGCGGGTCCGGCCCCGGTCCCGGGCGTCCGCCCCGGGGCGTCCGCGCCCCACGACGCGACGGGCGCCCGACGACCTTGATTGTACGACGCCGTCGCGCGGCGACCAACCCGGACCGGCGGGCGGATGGCCGGGTTACTTCATGCCGGGCTCGGCGGCGCCGGCCGTGCGGCGGCCCTGGGAGACCTTCACGTTGGCCATGCCCCGCAGCGAGGCGGCGTCGTCGTCGTGCTTCACGGTCACCTCGCACGTCCCCACGCCGTCGTCGGCCTTCACGGCCTTCACCTTCACGCCGAGGACCATCGAGGCCCCCGGGCCGATGCGGTCGATCCTGGGAAACTGGACGAGGATGTTCTTGCCTTCCGGCTTCATGTGGCCCTCCCCCTCGGGGCCGCCGGTCGTCTCGGTGGGCTGGAGGTTGTCGGACAACGCGGCGACGACCTGGACCCCGGACGCCTCCTTCTTGCCGTAGTTCTGGAGCTTGATGAGGAACATGGTCTCCCCCCCCTCGTCGACGACCCGCTTGCGCTCGTAGACGATCAGGTCGAGGTCGGCCATCCCCTGCACGTCGGTCGACCGCTTCTGGAGCTGCTTCGAGACGCCGTCGGCCTTGGCCTCCGCGGTCACCTCGTAGTAGCCGACGTCGCGCAAGCGGACCTCGAACGGGAGGACGCGGGGCTTCAGCGCGGGGTTGGTCGGGTCGGTCGGCGGCAGCTCGGGGATCGTCCAGACCAGGCGCTGGGCCTTGCCGTCGTAGACGGCCCCCTGGGGCGCGGCCACGAGCTTGCCGTTGACCGGCAGGGCGACGGAGACCTGGACGTTCTTCGCCGGGGCCGTGCCGGGGTTCTCGACGGTCACGCTGTACTGGCCGACGGTGTCCGTGTAGCGCTTCTCCGGGGCGGCGAGGTCGATCTTGAGCTTGGGCTCGACGACGTCGACGGCGCGCTCGAGTTCGGCGTCGGCCGCGTTGAAGACGACGTCGGGGCTGGTGGCCTTCACGGTGCAGGTCTGGCGGCCTCCCTGGGTGGTGTCGACCTGGAGCGTGGGGAGGTCGTAGCGGTCGCCGGGGCCGAGGGACTCGATGGGATGCTCTAGGCTGTTCTCGTCGCTGCCCACGATGCTCTCGTGGCGGAGCCCCGGGCTGAGCTTGGCCTGGACCAGGATGTTCCGCGCCGGGCCGTCGCCGGTGTTGGTGACGGAGATCTTGTAGTCGACCGCCTTCCCCTTGAGCTGCCTGGCGACGCTGGGCGCCTGGACGACCTCGACCTTGAGCTTGGGCTCGCGGACGAGGCTGCGGGCCTTGCTGCCGGCCCGGAAGGTGACGGTCGCCGCGTGGTCCATGTGGACGACCTGGGTGGGCGTCACCTGCATGGGGATCTTCTTGCTCGCGCCGGCGGGGAGCGTCCCCAGCTTCCAGACCAGGATCCCCTGCTCCACGGCCCCGGGCTCGGGGGGGACGGTGCTGGAGACGAACTTGAGGCCCGGGGGCAGCTCGTCGCGGACGGTCACGTCGAAGGCGTCCGAGGAGCCGGCGTTGGCGACGAGGATGACGGCCGTCGCCGGCTTGTTCAGGTTCATCTCCGCCGGGGCCTGGACCTCGACGTCGACGACGACCTCGTGGCGCCCCAGCGGCAGCCGCTCGGGCGACGTGATGAACCCGCCGTCGGACTCGGCCGGGGCCGGTGCCGGGGCGGCGGCGGGGGCCGCGGCCGGCGCGGGGGCCTGCGCCCGCTCCACGGCGTCGTCCTGCAAGGGCTCCGCGGCCTGGGGGCGCTTCGGCTTCGGGGCGACCGGTGCCGGGGCGGCGTCCATGTCCGGGGGGACGGGCTGCGCCGGCGGCAGGTCGGCGGGCGGGGGCTCGTCGGCCCCCGCGGGGAGGTCGATGGGCGTCAGCGGGGCCGGCTCCTGGGCCTCGACCGGGTCCGCCAGGGGGTCGGCCTGCGCGCCGAGGAGGCGCGCCGGGCCGCAGGCGACCAGCAGCGCCATGCCGAGCAAGAAGACGAGTCGCCGGCCCATGATGGTCATCCCCTCCTTGGGACGCCCTCCCCGCGAGCGACGCGACGGGGCGGGACTGAGTGCGAGGCGGTCGGGTCGGGTCCGGCCGGGGCGTCCCGGCGCGCATCGACGCGCGCCCGACGCGGCGGGCCGATCCGTCGCCGGAGTGATAGCACAGGCCGGGGGGGCCGGGAAGGTCAATCCGCGGCGATCTCGGCCGCCAGCCGCCGCGCCAGGGCCTCGGCGTCGTCCCCGGGGCCGACCTCCACCCGGCGCACCTCCGCGAGCCCCCGGAACCACGTCGCCTGCCGCTTGGCGAACTGCCGCGTCCGCGCCTGGATGCGGGCGACGGTCGTCGGCAGGTCGGCCTCGCCCGCGAGGTGTTCGATCACCTCGCGATATCCCACCCCCTGCTCCGCCACGCTCCCCATCGGCCGGGGGGCCGATCGGAGCCGGCGGACCTCGTCGACCAGCCCGGCCTCGAACATCGCCAGCACGCGGCGGTCGATCCGGTCGTGGAGGGTCGGCCGGGGGTGGTCCAGGGCGAAGACCTTCGTCGCGGCCGGCGCGGGGCGGTCGTGCTCGCGCTGCAGGGCGCTGAAGGGGGAGCCGGTCAGCTCGATCACCTCCAGCGCCCGGACGATCCGGCGGCGGTCGTTGGGGTGCAGCCGCGCGGCGGTCGCCGGGTCGAGGGCCGCCAGCCGGGCGTGCATCGCGGCGTCGCCGACCGCCAGGGCCTCGGCCTCCAGCCGGCCGCGGACCTCCGGGTCGGCGCCGGGCCCGTCGAACAGGCCGCGGAGCATGGCCTTCAAATACAGGGCCGTGCCGCCGACGAACAGGGCCCGACGCCCGCGCGACTCGACGTCGCGGATCGCTCCGAGCGCCCATTCGCGGTAGATCGCGACGCTCGCCGATTCCCACGGGTCGAGGACGTCGATCAGGTGGTGCGGCACGCCCCCGCGCTCGTCCGCCGTGGGCTTGGCCGTGCCGATATCCATGCCGCGATAGAGCGTCATGGAGTCCAGCGCCAGGATCTCGGCGTCGAGGATCCGGGCCAGGTGGACCCCGACCGCCGACTTGCCCGAGGCCGTCGCGCCCGTCAGGTAGATCGCCCGATGCTCCGGCGCGAGGCTCACCGGCCGCCCTCGCGCATGGCCCGCTCCAGGTCCTCGTAGCGGAAGACCCAGACGAGCGGGACGCCCAGCTTCGTCACCGTGTAGGCCGGCCTCGCCCCCGCGATCAGGGCGCGGTCCCAGGGGTTCAGGGTGCCCGGCCGGTTCTGCACGACGTACCAGAGCGGCGCGCCCGGGTCGATCGGCGCGATCCCCCGGGGGAGTTCGCCGAGATCGCGGAGGTAGATCCACGAGTTCGGGAACGTCGCGAACCGGATCGTCCGCCCCGAGGGCGTGTTCTCGCGGAGGAAGGCCCGCGCGCCGGGGTCGAGGGCGTCCCAGTAGAACGTGGGCTCCATGCCGAGCCGGGTCGCGCCCGGGAGGCCGCCGACGATCGGGCTGTAGTACGACAGCGGGAACGGCATCATCACCGCCAGCGACACGGCCCCTTCGGCCAGGCCCAGCCCGACCACCCACCGCGACGCCCGGCCGATCCACTCCCGGAGTTGCACCACGCCCGGCCCCGCCAGCAGCGCGAGCACGCCGAAGGCCGGCAGGAACAGGCGGACGCCGTCGTGGCCCGGGGTCTTCGGCATCGCGCGCAGGAGCAGCAGGAATGCCCAGTGGCCCAGGAACAGGAGCAAGATCGGCTCGACCTTCCACCGCCGCAGCGCCCGCCAGGCCCCCGCCAATCCCAGCGCCAGGAAGCCCACGGGCGTCGCGAAGATCGTCAGGACGATCGTGTTGTAGGGCGGCAGCGACTCCCTCGGCGTGTTGTAGATCGTCCCGAGGAACTGGACCGGGATCGGGATCGTCTCGGCCCGCGAGAGGTTGGAGGCGAAGAACCGCCAGGGCCCGGAGATCGGCTCGGCCCACCACGGCGGCTGGAGCAGGTACGCGACCGCCAGCCCGGCCAGGCCGCCGAGGGCCAGGAACCGGAACGCCCAACGGTCGCGGTAGATAGCCGCCCAGACCAGGAACGGGATGGGGATGAACCAGCCGGTGAGCTTGTCGGCCATCGCGCAGCCCAGCGCGACGCCGAACGCCCCGGCCCAGGCGGACCGGTTCGACTCCCGGCCGGCGACGAACGCGAAGATCGCCAGCAGCCAGAGGCACGACAGCGGGCCGTCGTACGAGGCGTAATGCCCGTGCGCGAACAGGTGCGGGTGCAGCGCCCAGGCCCCGGCCGAGGCCGCCGCGGCCCACCAGCCCCAGCGCCGGGCGACGAAGTGGAACAGCGCGCCCGCGACGGCCGAGAACATCAGGATCGGCCCCAGCCGGCCTCGCTCCAGGTCGGGCCGGCCGGGCGTCAGGACGTCGCCGACCAGGCCCAACAGCGCGTAGAACGGCGGGTGGCCGTGGGGCTCCTCGCGGGCGAACGGCCAGAACCAGGCCAGGACCGCCGGGTCGAACAGGAGTTCGCCCCGCGTGTCCCTCCGATCGGGCGACACGGGGAACGCCCCCTGCTGCTGCACCAGCTCGATCGCCGGGGGCGACCAGGTCGCGGCGAAGCCGGCCGGGTCGCGCAGGGCCCGGAACCAGGAGCGGAGCCGGGCCTCGCGGCCGAGGGTGTAGCTCTCGTCCCAGACGATCGCCAGCCGGGGCTCGGTGGCCAGCATCAGGATCAGCGTGGCCGCCCCGACCAGGGCCGAGGCCGCGAACAGCCGCGCACGCGAAGGCCCGGGGGCCGCGGCGTCGTCCGCCGTCGCTCCCGGGCCGCCGGGTTTCGATTCGATCCCGCTCAAGGGCCGCTCCGATCCGGGATCAGGCGGGGGCCAGCGCCAGGCCGCGGGCGCTCGCGCCGGCCGGCTCGGCGGGCCTGGAGATCGGGACGTGGGAGCGGATCAGGGCCACTTCCTTGCAGTTCGGGAACAGCGGGCAGCGGACGCACTCGTTCCAGATCTTGTGGGGGAGATCGGCCTTGTCCATCTGGTCGTAGCCGCAGCGCTCGAAGAAGCCGACGGCGTAGGTCAGGGCGAAGACCGAGTTGATCTCCAGCTCCGTGGCCTGCTCCCAGCAGGCGTCGACCAGCCTGCGGCCGATGCCGGTCCCCTGGGCCTCCTCGGCCACGGCGAGGCACTTCAACTCCGCGAGGTCCTCCCAGAACACGTGCAACGCCACGCAGCCGACCACCCTGCCATCCTCATCGAGGGCCACGAGGAACTCGCGGATCGATTCGTACAGTTCGCCCATGGACCTGCGGATCATGACCTTGCGGTCCGCGAACTTGCGAATCAACTCGTAGATGGCGGGGACGTCGCCGACGCGGGCGGGGCGGATGTTCAATCGAGGGACCTCCCTTTTCGGCCGTTCAGCCGTTTAGCACGGGGCTCCGATGGACCGGGACGCACTGCTGCAAACCCGAGGCCGATCCCGCGCCGCGCGCGAGATCGCGGATCCCGCGCGAGGATCCGCGTGAAAGAATATTCTAGACGGGCCGGCCGCGGAATCAAGCGGTGTTCCGGCGGGGCCCGGGCGTCCTCAGCGCATCGCGGCCTCGTCGGCCGCGGCCTTGGCGGCGACGGCCTGGGCCTCGCGGTACGGCAGGACGTTCTGGGCGTAGTACTGGACCATGGTGCGGTAGTCGGGCCCGTGGTTGACCTTCACCAGGCCGAACCCCTTGGAGACTTCCTCGCTCGCCTGGTCCAGGGTCCAGCCGCAGTACTTCGTCCGGTAGGCGATCTGGGCCATGGAGACCCGGTTCAGGCCGTGGTGGCAGTGGAAGAAGATCGGGTAGTTCGCCGGGTCGTTCAGGACGGCGGCGGCCTCGTCGAGGATCTCGAAGATCGTCTTGGGGACCGCCTCGTTGCGCTGGTCGATGATCGGCTTGTGGATCCAGGTGATCCCCAGCTCCTTCGCCAGGGCCCGCTCCTTGACGGCGATGGCGCTGTCGTAGGGGTGCGCCAGGGCCATGATCGTCTTGATGTTGCAGTCGCGGGCGATGCGCCGCATCGGCCACTCTTTCTGCCAGGCCCCCCGGTAGATCTTGCCGGGGACGACCTCCGCGAACTGCTCCGCGAAGACGTAGTCGTGGCCGTGACGCCAGAGCTGGTGGCAGGCGAGGCCGGTGAGGCCCACGCCCAGGGTGGCGCGCAGCCATTTGCGACGATTGGTCATCGGGCGATTGCTCCCTGTCGGCCGGCCGGCGGCATCCCGTCCGCCTCGGCGTACTCCCCTTCCCTGGGGCGGCTCGCCCGCACCCCGGAGGGGGGCGCGGGCGGCGAATCCTAGCAAGGGTCGACCCGCCCGACAAGGCGGAGGTCGGCCTCCCTTTCGGCATCGGCCGGGCCGGGCGGCGAGTTGAGGAAAAGCGACGCGCCGGGGTGCCGGCCGGATTTCGACGTCGTCAAATCCGGCCCCCTTGGTATTCTCCGAGACGCCCCCTAGGATGGATCGACGTCGGCGAAGGATGGCCGGAGGGACGTTCGGCGATGATGGAACAGGCGATTCGGAAGGCCGTCCGGTTCGACGCCCCCTCGGCCGCGACGATGGCGGAGCAGACCTTGCTGGCCCGACCCGACCGACATCTCGGCCCCGCCTCCAAGGTCGTCGGCCTCTATCAATCGGTGATGCGGCGCACGCTCGAACACTTCTTCCCGGACTCCGTGCTGGAGATCCAGGGGGACCGCAGCATCATCGACTGGGACGTCGTGATGCAGGAGGCCCCCTACCGCCTCACCGACGACCCCGACCGCCTGGCCATCGAGATCGAATGGCGGGGCACCCGGCTGACCTTCCAGCCCGGCAGCCCCGTCCCCCTCTTCCCGGCCGAGCGGCGGATGATCGACGTCATCGTCGCCGCGCTGGACCATCGCTTCCGCGCCCTGTTCGACCAGGACATCGCCGACCGCTTCGAACGCTTCAACTACCTGACCGAAGACCTCATCATCGCCGACTTCCTGGATTCCGTGGAGTCCTTCCGGATCCCGGCCGCCCTGGAGGCGCTGCGGGTCGCCGCGCTCTCCACCTATGAGAACAAGCGAGTGACCACCGGCGCCCTGCTGCTGGGGACGCCGCACGACCCGACCACCCCCGGCCGCGAGAACCTCCAGGGCGCCCCCCAGTTCAACGCCCGCCTCACCGCCATCAAGGGCTTCCACCGCCTCTGCGACGGCGTCCGCACCGTCTTCGTCGTCGACCCGCAGGGCGAGCTGGTCCGGATCGCCGACGTCGCCGAGTGGGCCGAGCGCACCCAGATGCGGCGCTGCCAGGCCCACCTCTGCCCCCGCCCCTACCAGGCCCACGCCCGCGCCACGATCTCCGGCGGCCACGTCTGCCTGGTGCTGACCCCGTCGCAGGAGATCAAGGTCTTCGCGCAGGGGGAGCTGGCCTTCAGCTTCAGCGACGGCCGCTGGCGGCTGCTGGACGTCCCCACCAAGTTCGCCGTCTGGCGCGAGGCCGTCGAGCGCGACGGCGACGGCGACCTGGCCCGCCGCCTGTTCCAGGCGGCGCTGAACCTCAGCGAGGCCCGCGTCGGCGCGCTGCTGGTCGTCGCCCGCGACCCCGAGAAGTCGGTCCCCCAGCTCATCGCCCCGGTCGACCGCATGGCCGAGGAGGTCGCCGTCGACGACCCCCAGGATCCCGAGAACCTCTCGCCCCGCCTGGCCAAGCGGGCCCTCCACCACGCCGTCCGCGGCATGGCCGTCGACGAGCTGGAGCCGACCGTCCTGGAGGCCATCGCCAGCCTCGACGGCGCCGTCGTCGCCGCCCCCGACGGCCGCCTGCTCACCTTCGGCGCCATCCTCCGCATCAACCCCGAGGTCCTGGACCTCGGCCGGTCCGTCCAGGGCGCCCGCACCCTGGCCGCGCTGGCCGCCTCGCAATTCGGCCCCGTCCTGAAGGTCAGCGAGGACGGCTACGTCACCATGTTCCTCAAGGGCCGCCGCGTCTGGGAGTTCTGACCCGCGCCTCACGACGGCCGCGGCAGGAACTCCCGCGCCCACGCCTCGTCCTCGGGCGACAGCGGCGGGTCGGGCGGCCCCTCATAGATGCGGAACTGGTAGGCCGCGTCGTCGTAAGCTTCGTCCAGGGCGGCCTTCAGGTCCAGCCTCGCGTCCGCGTCCGGCTCGCGCAAGGGCACGGGGATGACGGGCAGCGGGTCGCGCAGGCCGATCGGCCAGAAATCGACCTCGGGCCCGCGTTCCGTCCGGCCGACCAGCACCGAATAGGCGCAAGGGGGGCGGCCCAACACCGGCATCGGCGGCTCCCCTCGGAGGAGGTCGATCTCCACGAGGTTGACGCCGCCGGCCCGGATCGCCGCCCGCTTGTTGAGGTAGCTCGTCCGGTTGTCGCCCCGGCGCTTGTTCGTCGGGCTCAGCAATTCCAGGACGGTAATCAGCTCCTCGCTCCGGCCGTCCACGATCTCAAGGTAGGGGAGCCGTTCGACGTCCTCGTCGGGGAGCCGGAGCCGGACCGGGGCGGCGATCTCGACGGCCGTGGGACGGACGCTCGTCTCGTCTCCCCGATAGGTCACGCCCAGGTCGGGCCGGAAACGCCCCCGGGCCTCCACCCCTTCCTCGTGGATGTAGACGTTCTCATCGATCTTGACGGCGTACCGCGGCGAGACCTGTCGGACGAGTTGGCGGCGCAGCAGCGGTAGGTACGCCGAATGGAAGTCGTGCCAAACGTCGGGGCGTTCCAGCCACGGGTTCATTCCGGGGAACGGCGAGGGCATGGCGAAACTCCCGAAGGGCCCGGCGACGATCGACGGCCGGCGTCGCGTCGTGTTCGAGGATAGCACGGCGACGGCCCGGTCGTCTGCCTCGGCTCAGCCGCGGGGGGGGTAGGCGCCGCACGACTTGCGGACGACCAGGCGCGGGGTGAGCCGGATCGTCCGCGGCGGGAGTTGGGGTCGGCGATGCGGCCGCAAGGCGACGGCGGCGATCTCGCGACGGGGCTGGTGGATGCTCGTCGGCGGGGCCGAGAGGAGCGTCGCATAGCGGACGTCGTCGAAGCCCACCGGGCGGATGAAGCCCGGCGGGGCGGCCGGGCCCCGGGCCGCCACCGCCTCGGCCGCTCGCCCGAGCCCCCCCGGCCGAGACGCCCACTCGATACCGGGACGAGCCCTCTTTCGAAAAGGACACGGCCGGCTGCGGGATGAACCGCAGTCGGCCGGGCCGTGCGTCGGGCGATCGTTCGATCGCGCCTCGCTCAGTTCTGCGGGGCGGCCAGCGCCTGCGGGGCGGCCAGCGCCTGCGGGGCGGCGTAGACCTGCTGCGGGGCGGCGTAGACCGGGGCGGCCTCGTAGGCGACCGTCTCGGTGCAGACCGGGGCGGCCTTCTTGTGGCAGCCAAGGCCCTTGAACTTCGGCAGCGAGCAGTTCAGCTTCGGCAGGCTGCAGTGCAGCTTGGGAAGCGTCGGCATCTTGAAGCAGGACTTCTTGGGGGCGCAGGTCTCGACGACCGGGGCCGGGGCGCAGACCGGGGCCGGCTCGCAGACGACGGGGGCGGGGGCGCAGGCCGTGGTCGGGGCCGCGCAGGCCTTCTTGCCGTGACACGCCTGGGCGCTGCCGCCGAGGACGAAAGAAACCAGAGCGCCGAGGGCGAGGCCCAGCAGGTGCCGCTTCATCTTGCACATCTCC
>Ga0209958_1001065_pt1 | contig 26504 bp, 15 predicted proteins | sample ThiBio_inoc_plan_FD_183942 | JGI IMG/M metagenome (GOLD analysis project Ga0209958, IMG submission 183942) | Wastewater bioreactor microbial communities from Cape Town, South Africa - Thiocy_inoc_plan (SPAdes) | ecosystem: Engineered > Bioremediation > Thiocyanate > Unclassified | place: South...
CCCGCCGCGGGCTCGACGTGATACGAGTTGTGCGAGCCGATCACCTGGATCTGGTTCAGCCGGACGTCGTCGGGGGGCGCGGCCCCCAGGCAGGCCAGCAGGAGGGGGGCGAGGCGGCGCGGGGTCATGGGGGCGTCCTCGGGGGGGTGTATCTTCGGATTTTGGCGGTCGGCCCTGAACGTCTTCCCCCCTCGCGGGGGAAGACAGACGCCGCAGGCGTCAGATGAGGGGGACGACGAGCACGAGCCCCCTCGGGACTTCGAAGGCCCGTCCGACCGGCTCGGGATCCCGACGGCTTTCTCGTTCGTCTTCCCCCTCATCCGGCCCTTCGGGCCACCTTCCCCCGCCAGGGGGGAAGGCCGTCAGGATGCCAAACCTTAAGGCATACCCTCGGGGGAGGTCCGGGGTGTATCGGCCGGGGGTTCCGTGCGATGATAAGGGGCCGGGGCCGGCCGTCGCCAACGGAGAAGCGGGGCCGGGCCTCGCGATTCACGGGACGTTCATGGACGCCGAACCCCCCAGGCCGGTCGACGACCCGCGCGTCTACCTGGCCGCCGAGCGCACTTACCTGGCCTGGGTGCGGACGTCGCTGGGGCTGATCGGCTTCGGCTTCGTGGTCGCCCGCTTCGGGCACGCCCTCCAGATGCTGGAGTCCGGCGAGGGGATGACGATCCGGCCGAACCCGTTGGTCCCCCCGCTGGGGGCCGCGATCGTGATCTTCGGCGTCGGCGTCTGCGTGGTCGCGGCGATGCGCCACCGGGCCTACGTCGAGGACCTCCGCGCCGGCGTGTCCAACCCGCCGCTCCACCTGCGGACCACCCTCGTCCTGGCCGCGGCCCTGGCGACCGCCGGCCTGGCCATGGCCTTCCTGATCCTGACCATCTAACGAGCCAACCCCATGAACGCCGACCTCTGGAAGCGGTTCCAATCCTCGCTCTGCCACGTCCCCGCGCTCGACGTCTCGCTCGACGTCAGCCGGATGGCGTTCGACGACGGGTTCGTCGGGCGGATGCGGCCGGCCTTCGACAGGGCGTTCGCGGCCATGGACGCGCTGGAGAAGGGGGCGATCGCCAACCCGGACGAGGGCCGGATGGTCGGCCACTACTGGCTGCGCGCCCCCGAGCTGGCCCCGACGCCCGAGATCGCCGCCGAGATCCGCGACGCCCTCGCCGCCGCGAAGGATTTCGCCGCGAAGGTCCACTCCGGGGCCGTGAAGCCCCAGCGCAAGCCGAAGTTCACGCGCGTCCTCTCCATCGGCATCGGCGGCTCGGCGCTGGGGCCGATGTTCGTCGCCGACGCCCTGGGCTGCCCGAAGGCCGATAAGCTCCAGGCGCACTTCGTCGACAACACCGACCCCGACGGCCTCGCCCGCGAGCTGGCGAAGATCGGCGACGCGCTCGACGAGACGCTGGTGGTGGTGATGAGCAAGTCGGGCGGCACGCCGGAGACCCGCAACGGCATGCTGGTCGTCGCCGACGCCTACCGCGCCGCCGGGCTCGACTTCGGCAAGCACGCCGCGGCCGTGACCGGGGCCGGGTCGAAGCTCGACCGGACCGCGACGGCGGAAGGCTGGCTCGCCCGCTTCCCGATGTGGGACTGGGTCGGCGGCCGGACGTCGGAGACCTCGGCCGTCGGCATCGTGCCGGGGCTGCTCCAGGGGCTCGACATGGAGGGCGTGCTGGCGGGCGCCGCCGCGATGGACGCCGCCACCCGCGTCCGCGACGTCGCCGCCAACCCCGCCGCGCTGCTGGCCCTGACATGGTACCTGGCCACCGACGGCAAGGGGGCGAAGGACATGGTGGTCCTGCCGTACAAGGACCGCCTGCTGCTGTTCAGCCGGTACTTGCAGCAGCTCGTGATGGAGTCGCTGGGCAAGCGCCTGGACCTGGCGGGGAACCGCGTGGACCAGGGGATCAGCGTCTACGGCAACAAGGGGTCGACGGACCAGCACGCCTACGTCCAGCAGCTCCGCGACGGCGTCGACAACTTCTTCGTCACGTTCGTCCGCGTGCTGGAAGACGGCGGCTCCGGCCTGGAGGTCGAGCCCGGCGTGACCTCGGGCGACTACCTCCACGGCTTCCTGCTGGGCACCCGCGAGGCCCTGTTCGCCAACGACCGCGGCTCGGTCACGATCACCGTCCCGCGCATCGACGCGCAGGTCGTCGGCGCCCTGATCGCGCTGTTCGAGCGGGCCGTGGGCCTGTACGCGACGCTCGTGGATATCAACGCCTACCACCAGCCGGGCGTCGAGGCGGGCAAGAAGGCCGCGGCGAGCGTCCTGGATTTGCAGGACAAGGCCCGCGCCGCCCTCTCCGCGACCCCGCAGACCGCCGAGCAGGTCGCCGCGGCCGTCGGCTCGCCCGAGTCGGCCGAGACGGTCTATCTCGTCCTGGAGCACCTGGCCGCCAACGGCCGCGCCGTCATGGCCCGCGGCGACCACCCGGGGCTGTCGACGTTCCGCTCGGCGTGAGCGAGGATCCAGCGTAGAGCGTCGGGTGTGCCTTTGGATTTTGGCGGTCGGCGGTCGACGTCTTCCCCCCTCGCGGGGGAAGACAGACCGCGAAGCGGTCAGATGAGGGGGACGCGAAGCACGGGCGCCCTCGGGACTTCGGAGGCCCGCCCGACCGGCTCGGGATCCCGACGGCCGTCCGGCACGTCGTCCCCCTCATCCGGCCCTCCGGGCCACCTTCCCCCGCCAGGGGGGAAGGCCGTCATGATGGCCCCCCCGACCTCGTCGCGATCCGCCAAAATCCAAAGGCACACCCGTGCGCTTCGGGCGGATTGCCCGCCTCGACGCCTGCATGCTACGATCACCCGGTCCGCGGGCCGGCCGGGACGTCCCGGGGGCTTCATCGCGGCGCGGCGATCGGACGATCCTTCCTCACCAGGAGCCTCTTCGGTGCGGTCCATCCCTCGCATTCTTTGCGTCGCGACCCTCGTCGCGACGGCCCTGACGTTCGCGGCCCCCTGCCGCGCGGACCTGGACGAATACGTCAAGAAGCCCGACGACGCCTACGCCTGGAAGCAGGTCGACGTCCAGGAGACGCCGCTGGGCAAGGTGGCGGCCCTGGAGTTGACATCCCAGGTCTGGCAGGGGATCACCTGGAAGCACAGCCTGCGCGTCTACGAGTCGGCCAAGACGGCGCAGGACGCCGCCGTGCTGCTGTTCATCACCGGCGGCAGCACCGGCAACAAGCCCGGCGCGGACATGGAGATGCTCGCCTTCACCCTGGCGAAGCTCACCGGCGCGCGCGTCGCCCTCCTCAGCCAGGTGCCGAATCAGCCCCTCCTCGACGGCAAGAAGGAGGACGACCTGATCGCCGAGACCTTCGTCAACTACCTGAAGACCAAGGACGAGAACTGGCCGCTCCTCTTCCCCATGGTCAAGAGCGCCGTCAAGGCCATGGACGCCGTGCAGGCGTGGGCCAAGCAGGAACGCCAGGTCGACGTCACCAAGTTCGTCGTCACCGGCGCGTCGAAGCGGGGCTGGACGACCTGGCTGACCTCGGCCGTGGACGACCGCGTCATCGCCCTGGCCCCGATGGTCATCGTCATGCTGAACCTGGGTGCCCAGGGCCCGAACCAGCTCGACGTCTGGGGCGCGTACAGCGTGCAGATCGACGACTACGTCCGCCGCGGGCTGATGGAGGAGATGAAGACCGGCCCCGGCACCAAGCTCTGGCGGATGGTCGACCCCTACACCTACCGCGACCGCCTGGCCGACAAGCCGAAGTTCCTCCTCAACGGTGCCAACGACCCCTACTGGACCCAGAACGCCCTGGACCTCTACTGGGACGGCCTCCCGGGCGACAAGCACGTCATGTTCCTCCCCAACGCCGGCCACGGCCTCGACGGCGACCGCTCGTGGGTCATCAACGGCCTGGCCGCCTTCTTCCGCGGCAGCGTGGAGGGGAAGCCGTTCCCCAAGCTCGACTGGAAGCTGGAGCCGGCCTCCAAGGGCCAGTACATGCTGAAGATCAGCGCCGACCCCGCCCCCAAGTCGGCCCGGCTCTGGACGGCCACGTCCGAGACCCGCGACTTCCGCCCGTCCCGGTGGGAGAGCACCCCGCTGGAGCCCGGCGCGATCGTCTCCGCCCTGGTCACGGCCCCCGAGGCCGGCGGCAAGGCCGTCTACGCCGACCTCGAATACGAGCTGGACGGCCTGCCGTACCACCTCACCACCTCCTTCTTCGAACCCGGCCTGGAGCTGAAGGCCAAGAAGGAGAAGAAGGACGCCAGGCCCGCCGCCGTCCCCGCCGGGGCCGCCGCGAACTGATCGGGACTCGAAGCGGGGGAGGTCGAGCCCTTCGGCCTCCCCCGGATTCGTCACCCCGCCTTGCGCCTCGCGCGCTCGGCCTTGATCTCCTCGGCGGCCGATTCGAGGTTCTTCCGCAGGACTTCGAGCTGGCCGGGCTCCAGGACCCCTTGCGATCCGAGCAGCTTGAGGAAGGCGTCGATCTCCTTCGGCTCGAAGGGGTAGCCGATGTTGCCGAATTCGGCGTCGGCCGTGCCGAGCGCCTTGCCGTCGGCGCCGAGGACGACGTACCAGGGGATGCCGCCGTCGACCTTGCGATAGCGGCCGATCACGTCCGTCCCGTGGGCCATGCGCTCGATGTCGACCTTCCGGACGATGAAGTCGTCGGCCAGGGCCGTCGCGACCTCGGGCCGGGCGAGGTAGGCTTCCAGCCGATGGCACCAGCCGCACCACGGCGCGCCGAAGGTCAGGAGCACCCGCTTGTTCTCCGACGAGGCCCGCGCCAGCGCCTCGGCCGCGACGGCCTCGGCGTCCTGCGACGGCACTCGCCACTTTTCCAGGAAAGCCTTGACCTTCGCCGGGTCGTGATGGTCCCCCTCCTCCAGCACGTCGGTCTGCTGGCCGACCAGCAGCTTGCCATCGGCGTCGAGCACCGCGAGGAACGGGTAGCCGACTCCCGCCTGGCCCTCCGAGGCCGTCTTGAAGTAGCCCTCGGCGTTCGGGGCCTTCGTGTCGATCATCACGAGTTCATACTCGTTGTCGATCAGCTTCCGGACGTCGCGGTCGTCCTGGAACAGGCCGTGCAGCTTGTGGCACCAGCCGCACCAGTCGCCGCCGAACATCAGCAGCACGCGCTTGTCCTGCCCCTTCGCGCGGCCCTGGGCCGCCTCGACCTGCGCGCGGGCGTCGGCCTTGGCGTCGTAGATCGACTCCCGCGCGGGCTTCTTCCCATCCTCGGCGGCGACGGCGGTCGTCAGCAGCGCCGCGGCCACGGTCGAAATCGCGAGACGCATGGCGTTCCCTCCCATCCCGGCGACGGGCCGCCCCGGGCTCCCGTCCCGGGCTCGGCCGCCGTCTCTTACAACGGTAACAGCGACCGCGCGGGCGATCGAAAGGAATTCCGACCGACCGCCGTGAGGATCCCGGCCGGGCGGGCACTAGGAAGGCGACGATGAGGCGACCTGATGAGGAGGCCGACCGGACATGACGACCCCCGCGCGGCGGACGGCGGCCGGGCCGCTGAAGGCCCTGATGACCCTGGGCGTGGTCGGCGAGGAGTCCGACGCGCGGCTGCTCGACGTCTATCGTTCGGGCCGCCCCGGCGCGGACGACGCGTTCCGGGTGCTGGTCGAGCGCCACGGGCCGACGGTGCATGCCGTCTGCCGCGGCGTCGTGCCCGACCCGGCCGAGGCCCACGACGCATTCCAGGCGGTGTTCCTGGTCCTGATCCGTCGCGCGGGGGCGATCCGCCGGGCGGAGTCGCTGGGCCCCTGGCTGCACGGCGTCGCGCTTCGGGTCGCCCGCAAGGCCCGGCGTCGGGCCCTGGCGCGATCGGCCCGGCTGCGCCTCGTCGCCCCCGAGGCCCTCGCCGGCGCCGCTCCCGCGCCGGCCGACCGCTCGGACCTCATCCACGCCGAGATCGACCGCCTCCCCGACCGCGACCGCCGGCCGCTGGTCCTGTGCGCCCTGGAAGGGCTGAGCTACGAGCAGGCCGCGCGGGCGCTGGGGGTCTCGGAATCGACGCTCCGCGGCCGGCTCCACCGGGCGCGGAGGCGGCTGGAAGCCCGCCTGAAGGCCGAGGGGGTCGACGCGCCCCGCTCGCTGATCCCGCCGGCCCCGCCGGCCGCCCTGCTGGAAGCCGCGATCGCGCGGGCGTCGGCCGCGTCGCCCGTCCCGGCCTCGATCTCATCCCTCGCGAAAGGAGCGATGCTCGCCATGTCCCTGTCGTCGTGGAAGCCCGCCGTGTTCTCGTCCCTGGCGACGCTGGGCGTCGTCGGCGCCGCCGCGCTGGGCCAGCAGGCGGGGCCGGGGGCGGAGAAGAAAGAGGAAGGCCCGTCGGCCGCCCGGGCCGAGGAGCCGAAGGCCGAGCCGCCCGCCCCTACGCCAAGGCCGACCGAGGAGGAACGAGAGGCCAAGAACGTCCTCATCCGGGCTTGGCTGGCGGCCCCGTGCCCGGTCGACGCCTCGGACCAACCCGATGAGAACATCGAGCTGGAACAGTTGCTGAAGCGCATCAAGGAGGCCACGACGACGCCCGAGCGGCCGGGAATCGCCATCTACGTCAGCCCCGTCGGCCTTTCGATCGCGGACAAGCACTTGCGCTCGTCCCACCTCTTCCAGCCGAAGGATCGGTCGCTCGGCGAGGCCCTGCGCGAGTATCTCGCGCTGCTCGGCCTGGGCTACGCCGTGGACGACGGCTTCCTGATGATCGATTCGCACGCGAGCGCCGCCGACCGTCGAATCGACACGGTCGAGAGGAAGCTCGACGCCCTCATCAAGAAGCTGGAAGCGGCCCCGATCTTCTTCGACGAGCCCCGAATCAAAAGCAAAGTCCGCAACGAGCGCTGAGGGCTGGCGCGGGCCGTCGCTCATCGCCTCCCAAGGTGCCGAGTCGACGGCCCTGAACTCGTCCCGCGTCACTTCAGGTCGAAATCAGCCTGGAGGACGGTGCCGGAGGTAAGGTCGATCTGGACCTTGCTGTCCTGGTTGAAGCGGGTGGGGACCTCTTCCTTCAGCTCGATCGACTCGCCGCGGCCCTTGGCGTCGAGCATGCGCTGGACGTCCTCGGCGCCGATGCTGCTGAACTCGACCTGGTAGCGGGCGGCGGCCAGGCCGTATTCCTGGGGGACCTCGTAGCGGCCGTCCTTGATGTAGCCGCCGAACGACCAGGGGAGGTCGGGATCCATCGAGATGAACCGGACGATCCCCTTCGCCAGCGGCTTGCCCTCCAGGCGGACGGTCCCGCTGAGGCCGAAGGCCGGCTGCATCCAGGCCGAGGCGTAATCGTAGACCAGGTAGCCGAACCCGAGCAGCGTGACCAGGGCCAGATTGGTTTTGAATCGCGCGAAGGTCATGATCCTCAACTCCAATATCCTGGGGGGGCCCGGGGCGGTCGGGCGACCGGCGGGGCCCTATCGGGCGGGGCGCTGCGTCGCGCAGGCGCGGTCTGGGGGGTGGACGTCCGCCCGGCCGGCGCGGGAATGTGCCGGGCCGTGGGGACGGCTGGTTCATGCACGCCATCGTGTCATGGCGATCATGGTATTCTATCGGCGGAACCGGGCCGAGGCCAGCGGGAAATCCGCCTCGACCGCCAAGGACGCTCAATCCGGCACGCCGGTGAGTCGGAAATTCTCGGCCGGGACGCCGTAGCGCGGGCCGAGCACCTCGCGCGACCGCCTCAACAGCCAGTGGCCGCAGGGGACCAGCAGCGGCCGGACGAGCACGGCGTCGACCGTGATGCCGACCACCAGCGCGAAGCCCAGTTGCCGCAGCGAGCCCAGCGGGCTGAGCAGGAACGAGGCGAAGCTGCACGCGGTGATCGCCGCGGCCGAGGTGATGAGCCCGCCGGTCTGGCCGATCGCCCGGATGATCCCGCCGCGGAAGCCGTGGCCGGCCGTCTCCTCCTGGAGCCGGGTCATCAGGAAGACGTTGTAGTCCACGCCCACCGCCACCAGCAGCACGAACAGGAAGTACGGGACCTTCCAGTCCAGCCCCTCCGCCCCCAGGATCGTGACGAACGTCAGGTGCGTCGCCCCCAGCGCGAAGGCGTAGGTGAGGACCATCGTCGCCACCAGGTTGAAGCAGGCCAGGGGGTCGCGCAGGGCGATCATCAGGACCAGGAACACGCCGATCGGCACAATGAACCAGCTCTGCACCTGGTCGGCCCGCGTGAGCCGGCGGACGTCGGCCGACTCGGCGTTGGCGCCGGCGACCTCGGCCTCGACGGTCACGCCCTCGTACTCGCCCAGGTAGTCGGCCAGGCGGCGGCGGATCGTCTCCACCTGGTTCATGGCGCCGTCGGAGAAGACGCGGTCCTTCAGCGTCACGTCGATCCGCGCCCGCTTGCCGTCGTCGGTGATGTACGCCTCGAAGCTCTTGAGCAGCTCCGGGTTCTCCTTCACCGTCTCCGGCGTGATCAGCAGGCGGTCGAGCGCCCGCGCGCCCAGCGGGTCGGACAGCATGGCGCTGACCTCGCGGTGCGCCCGCGCCGCGCCGGCGGCGATCTGCCCGGCCCCCTCGGCGGCGCGGGTCAGCTCGCGGAGGAGCGTCTGCGCCGGCTTCTCGGGGGGGGCCGCCGGGGCCTCGGCCGCCTTCGGGGCCGGCTCGGCCGGCGCGAACGGGTCGACGGGGAGCGGGGCGGGGGCCTCGGCCGGCTTCGGGGCGTCGGCCGGCGCGGCCTGGCCGCCGCGGACGAGCCGGACGGCGGCGTCGAACATGCCCGAGCCCTTCTCGCCCACGCGACGCCGGGCCCCATCCTTCGCCCCCTGGATCAGGGTCCGGTTGAGCGCCGAGGCCAGCGCGGGGGCGTCCCACGTCGGCGGCAGGCCCTGCGACCAGAGCACGGCGGCCGAGGCCGTCCGCAGCCCCCGGGAGAGCGGGTCGGGCTCGGGGTCGGCCGGCTTCGCGGCGGGCGTCGGGGCGGCGGGCTCGGCCGGCTTCGCGGCGGGGGCGCCGGTGAAGTTCAGGCCCAGCTTCTCCTCCATCCAGAGCGCCGCGCGGATCTTGCCGGCGCCCGCGTTGAGGCCCTGCTCCAGGCTCAGGCCGCCGTCGGCAATCTGCTTGAAGCCGTCGTTGACCTCGCCCAGCCGCGACGCCAGCCGCGCCCGGTTCAGCGGCTCCGGGCTCCCCAGCGGCTGGGTCGCGGAGCGCACCTCCTGGTTGCTGCGCTGGTGCGCCAGCAGCCGGCTGACGTCGTCGATCAGCGCCAGCCCCTGCGAGCCCCGCAGGTCCACGTCCGACTTCAGCACGACGGTCAGCGGGGCGGTCATCCCGGGGTCGAACTTGTCCAGCACCAGCCGCAGGTTCTCGGCCGATTCCGCATGCCCGGGCATCTCGCTGAGCATGTCCATCACGAACCGGGTGCGCGAGCCGAGCACGGCCAGCGGGATCATCACGCCCAGCGTGAGGGCCCAGCTCCGCAGCGGCCGGGCCATCGCCTTGCGGCCCAGGTTCTCCCAGTAGGCGTTCGACGGGCTGCCGAACGACTCGAAGCACGACGGCCGCGCCTTGGCCAGCAGGACCAGCAAGGCCGGCGTCAGCGTCAGCGTGGCCAGCAGCGAGATCGCCAGCCCCAGCGCCACGCTCGGGCCCGTCGTGGAGAACAGCCGGAACTTGGTCGTCCCCATCAGCAGCAGGCCGATCATGATCGTCCCGGCGCTGGTGACCAGGGGGACGAACGACCGCGCCAGGGTCATGCGCATCACGCCGGCCGGGTTGCGGGGGTTGAAGTGCTCCCCGAACCGCCACGACAGGAACAGGCAGAAGTCCGTCCCCGTCCCGAACAGCAGCGCGACCAGGAACAGCTCCACCAGCGGCGAGATCTCCCAGCCCACCCCGTACAGCCAGGCCAGCACGCCCCGCGCGATCACCAGGCTGGCCCCGATCGTCGCCAGCGGGACCAGCGCCAGCCAGAGCGAGCGATACACCGCCACCAGGACGATCAGCAGCAGGACGACCGTGACCGCCGCGGCGCGGTCGAGCGAGACCTGCACCAGGTTCATGTAGTCGCGGCCGATGACGGAATCCCCCGTCCAGCGGACCTGGAGCCCCGCGACGCCCGGCGTCGACGCCGCCAGCTCCTCGGCGCGGGCGCGGAGCCAGTCGACGGCCTCGTGCGCGGCGGGGGCCACGTTGGCGGCGTCCAGGGGGGCGACGACCAGTTGCGTCGTCCCGTCCGCGCTGGCCAGGCGGCGGGCGATCTCGGCCTGCGAGCCCGGCCCCATCACGCGGAGGATGGTCGCCGGCCGGTCGCCCCGCTGGAACCGCCCCTCCAGCGCCGCGGCGAACTCGCGGTCGGCCGCGACGAGGCCGCCGGGCCGGTGCAGGGCGGCGACGGCCGTGGACTCGTACGCCTGGTCGGGCCAGCAGCGGCGCACCAGCTCGGCCGCGCGGCGGCTCTCGGCCTCGGAGCCCAGCAGCTTCGACTGCCCCTCGGCCGCCAGCCTCGTCAGGTCCGGCGCGCCGACGCCCACCCCGACCGCGAGGGCCAGCCAGGCGGCCGCGGTCCACGCCGGGCGGCGGCTGGAGAAGGTCCTGATCGATTCCAACAGGCGCATCGCTGCCGGGCTCCTGGGGCCGACTCATTCCGTCTTCGATCGTCCCGACCCATCGGTAGAAAACCACATGCCGGACGCGGCCGGCCATCCCTGCCGGCGGCTCGTCGTGTCGGAGGATCCCGGCGTCGGAATCGGGGCGGACGGCCTTGACTCTTTTTTCTTCACTTCACTTTTATAAGTCCGCATCGCCCCGGCGACAACGGGAATCCCGCCCTCGCCCCGCGGCCGGCGCGGGTCGCGCGGGTCATTCCGCTGACGGCGGGCCCCCCGGGCGATAGTCGTTGAAGAAGTCGATCCGGTCGCCGATGCTCGGGTGCGTCGCCCGGAACGTGCGGTACACCCAGCCGGGCCGGGGGTTGCCCAGGTTCTCGCGCTGGAGCTTCGCGAACGCCGACGCCCCGGAATGGTTCCAGCCCGTCAGCTCGATCGCGAACCGGTCCGCCTCGTGCTCCTGACGCCGACTGTACGCCATCGCCGCCGGGGTCAAGAACAGCCCCGCCACCTGGAGGAGCACCAGGATCAGCGGGACCGACGCCGCGTCCTTCAGCTCGTCGAACCCGAACCGCCCTCGGAACCGCGCGATCACCCCGCCCGCCGCGCGGTGCACGAAGTACAGGCCGGCCAGCGTGACGACGAACGACAGCAGGATCGAGCGGACGACGTGGCCCAGGACGTAGTGGCCCATCTCGTGGGCCATCACGCACAGCACCTCGCGCGGGGTCATCTTCGCGAGCAGGGTATCCCACAGGACGATCCGCTTGGTCCCCAGGAAGCCCGTGACGTAGGCGTTCATGGCGTTGGTGTCGACGCTCTTGTCGACCTCGAACACCCGATCGGATTCGATCCCCGCGCGGGCGGCCAGGTCCAGGATCGACCGCTCCAGCGCCTTGTCCTTCATCGGCCCGAAGTCGTTGAACAGGGGGTCGATCCAGGTCGGCATGACGAGCATCATCACGAGCAGGTACGGGACGGAGCCCAGGGCCATGAGCAGCCACCACCGCCGCGGCGACCACCGCAGCAGCCCGTACAACGCCAGGGCGATCAGCACGCCGGCCCCGGACTCGATCGCCAGCCACTTGCCGCGGTTCCCCGCCCACTTGCCGAGCGACTGGTTCGACAGCCCGTAGGCGTGCAGCCGGACGAAGCCCTGGTAATAGTCGATCGGGAGTTCGATCAGCGTCGTGAGCAGGACGTAGAGCGGGACGTAGATCGCGACCGTCGCGAACCACCACCTCCCCGCCCGCGCCGCGACGTCGCGCAGCCGCGCCGAGAGCCCGGTGAACAGGATGACCGCCGGCAGCGCGATCGCGAAGGCCCGGTTGAAGCCCCAGAGGAGCATCCCGGTGCGGTAGAACTCCATCGCCTTCGCGGAAGGCTCGGGCACGGCCACCGGCGTCGACTCGTCGACGACCTCGGCCGTCGGGGGGTCCTCGGCCCGCGCCGGCCCGATCGAGCCCATCATCAGGACCAACGCGCACGCCAGCAGCCGCCTCGCCATGCCTCGCCTCCGGGTGTCCTCGCATCGCCCCCGGATGACGGTTGTATCACGGGGGCCCGGGGCAGGCCAGGAATGGCCGCCTCGGGCCCCATCCCCCGCAATCCGCGCCGACCGGCCCCTCAGCCGCGGAAGCGCATCGCGGGCGGCCGTCGCAGGGCGAAGCGAGCCGGCCGTCGGGGGCGGGCGGCCCAGTTCTCGACGCCGGGCCCGGCGACCGGCCCCGCATCCGTCGCCGCGGCCTGCGGGGCCGCCGAGGCGGGCGAAGCGGGCGCGAGGGGCGAGGCGGGCGCGGTCACGACCTGGGACAGGTGGCCCGACTGGCTCGTGTCGAAGCCGTCGCTCCCCAGGTAGACGGCGGTCATCAGGTAGGCCCCGGCCGCGTCGAAGCGGGCCTCCAGCGTCGCCCGGCCGGCGGCGTCGATCGGCCGTTCCGCGATCGGCTCCAGGCCCAGGTAGAAGCGGACCAGCCCGGAGGTCGGCCGGGCCGCGCCGGCCGCGCCGGCGACCTGCGCGACGAAGGCCAGGCCCTGGCCGGCGGCCGACGGGCTGGCGGTCGACGCGAGCGAGGTCGTCGTCGCGGCCCGGGTCGGGGGCGCGATCACCCGCTGCACGAGGCGGTTCGACTGGCTCGCCTGGAGGTTCTCCGATTCCATGTAGACGGCGGTCAGGGTGTACTCGCCCGGGACGAGGCCCGAGGTCGACACGCTGGCCCGGCCGTCCGGCCCGACGGGGACCGTGGCGGCGAGCCGGTCGCCCTCGTAGAACTGGACGACCCCCGTCGCCGGCCGGGACGCCGAGGACGCATAGGCGACGGTCGCCGTGAAGGTCACCTCGTCGCCGGGGTTCGCGGTCGGGCGGCTGGACGCCAGCGTCACGGTGGTCGGCGCCTTGGACACGCCGATCGCCGCCGCGGCCTGGCTGCTCGTGTAAGCCCCGTTCGGGTCGGAGTAGGCGAAGGTGACGACGTGGCCGCCGGCGGGGAGGTCCCGGACCGGGACGACCGCCCGGCCCCGGGCGTCGAGGGCGTACTCGCGAGGCCCGGCGCCGGCGTCGTCCGTCGCCGTCACGGTCACGACCCCGGAGGCCGGGCGGGAGCCCTCCGCGAGCACGGTCACCGTGTAGGAAGCCGCGGCGCCGTAGTCGACGTGCCGCACGTCCGGGGGGTCGACCTGGATCATCGTGGGCGCGGGGTCGACGGTGATGAAGAAATTCCCGGAAGCCGTCGGTTCGTTGTAATCGTCCCCCGCATAGTAGACGACGATCGCGTAGTCCCCCGGGCGGTCGAACGTGATCGTGCCGGTCACGGTCGACGGCAGCGAGGGGGGATGCGGCGGCGTGTCCAGGTTCGCGGCGTCGAGGATCTGGTACCCGTTGTAGAACAGGGCGTAGCCCCTGGGCCCGGTCCCGTCCTGCAGGCCCGGCTGGACCTGCGAGATGATCGCCGTCAGGTCCACCGGGCGGCCGACGACGGGCCGGGTCGCGAGCGGCTGCGGGTCGACCGAGACGAAGGCGCGCTGGATCTCCTGCGTCGTCTGGCCGTACCCCGAGGTGAACACCGGGTCGCCGGCCCCGTCGTAGGTCGCGGTGACGTAATACGTCCCCGGGCGGAACGCGTCGGCCGGGATGGTGAAGATCGCGACGCCGTCGTGGACGCGGGCGGACGCCTTGTACAGTTGCATCCCCAGTTCGAGCACGCCCCCGTCCGGCAGCCTCGGGGTCGAGCCGTCGGAATGGAGGCGCACGGTGATCGTGAACGACTCGTAGAAGAAGACGTGGGGGTCGGTGATCTCGAACGTGATCAGCGGCGAAGCCTCGGCGACGGTCAGCGAGGCGGCCCGGGTGACGACCGTCGCCCCGCCCGCGTCGGTGAAGACCGCCCGGTACAGGTTGCCGGAATCGGCCGCCGTCGGGATGAACGAGAGGTAGGGGCTGAGCGCCTGGGGGACGTCGGCCCAGGTCGCGCCGGCGTCGCCGCTCACCTGCCACCGGGTCGTGACGCCCTCCGCGCCGGCCGCGGCGGCCGTGAAGGTGACCATCGTGAGCGGGCGGCCCACCTGGTCGGCGGGCTCGGTCACGACCTCGAACCCCCGGGGCTCGTAGAAGACGAACGCCGCGCCGCCTCCGGAGCCGTTGTCCTTCGAGGGGTCGCCGACGACCACGACGCCGCCGCCGATCGCCGCCGAAGCCCCGAACCGGCCCCCCCCGAAGGCCCCCGGGTCGGCGAGTTCGGCGATGCGGGCCCAGGTCGAGCCGCTCCGCTCGTAGACGAAGGCCGACCCGGGGATGAGGTCGACGCCGTCGACCCCGACCACGGCGCGGCTGCCGTCGGCGTTGATCGCCAGCGCGAGCGGCAGCCCCCCGGCGTCTTCCACGATGCCGGGCAGCAGGCCCTCGTCCGTCCACCCGGGGCCGCTGCGCGTGAAGGCGTAGGCCCTCGCGTTCACCCTCCCCTCGACCGGGTCGTACTGGACGCCCCCCGCCAGCAGCCGCCGGCCGTCCGCGCTCAGGGCCGTCGCCGGCCCCTGAAGGTATTCCTCCGACGCCACGAGCCGGTCGGACAGGACCCACCCGGAACCGACGTCCTCGAAGACGTCGACGGCCCCGGGCACGTCCGCCGGGTTCCGGACGCCCATCGCCAGCGTCCGGCCGTCGCCCGACAGCGAGACCGAGATCCCCGCGAGGTCGTTGAAGCCCGCGCCGGTGTCGTACAGCTCCGCCGCCTGGGACCACGTCCCCGCCGCATCCGTGAAGACGCGGACGAGGCCCTTCGTCATGGGGTCGTCGGCCACGCCGGACGGCGACCCGACCGCAATCACGCGGCCGTCGCCGCTCAACGCCAGGGCGCGTTGGGAGCCGCCGTCGGGGATCGTGATCGTCTGGGTCGACGTCCACTCCTCGCCCGATCGGTCGTAGACGCTCAGGACCACCGGGTCGTGGGAGCCTTCGCCGGACGTCGAGAACACCACGCGGCCGCCGTCCGCGCTCATAGCGACGGCCCGCGTGGACCAGGGCCCCCCTTCAAGGTCGGGGGCCGCGAGGACGGCCCGGGTCGACCAGGAGCCGTCCTCCTTCGTATAGATCGCGACGCGCCCCGGCCCGGCGTAGCCCGCATCCCCCACGCGGGAGGACGAGACGACCGCGATCGTCCCCCCGTCCTGCGAGACGGCCACCGACCCGCCGAGGTCGGCGTCGACCGGGGGCGAGGCCGCCGTCAATTCCGCCTGGAAGACGTACGGGCCCGTCGCGGCGAGCAGCCGCCGGCCTTCCAACAACTCCGGGCGGGGCCGCAGCGACGGCCGTCGACGCGAGGCGGCCCGACGGGACTTCGACGCGGTCACGGCGGTCGCGAGCCCGCCCACCTTCAGGTCGACGACGATCATGCACGAGCCCTGGCCTGGGGGAGGCGCGGCCCGAGGCCCCTTCCCGATCGGGGTCCTTCCGATGCCGCCGCATTCATTATGCACGCATGCAGCGCTTTATCCAGGGGGGCTGCGGGCATGTTTCCGAATCCCATCGGCATGGACGCCCCAATCCCGGCGCGACCAACATTTTGATGGCGACCTTGCGGGGATTCCTGAAATCTCGCCGTCCCCCCCGCGGACCGTATGGATGATCGAGGCTCCTGCAGGCTCTTTGACAACCCGCACGAGAGAGCGACCGGCCCGGGGGACCGATCCCCGAGTTCGGGCCGGGCCATGGCGCGCCCAATCCCATCGGGCCCGATCGTCGGATCGGACATCGTCGGATCGGACCTCGCCGCCGAACCCCTGGCACCGCGAGCCTCGGGGGAGCAGGGGGGATTCATCCTCGCACCCCGAGGTTTTCGACGGAGCAACGACTCATCGATTTCAACGAGCGAACCCAAAGTTCAACCGACACCAACAATCGATCTCCAAACGACTTGCGACGCCAAAACAGGAATGCCGCTTCCTCCGATCAAACCCAACCCGGCTACGGACGAAGGGCCCGGGGCCGTAGACTGGCGCAAGCCCGGTGAACGCAACTTGCGGCGATGGCCGACCGACCGGCGAAGCGTCCGGGCCCGGGAATTCGGGAGGGTGGCAGCGATGAAGGCGGTCGTCATCAAAGGCAAGGGGGGCCCGGAGGTCCTGCACGTCGAGGACGTCCCCAGGCCCGAGGCCCGCGGCGAAAGCGTGCTGGTCCGGGTCCACGCCGCGGCGCTGAACCGGGCGGACCTGCTGCAAGCCCGGGGCCTGTACCCCGCGCCGCCGGGGGTGCCGGCCGACATCCCCGGCCTGGAGTTCGCCGGGGTGGTGGAGGCCGTCGGCCCCGACGCCGAGGGCCAGGCGAAGGTGGGCGACCGCGTCTTCGGGATCGTCGCGGGGGGGGCGCAGGCGGAATACCTGACGACCCACCCCCGGATGCTCGCGAGGATCCCCGACGCCCTCGACTTCGCGTCGGCCGGCGCGGCGCCGGAAGCGTTCCTCACCGCCCACGACGCCCTGGCCACCCAGGGGGGGCTGGCCCCCGGCGAGGCCGTGCTGATCCACGCGGCCGGCAGCGGCGTCGGCACGGCCGCCGTGCAGGTCGCCCGCGCGATGGGCTGCACCACCATCGGCACCTCCCGCACGGCCGACAAGCTCGACCGCGCGAAGGCCCTCGGCCTGGACGTCGCCGTGGCCAACCCCTCCGGCGAGTTCGCCGACGAGGTCCGACGCCACACCGGCGGCGAGGGGGTCCCCGTGATCCTCGACCTGCTGGGCGCGAAGGCCCTGGCCGAGAACCTGAAGGCCGTGGCGAAGCGGGGCCGGATCGTGGTCGTCGGCCTGCTCACCGGGACGAAGGCCGAACTCGACCTGAACGCCCTCCTCGCCCGCCGCGCGACGGTCGTCGGCACGACGCTCCGCGCCCGGCCGCTGGAGGAGAAGATCGCCGCCACCCGCCTCTTCGCCGCCACGGTCCTCCCCTGGCTCGAACGCGGCGCGGTCAGGCCCGTCCTCGACTCCACGTTCCCGCTGGACGACGTCCGCAAGGCCCACGAGCACCTGGCCTCCAACGCCTCGTTCGGCAAGGTGGTGCTGACGTTTTGACATGAACATCCATACGTTCCGGTAGTCGGATGACTTTTCGGTTGCCGGCCGAGGGCCCGCCTGGGCTATCATGGGCCGCGAGGAAAGGACCCGCATCGCTTCCCGGAGGGAGGGGCTGGATGGCGCATCGTTCCTCGTCGTCCCGGGCGATCCGCCGGATCGCCACGGCGTTCGCGTGCCTCGTCTCGGTCCCCGTCGCCCCGGCCGCGGACGTCGAGGAGGCGACCCGCCTCTTCCGGGCCGGCCGATACGACGAGTGCGCCGCGATGGCCGCGAAGGAGATGGAGCAGGGCTGGCGCGGCGACTCCTGGTTCACCCTCAAGGCCCGATCGGACATGGCCCGCGGCCGGTACGCCGAGGCCGTCGCCGCGCTGTCGGCGGGGATCGGGCGATATCCGGCGAGCCTGACGCTCCACCTGCTCGCCCGCGACGCCCTCCGCTTCGATCCCGACGCCCGGGCGCGCGAGGACGGGCCCATCGCCGCCTCGGCCGGGCTGATCGAGCGGATCCTCATCAACAACCCCGACCGCTACAACTCGCCCGAGGGCCGCGTCGCCCTGGGCCGGTACCTGCTCCTCCGCGGGGCCGACCCCAAACGGGTGCTCGAACGCTTCTACGACCCCGCCATGAAGCAGGCCCCCGAGCTGGCCGACGGCTTCTACGCCGCCGCCGAGTTGGCCCTGGACAAGCAGGACTACGCCCTCGCCGCCGACACCCTCAAGGCCGCCCCGCCCGACGCCGCCGAGGACCCCGCGTTCCATCTCCTCCGCGCCCGGGCCCTCGCGGAAGGCGACCGCGCCGCCTCCGCCGCGGCGCTGGAAGACGCCCTGAAGATCAACCCGCGGTCCGTCGAGGCCCTGCTCCTGAAGGTCGACGGCCTGGTCGACGGCGAGCGCTACGCCGAGGCCGCCGCGACGCTCGACGAGGTCGACGTCGTCAACCCCCGCGAGCCCCGCGCCGGGGCCTTCCGCGCCGTCCTCGCCCACCTGAAGAACGACCGCGAGGGGGAGGAGGCCGCCCGCGCGAAGGCCCTCGAACCCTGGGCGGGGAACCCGGACGTCGACGCCCTCGTCGGCCGCAAGCTCGCCCAGAAGTACCGCTTCGCCGAGTCCGAGACCTACCTCCGGCGGGCCCTGGGCCTCGACGCCGGGTCGCTCCCCATCAAGGTGCAGCTCGCCGAGACCCTGCTGCGGCTCGGCCGGGAGGACGAGGGCTGGAAGCTGGTCGACGAAGTTTTCGCCGCCGACGGCTATAACGTGGTCGCCTACAACCTCACCACCCTCCGCGACCGCCTGGCCCAGTTCCGCACCATCGAGTCCGACGGCATCGTCGTCCGCATGGACCCGCGCGAGGCCGACCTCTACGGGGCCGACGTCCTGGCCCTGCTGAAGGAGGCGCGCTCGACGCTCGCCGAGCGGTACGGCTCGCCGCCCCCGAGCCCCCTTCACGTCGAGATATTCCCGCGCAAGCAGGAGTTCGCCGTCCGGACGTTCGGCCTGCCCGGGGGCGATGGGCTCCTCGGCGTCTGCTTCGGCCCGGTGATCACGGCCGTCAGCGCCGCGGCCCAGGGGGAGCGGCCGTCGAACTGGCGGGCCGTCCTGTGGCACGAGCTTTGCCATGCCGTCACGCTGGCGAAGACCCGGAACACGATGCCGCGGTGGCTCAGCGAGGGGACGTCCGTGTACGAGGAGGGCCGCAGGGACCGGGCCTGGGCGATGCGGCCGAGCGCCGCGATGCGGGCGGCGATCCTGGAAGGGCAGGTCGTCCCGCTCAGCCGGCTCAGCTCGGCCTTCCTGGAGGCGAAGACCCACCAGGACGTCCAGCTCGCCTACCTGGAATCGGCCCTGGCCGTGGAGTTCCTGGTGGAGAAGGCCGGCTTCCCCGCCCTCCGCGGCCTGCTGGAAGACCTGGGCGCCGGCAAGAATCTGGACGAAGCCCTGCCGGCGCGGGCGGGGACGACGCTCCAACAACTAGACGCCGAGTTCGCCGCCTTCGCCCGCGGGAAGGCCGAGGCCGGCGCGACGTGGGAGCCGCTGGAACTGCCCGAAGACGCCGACTCCGCCGCCCTCGCCGCCTGGGTCCGGGCCCATCCGAAGAACCACCCCGGCCGGCGTCGCCACGCCGCCCGGCTCGTCTCCGAGGGGAAGTGGGCCGAGGCGGAGGCGGCCCTGCCCGAATACCGGGCCCTCGACCCGGAGTACGTCGGCGAGGAGAACGCTTACATGCTGCTGGCCGAGGTCCACCGCCACAAGGGAGACGCCGCCGCCGAGCGGGCCGCGCTGGAGGAGCTGGCCGCCCGCGACGGCGACGCGACCCCCGTCTTCCAACGGCTCGTCGACCTGGCCGCGGCGGCCGGCGACTGGGAGGCCGTGGCGCGGAACGCCCGCCGCCTGCTGGACGTCGACCCGCTCGTCCCGGCGCCCTACCGATCCCTGGCCGACGCCGCCGAGCACCTGGGCCGCCGCGACGAGGCCGTCGCCGCCTGCCGGGCGCTCGCGACCCTGGACGACGCCGACCCGGCCGGCGTCCACCACCGCCTCGCCCGGCTCCTCGCCGCCGCCGGCCGCCGCGACGAGGCCCGCCGCGAGGCCCTCAAGGCGCTGGAGGACGCCCCCCGGTTCCTCGACGCCCACCGGCTGCTCCTCGAACTGGCGGAGGCCCCATGAGCCGTCGCCGCCGCACGATCCTGGGGTCGGCCCTCCTCGCCGCCCTCGCCGCCGGCGCGGCGCTCTCGCAAGAGTTCCCCGGCATGCCCGGCGGCGGTCGCGGCCCGTTCGGCGGCGGACGGCCTCCGTTCGGGGGCCCGTTCGGCGGACGAGGGCCGTTCGGCGGCCGAAGAGCCCCCCTCGACGATCGCCGCGGCGTCCCCGACTGGGACGTCCTGGACCGCTTCCCGGAGGACGTCTTCACCTTCGCCCGCGTCCGGTACGGCTCCTACGGCGGCCGGGGCTGGGGGCGTCGCGGCGGCGGTGGCGGCGGCTGGGAAACCGACTGGCCCGACAGCGATCTCAACTTCTCGTACCGGCTCCAGCAGCTCACCTCGCTGAAGGTCAACCCGAACCCCGTCATCGTCGACCTGACGGATGAGAAGCTGTTCGACTACCCCTTCCTCTATATGATCGAGCCCGGCGGCCTGGTCTTCGAGGAGGAGGAGGTCGTCGCCCTCCGCCGCCACCTGCTCAACGGCGGCTTCCTGATGGTCGACGACTTCTGGGGCGACTGGCAGTACGAGAACTTCGAGCGCGAGATCCGGCGCGTCTTCCCCGACCGCGAGCCCGTCGAGCTGCCGCTGGAGCACCCGGTCTTCCAGTGCGTCTACAAGCTCACGGAGCGGCCCCAGGTCCCCAGCATGCACAGCTGGCTGGAGACGGGCGAGACCTGGGAGGACCGCCACGGCCCGGGGGCCCGCGAGGTCCACTACAAGGGGATCTCCGACGACCAGGGCCGGCTGATGGTCATCATCTGCCACAACACCGACCTGGGCGACGGCTGGGAGCGCGAGGGGGAAGACCCGTCGTACTTCCAGGAGTTCGCCGTGAAGAAGTCGTACCCCATGGGCATCAACATCGTCACCTACGCCATGACCCACTGACGCAGCCCAGCCGGAACGAAAGGGGCCCTCGTGACGCAAGCGGTCGACACCTACGAGGACGAGAGGCGGATCGTCGGGAAGATCCACGAGGGCCGCGCCCGCATCGAGCGCGAACTGGCCAAGGTGATCGTCGGCCAGGCCGAGGCGACGAGCCAGCTCCTGACCGCCCTGTTCGCCGGCGGCCACTGCCTCATCACCGGCGCGCCGGGGCTGGCCAAGACGCTGCTGGTGCGGACCATCGCCCAGGTCTTCCACCTGGACTTCCGGCGCATCCAGTTCACGCCCGACCTGATGCCGGCGGACATCACCGGGACCGAGATCCTGGAGGACGCCGGCGACGGCCGCCGCCGGATGCAGTTCGTCAAAGGGCCGATCTTCGCCAACGTCATCCTGGCCGACGAGATCAACCGCACGCCCCCCAAGACCCAGGCCGCCCTGCTGGAGGCCATGCAGGAGCACCAGGTCACGGCGGCCGGCGTCCGCTACCCGCTGGAGGAGCCGTTCTTCGTCCTGGCCACGCAGAACCCCATCGAGATGGAGGGGACCTACCCGCTCCCCGAGGCCCAGCTCGACCGCTTCCTGTTCAACGTGGTGGTGGACTACCTCCCCGAGGACGACGAGGTGGCCGTGGTGCAGCAGACCACGTCCGGCAGGCCGGAGAAGGTGGAGCCGCTGTTCAGCGGCGAGGACGTGCTGGAGTTCCACGAGGTCGTCCGCAAGGTCCCCGTCGCCGAGCCCCTCGTCCGCTACGCCGTGAAGCTCGCCGCCGCCAGCCGGCCGGGGCCCGACGCGCCGAGGTTCGTCAACGAGTGGGTGAGCTGGGGCGCCGGCCTCCGCGCCCCGCAATCGCTGGTCCTGGGGGCCAAGGCCCGGGCGCTCCTCTCGGGCCGGTTCCACGTCGCCGTCGACGACGTCCGGGCGCTGGCCCACCCCACGCTCCGCCACCGCGTCCTGCTCGGCTACCGCGCCGAGGCCGACGGCGTCACCGTCGACTCGGTCATCGACCGCCTCCTCGAACACGTCAAGGAGCCGATCCGTTGACCGACCGCCCCCGGCCCGCCGTCGACCCCCAGGCCCTGTTCCGCATCAAGAGCCTGCAACTGCGGGCGAGGGCGGCCGTGGAAGGCTTCCTCAAGGGGATCCACCGCAGCCCCTACCACGGCTATTCGGTGGAGTTCAGCGAGTACCGCCCCTACACGGCCGGCGACGACCCCCGACACCTGGACTGGCGGCTGTTCGCCCGCTCGGATCGATACTTCGTCAAGCGTTTCGAGGACGAGACCAACCTCCGCTGCCACCTCGTCGTCGACTCCAGCCGGTCGATGGCCTACGGCTCGGGCGGCGTGACGAAGGGCGAATACGCCCGGACCGCCGCCGCCACGATCGCCTACTTCCTGACCCTCCAGCGCGACGCCGTGGGCCTGGCGGCGTTCGAGGACCGCATCGTCGACTACCTCCCCCCGCGCCACCGGCCGGGGCACTTCCGGCGCATCCTCGGCCTGCTCGACCGCGAGCCGAAGGGGGCCGCGACCGACCTCGTCGGGCCGCTCGACGAGCTGACCGCGACGATCAAGCGCCGGGGGCTGATCGTGCTGATCTCCGACCTCCTCGCCCCGGCCGACGCCCTCCGCGGCCCGCTCGCCCGTCTCCACGCGAGGGGCCACGAGGTCATCGCCCTCCGCGTCCTCGACCCGACCGAGGTCGACTTCCCGTTCGACGCCCCCGCGCGGTTCCGCGACGTGGAGTCGCGCCGCGAGCTGTTCATCGACCCCGCCTCCGCCCGCGCCGGCTACCGGACGAGGTTCGACGCCCACGCCGCCGAGCTGGCCCGGACCTGCGACGGCCTGGGGTTCGTGCTGCGGACCATGACGACGGACTCGCCGCTGGAGACGGCCCTGTTCGACGTCCTCCGCTCCCGGATGCTGCGGACGGCGGGGCCCTCGCGACGGCCGGGGCGGGGGGGGCGGGCATGAGCTTCCTCACGCCGCTGTACGTCCTGGGCGCCCTGGCGATCGTCGCGCCGATCGTCTTCCACCTGATCCGGCGGACGACGAAGGTCGAGACGCCGTTCGGCTCGCTGATGTTTCTGGAGCCGTCGCCGCCGCGGGTGTCGAAGCGGAGCCGGCTCGAGCACTGGCCGCTCTTGCTGCTTCGGGCCGCCGCGCTGGCGATCCTCGCCGCGGCCTTCGCCCGGCCCTTCCTCCGCGAGTCGGCCGCGCTCGACCTGGCCGCCGCGCCGGGCGAGCGGGTCGTCGTGCTGGTCGACACGAGCGCCAGCCTGCGGCGGGGCGAACTGTGGCCCGGGGCCGTCGCCGCGGCGCTCGCCGAGGTCAACGCCCGATCACACCGCGACGAGCTGGCGGTCCTCGCCTTCGACGACGCCTCGCGGCCGATCCTCACGTTCGCGGAGTGGTCGGCGCTCGACGAGGCCGGCCGCCGCGCGAGGGCGAAGGCCCGCATCGAGACCCTCGCGCCGTCGTGGCGGTCGACGCGGCTCGGCCAGGCGCTCATCGACGCCGCCGGCGCGATCGAGGAGGCCGGCGACGCCGCGCGCGACGAGGCCCGCGCCCCGCGCCGGATCGTCCTGGTCTCGGACCTCCAGCGGGGGAGCCGGCTCGACGCCCTCGGCGACTTCGACTGGCCTTCCGACCTCACGCTCGACGTCCGACCGCTCCGGGCGAAGGGATCGAACGCGGCCGTCGAGCGGGTCGTCGACGCGGACGAGGTCGGGCGGGCCGACGGCCTCCGCGTCCGCGTCTCCAACGACGCCGACGCCGACCGCGACGCCTTCACTCTGGCCTGGGAGGGGGACCCTAAGACGCCGCCGACCCCCGCGACCGTCCCCCCCGGCGAGAGCCGCGTCGTCCGCATCCCGACGCCCGCCGGCGACCGCACGGCGCTGCGGCTCTCGGGCGACGCCCACGACTTCGACGACGTGCTGTACGTCGCGACCGAGCCCGAGCGGCCGTCCACCGTCCTGTTCGTCGGCCCCGACCGGTCCGACGACCCCGAGGGCCTGCTCTACTACCTGGCGCGGGCCTGCGAGGGGATGCCCGGCCGGGCCGTCACGGTGGAGCGCCGCGAGCCCGGCTCGCCCCTGGCCGTCGCCGCCGACCGCCCCCCCGCGCTGGTCGTGCTGGCCGTCGATCCCCCGTCGGCCGAGGCCCCCGCGCTGGCCGAGTACGCGAGGCGCGGCGGGACCGTCCTGGCCGTCCCCGCCGCCGGCCGGACCGAGGCCCTGGCGGCGATCGCCGGCGTCGCGCCGTTCGACGTGGCCGAGGCCGAGCAGCAGGGCGACGCGATGCTCGGCGAGATCGCCTTCGACCACCCGCTGTTCGCGGCCGTCGCCGCGCCCCAGTTCAACGACTTCACCAAGATCCGGTTCCGCCGCCACCGCAAGCTGCCGGCCGGCGCGCTCGGCGAGGCGCGCATCGTCGCCCGGTTCGAGGGGGGCGACCCGGCGATCGTCGAGAAGCGCGTCGGCCGCGGCCGGCTGATCGTCATGACGAGCGGCTGGGGCCCGGCCGACGGGCGGCTCGCGCGGTCGTCGAAGTTCGTCCCCCTGATCGCCGCGATGCTGGACGGCCCCGAGGCCGCCGGCCCGGTCGGCCCGACCCGCGTCGGCGACCCGATCCCGCTGCCGGACGGGGCGACGCTCGTCCGCAAGCCCGACGGCTCGACGGCCGCGGTCGATCCGGGCGCGACGGCGTTCGCGCAAGCGGACGAGCCGGGCGTCTACGTCGTGGAATCGCCGGCCGGCGAGCGGCGGATCGCCGTGAACCTGGATCCGGCCGAGGGCCGCACCGAGCCGATGGGCGTCGACGCGCTGGAGCGGGCGGGGTGCCGGCTGACGCAATCCGACGTGAAGACGTCGGCAAGCCCGGATCGGAAGCGGCAGTTGCAGGCGGCGGAGCTGGAGGGGCGGCAGAAGCTGTGGCGGCCGTTGATCCTGGCGGCGCTCGGCGTCCTGGTGGTCGAAACCTGGTTGGCGGGGCGGCTCGACCGCGCCCGCCCCGTCCGCGCGGAGGCCGCATGAACTACGAGTTGAGGTCCGTCCTCGATCAGGTGGCGCGGCGGCTCCGGCGGCGGGGACTGCTGTCGGCCCTGGCGTGGTGCTGGCTGGCCTGGGGGCTCGTCGGCCTGGCCCTCGCCGCGACCGGGCCGCACCCGACGGCGGTCGTCGCCATGGTCGCCGGCCTGGCGGTCGGCTCGGGCCTGGGCTCGGCCTGGGCCGTGAAGCGCGGCGGGCGCGACCCGAAGCGGATCGCCGCCCTGGTCGAATCCGCGTACCCGGACCTCGACGCCGGCCTGCTGACCGCGATCGAGGCCGACGCCGCGGACGGCCCGCGCGACTTCCTCCGCCAGACGGTCATCGACGCGGCCCTGGAGCACGGCCGTCGCCACGACTGGGCCGGCGCCGTCGTCTCGCCGGCCCGGCTCGCGGGCGTGCGGCTGGGCCACGCGGCGGCGGCCGTCCTGGCCCTCGCCGCCTTCGGGTGGCTGGGGTGGTCCTCGGAGCCCGCGTCGGGGCCGTCGTCGTCGCATGGGTCGCCATCGGCCGTCGCGGCGAGCGGCGACCTGGAGGTGATCCCGGGCGACGCGGAGATCGAGCGCGGGACGCCGCTGCTGGTCGTCGCGCGGTTCGGCCGGGGGGCGCCGGCGGCGGCGAGCCTGGTCGTCGAGGGGGCCTCGCCGCGGCCGATGGCCCGCAGCCTGGAGGACCCCGCGTTCGCCGGCCGGGTCGAGTCGGTCGACGCCGACCTGACGTACCACGTCGCGTTCGGCGACGGCCGCAGCCCGTCGTACCGCGTCCGCGTGTTCGAGCATCCCGAGCTGACCCGGATCGACGCCCGCCTGGAGTTCCCCGGCTACACCGCGATGGAGCCGAAGGTCGTGGAGGATGTCCGCCACGTCTCGGCCGTCGAGGGGACGAAAGTCGACCTGACGTTCCGGCTGACCAAGGAGGTCGCGACGGCCGCGCTCGTCGACGAGGACGGCGCCGAGACGCCCCTGGAGCCCGTCGCGGGCGAGCCGACGCCGACCGTCCGCGCGACGACGACTTTGGCCGACTCGCACCGCTACAAGGTCCGCCTCGTCGACCGCGACGGCCGCGCCAACAAGCTGCCGGCCGACCTGGCCGTCAACGCGATCCAGAACAAGCCGCCGGCGATCGTCATGGCCGCCCCCGGCCGGGACGCGCGGGTCTCGCCCGTCGAGGAGCTTCGCCTCCGCGCCCGCGCCGAGGACGACTTCGGCGTCGTTCGCCAGGGCGTCACGTTCACGCACGCCGGCGCCGAGCCTCGCGAGGTCGTCGTCGCCGGCCCGGACGCCGAGGGCCGGGCGATCAAGAAGGTCGAATACGAGCACATGCTCGACCTCGAATCCCTGAAGGCCGCGCCCGACGAGCTGGTCAGCTACTTCGCCTGGGCCGAGGACGTCGGCCCCGACGGCGCCGTCCGCCGCGCCGATGGGGACATGTTCTTCGCCGAGGTCCGCCACTTCGAGGAGATCTTCCGCCAGGGCGAGCAATCCTCCGGCGCGTCGCAGGAACAGCAGGAGCAGCAGGGGGGCCAGGCCCAGCAGGCGGAACAGCTCGCGGAGTTGCAGAAGCAGGTCGTCAACGGCACCTGGAAGGTGATCCGCCGCGAGACCGGCGCGAAGCCCACCGACGCCTTCGCCGAGGACGTGAAGCTGTTGCGGGAGTCGCAGCAGTCGGCCATCGAGCAGGCCGGGGCGATGTCCCGGCAACTCCGCGACGAGGGCTCGAAGAAGCACCTGGAGGCCGCGGTCAAGGCGATGGGCGAGGCCGTGCAGCAGTTGGCCGCGGCGGGGA